>Ga0070741_10000431_pt1 | contig 155678 bp, 134 predicted proteins | sample Coa_R1_4_FD_66440 | JGI IMG/M metagenome (GOLD analysis project Ga0070741, IMG submission 66440) | Surface soil microbial communities from Centralia Pennsylvania, which are recovering from an underground coalmine fire - Coalmine... | ecosystem: Environmental > Terrestrial > Soil >... | reverse complement strand
TTCAACCCGAAGTACAACCTGGTGATGAACGGCCGCTACCTGCTGCCGTTGCTGCCGCTGGTCGTCGTTGCCCAGGCCGGCCTGGCCGCCGACCTTGTCCGCTGGGCCCTGGCCCGCCTGCGCACCCCCGGCGCTGCCTGGCTCGGAGCAGCGCTGCTCGGACTAACAGCCGCGGCGATCGGCTGGCTCGTGCTCAGCCCGCCGCTGCGGATGTGGCAGTACCAGGCGAGCGCGCTGAGCGTGCCGTACAACGCGGCGCTCCGCCAGCTCGCCGACGAGATAGAAGCAGTCCGGGCCCCGGGCGAACCGGTGATTATCGAGCGCTCCCTGCAATTGGTCGACCCGCCGGGCTTCCCAGCAGACGCCGGCCGCGGCCTGGTGCTGCGCCTGTTGCTGGACTTGGACGGCGTGCCGGTCTCGTTCAGCTCTATCGATCAGGAGTCGATGGAGCTGGCGGCGGCAGAGGCGCCTGGCGACAGCACGCTGCTTATCGTTGCTCCCAGGTCAAAGTGGCCCCGCCGGTACCTCTCGCCGCTCGCGGTCGGCGACGTCCCGAGCATGCCGAGCCAGAGCGTCAAGGTTTATCGGCTGCCGTCGGACCTGCCTGTCGTCCAGGCGGCCCCGGCTGTCTCTGGGAAACGGGCCGCCCGCTTGCTCCGGACTCAGTCCGCCGCGACGGATCTGCCCGGCCGCCGTTGACGCGCCTGCCACTGCCGGAGCAGCCTTGCCGCGGCGGTCCGCGACGTGGCCGGCACGAAGTCGCTGTCGCGCTGCTCCTGGAGGAGCCGGACGAACTCCTCGGGATCGGGCGAGAGCGCGGCCAGATAGCGGCACAGGCGCAGCTCGGCCTGCTCAAGTGGGGAGAGCGATGCGCCCACGCGCGTCAGCGCGGCGAGCCGCTCGATCAGCAGGCCCCGCGGAACAAGAGCTCCTGTGCGCAGCCGCTTGGCCACCCGCAGCTCCCCTCGCAACGACGTTTCCGAGCATACCTTTTGGGCACGGACCGAATGTGAACAAGAGGCCAGCAGGTCGAAGCAGAGGGCAAGGGCAACCAGAGCGCTGCGCGGGCTGGCGGTCCGGGCGACAACGGCGCTAGCATGGCGACGGTAAGGTGAGAGACGCAGCGGGGATGGGATGGACGCGCTGATCGTCGGCGGCGGGATCATGGGGCTGCTCACCGCGCGGGAGCTGCGTCGCCTGGGGATGCAGGTGACCCTGCTCGAGCGCGACCGGCCGGGCCGTCAGGCGTCCTGGGCCTCGGCCGGCATTCTGGCCGAGACGCTGCGCCATTCGCCCAACGCGGTGGATGCGCTGCGTGAGTACGGCCAGCGGCTGTTCCCGACGCTGGTGGCCGAGCTGCGTGAAGAGACCGGGCTCGACGTGGACTACGTCGAGAACGGGACGCTCATCCCGGCGCTCGACGACACGCAGGCGGCGGAGCTGGAGCGCGAGACCCGGACATTGCAGGCGCTCGGGTCGCCCTGCGAATTTGTCACCGGGGCGGCGCTCCGCGAGGCCGAGCCGGCGCTCGGGCCGCGCGTCGTAGCCGCCCGCCTGGCCCCCGGCGGGAATGTGGAGAACCGCCGGCTGGTGCGGGCGCTGGAGCTGGCCAACCTGCGCAACGGGGTGCAGATCGAGAACGGGGTACAGGTCATCGGCCTGCTCCGCCAGGGCGACGCCGTTGTCGGAGTGCGGACCCAGGCCGGCGACCGCTTCGCCCCGCTGGTTGTGCTCGCGGCCGGGAGCTGGTCCGGCCAGATCGCTGGGGCCGACCCTCCCATCCCCGTCGTGCCGCAGCGGGGGCAGATTCTCGCGCTCTGGCCGGGCGCCCACGGGCCGCGGCGGGTGGTGCTCACCCCCGGCGACCCCTACCTGGTGCCCCGGCGCGACGGTCGGCTGATCGTCGGCGCGACCCGCGAGCTGGTCGGCTACGATGCCAGCCTCACCGCTGGTGGCCTGGCCTGGCTGCTGTCCTCGGCGATCGAGCTGGTTCCCGGCCTGGCCGAAGCGCCCGTCATCGAGCAGTGGGTCGGCTTCCGGCCGCTGTCCGCTGACGGCGTGCCGCTGATCGGCCCGGCAGCGCTGCGCGGACTCTACTACATCACTGGCCACGGGCCAACGGGCATCGCCCCCGCGCCGGCCAGCGTCAAGCTGCTGGTAGCGCTGATCGAAGGGGTCCCCCCGCCGCTCCCGGTCGCGCCCTACGACCCCCTGCGCTTCCGCGCCGCGGCGGGCACCACGGATTGATGCGACCCCACCCGTGCTCCCCGGACAGGCGATGCCCCCGCGGCGTTCTGCGGCGTAGGCCGAGCAGGGTTTGTCCCAGGCACAGGAGCGACTACAATACGTGCCGGGAATGGATACTCGTCATCCGATCACCCGTCACGCGCTCTTCCAGGACCTGCCGGACGATGAGCTGGAGCGGGTGCTCCCGCTTCTGCGGCCACGGTGCTTTCGCCGCGGGCAGGTGCTCTTCCACCGCGGCGACCGCACGGGCGAGGTGCACTTCGTCATGGCCGGCGCGGTCAGGATTCACGTGGGCGAGCCTCCGGCGGAGCGGGTCGTCGCGTACGTTCTGCCCGGAGAAAGCGTGGGGGAGCTATCCGCGGTCGATGGCTTGCCGCGCTCGGCGACCGCGGTGGCGATCGAGGACGTGGAGTGCTACTCGGTCGACGCGGAGGCGTTCCGACAGTTCATCGAGCGGGCGCCGGTCGCCTGCTCGCGCCTGCTGCGGCTGCTCTCGGCGCGGTTACGGCGCATGGATGAGATCGCGGCGGAGCTGTTGTACTGCGAGCCACGGGTGCCCGGCGAGGCGTAGCGGCGGCGCCGGTGCGGCCCAGGCGCCCGTGAGCCGGGTGCCTGGCATCTATCGTGCAGCGTGCGCCCAAATCACACGCAGGGAGGAACAGGCAATGGCGGAGGAAGCCCAGTCCGGCGGGACGGAGTCGGCCGACGTCGACGCCACGCTCCGGGCCCGGGCAGCCGAGCTCAGCGAGCTGCGACGATTCGAAGACTCCACCACCTTTAGCGGCGACCAGCGCGAGGCGTACGATGAGCTGTCCGTCGTGGACCAGCACCCAGCGGACGTCGCCGACCAGACCTATCAGCGGGAGCTGGACGAGACGATCCGCGAGGTCCTCGACCGGGAGGCGCAGCAGGTTAAGGAGGCGCAGGCCCGCCGAGCCGCCGGCGTCTATGGCATCTGCACCCGCTGCGGCCGCCCCATCGACCCGGAGCGGCTGCGCGCGCGCCCGGAGGCGACCCTCTGTATCACCTGCCAGCGCGAGGTGGAGGCGGCACGGTGAGTGGGCAGCGCGCAGTACCATGGAGAGAGGTGGTACTCCTTCTGCTGCGCTGTGCGGGGATAAAATTTGGGACTAGCCACCGGGCCGGTTCTACAGTATGCTAACGCCGTTTGCGGCCTCATGGCCGCAATCCGGGGCTGAGATCTAGGGGGAGCAGATGGCGCGAGTCGTGCTGGAGCATGTGACGAAGAAGTTTGGCGAAGTCCTCGCCGTCAATGACCTCAACATTGACGTGCGCGACCGCGAGTTCCTGGTTCTGGTGGGGCCGTCCGGCTGTGGCAAGTCGACGGCGCTGCGCATGATTGCCGGGCTGGAGGAGGCGACCTCCGGGGACATCATCATCGGGGATCGACGCGTCAACGACGTTCCCCCGAAGGATCGCGACATCGCGATGGTGTTCCAGAGCTACGCGTTGTACCCGCACATGTCGGTCTATGACAACATGGCCTTCGGGCTGAAGCTACGCAAGGTCCCGAAGGCCGAGATCGACCGGCGGGTGAAGGAAGCGGCCGAGATCCTGGGCCTGGAGAACCTGCTGAACCGCAAGCCCAAGCAGCTTTCGGGCGGCCAGCGGCAGCGCGTCGCTCTCGGGCGCGCCATCGTCCGCGACCCGCAGGTGTTCCTGATGGACGAGCCACTGTCCAACCTGGACGCCAAGTTGCGCGTGCAGACGCGGGCTGAGCTGATCAAGCTGCACCAGCGACTGCAATCCACCGTGATCTACGTGACGCACGACCAGGTGGAGGCGATGACCATGGGGCATCGCATCGCGGTCCTGCGCGACGGGATCCTCCAGCAGCTCGACACCCCGCAGGCGCTGTACGATCGGCCGGCCAACATGTTCGTCGCCGGCTTTATCGGCAGCCCGTCGATGAACTTCTTCCCGGGCGTCATTACCAGCGACGGCGATGGCTCGCTCTGGGCCAACTTCGCCGGGCAGAAGCTGCGCATCCCGGCTGGGCGCGCGGTCGGCCTGGCCGGCCAGAACGGCCGCGAGGTCATCTTCGGGATTCGCCCCGAAGACATTTACGCCCGGAGCGAAGGGGCCCCGCAGGGGTCCGACACCATCGGCCGGGCGCAGGTCGAGGTGGTGGAGCCGCTCGGCGGCGAGCAGTACGTCTACTTCCTCTCCAACGGCGAGGAGTTCACCGCCCGCATGGACGCCCGCACCAAGGCGACCCCGGGCGAGGTGATGGAGCTGGTCTTCGACACCACCAAGCTACACGTCTTCGACAAGCAGACGGAGCGCGCCCTGATCTAGCGCGCGTCTCGCGCCCCGGGGCGCGGGTCCCGAGCTATTCGGGGGCCCGCCCCGGGGCAGCACCCGGCGAGCGTTCTACGCAGCGCATCAGGCGAGTCCTCACCTACACGCTCCGCTTGTTCTGCCTCGTCGCGCTGTCCGCCTGGGCGCTGTTCCCCCTCTACTGGGCGCTCGCCCTCTCGATCAAGCGCCCGCTGGACTTCTTCAACGGGACGCTGATCCCGTTCCTGTCCTTTCCGCCCACGCTCGACTCCTGGCACGACGAGATCGTCTACTTTGTGGACGAGTACGGCAAGCTGTCGCTCGGCCGGGGGCTGTTCAATAGCGCCCTCATCGGGCTGGGCAGCGCCGCGCTGGCGCTCCTGCTCGGCACCCCGGCCGGCTACGGGCTCGCCCGACTCGCCCTGCCGCGCCGGCTGCGCCGGGCGGCCGTGCTCGCCTTCCTGCTCCCGCGCTTCGTGCTCCCCGTCGCCACGGCCATTCCGCTGTATCTGCTCTTCCGAGCACTGCACCTGCTGGACACCCACCTGGGGCTGATCCTCGTCAATAGCGACCTGGTGCTCCCCTTCGTGGTGCTGCTCGTGCGCGACGCCGTGGCGGCGCTGCCCGACGAGCTGCTGGAGGCCGCCTACCTCGACGGCTGCTCGGCGGCGAGCGCGCTCTGGCAGGTGGCGCTGCCGCTGCTGGCTCCAACACTACTGGCCGCCGGTGTGCTCGCCTTCGCCCTCACCTGGAACGAGTTCTTCCTCGGCTACGTGCTGGCGGCTCAGAACGCCCAGACCATGCCGATGGTCGTCGCCAGCCTGGACACCAAGGACGGGATCATGCTCGAGTACACTGGCAGCCACCTGGTGCTCGCGGTGCTCCCGCCGGTGGTGCTGCTGCTCACCATCCAGCGGGTGCTCGCGCGCACGCTCAGCTTCGGCAGCGTGAGGGGAGGGACAGGGAGTGGCACCTGAGCGCGGCTCACCGCTCTTGCTGGGTATCGATGTCGGAACGACCAACACCAAGGTGGTCGTCTACGATCCGGAGCGGGGACAGGTGGTGGCGGTCGCGGGGCGACCGACCCAGACGCACCACCCCCGGCCGGAGTGGAGCGAGTTCCTCGCCGACGAGCTCTGGGAGGGCGCGGCCGCCGCGGTGCGCGAGGTAGTCGATGCCGTGGGCGGGCCAGCGGCGATCCAGGCGGTGTCCGTGGCCAGTATGGGAGAAGCGGGGGTGCCGCTAGATGCCCAGCAGCGGCCGCTGGCTCCGCTTATCGCCTGGTACGATCTGCGGACCGAGCCCCAGGCCGCCTGGTGGCGGGCTACGTTTGATCCGTTTGCGCTGTACAGTATCACCGGCCAGATCGTGGAGCCCAAGTACAGCGTCAACAAGCTGCTCTGGCTGCGCGAGCATCGCCCGGAGGTGTTCACCGCCACGCGCCGCTGGCTGTGCGTCGAGGACTTCATCCTCTGGAAGCTGAGCGGCGAGCAGGCGATCGACTACTCCCTCGCCTCGCGAACTATGCTGTTCGACCAGCGCCGGCTTGACTGGTCGGACGCGCTGCTGGCGCACGCCGGACTCCGCCGCGACCTGTTCCCGCCCGCGCTGCCGAGCGGGACACGCATCGGCCGGGTGACCGCCGAGGCGGCCCAGGCGACCGGGCTGGGGACGCACACGGTGGTGGCCACCGGCGGCCACGACCACCTGGTGGGCGCGTTCGCCGCAGGCGCGATCCGCCCGGGCGGGATCCTGGACTCCACCGGCACCGCGTGCACCCTACTCACCGTGGCCGATCGCTTCGAGCCGCAGCGGCCGCTGTTCGAGGCCGGGTTCGAAACCTATGCCCACGTCGTCGCCGGCACCTACATCGTCCTGTGCGGCTACATCGACGCGGCCGGCGGAGCGGTGGAGTGGCTGGCGCGCCAGTTGTTCGGCGAGCACGGCTACGAGGCGGCGTTCCGCGCCGCCGAGGCCGCCCCGCTCGGCGCGGCCGGGGCGCTCTGGCTCCCGCACCTGCTGGGTAGCGGCACCCCGCACAACGACCCCAGCTCGCGGGCCGCGCTGGTGGGGGTGCGCCCTGAGCACGGGCGGGGCCACCTGTTCCGAGCGCTGCTGGAAGGGCTGGCCTACTGGATGCAGCAGAACCTGGATCTCGCCGGCGAACGGCTTGGCCTGCCCGCCGACGGCGAGCTGCTGGCCATCGGCGGTGCCACCCGCTCCCCGTTCTGGATGCAGCTTAAGGCCGACGTCTCGGGCCGCCCGGTCCACGTCCCGCGGATCGAGGAGGCGGTGGCCCTTGGCGCGGCGCTGCTCGCCGGCCTGGGCAGTGGCCTGTTCCCCAGCGCAGAAGCGGCGGCGGCCTCACTCCGCGCCGACAGCGCTCGCTACCGGCCGGACTCGCGAGCGACGGCGGCGTATCGGCGCCGCTACGAGCTGGTCTATCGCCGGCTGTATCCCGCACTGCGGGAGATCAACGCCACGCTCGAACAGCTCGGCGGACACTGAGCCCGACCTGTGCAGTCTGATGCGGCCGGCCAGCGTCGGCTCAGGCAAAGCGCCTATCTTCCTCGGGGGAGGTTGACAGTTCCCCCAAGGGGTGTAAACTAGGCGCCGCCGCGTCCGGAGTTGGGGACCGCGACGCGGCGGAAGCGCGGAGCGGGAGCCGGGGTCTCCTAGCCCGCGGAATGTGTGCTGCACGCCGGCTGAGCGGGGAATGGTGCTCTGCCCCGGCGAGCAGGCGGCACCGCGAAGGCGGGCACATTGACCGAGCTCGCGCTCTGCTGTGCTGGCGTAGCGTGTGGGCGGCCGCTGTGTGTGGCGAGCGCGCTCGTCGTCCCCCGGACCACGGCGACCCCGGTGCCCGCATCTGGCTCCCTGCTCCCGGATGAGGGCCTGACGGAAGCTGACAGGGAAAACACGCGAGGGGAAGACTGTGTCAACCGAACCGTTGCATCCGCATTCTGTCTCCAGACGCGCGTTCCTCAAGCTGACGGCGGTGCTGACAAGCGCCGTGGCCGTCGTGCCGCTGCTGAACGCCTGTAGCTCAGCCCCGGCCGCCGCGCCCACCAGCGCCCCGGCGGCCGCGGCTCCAACCCAGGCGCCGGCCGCCGCAGCCCCGACCCAGGCGCCGGCCGCCGCGGCCCCGACGAAGGCCCCCGCCGCGGCCGCGCCCACCACGGCTCCAGCGGCGGCTGCGCCGACGCAAGCGCCCACGCAAGCCGCTCCTACCGTTGCAGTCGCGGCCACCGCGGAGCCGTATACCGAGGACGAGAAGAAGCAGGCGGACGCCGCTTTCGAAGCCTCGGACAAAGGCAAGCCCGACCCGGCCTGGAAGGGCCAGAAAGTAACCGTCGGCGTCTTCTCCGGCGGTCCCCATGGCGGCATCTCCGGCCCGTACTATCTGTGGCGGCCGTATTTCGAGAAGCTCACCGGCGCTACCTACGACATCGTCGAGATCCCCTTCGCCGAGCTGTTCACCAAGTTCAAGACGGATATTGCCACCGGGACCGGCACCTACGACTTGATGATCACCGGCGCCTGGTTCTACGGCGACTTCATCGCCAGCGAAGCGATCATCCCGATTGAGAAGTACTTCGACGACCCGCGCATGCCGAAGTGGGATCGCGACGCGCTCCCGGAGGCGATCAAGACGCTCCATATGTGGGGCGGCAAGTGGTACGGGTTCCACAACGACTCCGACGGCCAGGTGTTGTACTATCGCCGCGACATTCTGAACGACCAGAAGTGGAAGGATGCCTTCAAGAAGGAGGTCGGCTACGACCTGCCGGTGCCGCCGCAGACCTGGGAGCAGGTGCGCGACATCGCCAAGTTCTTCAACGGGAAGGACTGGAACGGCGATGGCAAGCCGGACAACGGCATCACCATGCACCTGAAGGTGGGTGGCCAGGGCTTCTTCCACTTCATGTCACTGTCGGCACCCTACGTGGTGCTCCCGGGCGACAAGGTGGACCGCTATCACCACATGTACTGGTTCGACCCGGAGACGATGGAGCCGCTGATCAACTCCAAGGGACACCTGCGGGCGCTGGAGATGGTCATTGAGCTGAGCAAGTACGGCTCCAAAGAGATGCTGGGCTGGAGCCTGGGCGAGGCCTGGAACGACTTCCTGCAGGGCAACGCGCTCATGGTTTTTAGCTGGGGCGACGTCGGCTCGCTCTCGCAGCGGCCGGATTCCTCCAAGATCAAGGGCAAGCTCGGCGCGGCGGCGATCCCCGGCACCATGGAGGTGTATGACCGGGAGCATGACACCTTCGTGAAGATGGACAAGCCGAACCTGGTGGCCAACAGCACCGGCGGCACCTGGCACCCGGTCATCTCCAAGCTCTCCAAGAACCCGGATCTTGCCGCCTACCTGGCCTCCTGGCAGGCGACCACCGCGATCAACCTGTTCAACATCCAGCGTGGCTGGGCCGGCGTGGACGTCGGCCCGAAGTACTCCATGCTCCCACCGTTCGGGACCGCCAAGGTGGAGGACTACACCCGCAATGGCTACGACGCGGGCGACATCCAGGAGTACAGCAACGCCTACGGGACGATGTGGTTCAAGTACCCCACCCTGCAGCACTACCTGCGCATCCCGGGCACGCCCGAGTACTGGGACGTGCTGGACACCGGCCTGGCCGAGGCGGTGACGGGCGCCAAGCAGCCCCAGGAGGCGCTCGACGGAATCGCGAAGGAGTGGGCCCGCATCACCGAAGATCGCGGGAAGGACACCCAGCTCAAGCTGTACCAGGAAGCGATCGGGTATAAATCCGCCTAGCGCACGTGCCGGACAGGAGGGGGCTCACGGCCGTGAGCCCCCTCCTGTCCCTTCACCCCAGCCGGAGGCGTCTGCATGGCCCTGAAGAACCTGCGCCTCGGGCTCGGCCGGCTGGCCGAGCCGGAGAGTCGCGCGGTCCCGGTCCGCGTCAGTACCACTGGCGCGCGGCAGAGCGACCGCGTGAAGTACCTCTTTATCCTGCCGGGCATCGTCTGGATTCTCGCGTTCACCATCTTCCCGCTGGTGTACGCGGTTCGGCTCAGCCTGTACAACTCCAAGCTCGGCCTGCCCAACGAGCACTTCATTGGCCTGGGCAACTACATTCGAGCCTATAGCGACGAGCGCCTCTGGGAAGCCCTGGGGGTGACGGTGCGCTTCGTGGTCGTCAGTGTCGCGGCTACCGTCATCCTGGGGCTGCTGCTGGCGCTGCTGTTCAATCGGCCGATGCGCGGCCTGCCCATCTTCCGCGCCATCTTCACTATGCCGTTGTTCGTCCCGGCCATCGCCATTGGCTATCTCAGCCTGACCATCGTTCACGAGGACGGCCCGATCAACAACTTTCTGAAGCTGTTCGGGCTGAAGCAACCCATCCCCTGGCTCTCCGATCCGTTCTGGGCCTTTCTCGCCGTATGCGCCGTGGACATCTGGCAATGGACCCCGTTCGCCTTCATCGTCCTGCTGGCCGGGCTGCAGTCGTTGCCGGATGAGATCTATGAGGCGGCAGCGCTGGATACCTCTTCCGCGTTCCAGACGTTCCGCTACATCACTCTGCCACTGCTTACCCCGGTCATCCTGACTGTCACCATCCTGCGCATGGTCGAAGCCTTCAAGGTGATCGAGATCCCATTTGCGCTCACCAACGGCGGCCCCGGTGTTTCGACCAGGACCTACACCTTCTACACCTACATCACCGGTCTGAAGAACTTCGACATGGGCTATGGCAGCGCGATCGCGATTGTCTTCATGGTGCTGCTGGCGATCATCAGCACCATCTTCTTCATCCGCGCGCGCCACATTTACGACTAGCAGGGGGTCTGACCATGGTTCACCGCCAGTCCAGCCCACTTACACGTGGCGTCGCCGCTGTCTTCATTACCCTGGCCACGCTCTGGGCTGTGTTCCCCTTCTACTGGGCCATCATCACCTCGTTCAAGAACCGCCTCGACTGGTTCAACTACAGCTTCATCCCGTTCCTGCAGTTCGAGCCAACGCTCGACTGGTGGACGCAGGAGCTGGGCCCGGCCGGGCGCGGCCCGGAGCTGGCCCGCGCGATGACCAGCAGCGTCACCCTGGCGCTGGGCGCGGCGATCATCGCGCTGCTGCTGGGCGCGCCGGCTGGCTACGCGCTGGCGCGCTTCCGCTTCCACCGCTGGAAGAACCGCGACATCACCATGTGGTTCCTCTCCCAGCGCTTCTTGCCGCCGGTCGCCACGATGATCCCGATCTTCCTCATGGTCCGCACCGTCGGGCTGCTCGACACCCCGTGGGCGCTGGCGATCGCCAATGCCACGTTCACGCTGCCGTTCGCGGTGCTGATCCTGCGCGACACCTTCAAGGAGCTGCCGATCGAGCTGGAGGAGGCGGCACTGGTGGACGGGGCCTCGCCGTTCCAGGTGTTTCGCCTGATCGCGCTGCCGCTGGCGGCTCCCGCCATGGTCGCCGCCGGGATCATCTGCTTCGCGTTCTCCTGGAACGAGTTCCTGTTCGCCCTGATCCTGACGGTAAAGAACGCGGTGCCGATGACCGTGATCATCGCCGGCTCGGAGCACACCAAGGGAGTGATTTTCGCCGACGTCGCCACCCGGGTGCTCACCGGGGTGATCCCGCCGGCCATCCTGGCGCTGCTGGTGCAGCGCTACATTGTGCGCGGGCTCACCTTCGGCGCAGTCAAGGGGTAGCCGTCGCCCCGCTCGCGGGGCGCCAGCGGGACAGGCGAGCGTGGAGCAGCAGGTTCACCCAGCCCCGCTGCTCGGGCGCGGCCCTCTCGCCCCAGCCGTGGGGCTACCCAGGCCAGCCGCAGAGCCACCCAGGATTGAATTCCGGGCCCAGAGCGCCTAGACTGGGCATCGAGCAGATCCCACACGCAAGGGAGTTCAGGACGAGATGGAGCTCAGCCGAGAGAAGCTGCTCTGGATGTACGAGCGGATGCGCCTGATCCGCGACTTCGAGGACCGCATCGCCGGGCTGTTCGCCGCGGGTGAGCTGCCAGGCTTCTTGCACTTCTACGCCGGCGAAGAGGCCGTGGCGGTGGGAGTCTGCGCTCATCTCAACCCGGATGACTTCATCACTAGCACCCACCGCGGCCATGGCCACTGCATTGCCAAGGGCGTGGATGTCAACCAGATGATGGCCGAGCTGTACGGGCGGGCCACCGGCGCCTGCAAGGGCAAGGGCGGCTCGATGCACATCGCCGACGTGGACAAGGGGATGCTGGGCGCCAACGGCATCGTCGGCGGCGGGGCGCCGCTGGCGGCCGGGGCCGGGCTCACCGCCAAGTACAACAAGCGCGGCCAGGTAGCGGTCTGCTTCTTCGGGGACGGCGCCAACAACCAGGGTGCCTTCCACGAGGCGGCCAACCTGGCCGCCATCTGGAAGCTCCCCGTGATCTTCGTCTGCGAGAACAACGGCTACGCCGAGGCCACCCCGGTCAACTACGCCACCAGCGTGCAGGATATCGCCGCCCGGGCCAGCGCTTACAACATCCCGGGGCTGGTAGTGGATGGCCAGGACGTCTTCGCAGTGTACGAGGCAGCGGGAGAAGCGGTCCGCCGTGCCCGTGCCGGCGAGGGGCCCACGCTGCTGGAGTGCAAGACCTATCGCTACTACGGCCACTTCTCCGGCGACCCGGGCGGCTATCGCTCCGAGGAGGAGATCAACGAGGCGAAGCGGCGCGACTGCCTCGAGCGCTTCAAGCGGCAGGTGCTGGACCGTGGCCTGCTCACCCAGGCCGAGCTGGACGAGATCGACCGTCGCTCCAAGGAGGCGATTGAGCAGGCCGTCGCGTTCGCCAAGTCCAGCCCGTTGCCGTCGCCCGAAGAAGTCACCACCGACGTCTACGTCCGCTATCCCTAGCACACGGTCCCGCGCTCCGGGCCCCTGTCCCCGATCCGGGAGCCCTGTGGGGCGTGGGAGCTGTTCGATGAGGAGCGAGCCATGGCAACAACGGTAGCAACCCGGCAGATCCTGTACGGCCAGGCGATCAACGAAGCGCTCCGCCAGGAGATGCGCCGTGACCCGACCGTGGTCGTGATGGGCGAGGACGTCGCCGGCGGGGCGACGCGCGACGACCAGGGCATGGGCGATGCCTGGGGTGGGCCGTTCGGCCTGACGAAGGGGCTGCTGGCCGAGTTCGGCCGCGAGCGGGTGCTGGATACCCCCATCTCCGAGATGGGCTTCATCGGCGCCGCGGTGGGCGCCGCCGCGACGGGGATGCGCCCGGTCGCCGACCTGATGTTCGTGGACTTCCTCGGCTCGGCGCTGGACCAGGTGATGAACCAGGCCGCCAAGCTGCGCTACATGTTCGGCGGCAAGGCCAAGGTGCCGATGACGATCATGACCGCCATCGGCGCCGGGCTGAACGCCGCCTCGCAGCACTCGCAGGTGCTGTACTCCTTCTTCGTCCACCTGCCCGGGCTGAAAGTGGTAGCGCCGTCCGACGCCTACACCGCCAAGGGGCTGATGGCCGCGGCGATCCGCGACGACGACCCGGTGATCGTCTGCAACCACAAGGCGCTGTTCTCAGTGAAGGGCGACTGCCCCGAGGAAGAGTACGTCCTGCCACTCGGCCAGGCCCGCCTGCTCCGCGAGGGCAAGGACGTCACGCTCATCGGCATGTCTCGCATGGCGATGGTCTGCCGCGACGCCGCCCGGATGCTGGAGAAGGATGGCATCAACGCCGAGGTGGTGGATGTGCTGAGCCTGTCGCCGCTGGACGAGGACACGATCTTGCGCTCGGTCGGCAAGACGCGCCGGGTGGTGATCGTGGACGAGAGCCACCCTCGCTGCAACATGGCGACGGACATCGCGGCGCTGATCGCCGACAAGGGCTTCGACCTGCTCGACGCGCCGATCAAGCGGGTCACCGGGCCGCACGCCCCGGTGCCGTTCTCCCCGGTGCTGGAATCCGCCTACATTCCGTCAGCGGAGCGGGTCGCGGCGACGGCGCGCGAGTTGCTGGACTAGGAGTATCAGCCTCGGGTGTGGGGGAAGGGGCGGCGCTGCCCCTTCCTCCTTGCTGTTCCTGTGGAGGTGGCGTGGTAACCGAAGTCGTGATGCCGAAGCTCGGGCTGACGATGCAATCCGGCACGGTCACCAAGTGGCACAAGCGCGAGGGCGACCCCGTCAAGCAGGGCGAGCCGCTACTGGACATCGAATCGGAAAAGATCACCACCACGGTCGAGGCGCCGGCGGATGGGGTACTGCGCCTGATTACCGTGCGCGAGGGCGAGGAGTGCCCGCCGGCCACCCCGGTCGGCTACGTCGGCCCCCTCGACGAGCCGCTGCCGGAGGCGGCCTCCCGGCCCGCCGTGGCTGCCGCCACCGCCGCGCCCAGCGCTGCCGCTGCTCCCGCGCGCGCCGAGCGGGCCGCGGAGCCGACTGAAGCGGGCGAGTACGCGGTCTCGCCGGCGGCGCGCAAGCTGGCCCGGGAGCTGGGGGTCGATCTCAGCAAGGTGCGGCCGTCGGGTCGCTCGCGGCGCATCACCACCGAGGACGTGGAGGCCTACCACGCCGCGCTCCAGGCCGGCGCCGGGGCGGAGGCCGAAGCCGGGCGCCCAGTCGCCTTCTACAGCGACGGGATCAAGCTGGCCGGCGTGCTCTACCTGCCGCCAGACCTCACCACGGGCGAGCGGCGCCCGGCGCTGGTCCTGTGCGCCGGCATCCAGGGGCTCAAGGAGCTCGGGCCGCGCGACCTGGCCGAGCGGCTGATGGAGGCCGGGTTCGTGGCACTGACCTTCGACTACCGCGGCTTCGGCCAGAGCGAGGGGCCGCGCTGGCAGCCCTGGCCACACGAGCAGGTCCGCGACGCGCGGGCAGCCGTAACCTTCCTGGCCCAGCAGCCGCAGGTCGACCCGGAGCGGATCGCCGTGCTCGGGATCAGCATGGGCGGCGGGCACGCCATTTCTGCCGCCGCGGTCGACCCGCGCATCAAGAGCGTGGTCGCGATCGAGCCGGTGACCGATGGCAGGCGCTGGCTGCGCAGCCTGCGGCGCGAATGGGAGTGGCGCGCGTTCCAGGAGCGGCTGGCCCAGGACCGGGCGGCGCGTGTGACCAGTGGCGAGTCGCAGCGCCTCTCCCTCTACGAGATCATGGTGCCCGACCCGGACACCAGGATGATTCTGGATGTGCTGGCCAGGATGCGCCCGGAGCTGGAACTGGAGCCGCAGCTCCCGCTGGCGTTCGCCGAGGCGCTGGCGGAGTACCGGCCGGAGGCCGTGGTCGACCAGATCGCCCCGCGCGGGATCCTGTTCATCCACGGCGACCTGGACCTGCTGGTCTCGCCCGACGAGTCGCGCCAGGCCGCTGCCCGGGCCGGTGAGCCGAAACGGCTGGTGGTGCTGCCCAACATGGGCCACCTGAACTGGCAGAAGCCGGGGCACCCGATCTTCGCTCACATCGTGGAGCTGGCGACGGGCTGGCTGCACGAGCAGCTCCGGTAGCACACCCGGGGACGCGGGAGGCTCGTCCCACGTCCCCAATCCTGCCCGCCAGCAGCTTTGCGAGCGTTCCAGCAGAGGGATGGCCAGGCTCGGGAGACGTCGCGGCCATCGCCCTCCACGGAGGCGCCGGCCAGGCGGGCCGGCGACAATGCCGGCCGGAGGCAGGGGTGGCCGCACACACGGACGCTGACTGGGAGCAGCGGCGCAGCCGACTGAGGGGCTCCACGCAGCAGCTTCTCCGGGAATGCCAGCTCTCCATGGGCGGCTTCCTGCTCACGCTCGAGCTGCACGCGCAGCAGTCGCTCGAGGCGCGAGCACAGTGCGACGATCTCACCACCTGGCTCGCCGCCCACGTGCCCGGGTTCTCTTACTGGGCAGCGCGGCCGCGGCGGATCAGCCTGCCCAATCTCCACTCCTTTCAGCCGGTCTGCCGGGTCTACATGCGGGTTCTTTGCGCTGGACAGCACTATCCAACCCTGGAGTTTGCCCACAAGCTCCAGGCGGTGCCCTATTACAGCGTGCTCGCCCCCAACACGCTCCAGTGGGAGAGACAGCCCGAGGGTGTCGGTCCGGCCCCAAACCCGGCCCACGGGTGCCGCGAGCCCGGCCAAGCAGACACTGGTAGCCGGGGCTGCTCAGGAGCGGTTGACCGCGGCGAGAAAATCGCGGGCGGCGGGCGTGAGCAGCGAAGCCAGTCCGACGAACAGGTAGAGGGCGCCGATCTCCAGGTAGTGGTTCACCGTGGCTGGAGTGGTGAGCACGCCGGGAGCGCGGCCGGCGGCGCGGATGCGTCGCACCGCGTCGTCCACCGCCGCCAGCACCGCCGGGTGGTCCATCAGCCCCGGGTAGCCCATCGACTGGGCCAGGTCACCGGGAGCGACGAAGAAGGCGTCGATGTGGTCCACCTGAACGATCTCGCCCAGGTTCTCCAGCGCCTCCACCTCCTCCAGCATCACCACCACCATCGTCTCCTCGTTCGCCCGGTGGCAGAACTCGCTCATCGGGACGCCGAGCGCGGAGCGCCCGCCGGCGAAGCCGCGGTGGCCCAGGGGCGCGAACTTGGCGTGGCGCACCGCGGCCTCCGCGTCCGCCCGGGTGTTGACGTGGGGCACCTGCACCCCGCCCGCGCCGCGGTCCAGCGCCCGGGTGATCGTGGAAGGGTCGTTGCTCTGGACCCGGACGATGGGGGTGGCGTTGGCCAGCTCCGCCGCCCGCACCATGTGCTCCACGTCCTCCCAGCCGGCCGGCCCGTGCTCGCAGTCGAGGAACACCGCGTCGAAGCCGAGGTGTGCGACGAGCTCCACCAGCCCGGCGGACGTATAGGTAGGGGCGATGACACTGATCGGCTGGCCCGCTGCCAGCTTCTGCTTGGCTCGGTTGACTCTCACGCGACTCCTCTCCCGGCGTGCTCCATGCTCGCCATGATACCGGCGTCACCTCCGTCATCATGGCCCGTCGTGGCAGCCGATCGAGGAAGGCAGCTCACCTGGAAGATCCTTGGGAGCGAACCCCGCAACGCATGAATCACCCCTCCACCGCCGACCGGGACTCTCTGCCCGAGCCGACCAGCCACTGATCGGCATCCCGGCCGACGTCAGCGGACAGAGCAGATTCGCTACTCCTTGGCTGAACCGGAGGTAGACAAGGCGCCTCGTCCTGCCAGCGTCCAGCAGGTGCTCGCTCTGGCGGGCACCAGGCAGGGCCGGGACTGGGATGAGGCGCTGGAGGAGCTGACCGTATCCGCCATGCGAGCCGACCAATCCCGCTCATGCCGCCAGTGCCCGGGAGCCGGGGCCCGACCATCCCGATCACCGCCGCAGATTTCGAGCGTGTCCCGGCCCTTTGCGTGCTGCTGAGCGCTCGCCAGTTGCTCAGGATGAAGGAGGGCTGTCTGCCGAGGATGGCCCTGGCTTGCCCGTGATCGCTGCCCAGCGTACCGTTCACGTGGTGATCGGGACCAAAGTGCGGCTGGCGTCCAGCGAACTGGCTGATCCAGTGCAGGCCATCCGCCGCTCCCTGGAGGCGAGCCTGCGCCGGCTGGGACGCGACGTAGTGGACCTGGTGCAGCTCCACAATCCGATCACGCTCTTGCCGGCAGCCGCGGGCGATGCGCTCCCGCTGGAGCAGGTCGACGAAGCGGCAGCAGCGCTCCAGGAGACCGTGCGTGACGGGCTCGCCCGCCACGTCGGCGCCACTGGGCTGGGCGACACCGCGGCGCTGCGCGAGATGATCCGCCTGGAGCTGTTCGAGACACTCCAGAGCTACTTCAACGCGCTGAACCCCAGCGCCGGCTACGCCGGGCACAGCGGCGGGGGCCAGGACTTCGAGGGGCTGATCGACCTCGCCGCTCGGGCCGGGCTGGGGGTGATCGCCATCCGGGTGCTGGCCGCGGGCGCGCTGAGCACCCAGCCGGAGCGCCATCCCAACGCGGGCGCTCCGGGCACGCCACTGGCTGCTGGCGCCGACTACGCCCAGGACCTGCAGCGGGCCCAGGCGCTGGCGAGTCTGGCGGCCGAGCTGGGGCTGGAGAGCCCGCTGGAGCTGGCGCTGCGCTTCGCCCTGGCCAAGCCGGGCGTTTCCACCGTCCTGGTCGGCTTCTCGAGCCTGGCGCAGCTCGGCAGCGCCATTCGCTGGGCCGAGCGCGGTCCGCTGCCGGAGGAGGCGGTGCAGCGCGTCGTCGCCCACGCCGCCTGACCGCCTCGGCCACCGCACGGGGGCGGAGACGCCGCCTGGTTACCGCAGCACCTTGGGTGCGTCCACGCGCCGATCCGCGATGGTCGTCGGGAGCTCCTGGTGGTACACCCCGGAGGGGATCAGGCCGCAGCCGCCAAAGCGCTCCATCACCCGGAGCTGGGCCAGCACGTCTTCACCGCAATGATCGGCGGGGAGATCGGGCCAGAACGAGAAGCCGCCCGCGGCGCGCAGCTTGGCGGTGTCGTACAGGACGCAGGCGCCCACCCAGGCCACGCGATACTTCCGCTGCTGCCGCGGGGAGAGCCGGAGCCGCTGCTGCAGGTGGAAGAGGTTGGCGGCGTTGTGCAGCCGGTGGCGCTCCCAGGCCGGCGTTCCGGGCCGCACCGTCTCGGGCTGCACCGGCCCGTCCCAGAACTCGATCGCTTGCTCATGGGGCCGGACGTCGTCCAGGAAACTGAGGCCGATGACCGCGCTGCCGACAAAGCCGCAGCGCTCTTCGCGAATGGCGGCGTACATCCGCTCTACCACATCGGGCTCGAGGATCAGGTCGTCGTCCAGGAACAGCACGTAGGGCGCCGTCGCCTGGTCCAGCAAGAACTGGCGGTGCTCGGCCATCCCGCGCCGGGGCAGGTGCTTGTGGACCTCAACCGCGTGGCCATGGACACGCAGCACTCGCAGCGCCGCCTGCACCTCCCCGCTCTGGGTCGGCTCGGTCCCCTCCGTCTGATCGGAGATCACCACCCGGAAGTCGCGCAGCGTCTGGGCACACAGGCTGGTGAGCGTCACCGCCAGCGCCGCCGGCCGGCGGTAGGTGGGGATCAGGACGTCGACCGCCGCGGTCATCGCCCGCCCATCTCCGCCGGCTGGGCGCGGTCGGCAACAGGAGCGGCGTACGCCGCTCCGATGCGCTGGATGATCGCGGCGGTCGACTGGTCCTGCCGGTAGGGCAGGATGCGCAGCGTGCCGCCGAGCGCTTCCACCAGCGGCGCCTCTGGGACAGTGTCGCGAGTGTAGTTGCCGCCCTTGGCGACGACGTCCGGCCGCAGCGCCCGCAGCAGGTGCTCCGGCGTGTCCTCGTCGAACACGGCCAGGTAGTCCACGCAGCTCAGCGCCGCCAGCACCTGGAGGCGGTCTTCCAGCGGGGTGATGAGCCGGCCCGGCCCTTTCACTCGGCGCGCGCTGGCGTCCGAGTTCACCCCAACCACCAGCACATCTCCCAGCGCCTTGGCCCGGCTGAGGAAGGTGATGTGGCCGCGGTGCAGCAGGTCGAAGCAGCCGTTGGTAAACACGATCCGCCGTCCCTGCTGCCGCTCCCGCTCCAGCCACGCCGCCAGGCGGTGCACGTCGGCCACTGCCTTCTCTGTGGCGGCGAGCATGTCGCACAGCTCCTCGCGCGAGCAGACGGCGGTGCCGGTCTTTGCCACCACAATCGCGCTCGCGGCAGAGGCCAGCTCTGCTGCGGCCAGGGTGTGCGCTCCGGCGGCCAGCGCCAGCGCCAGCGCGCTCACATAGGTGTCGCCCGCACCGGTGACGTGCGGCGAGGCCGTGCGGCGGGCATAGGTTCGATAACTCGGCCGGCCGCGCTCGAGGATCAGCGCACCGTCGGCATCCAGCGTCACCGCCGCGATCTGCGCCCCGGTACGCTCCAGCACTGCGGCCGCGTGGCGAGCCACGTGGTCCACCCGCGCCGCGCCTACCGCCGGATCACGCAGCCCCAGCAGGCGAATCACCTCGACGTAGCTGGGCTTGACCGCCGTCACTCCGACCTCGCGGTAGGCTGCCAGGTCTTTGGCATCGACCAGCAGGACGTGGGGCGTCGCGGCCTGGAGCCGCGCCAGCGTCTGAACCAGCCGTGGGGTGACGACGCCATAGCCGTAGTCGGAGATGATCACCGCGTCGGCGCGAGGATACAGGCCGGCCAGCCGCTCCAGCAGCGCCGCCTCCGTCCGCTCGTCGATCGGCTCCGTGCTACCCTCGTCGAAGCGCACCACCAGGTGCGCGCCGGCCATCACCCGACGCTTGGTGAGCGTCTGGCGACCCTCCTGGCGGAGCAGGTGCTCGGTCGAGACGCCGCGCTGCTCTAGCAGCTCCGCTAGGTGCTGGCCCTCTGGATCGTCCCCGATCACCCCGAGCAGCGTCGCCCGGCCACCAAGCGCCTGCGTGTTGACAACGACATTGGCTGCGCCGCCAGGGGCAAAGGAGCGGCTCGCGACGCGCACGACCGGCGCCGGCGCCTCCCGACAGATCTGGTGCGCCACGCCGTGAAGATAGCCATCGAGCATCGGATCGCCGACAACCAGCACCTCCAGTTCGGCGAAGGCGTCGACGATCGCGAGCAGGCTGGCGTTCATGGCCCTTCTCCGTCTCCCCACCGCCCGGTGCGAGCAGTAGGAGACCCTTGGGCGCCGAACATGGGTGCGGTACCCAGGGCCGGATGCCGCGCCGGCGGAGCGGTCTGGCGAGGGTGCAGGAAGCGTGCCTAGGCACTGCCTAGGGTGCCCCAGACAGGCGAGCTTTCCTGCCTCGCCGCTCGGCAGCCGCTTCCTGATCGTCTGGCGCGGACTGGCACCACAGCGCTGCCAGAAGCGCAACCCTGGCCCGTTCTGGCGGCAGCCGCCGCGGGGTGCTGCCGTCCAGCGGCGGGCGGGTTACTCTTTCTCGCGGCTCTTCTGTTCGCTGTGGCCGCCCGCCTTGGCCGTCTCGCGGCTGATCAGCTTGAAGAAGCGACTCTCCTGCCCGCTGCGCATCTCCTCCTGGTATAGGAAGGCCAGGTGCTTCTCGTCGAACTTCTTGAACCACTCGTCCCAGGAGATGTGCTCCAGCCGGTCCTCGCCGGTGTAGCCAGGGAAGTCAATGCGCAGGATGCCTGCCTCGTCCCCACCGGTGCCGCGGACCGTGGCGGGTGTGCCGCCTCGCTCCTCGACCCACTTGCGAATCTCGTCGTGGTCGGTCGTCGTCTTCGTCTGTCCAGCCATCAGCTTTACTCCTCGCGTAGATCACATGAATCGGCGGCTAGATCGGGGGCAGCGGGCGCCCCTCCCCCGCAGCGCTGCGCTCGCGCCCAGCGCCCAGCTCGCGCAGGTTCATCTCGATCGCCTCGCCCTGCGCGCGCGACACTGGCTGCCGCCAGGTCACCAGCTCCGCCCAGGCGCGCTCGGTCGCGTCGTCGCGGCAGACGTAGGTGTGGTCCGTGATCGGACCTTCGTCGCCACCGGCGACGAACGGGCCGCGATCAGGGTTGTCCAGGTCGAAGTACTCCTTGCCGCGATCGAACGTCCCCTTCTGCCAGATCGGGAGCTCCTTGAGCAGGTCGTCCTCCATCCAGCGGCTCAGCTCCGGGAGCCGGTCGCGGCACTCGAACGCGGTGGGACAGCCTCGCAGGTCCTCCGTTTCGCCTTTCACGCTGTGCCTCCTTGGTCGTCTCTCGGCCCGTGTTGCTCGGCGCTCAGCGCTGGCTGCCGGGTCCGGAGGACGGGAACGCGCTGGCGGTGTCGGATGCGGAGGCGATGCCGCTCGGTCCGCCGCGCCGCACCAGGTCCCACAGCCGCTGCCAGAGCTCGGGCGGTGTGGTGCGCTTGTAGACCCAAAGGTTGTGCAGCGCCCGCGCGTCACCGCTGGTGACGTCGATCGCTTCGCTGACGTTGAGCGAGGTGCCGCCAACGCTCTCCAGGTTGAGCGACTCATCCGCGGAGGTCGCTTCCTCGTACACCGGGACGCGGCGCAGCTCGTCGTCCGACCAGCCAAGCATCCGGATCCACTGAAAGTCGGCCGCGTAGTCATACAGGGTCTGCGCTTGCTTGTCACGCTCTTGCATGGTGTTAGCGCTCCTTGTACCAGGCTACCAGCGAGGCTGCCCGGAGCCGCGTCGGCAGGGGCGACGCGGCTGTTCGCTGCCCTGGTACCGTGCACAGCCTATGCCATACGGCTGAGCGGGCGAAGACGACGAAGCGGCTGGGAGACGTCGCTCCCAGCCGCTCCTGGCGCGAGGGGATAGCGCTGCTCGAAGGACGCTACGCCTGCTGGCTCCCCATGGTGCCGCGCTGGCCCACACCCTGGGCCATTGCCATGGCGCAATTGTTGCAGCAGAAGGTCTGGCCGTTCCGCTCCACCTGGGTCGAGGTGTCGCGGATCGTGCTGCCGCAGTGGGCACAGGTCGCCCCGCCGGACGTGTGCCCCGAGGTGCTGCCAGTCTCCATCTGCAGGCAGTTGTTGCAGCAGTACGTCTTGCCGCCCTGCTCCGCCATGCTGGTCTGGTCGACGATCGGGACTCCGCAGTGAGCGCAGGTCATCTGAGGCATCGGGTCCTCCCCGGGTAAGAATGCTTACCGGCCAGCAACCCGCGTGCCAGCGACAGCGCGTGAGAGGAACAGGGAGGGGAGGCTGGGTGCGCAACGCCTTCCCAGGGACTCCGGGGATGGTGTTGCCAACGGAACGGCACATCGGGACCTGCACGGTCGCTACCTCCGCGTCTTGAAACGGGCCTCTGGGGCGAGTATGCTACCTAGCTGTAGCTCGACTGGGAGGCGACCGCTGGTCAACGTGGCCTGGGGGCCGCAGGCGAATAAGGTTGAGGCTGCGCGCACAGGTGAGCCATGCTTCCCCTGAAGGACACGGTGCGGGCGCGCGGGTTCCCCTTCGTAACGGCTGCGCTTATCGGCGCCAACGTGCTCGTGTTCCTGATCGAGTTCCGTCTACCGCCCGACGTCCTGGAGGGGTTCCTGTGGCTCCTGGGTGTTGTTCCGTCACGCCTCCTGGAGGCGCCGCTGCCGAGCGAGTGGCTCACACTTCTCACGTCCCAGTTCCTGCACAGTGGCTGGCTGCATATCATCAGTAACCTTGTTGCCCTGTACATCTTCGGTGACAACGTCGAGGACCGGCTCGGCCACGGGCGCTTCCTTGCCTTTTACCTGCTCTGCGGTGTAGCCGCGGCGCTCGTCCATGTCTGGTCCAATCCCATGTCGGTCGTCCCGGCGATCGGCGCGAGCGGGGCGATCTCTGGAGTACTGGCTGCGTACGTGGTGCTCTTCCCGATGTCGCGGGTCGTGACCCTGGTCCCGATCTTCTTCATCCCCTGGTTCGTTGAGGTACCCGCGCTACTCTGGATCGGTGGCTGGTTCGTTTCCCAGCTTCTCAACGGCCTGCTTGCGATCGGTGCCGAGGCCGATGCGTTCGGTGGTGTCGCCTGGTGGGCGCACCTGGGCGGCTTCGTCGCTGGGCTGGTGCTGGTCTGGCCGCTTCGGCGGCCGGCTCCGCGCTTCCGTCCCGACGAGTACTGGCCCTGGTGAACCGGAGAGAGCGATGTCGATTTTTGATCTCTTCTGGATCTTCTTCATCATCAGTACGGTGCAGCCGCTCATCCGCCAGCGATGGCTGGAGTGGCAGCGCCTCCGAGCCTTCCGCCGTCTGGAGGAGAAGCGTGGCAGCCGGGTCATTGGCCTGATCCATCGCCAGGAGACCATGAGCCTGCTCGGCTTCCCGATCGCCCGCTACATCGACATCCAGGACTCGGAAGAGCTGCTGCGGGCGATTCAGCTCACCGACCCCTCCGTACCCATCGATGTGATCCTGCACACGCCGGGGGGATTGGTGCTGGCCGCCGAGCAGATCGCTGAGGCGTTGGCCCGCCATCCGGCCAAGGTGACCGTGCTCGTGCCGCACTACGCGATGAGCGGCGGCACCCTGATCGCCCTGGCGGCCGACGAGATCGTCATGGGCGAGAATGCGGTTCTCGGACCGGTTGATCCCCAACTCGGCCAGTACCCGGCCGCTTCCGTCCTCAAGGTGGTAGAGCGGAAGCCCATTGCCGAAATCGACGACCAGACACTGATTCTGGCCGATGTCGCTGAGAAGGCGCTCCGCCAGGTCGAGCACACCGTCTGTGCGCTGCTCAGCCGGCAGCTTCCCGAAGAGCGGGCGAAGGCGGTTGCACGCACCCTGGCGACCGGCACCTGGACACACGACTATCCGATCTCCGTGGATGAGGCGCGGAAGCTTGGCCTGCCGGTATCGACGGAGATGCCGCTCGAGGTGTTCGAGCTGATGCAGCTCTACCCGCAGACGAGCCAGCGGCGCCCGTCGGTCGAGTACATCCCACTGCCGTATGGCCCGCGCCAGGTACCCGCGGGCCGGCAACCGGCGCCTGCGAAGGAGGCGTGAGCATGATCCTCGGGCCAATCTCTTCGCAGAGGCAGGGCTGGAACGCGAAGACGCGATTGCCGACTGTCCTCGCCCCTTAACGCGTAACGCGCCGCTACTGCCCAGTAGTTCAGTGCCCAGAGCGCGCGGCCTCGGTGACGAAGGCGGGACGGCAACGAGTCACCTGCTCTGGCTCGGCGAACCAGTGCTTGATCGTGCTCACCACCCGGGCGAAGCGCGGCGTTTTGCCGTGCTCGTCCAGCGCTGCCTGATCGCGGTACACCTCGTAGAGGAATACCTCGCTGGGGTCCGCCTCGTTCTGCACCACGTCGAAGCGCAGGCAACCGGGCTCCTCGGCCAGTGAGCCACGCGCGTGGCTGAGCATCAGCTCCAGGTAGGCCTCCAGGTGCTCCGGCCGGATCTTCTGTCGAACGACGATCGCGTACACGCTCGCTCCTCCGCACGCCGGGTGCGGCCCAGCGTCCTCCCGGCAGTGTAACCGGCGCGCGCTTCCGGCCGCTCAAGTTCGCTTTACTCTGTGCTCACTGCGCTCTAATCTAGGGAACACACGCTGAGCGTGAGGGCTGGCGCCCTGCAGATGGGCATGGTCCTACCCCGACAGCACAGGAGAGGCGGTCCGAGATGTGGAAGAGTCGATTGGCGAACGCGGCTGCGTTCCTCGGCCGGGTGTGGCGGCTCGCGCTTCCCTACTGGCGCTCCGAGGAGCGCTGGCGCGCCCGGCTGCTCCTGGCCACGGTCGTCGGGCTGACGCTCGCGCTGGTCTTCCTCCTGGTGCTGTTCAACCAGTGGCAGCGCGAGTTCTACAACGCGATTCAGAACAAGGACTTCGCCTCCTTTGGCAGCCTGCTGCTGCAGTTCACGGTGCTCGCCGCCCTCTACATCGCCGGGTCGGTCTACAAACTGTACCTGACGCAAATGCTGGAGATGCGCTGGCGCGTCTGGCTCACCCGCCAGTTCGTCGGCGCCTGGCTCGCCAAGCAGGTGTACTACCGCCTGGAGCTGCGAGACCGCGGGACGGACAACCCCGACCAGCGGATCGCGGAGGATCTGCGGCTGTTCACCTCGAACACGCTCAGCCTCTCGCTTGGACTGCTCTCCTCCGTCGTCACACTGGTGTCGTTCATCGCCATTCTCTGGACGCTCTCCGGGCCGCTGTCGTTCGCGATCGGCGGGGTGGAGGTGGCAATTCCCGGCTACATGGTCTGGGCGGCGGTGATCTACGCCCTGGTCGGCAGCGTTCTGACCCACCTGGTCGGCCGCCCCTTGATTGGGCTGAACTTCCAGCAGCAGCGGTTCGAGGCCGACTTCCGCTTCAGCCTGGTGCGGCTGCGGGAAAACGCTGAGGGGGTAGCGCTGTACCATGGAGAGACGTCCGAGCAGGTGGAGCTGCTCAACCGCTTCGAGCGGATCCGACAGAACTGGTGGGCGTTGATGCACTACACCAAGAACCTGACCGCCTTCACCGTGGGCTATGCCCAGGTGGCGATCATCTTTCCGGTGCTGGTCGCCGCGCCCCGCTACTTCGCCGGCGTGATCAGCCTGGGCGAGCTGATCCAGATCGCCAACGCCTTCGGCCAGGTGCAGGGATCCCTCTCCTGGTTCGTCGACAGCTACAGCGAGCTGGCCACCTGGAAGGCCACGGTCGACCGCCTGCTCACCTTCCGCCAGGCGGTGGAGCAGGCGACCGCGGAGGCGGAGCGGGCCGGCGGGATCGAGGTGCTCCCCGATGGCGCGGGGCTACGCGCCGAGGACGTGGACCTGGCGCTGCCGAATGGCCGCGTCGTCCTGGCCAGCACCGGGTTCGCCATCGAGCCCGGCGAGCGAGTCCTCCTCACCGGGCCGACCGGCAGTGGCAAGAGCACCCTCTTCCGCGCCCTGGCCGGCATCTGGCCCTTTGGCCGGGGCCGTATCTACGTCCCGGCGAACGCGCGGCTGCTGTTCCTGCCGCAGAAGCCGTACATCCCGATCGCCACGCTCCGCGACGCGGTCTCGTACCCGGCCCCGGGCGGAACGTTCAGCGACCCGCAGATCCGCGAGGTGCTGCAGGCGACCGGCCTGGGCGGACTGGTCGGCCGCCTGGACGAGGTGCAGAACTGGAGCCTGCAGCTCAGCGGCGGCGAGCAGCAGCGCCTCGCCCTGGCCCGGGCGCTGCTGCACCAGCCCGACTGGCTGTTCCTGGACGAAGCGACGGCGGCGCTGGATGAGAGCGCCGAGCTGGAGCTGTACGAGCTGCTCCGGCAGCGTCTGCCGCACGCGACGATCGTCAGCATCGCCCACCGGCCACGGCTGGCGGCCTACCACAGCAAGCGATTCACCCTGGCGCCCAACGGCGCCCACTCGGAGCTGGCGGTCGCGTAACCGCGCCTCGCCCTGCCCTCCGGGTCGGCTCCCGGGGCCCGCCTCGCCGGGCGATCGCGCACTTACTCGGGGCTGAACGCGCCCTTGCCCTGCGCTCCCTTTTTCTTGGCCAGCTCGCGCTGGCGCAGCTCGACCCGACGGATCTTGCCGCTGATCGTCTTTGGCAGCTCGGTGACGAATTCGATCTCGCGCGGGTACTTGTAGGGCGCGGTCACCCGCTTGACGTGTTCCTGGAGCTCGCCAGCCAGCGCCTCGGAGGGCTGGTAGCCAGGGGCAAGGATGACAAAGGCCTTCACGTTCTGGCCACGGATCTCGTCCGGCGTCCCCACTACGGCTGCTTCGGCGACGGCGGGGTGCTCCACCAGGGCGCTCTCCACCTCGAAGGGGCCAATACGGTAGGAGGCGGAGAGGATCACGTCGTCGGCGCGGCCGACGAACCAAAAGTAGCCATCCTCGTCCTTGATCGCCCGGTCCCCGGTGATATACCAGGTGCCGCGGTGCGCGGCGGCCGTCGCCTCCGGGTTGCGCCAGTACTCCACGAACATCCCCAGCGGCCGCTCGGGCTGCACCCGCACCGCGATATCGCCCTCCTTGCCCGCTGGCAGCTCCCGGGCGTCGTCGTCGATGATACTGACGTCGAAGCCCGGCGAGGGCTTGCCCATGCTGCCCGGGCGCACCTCCAGCGGCGGGAAGTTGCCGCACAGCAGCACCGTCTCCGTCTGCCCGTAGCCGTCGCGAATGGTGTGGCCGGTCCCCTCGCGCCAGGCGGCGATCACTTCTGGATTGAGCGGCTCGCCCGCGCCGACGCAGTGGCGCAGCGCCGGGGCCTTGTAGCGGGCCAGGTCTTCGAGCACGAGCATGCGGTAGACCGTGGGTGGGGCGCACAGCGTGGTGATCGGATAGCGGGCGAGCGTCTCCAGCGTCCCGCGCGGATCGAACTTCCCCCGCGCGTCCTGGACGAATAGCGCTGCGCCCTGGATCCAGGGGCCGAAGAAGGAGGACCAGGCGGCCTTGGCCCAGCCGGTGTCGGACAGGTTCCAGTGCAGGTCGTCCGGCTGGAGGTCCAGCCAGTACTTACCGGTAATGACGTGGCCGATGCCGTACGATGCCTGGGTATGCAGCACCATCTTCGGGTAGCCGACGGTGCCGCTGGTGAAGTAGACCAGCGCCATGTCGTCGGCCCGAGTCGTCTCGCCGGAATCCCGGTCACTCGCCCGCGCCAGCAGGTCCTCGTAGCGCTGCCAGCCGTCGCGCTGCTCGCCGCCAACCAGGATGAAGTGGCGCACGGAGGGGCACTGGTCGCGGACCGCATCGAACTTGCTCGCCCCAGCGGCGTCGGTGACAACGGCGCTCGCCTCGGCCAATCCGGAACGGTAGACGATGTCCTTTTCCGTCAGCAGCACCGTCCCTGGCATCCCGACCGCGCCCATGCGCAGCACCCCGAGCAGCGTCTCCCACCATTCCACCACGCGTGGCAGCATCAGGAACACCCGCTCGCCGGTCCCGATCCCGAGGCCGCGCAGCGCGTTGGCGACCTGGGTCGAGCGACGTTGCAGCTCGCGGAAGGTCACCCGGCGCTCCGCTCCGCTCGGGTCCAGGTGCAGCATCGCCAGCTTGGTGGGATCGGCCGCCCAGCGGTCGATCACGTCGCGGGCGAAGTTGAAGCGCTCGGGCCGCGGCCAACGGAAGGCGGCGCGCTCCGCCGCGTAGTCGGTCATGTTCGGGGTCCGCGTCGTCGCCATCTGCTGCCTCCCTGCGCGGTAGCGCGGTGCCAGATGAGGCCACTGTATCACGGCGGCCGGCAGCGTCAAGGGGCGCGGCGGCATGACAACATCGGGAGTCTGCACGGTCTTGGATAAAGAAAGTGGGCAGAGGCCCAGACCCGACGAGACGAGACCTCCCCGCGAGCGAGGATCGGAATGCACCAGCGGATCGCTCCAGTGGCATGAAGGGGACTCCGAGGCACCGACGCTTCTGCGGGGCGTACCGAATGCGCAGTTGCTCTGCGCAGGGATAGGGATCCCGCTGGTCAGCTCCAGACTTTGCGGATGCGATGCCCGGTCGCGATGTACAGGCTGCCATCTGGCCCGAGCGCGACGGCTAGCGGCTGGTACACCTCCGCCTCCGTCGCCGGACCGCCATCCCCCCGGCCCTGGTACGTTGTCCCGCCGTTGCCAGCGACGGTGTGGATGCTCCCCTCCGGGACGATCCGCCGGACCCGGTAGTTGTGGGCGTCGGCGACATACAGGCTGCCGTCTGGCCCGAGCGCCAGGCCAGTAGGCCCGTGCAAGCGGGCCGCGGTCGCCGGGCCACCATCCCCGCCGAAGCCACGCTCCCCGGTCCCGGCCACCGTGTGGATCGTCCCATCGGGACTTACCCTCCGGATCCGGCAATCGATGACGTCCGAGAAATACAGCGTGCCGTCGGGCCCGACCGCGAGCCCGAACGGCGCCCAGACCCAGGCGGCGGTGGCCGAGCCACCATCCCCGTTGTCTGGGCGGCCGGGCGCGGTGCGCCGCCGGGCGTCGGCGCGGATTGGATCGGCGCCGGGGAAGCCGGCCACAGTCACGATCCGACCGTCCGGCTCGATCTGGCGGACGCGCCCGGCGTCTTTCTCCGCGATCACCACCCGCCCAGCCGGCCCGAGCGCCAGGCCCGCCGGGCCGAACAGCTCCGCGGCTGTGGCCGGGCCACCATCCCCGGCGAAGCCCCCGACGCCGGTCCCGGCCACCGTGCGGATCGTCCCATCTGGCTGGACCGTTCGGACGCGGTGGTTACCCGCCTCGGCAACGTACAGGCTCCCCTCCGGGCTGAGGGCTAGGCCGATCGGCCCACCTTCGGCCCCGGGCAGCCGCGCCGCGGTCCCCGGGATGGTGCGGATGAGTCCGTCAGGACCCACCCGGCGGACGCAGCCGTTGTTGTAGTCGGCGATATATAGGCTCCCGTCCGGGGCGACCAGGACCCCGTGCGGCTGGTGCAACCGCGCGATGCTGGCCGGGCCACCATCGCCACCGTACCCGGCCACCGTGGTCCCGGCGACGGTAGTGATGGTGCCTGGGAGCGGCCGCGAGTGCTCCTCGGTCGTCATCCGCGGCCGCTCCCGAGGCGACAATACCCGCGCCGCGTCATCGCGCGCAGCAGGGGTTCTGAGGGCTGAAATCGCGCCACCAAGTGGTGAATAGGTCGTGATCGGCTGAGAGGAGCAAGATACCGTTTCCTGTCGGCGTCACCTCGTTGCCCCCTCCATGGGATAATGGCCAGATATGGTGTGCCTGGTAGGTGCCCTGAGGGAACGCCCACCCGAGGGACCTGTACAGGTTCTCCACATCAGTGCGGAACGTCGAGCTTCTGTTGCAGGCCGGAGGGACAAACTGGCCGAAGTTGAGGGGCGGCTCATAAGCGCACTGCCCCACGGCCTGCCCCGTGTCGGGAATGGAACTTCAGTCCATGGATTGGACGGGTCCACGAACGGATACCCTGCACCTTTGTCGTTGAAGGCTCGAAGGTAGCTCACCGCTGCAAATGTATGCGGGTCTCCATCAGTGTCGATAATCGTGGGCGTATTACTCGTTCGGAGGTACTTGGTCTGCGTAACGGTGTACGTTAAGTGGGGACTGGTGCAGAGATTGGCTCCGAGGCATTCATATATCCCCTGCATCACGACCGAATAGGCTGCATCCTGCAGATTACCCGAATTGACGTTCGCGTGATCGAGCGCCAGACTCATGCTCGAAGGAGTGCCAACTCTACAGAACATGTGCCCCCACGTATCTACTGTCGGACCTGTGTCCGTCCACTGAAGGCTAATCTTGGAGTCACAGTCCCAACTCCCGGTGAGCCTTCTTCCTGCTCGTTTGATATTGGAGATGCTTCGGCTAATCGTCTTGGTATATGTCTTGGCTCTGGCACTCGGCTGGTTAGCGTTCTCGGCCGCTACGGGAGCAGCGCCGCTGAACAAGACGAGGATGGGAGCAACATCGAGGAGAGTGCCCCTGCCCGAGCAACCAGTGTGAGACGACGAGTACGGTTGCCTTTCATAGTATCCCCCTGCGCTCCGGCACTCGCTGGAAAATATGGGAGACACCGCATGGCCGGTCAGCCAGCGGTGTGTCCAACGAATGATTTGCAGATGAGGCCGCTCGTTGTCACTGTGCTGGGCGGCACGCGAGGCGGAGCGGGCGGCGCTCAGAGCGTGCGCTGGCCCGGGGCCGGGGAGGGCCGCAGCCCCCAGCGGGGGAGCAGGCGCGCCAGCGGGCGGGGGGCGGCGGCGCCCCGGCGCGCCCGGGGGAGGATCGCCAGGTACAGCGCCAGGCCGAACACCAGGAAGTTGTCCTCCCGCAGATCGGCGGCCAGCAGCCCGGCCAGGCCCAGCGTGGCGCCCAGGCTATGCAGTGCCCCGTTCAGCGCGGAGACGAGCAGCCGGTCGTAGCCGGCCACGGCCAGCGCCCCGAGCACCACGCCGGGCAGGCCCCAGCGGCCGCCGATCACCACCGCCGCCAGCACCATGATGGAGAGAGTGAAGTCGAACTGCTCCGGCTCGATGTGGCTGACCATCCCGGCGTAGATCGCCCCGGCCACCCCGGCGTAGCCGGCGCCGATGGCGAAGGCGAGCAGCTTGGCGCGCGGAGGGTTCACCCCGGCCGCGCTGGCGGCGATCTCGTCGTCGCGCACTGCCGCCCAGGCGCGGCCGATGCGCGCCTCCGCCAGTCGGGCCGCAACCAGGCAGGCGACGATCGCCAGCGCCAGCGCCACGAGATAGGCGTGCAGCGGCGAGCTTGGCGCCCAGGGGCCAAGGTGCAGTCCCGGGATGCCGCTGATGCCGCGCGGGCCGTTGGTCCAGTCCGGTGTTTGGCGAATGACCGTTGGGACGATCTCGCCGAAGGCGAGGGTGACGATCGCCAGGTACTCGCCGCGGGTGCGCAGGCTTGGCAGGCCGAACAGGACGCCGAAGCCGGCTGCCATCACCCCGGCCAGCGGGATCGCCAGCCAGGGCTCGCGGGCCAGCGCCGGGAGCAGCTCCACCAGCCGGCTGCCGGAAGCGGTGAGCAGCGCCGCGGTGTAGCCGCCGATGGCGAAGAACGCGGCGTAGCCGAGGTCCAGCAGCCCGGCGAAGCCAACCACGACGCTGAGGCCGACCGCGAGCGTGACGAGCAGCAGCGCCGGGGCGGCGCTGTAGAGCCGATGCCAGCCCAGCAGCGCGTCGAGCAGCGGGTAGGCGGCGCCGAGCGCGCCCAGGCCGACCAGCAGCCAGCGCGAGCCGGCCCGGCTGCCGCCGGCGACGGCCACCTGCGCGCTCGACGCCAGGTCCTCCCCCTCCGAGCCAGCCCCGCTCCGTAGCAGCCCGGTGGGCGCCAGCGCCAGCAGCAGGATCAGCAGAATCAGCACCAGCACTGGCGTCCAGTGCGCGGTGAGCAGATAGTCGCTCAAGGAGGAGAAGACCCCAATCGCCAGGCCGCTCAGCAGCGCCCCGCGCGGATCGCCCACCCCACCCAGCACCGCGGCGGTGATCGTCGCCAGCCCACTCCGCAGCCCGTAGTCGGAGGAGGCGAGGCCGTAGTAGGCGCTGAAGATGGCGGCGCCAAAACCGGCCAGCGCCCCGGCCAGCGCGAAGGCGAGGAGCTGCGCCCGATCCGGGTTCGCCCCGCACAGCGCAGCCAGCTCGCCATCCTGCGAGATCGCCCGCAGCAGCCGGCCGACCCTGGTACGAGCCAGCAGCGCCGCGACACCCGCCGTCACCAGCGCGCTGAGCAGCAGGACCATCGCGTCCTTGGTAGTGAACGATACCCCGCCCCAGCCCAGCTCGACCGCGGGGATGAGGTCCGGCAGCGCCAGCATCGGCAGGTCCACCCCCTGGTGGTAGGGGCGGGCCGGCGGGCGCGGCCAGTGCACCGCCAGCCCGAGCAGCACCATAGAGAGGGCGACGGTAGCGATCAGCGGCACCAGGCGGTCCCGGCTGCCGCGAAACGGGCGAAAGGCGAGCCGCTCGACCAGCCCGTTGAGCAGCGCGCCACACAGCGCCCCGACCAGACAGAGCAGTAGTAGCGCTCCGATCCGCTCCCCCAGCGGAGTGGCGGCCGTCACCCCGAGCAGCCGGGCCAGGGCGGCGACAACGACGCTGGTCAGGACAAAGACGTTGCCATGGGCGAGGTTGATCTGCCGCGCCGCGGCGTAGGCGAGGGTGAAGCCGACCGCGTTCAGGGCGATCACCGCCCCGTTGGCCAGCCCGTACAGAAGGAGCTGCAGGACGAGCGTCCCGCAGGCATCGTGGCAGAACATGCCGCGCTAGCTCCAGCGTCCGGCGGGCTCGACCAGGCGTGGATCCAACCGGTCTGCCCCGCGGAAAGTGGTTGCATTCTAGTTGGCCCCACCCAACCCGTCAAACGCTTCTGTCCAGTTAGAATAGAGCGGGCGGCCATGGAGGGACGATGGACGAGGCCTGGCAGCGGATGCTCCCACACTGGGGGTCCGACGAGCCCCTCTGCCTCACCTTCGCCAACACCGTCTCCTGGCGTCCTAGCTCCCGCCGCTACGACTGGCTCGCCAGCTACCGCCACCTGGTCGCCTGGAGCGAGCACCTCGGCCTGCTCGACGCCCCGCGCGCTGCCCGGCTGCTCGCGCTGGCCGCTCAGCAGCCAGAGGCGGCCAGCGCGGCCCTGGTGGACGCCCTCGCGCTCCGCGAGGCCCTCTATGCCATCTTCTCTGCCGAAGCGGCCGGCCGCCCCGCCTCCGCGGGCGACCTGGAGCGCCTGAACCGGGCGCTGGCCCGCGCGCTCGCGCACCTGCGCTGCGTTCGTACTCCCGAGGGCTACACCTGGACCTGGGCGGACAGCGCTGCCCTGGACCAGATGCTCTGGCCCGTGGCCCGCTCCGCCGCCGAGCTGCTGACCTCCCCCACGCTCCGCCGCGTCCGCGAGTGCGCCGCCGAGTGGTGCGGCTGGCTGTTTGTCGACCGCAGCCACGCCCAGCGGCGCCAGTGGTGCACCATGGCGGTCTGCGGCAACCGGGCCAAAGGGCGCCGCCACTACCAGCGCCACCGCGCCGCCGCTCGCCCGGCCGCGCCCGGCTAGTGGCCCGCCTGGCGGCCTCGCCACCACGTCCGCGGCTGCCGTCCCCGCGCCCACTCCGACTCGCCACTGGCGCGAGGCCGGGCCGACCGGCTACCGTTCCAGGCGCGGCCCCAGCTAGCTGATACGAGGTGAGCGTATGCTTTCCGAGGCGCTTCTTGAGCAGGCGCGGCAGATCCACGCCACGTATCCGGTCATCGATACCCACTCGGACATCCCGAGCGACGTCCACACCAAGCGCGCCCGGGGCGAGACCGAGGTCTTTGCCCGGCGCCACGTCCCGGCGCTGCGCCAGGGCGGCGTTTCTGCGATCGCCGCTACCTGCGGGGGCGACTTCTCGATCAGCGACGACGCCGACCTGATGCGTCACACCTTCGAGACGCTGGAGATGCTGCACCGCGAAGCGGAGGAGTCGCCCGAGCAGATCCGGGTCGTCTCCAGCAGCGCCGAGCTGGAACGGGCGCGGGCCGACGGGGTGATCGGGCTGCTGCCGAGCCTCGAGGGGGCCGGGGCGCTGCGCGGAAGCGTCGATGTCCTGCGAGCGCTGTACCGCCTCGGGCTACGCGCGCTTGGGCTCACCTGGAACTTCCGCAACGAACTGGCGGACGGCGCGGCCGAGCAGCGCAGCGGCGGCGGGCTCACTCGGGCCGGGGTGAAGGTGGTGCAGGAGCTGAACCGGCTCGGGATGCTGGTGGATGTCAGCCACCTGTCCGACGCCGGCGTCCGCCAGGTGCTGGAGCTGAGCGAGGCGCCGGTGATCGCCTCCCACTCGAACGCCCGCGCGGTGTGCGAGCACCCGCGCAACCTGCCGGACTGGGCAATCGAGGGGATCGCCCGCAGCGGCGGGGTGATCGGGGTCGCAGTATATGGCGACTTCGTCGATCCCGAGGCGCCCACGCTGGATCGCCTGGTCGACCACGTGGACCACCTGCGCCGGCTGGTCGGCATCGACCACATCGCCCTCGGACCCGACTTCACCGACTACATTGAGGGCGGCGTCTCGGCGGCGACCCTCGCCGCTGGCATCTACAGCCACCCGGGCCGCTACGTGGACGGCCTGGAGACTATCTCCAAGCTGCCCGCCTTCACCGCGGCGCTGCTCGCTCGCGGCTACCGCGAGCCGGAGATCGCACAGATCCTCGGCGGCAACTACCTGCGCGTCTGCCGCACGGTGCTGGGCTGACCGCTCCGCGTTCCCGTCCCGCAGCAGACCGACGAGCGACCGGGGTTGCTCGCCGCGCCGCGCTCCGCCACCATTGACGGTCGTGCCCCAGTCTTGAGTCGTGGTGAGGATAGAGATGCGATTCGATCTGCTGGTGAAGGGTGGCGAGGTGGTCGATCCGGCGGCGGGCTTCAACGGCCGCCTGGACGTGGCGATCCGGCGTGGCCGCATCGCCGCGGTCGACCGCGAGATCCCGGCCGAGTCGGCGTTCCAGGTGCTGGACGCCAGCAACCAGTACGTTACGCCCGGGCTGATCGACCTGCACACCCACGTCTACTGGGGCGCCACCTACTGGGGCGTCCGCGCCGACCCGATCGCCGCGCGCACCGGCGTCACCACCTGGCTAGACGCTGGCTCGGCCGGCGCGTACACCCTGGAGGGCTTCCGCGCGTTCATCGTCCGCCCGGCGCGCAGCCGCATCTACGCCTACCTGCACATCTCGCCGATCGGGCTGGTAGGGCCCGATTTCGAGTCGGCCAACCCGGAGCTGCTGGACGTCGACCTCGCCACCCGGGTGGCCAACGCCAACCGCGACCTGGTGCTCGGGTTCAAGGTCCGCATGGGCAAGACGCAGGCCGGTGCCAGCATCGAGCCGCTGCGCCGGGCGCGCGAGGCGGCCGACCGCTGCGAGCTGCCGCTGATGGTCCACATCAGCGTCGCCCCGCCCTCCATCGAAGAGGTCTTCGCGCTGCTCCGGCCGGGCGACGTCCTGACCCATTGCTTCACCGGCCATAGCATGCGTATCGTCGATGCCCAGGGGCGGCTGTTCGACTTCGTCAAGCGCGCCTGGGACGCGGGTGTGGTGCTGGACATTGGCCACGGCTCCGGCTCCTTCTCCTTCGAGACCGCCGAGGCGTTGCTGGCCGCCGGGCACCGGCCGGACGTGATCTCCACCGACATTCACCAGCTCAGTATCGGCGGGCCGATGTTCGACCTGCCCACCTGCCTGAGCAAGTTCCTCGCTCTGGGGATGTCACTCCCGGACACCATCCGCGCCGCCACCGCGCGCCCGGCCGAGGTGCTCGGCCTGGGGCACGAGCTGGGCACGCTCAAGCCCGGCGCGGTGGCCGACCTGGCGCTGCTCACGCTCAGCCGCGGCCGCTTCACCTTCTACGACGTGTTCATGAACGCACGTGAGGGGACTGAGCTGCTCCGCTGTAGCGCCACCATCCTCGGCGGCCGGCTGCTCGAGCCCCAGCCGCCCGAGCCGCTCGCCCCCTGGGCTCAGCCATCCAAGGACCAGCAGGCGCTGGTGGAGCGCGGCCACACCCCGGAGGCGATGGCGGCGGCTGGGCGCGGCTCACCGGAGCCGCGCCCATAATTCCTACGACGACAACGGCCGGCGACGCGGTACAGACTGGAGGCGAGCGGATGAAGATCAGTGACGTCAAGACCTACGTGCTCGGCACCGCCTGGCGCAACCTCACCTTCGTGGAGGTCCACACCGACGAGGGGCTCAGTGGCGTGGGCGAGGTGCGGATGCTCAACCACACCGACGCGCTGCTCGGCTACTTCTCGGAGGCGGTGCCCAACCACGTGCTCGGCAGCGACCCGTTCGACATCGAGAGCCTGGTCAGCCGGATGTACCGCAACGACTACGCCCGCCAGGGGGAGATCGCCATGTCCGCGATCGCCACCCTGGAGATGGCCTGCTGGGACATCGTCGGCAAGGCGCTGGGCCAGCCGGTCTATCGCCTGCTCGGCGGAGCGGTGCGCGACAAGATCAAGGCCTACGCCAACGGCTGGTACACCGTTGAGCGCACCCCACAGGAGTTCCACCGCGCCGCCAAGCGGGTGCTGGAGAAGGGCTACCGGGCGCTCAAGCTGGACCCGTTCGGCGCCGGCTTCTATGAGCTGGACCGCGCGGAGACGCTGCGCTCCGTGGCGCTGGTAGAGGCGGTGCGCGACGCGGTCGGGCCGGACGTGGAGATCCTGGTTGAGATGCACGGGCGGTTCAACCCGGCCACCGCGGCCCGGATCGCCCGAATGCTGGAGCCGTTCGAGCCCGGCTGGGTAGAGGAGCCGGTCCCGCCGGAGAACCTGGCGGCGCTGAAGAAGGCGGCGGAGCAGATCCGCATCCCGGTCGCCACCGGCGAGCGGATCCACACCCGCTACGACTATCGGGAGCTATTCGAGCTCCAGGCGGCGGACATCATCCAGCCGGACATCACCCACTTCGGGGGCATCCTGGAGGTCAAGAAGCTCGCCGCCTGGGCGGAGGCGTACTACATCCTGGTGGCGCCACATAATGTCGGCGGGCCGGTCGCCACCGCAGCGAACCTGCACCTGGCTGCCTGCACCCCTAACTTCAAGATCCAGGAGCACTTCAACGACTTCGCCGAGGCGTTCGTGAAGGCGGCGGCGCCGGGCAACCCGGAGGTGGTGGAGGGCTCCTTCGCGCTGCCACAGGGTCCTGGGCTGGGGGTAACGCTGAACAAGGACGTGCTCGCGGAGCACCCGCAGAAGCGGATCTTCTTCAACCTGTTCGCCGAGGACTGGCATCGCCGCCAGGCCGAGGTGCGCTGAGGCGCCAACCGTATCGTTGAGCCCTTGCAGTCGCGGCGGGCAGGGAGTATAGTCTTTCTTGACCCCCTCCCCCAGGGGAGGGGAGGAGATGCGGCGATGCAGGCATCCAAGAAAGACGTGCTCAACCGCCTTGCGACCATCGAGGGCCACATCAAGGCGATCCGCAAGATGGTCGAGGAGGACCGCTACTGTGTGGACATCTTGAAGCAGAGCTTCGCGGTCGAGCGCGCGCTCCAGAAGTTTGAGGCGGCGCTGCTCGACGGCCATCTCAATAGCTGCGTCCCGGCCGGCTTCAAGGAGGGCCGCGACGAGGCGATGATCCACGAGCTGCGCGAGCTGTTCGAGCTCTCGCGGCGCTAACAGGACAGATCCATGGCACTTGACACCAGACAACCCGACCGGGCGGCGGCGACCGCCGCGACGACCGAGGAGATTACCTTCGCGGTGACCGGGATGACCTGCGCCTCCTGCGTCCGGCGGATCGAGAAGTCGCTTGGCAAGCTGGAGGGCGTCCAGGCGGCGACGGTCAACCTGGCGACCGAGAAGGCGACCGTCCGCTTCGACCCGACCCGGGTGGACTTCGCCCAGATGGCGGCGGCGGTCGAGAAGGCTGGCTACGGCGTTGCGCCGCCCAGCGCGGAGCAGGCGGGCGCCCTTCCCCCCGTGCGGGAGGGCGGCGAGACGCTGGACCCCGAGGCGCTGGCGCGGCGGGCGGAGCAGGCCGAGCTGCGGCGCAAGTTTGGCCTGGCGCTCGTAGCCGGGCTGGCGATGATGGCGCTGATGTACCTGCCGCTCCCGTTCGCCATCAGCCGCCAGGACCTCTTCTCGCTGCTGCTGCTGGTCGCCACCCCGATCCAGTTCTGGGCCGGCGGCGGCTTCTACCGTGCCGCCTGGGCGGCCGGATGGCACGGCACGGCGAACATGAGCACGCTGGTCGCTCTTGGCACCAGCGCCGCCTACGGCTACTCGGCCTTCGTCACCCTGTTCCCGGACCTGGCGCAGCGCCTCGGCTTCCAGCTCGAGGTGTACTACGAGAGCGCCGCGATCATCATTGCGCTGATCCTGCTCGGCCGCTGGCTGGAGGCGCGGGCCAAGGGACAGACCTCGGCCGCGATCAAGGCGCTGCTGCGGCTCCAGCCCCGCACCGCCCGCGTCATCCGCGACGGCGTGGAGCGCGACCTGCCGCTCGAGCAGGTGCAGGTGGGCGACCTGGTTCGGGTCCGCCCCGGTGAGCAGATCGCGGTGGACGGCCAGGTGGTCGAGGGCTCGGGCGTGGTGGACGAATCGATGCTGACCGGCGAGTCGCTGCCGATCGACAAGCGTCCCGGCGCCCAGGTGATCGGCGGGACGCTGAACCGCGCCGGCAGCTTCGTCTTCCGCGCTACCCGGGTCGGCAAGGACACTGCCCTGGCGCAGATCATCCGCCTGGTCGAGCAGGCGCAGGGCTCCAAGGCGCCCATCCAGCGCCTGGCCGACGTCATCTCCGCGTACTTCGTCCCGGCGGTGCTGGCGCTGGCGGCGCTGACGTTCCTGGGCTGGCTGGCGCTCGGCCCCGAGCCGCGCGTCACCAACGCCCTGCAGGCGGCGATCGCGGTGCTGATCATCGCCTGCCCCTGCGCGCTCGGGCTGGCGACGCCAACGGCGATCATGGTGGGCACCGGCAAGGGCGCCGAGCACGGGGTGCTGATCCGGGGTGGCGAGGCGCTGGAGCAGGCGCACAAGATTACCGCCGTGGTGCTGGACAAGACCGGCACGCTCACCCGCGGCCTCCCTTCCGTGGTCGAGGTCGTCGGGGATGAGCCTGAGGTGCTGCGGCTGGCGGCGGCGGTGGAGGTCGGCTCCGAGCATCCGCTGGGCGAGGCGATTGTCCGCCGGGCTCGCGAGCTGGAGCTGGACCTCCCGCCGGCGAGCGGCTTCACCGCGCTGGAGGGGCGCGGGGTGCAGGCGCAGGTGGAGGGGCACGAGATCCTGATCGGCAATGCCCGCCTGCTGGCCGGGTACGGCATCCCGCTGGCGCCGCCGGCCGGCTCGCCGTCCGCCGCGCGCCAGGTCCGCTGCTCGCTGGCCGAGCGGGCGGAGGCGCTCGCCGCCGAGGGGGCGACGCCGCTGTACGTCGCCCGCGACACCGAGGTCATCGGACTGATCGGGGTGGCGGACACCCTGAAGCCCGAGGCGGCCGAGGTGGTGGCGGAGCTGAAGGCGCTCGGCCTCGAGGTCTGGATGCTCAGTGGCGACGCCCGGGCCACCGCCCGCGCCATCGCTCGCCAGGCGGGGATCGACCAGGTGCTGGCCGAGGTGCTGCCTGGGCAGAAGGCGGACAAGGTGAAGGAGCTCCAGCAGCAGGGCAAGCGGGTGGCGATGGTGGGCGACGGGATCAACGATGCCCCGGCGCTCGCCCAGGCGGACCTGGGGATCGCGATCGGGACCGGCACCGACGTGGCGATCGCCGCCTCCGACGTGACGCTGGTGGGCGGCGACCTGCGCGGCGTGGTGACCGCCTTCGCCCTCTCCCGCCAGACGATCAGCACCATTCGCCAGAACCTGTTCTGGGCGTTCGCCTACAACGTCCTGCTGATCCCGGTGGCGATGGGGGCGCTGTATCCGCTGCTCGGCGTCCGGCTGGACCCGGTGCTCGCCGCGGCGGCGATGGCGATGTCGAGCGTGAGCGTGGTGACCAATTCGCTCCGGCTGCGCCGCTTCCGCCGGCCGGCGAGCGCCCGCGAGATCGCCCACCCGCCGCTGCGCCGCCGGCTGGCCGACTGGGGGTATCTGGTGGCGATCGCTCTGGCGGCGCTGGCGATCGGCACCGCGGCGATCCGCTTCGCCCCGGCCGTCCGCCATGCCGACTCGGGCATGACAATGGCGGGCTCCACGGGCGCGATGGCCGAGGCGCACCCGGAGGCGGCGTTCAGCCCGGCGGAGCTGGCGGCGGCACGGACTGTCGATGTCCGCGCCAGCGGGTTGCGCTTCCAGCCCGCGACCGTGCGGGCACAGCCGGGCGAGGTGCTGCGCCTGCGGCTGGCGAATGGTGACAGCACGGAGCACGACTGGACGGTGCCGGGGCTGGCCGGGGCGCACGCCCATGCCGCGGCCGGGCAGGTGGCTGAAGCCGTCTTCCGCGCCCCGGCCGCGGGCGAGTATCCGATCGTCTGCACCGTGCCCGGGCACCAGCAGGCCGGGATGGTCGGGGTGCTCCATGTCGAGTAAGCTGGAGCTATGCGCTCCCAGCCAGCCGTCCGGCACGTGGGCCTCACCTGGCGCGCGGCCCTGGCTGGCGTGGCGCTGCTCGCCGCCCTCTTCGGCGCCGGCTCGGCCATCAGCGCGCTCGCCCAGGCGCTGGCGGAGCGGAATCTGCCCGCTCCGCCCTCCACGGCCCAGATGACCCCGGACGAGATCACCGCGCGGCTGGGGTTCACTGCCCTCTGGCCGACCTCCCTGCCCCCATCGCTCACCTGGAGTGGCGCGGAGGTCGGCGGCCCCTGCCGCCGGGCTGACGGCACCAGCATTCGCACCAGCGGCAGCTTCATCGCCCTCTGGCGCCGCAACCTGCCGCCAGCGCTGGAGCCGGCGCTGCGGCTCCAGGAGGAGGGCTGCGGCGGGCTGCTGCCCGACGGGCGGCCGATCACCGTGCGCGGTCTCCCGGGCGCGGCCGCCGTCTCGGCCTTCAGCTACCGCGATCGCCTGGGCGAGCAGCAGGGCCAGGAGGTGCGCCTCGCCTGGGTGGAGCGGGAGGTGCGGGTGGTGCTCAGCAGCCGCTCGCTGGCGCTGCCGGAGCTGCTCCAGATCGCCGCCGTGCTCCAGTCCCGCGCGGCCCATGCCCGCTACCGGGTGGCGGAGACGAGCGGGATGATCGGCCAGCGGGTCGTCGTCGGCGCGGTGGACGACTTCCCGATCCCTTCGGTGACAAACCTGATCAACTTGCAGGTCTACCTGCTGCGCTCCAGCACCGGGTTCATTGCGCTCCTTGCTGACGACCTGCACGGCCCCCACCCGACCGGCTGGAGCTCCATCCTGCAGCTCTTCTACGCACCCGACCACGGCGAGGAGTACGACTGGCGCGGCAACTGCGTCGGCGGCCCCTGCCTGCGCGGTCTGGATCGCTACCCCGTCGACGTCCGCGGCGGCCAGGTCGTCGTCGACACTACCACCCGCCTGCCCGGCCCGCGCCTGGGGCCGCTGGCGGACGACGGCGGCTTCCCGGGGCAGGCCTCCTGGCCCTGACCCGGAGCAATCTTGCCGGGTGGGCGCATCCCACCCGAGCACACAGGGAGAGAGATCTGTGAAGCATGTGGTGTTGAACGTCCCCGACATTAGCTGCGGCCACTGCGAGCGGACGATCACCGGCGCCCTCAAGGACGTCCCGGGCGTCGGCTCGGTACGCGTGGACATTCCGGGCAAGCAGGTGGAGCTGGAGTACGACCCCGGCCAGGTGAGCCTGGATCGCGTCAAGGAGATTTTGGCCGAGGCGGACTACCCGGTGGAATCCGTCGCCGCGTAGCGCTCCGGCGGCGAGGGGCGAGCGGACTTCTCTCGCCCCTCGCCGCGTCTGCGCCCGGACTCAGCCGTCCGCGAGCAGGCGTAACGCCATCCGTTCGCCCAGGCGCACGCTGTAGTTCTGGCCGCGATCCTGCGGGTAGATGTGGGCCATATTCGCCAGGTACACCCCGGGCAGCGGGGTCTGGTGGGGTGGCAGGCGCTTCGGGTAGCCCACGGTGACCACGGGCTGGGCGAAGGGAGCTTTGAACACCCAGGATTCGCGCACCCAGCAGGGCTCGAAGGCCGGGTTGAGCCGCCGCAGCGGCGGCAGGAACTCCGCCAGCACCTCGGCGTCGCTGGCGGAAAACAGCGGGTGGTCCATCGGCAGGTAGTTGCCGAGGTACACCAGGTGGCGGCCCCCGTAATCGCTGGCCGGCAGGAAGTTGGTGTGCTCCACCAGCGCCAGGAACGGGTAGCCGGGGTCGTTCACGTTCAGCCAGTAGGCGCTCTGCAGCGGCCGGTCGAGCGCGAGCACCACGCAGTGGGCGCCGAAGTGCTCCGGCGCCTCAGCGCCATAGCTGTCGGGCAGCTCGGGGGCGAGCCGCTTGAACAGGCGGGTGGGCAGCGTCACCAGGAGCTGGTCGAAGGAAAGCTGGCCCAGCCCGGCTACCGCCACGGTCGCCCCACCGCCGGGGCGGGAGCAGATCGCCCGCGCCTCGGCACCGGTGTGGACCGTGCCGCCGCGGGAGCGGATCGCCTCGCCCAGCGCCTCGTACAGGAGCTGGAAGCCGCCGCGCAGGTAGCCGAGCCGTGGCGTACGGTAATGCACCCGCGCCCAGAACCAGGGCATGGCGATCTCCTCGGCGCGGTGGGCAAACTTGCCGCGCAGCAGCGGTTCCCAGACGACGCGGTACACCCGCTCGCCCATCCAGCGACGCAGCCAGGCGGCGGCCGTCTCGCCCTCCAGCGGCTCCGGATGCGGCAGCGCCTTCAGCGCCGCCAGCGCTGCGCCGAGGCGGAGCCGATCGTGCAGTGGCAGAGGGGAGAACTGGAGCACCTCCAGCGGACCGTCCAGGCGGTAGATCCGGCCGCCGTACAGGACGCTGGTAGGCGGCCGCCGCCAGACCATCCGCCCACCCAGGCCCAACTCGTCGATCAGCGCGATGATCGCCCGGTCGGTGCCGAACAGGTGGTGGTAGAACTTCTCCAGGTACGTCCCGCCCACCTGGAAGCCCGTCGCCAGCCCGCCCAGGTGTGGCTCCCGCTCCAGCACCGTCACCTGCCGCCCGGCCTGCGCCAGTCGTAGGGCCGCGGCGAGGCCGAGCGCTCCGCCTCCGATAATCCCCACCGTCCGCGTCGCCATCGCTCTCCCGCTGCGCGCCGTTCTGCGGGATGGTACGCCACGGGCGCGCGGGGACGCCGAAATCACTACACTGCTGGCGGCAGGGAGCGGTGATAGGAGCGCTGGCGCCAACCCGGGTGGTGGGGATCGACTTCAGCGGCGCCCGTCATCCCGGGAAGCGGATCTGGGTGACGCGCGGGACGGTCGAGGGGGCGACGTTGCGGGTCGAACGCTGCCAACGGGCCGAGTCGCTGCCCGGCTCGGGCATCGAGCGCGAGCGGTGCCTGGAGGCGCTCCGCGCCTGGATCGCTGGCCAGGAGTGGGCGCTCGTCGGGATGGACGTTCCGTTCGGGCTGCCGGCGGCGCTGGTGCAGGAGCCCACCTGGGAGCGCTTCGTCCAGGCGTTCCCCGCACGCTACCCCTGCCCCGAGCGCTTCCGCGAGGACTGCCTGGGTCGCGCCAACGGGCGCGAGTGGCGGCGGCTCACTGATGTCCAGGCCGCTACCCCCTTCTGCGTCTACAACCTGCGCCTGTACCGGCAGACCTACTGGGCGCTGCAGGCGATCGTCGGCCCGCTGGTCGAGCGCCAGGCGGCCTGCGTGCTGCCGATGCAGCCGGCGCTGCCCGGTCGGCCCTGGCTGGTGGAGATCTGCCCGGCCTCCACGCTCAAGCGTGAGAGGCGCTACGGTATCCCCTACAAGGGTGGCCGGGCCGAGCACCGGGCGGCGCGCGAGCAGATCCTGGCCTGGCTGGAGGGGCCGGGGCAGGTGGTTCTACCGCCGGATGGCGCCCAGACACGGGCTGTCATCCTGGACGACGCCGGCGGTGACGCACTGGACAGCCTGGTGGCCGCCTACGCTGCAGCACGCCTGGCGCGCTGTCCCGATCCCCGCGCGGCCAGCACGCCGGCCTTTCTCCTCGAAGGCTACGTCTACACCTGAGCGCCATCCCGCGTGGGAGGAGCCTTTTTCACCGCCCCTCCCACGCGGCCGCGTCCGCCGAGCGGCCGATCAGTACTTCGACGAACCGGACGACGAGGTGGGTGTGGCTGGCGGCGCTGGCGCGCTGGGGGCCGTCGGAGCGGCAGCCGAGGCAGGGGTCGACGCTCCGCCCGTGGCCCCGGCCACAACCGTGAGAGTGCCCTTCATCCCCAGGTCCTCGTGCCCGTCGATCGGACAGTACATCTGCCAGGCGCCGGCCCTGGCGAAGGTGAAGCTGGCAGTGCGGGTTTCGCCTGGCTTCAGGTTGGTCGCGAACAGCGTCTGCTCGATCTGGTCCGGCAGCTCCACAGTGAAGTTGTGCTCGATCGTCCCGTTGTTCGTCACCGTGATCTGCACCGTCTGCCCGGCCGGCACGATCGCCTGCGCCGGGGTGAACGAGAACTCCTTTTCGCTCACGCGCACCTGGGAGGACGTGAGCGGGGCGAGCATGGTCGCGATCAGGTTGCTGGCGTTGGCCGAGCCGTGGATGCTGCCCGGGGTGCAGCGGTGATACGTCCCGGTCTGCCGGTCGTCTCGCTCTTCCAGGCATGGCCCAACGAACTTCACCCGCTGGGCCTGAAAGCCGGTGCCCACGCGAACGGCCTCGAGCTGCACCCACTCGCCGTCCATAAGCCGCGCCTGATCGGCCGGGCTCAGCGCCCCGACATCCACCGCTTGCAGTGGGCCATAGTTCAGCACCAGCTCGAGCGTGGTGCCGTAGCTGGGGAGCGGGGCGCTGGCGATGACCCCTTCGAGCGTGACGGTATCGGACGCCAGGGCCGGAGCGGCGACGGCGGCAACCCCCAAGGCCAGCACGGCCGTGATGATCCCCACCCGGGGAAGGGAACGAACAATCCTGCGCACGAACGCCTCCTTACGTAGCGGTGTGGCTGCGCTGACGTGACGTCAGCGGGCTGGCCAGCCGCCGTATCTACGTGCAGCGTGGCGAGGCGGTTTTCGCCTTCGGCCGAGGCCGGTAGGCCGCGCGTCTATGAGGGATCGAAGAGGCGGAGGTCGGTGCGGCCAGCGGCAAGGAGCGTGTTGAGCTCGTTGGCGGTGGTGAGGTGGCCGCCGACCAGGGTGGGGATGCCGGCTCCGTTGCGGATCTGCTCGCTCAGCGGGGTGAGAAAGCCCCGGCCGTAGGCGGGCTCGGCCTCTACGGTGGTCTGCCCGGCCAGGACCTCGACCAGGTCACAGCCGTGCGTCGCCAGCAGCCGCACCAGCTCCATCGCCTCGTCCAGTTCGAGGCCGCCCGGGGCGCAATCGCTGGCAGAGATGGCGACGGATAGGGGCCGCTCGGCCGGCCACTCCGCCCGGACGGCGTCGAGCACCTCCAGCGGGAAGCGGGCGCGCCGCTCCAGCGGTCCGCCGTACTCGTCGGCGCGGCGATTGGTCAACGGCGACAGGAAGCTCGCCACCAGGTACCCGTGGGCGGCGTGGAGCTGGAGCCAGTCGAAGCCGGCCGCGGCCGCCATCCGGGCAACGCGAGCAAACGCCTCGCGCACCGCGTCCATGTCAGCCCGATCCATCTCCTTCGGCGTCTGGCTACGCGGGGTGTAGGGCAGCGGCGAGGCCGAGAGCAGCGGCCAGCCGCCCCGCGCCAGTGGTCGATCGAGCCCCTCGCGGCGCGGGCGTGTGGCACCGCGCCGCCCGGCGTGCCCGAGCTGAAGGGCGATCCGGGCCGAGGAGCCGACGTGGATCCGCTCGACCCGGAGCGCCCAGGCCGCCTGGTGCTCGGGGCGATACAGTCCGGGGTGACGCGCCCTTCCGCGGAGACGGCGACCGGCTCGGTCATCACCAGCCCGGCCCCGCCCAGCGCGGCGCGCTGGAGCCGGTCCAACGCGCAGGCGTTGGGCAGGCCGTCAGCGGCGGTGTCGGCTGGGGCCGGGCGCAGGACGACCCGATTCGCCAGAGTGAACCCGCGCAGACGGATCGGGGTCAGCAGCGGCGGGGGCGAGACGACGGGCGCCCCGCCGGCAGGGGCGTCCGGGCTCCGCTCCACCAGCCAGCGCTCGACGGCGGCAATGAAGCGGGGATCGCGGAGCCGCAGGTCGTCGTAGCTGATGCGGCCACTGCGGGTGAGTAGCTGGACGGCGAACGGCAGCGGCTCCAGCCGAGATAGGTACTGGTCGTCTCGAAGTAGAGGCGGCTCTCCTGGGCGGCCTGCTGGAACCGCTCCACGATCGGCCGACGCTCCAGCTCGTACTCCGCCAGCGCCGCCTCGACCTGGGAATAGCGCTCGAACGCGCTGGCCAGGGCGATCGCGTCCTCCATCGCCAGCTTGGTCCCGGAGCCGATGGAGAAGTGGGCGGTGTGGGCGGCATCCCTGAGCAGCACCACGTGGCTATGCCGCCAGGTCTGGGTCTTGAGCGTGGGGAAGCTGATCCAGCGCGAATTGTTCGATAGCAGCCGGCAGCCACGCAGCTCGGGGGCAAACAGCCGCTCGCAGTAGGCGAGGCTGGCCGCCTCGTCCGCCCGGTCCAGTCCCGCCCACCGCCAGACCGCCTCGTCGCACTCGACGATGAAAGTGCTGGGTGCGCCGTCGACCTGCCTAGCCGAGGCAAACTTCAGGCACGTTCACGGGGTTCCGTCAACCATCGCGGCTCGGCTCGTAAAGACGGGGCCTGGGCGAGGAGGTGCTGGCAGGCCGAGCAGGGTACACTCTTGGAGTATCGTTGCGGCGCGGGCGGCGCTGTGTCACACTGCTGACCCGCGCTGGCGTATGGCTCGGCCGGCCCGAGCCCTGGCCAAGGATGATTCCCGTGCGACGGAGCAAGAAGACATGGCGCTTGCGGAGATCCTCTTCCTCTCCCGCCAGGACCTGATGGGCCTTGGCATCTCGATGCCCGACGTCATCGCCACCGTGGAGGAGGCGATCCGACAGCTCGCGCTGGGGCAGGTGAACCAGCCCGAGAAGATCGGCCTCCATTACACCCCTGACCGCGCCCTGCACGCAATGCCGGCCTACATTGCGCCCCAGCAGGCGCTCGGGATCAAGTGGGTTAGCTCCGTGCCGGCCAATACAGAGCGCGGCCTGCCGCAGACCGCTGGCCTGGTCGTCCTGAACGACCCGGATACTGCCTTTCCGGTCGCGGTGATGGACGGCACCTGGATCACCGCGATGCGCACTGGCGCGGTGTCGGCCGTCACCGCCAGGTATCTCGGCCCCCGTCGGGTGGAGGTGCTCGGGCTGATCGGCTGCGGGGTGCAGATGCGCACCCAGCTCCTGGCGCTGAACCCCACGCTCCGGCCGCGCCAGGTGCGCGCGTTCGACATCCGCCCAGCGGCGCTGGAGGCGTTCGTCGCCCAGATGCAAGAGCTGGTGGACGTCCCGATCGCGGCGTGTGGCAGCGCCCGCGAGGCGGTGGACGGGGCAGATGTGGTGGTCTCCGCCACCTGGCTCCTGCCCCCGCAGAACCCGCCGATCAAGCGCGACTGGCTGAAGCCGGGCTCGCTCATGCTCCCGATCGACATCGACTCGGTGCTCGAGCCCGAGGTGTACCTGACGGCGGACAAGTTCGTCTGCGACCGCTGGCGGGCGATCCTGGACATCCACGAGCACGGCTGGCTCCCGGCCGGGCTGCCGACGCTGTACGCCGAGCTGGCGGAGGTGGTGGGCGGACAGAAACCGGGCCGTGAGTCCGATGACGAGCGGATCGTGGCGATGAACACCGGGATGGCGCTGGAGGACGTGAGTATGGCGAAGCTGGCCTACACCCGGGCGGTGCAGCGGGGCGTGGGCCTCCGCCTGCCGTTCATCGGCTCGCGCGACGAACTCTACCAGTTCTAATACTCATTCGCTATAACGGGGCCTTCGATGTTAGATCGCGCCGCGGCACCGAAGCTCGCAGATCTCGTTGTCCGATAGCCCAAGTTCACGCAGGATCGCGTCCGTGTGCTCGCCGACAGACGGGATTGGTTTCAGAGAATCTTCAGCATTCGGATTCACATAGAGTGGAGGCAACAGTGCTCTGATCGGCCCTGCGGGTGAATCAACAGCACGCCATCGTCCCATCGATTTTAGCTGTGGATGCTCCCCGAGCTCGCTTGCATCGCGAACACGTCCATATGCAACCTCTGCCCTCTCTAAGCGAGCGACGACCTCTGCATCGCTCAACCTACCAAGAATGGTGTTGATTATGCTTTCCAGCTCGTCCCGATGACGCAGACGGTTCGAGTTCGAGTTAAACCGCAGGCTCACGACGAGATCAGGTCGCTCTAACACTGCTTGGCAGAATCGTGCCCAGTCGCCGTCATTCTCCACGGCGATCATGATCGTGCTTCCATCGGCAGTTTGGAAAGGACCGTACGGAGCGATCGTGGCGTGTTTGGCCCCGGTACGTTCGGGCAGCGCGCCGCCGTAGGCGGCGTAGTAGAAGGGGAACTCCATCCACTCGGCCAGTGTATCGAGCATGGATACGTTGATCACGCTGCCCTGCCCAGTTTTCATCCGAACATAGAGCGCGGCTAATACATTGGCGAAGGCGTACACGCCGGCTGCAATATCGGCCACCGCGATGCCGGCCTTACAGATGGCATCTGGTGTCCCGGTCACCGAGAGCAGGCCGGCCTCGGCCTGGATGAGAAGATCGTACGCCTTTCGATGCGCATAAGGCCCCTGCTGGCCGTATCCCGAAATGCTGCAAATCACGAGCTTGGGGTATCGAGACTGCAAGGTCTGAGGATCAAGCCCTAAGCGAGCAATGGCTCCTGGCGAAAAGTTCTGAATGAAGACATCGGCGCGGGCGAGCAGACGATCGAGGATGCTGCGCGCGGACGGCTCCTTGAGGTTAAGCGTCAGGGATTCCTTCGAGCGATTGACCCAAACAAAGTGGCTTGAAAGCCCGGAGACGGTATGGTCAATGTGGCGGGCGAAATCGCCCACGCCTGGCCGCTCGATCTTGATAACTCTGGCGCCAAGGTCCGCCAGGTGCCTGCTCGCCAACGGGCCGGCGACGGCTTGCTCGAGGGCCACCACGAGCACGCCCGCCAGCGGTGATACTGCTGTGCTACCGCGGCCCGGGATGCCTGCGCCCCTGTCCGGATCCATCTCCCACCTCCGACGTGCCGGCCACGGTCGTGGTCTCCTAGGCGCTCGGCCGGTCAGTTGACAGCTAGGCAGGGCAATGCTAGACTGCGGCCTGGGATGCCGTCAACTGTATACCGTCTTCCGAAGTCCGGATACAGGACGGAACGGTGTGGGCATGGCGAGGACGAAGGGGCAGCTACCCTTGCCGACGGTGCGTAGGAGCAGTGTCGAGCTCGAGGTCTACCGCGTCTTACGGCAGGCTTTGCTATCCGGGCGGCTTGGCGAAGAGCGGCTCGTGCAGGAAGAACTTGCAGCGAGTCTTGGCGTCAGTCGAATCTCGGTGAGGACCGCCCTCCAACGACTCGAAACTGAAGGCTTGGTCACGATTGACGAGCGCGGCAGCTACTATGCGAAGAGAATCGATCTCCCGGATCTTGAGGAGGTGTATTCGCTCCGTGCCCTTCTCGAACCATATGCCACACGCCTCGCGGTTCCCCGACTGCAGTCCGACGACATCGCTGTCCTGCGAGAGCTCGTCCAGCGGATGGCTGACTGCGTCGCAGACCCTGATACATACGTCGAGCTCAACGAGCAGTTTCATCGCCGGATCTACTCCGCGTCTGCCCAGCCCCGGTTGGTGCGCATGATCGAAGGACTGTGGTCTGGTCTCCCCCCGATCACGCCGAAGGTCGTGCCTGGCCAGCTCGAACGGTCCCTCCGAGATCACACAGCAATCCTCGCAGCGATTGAGGCTGCAGATGCCGGTAGAGCGGCCGCGCTGATAGAGAAACATATCCGGACCGCCGGCGCGCGGTTAATGGCGTCGGTAGTCGGCGACCACTCCGAGAGGTAAAGGCTATGGCGGAGCGACATCCTAAGCGCGGAGACTCGGGGGAAGGTGCCGCTGCCAAACCGATTGAGCAGTGGGACCTCTCGACCTGGCAGGCCTATTCCGAGCGCGGCTTGGGCGCTCGAGTCGGTTTTGGACAGCGGCCTGCCATTGTGGTCGTCGACATGTCCAAGGCGTTCAACGACCCTTCCTATCGCGTCGGCTCCGACCAGACACCGGCCGTGGCCGCGATCGCAACCCTGCTCGCAGTGGCGCGCCCGCTCAGCGTGCCGGTGTTTTTCACCACGATGGCCTACCAGCCTGATGGAAGCGACGCCGGTTTCTTCGGCAAGAAGGTCCCAGCGCTCTTGGAGCTCCGGCTGGACGACCCGGCCGCGGTAGAAATCGACGATCGCATCGTTCCGGCCGAAGGCGAGGTGGTTATCAACAAGAAGTGTGCTTCGGCCTTTTTCGGCACCCCGCTGCTATCACTCCTGATCGCCAAGAGCGTAGACACGATCATCCTGACGGGCTGCTCGACCTCCGGCTGTATCCGGGCGACAGCCGTCGACGCGGTCTCCTATGGGTTCCGCGTAATCGTGCCGCAAGAGTGCGTCTCCGATCGTGCGGAGGGGCCGCACCACGCTAATCTGTTCGACATCGCCGCGAAATACGGCGATGTTGTACCACTCAGCGAAGTCGTTGCGTATCTGCAAAACCTCCAACCTCACCAAGAAGTCGGGGTGGCGCTGAGCAGCAGTGACCGATGATCGCCGTCAGCACATGACCGCGTGTTACCACTACCGGGGAGGTGTGATCATAGGGTAATAGAGCGCCACCGTCTTCAACGGCACCATGGTCCAGTTGGAGTCCTTCCCATTTCGCGCAGAGGAGCATAGTGCAATGATTCCACAACGGGGATCAGCCCCTTGGGCCGCTCGTTTCCTTGCCATCTGGACGGTGGCCGCAACATCCGCGGCCGCGTGTAGCCCGGCCGCTCCAGCGGCCGCGCCGACAGCCAGTGCCCCGACCACTGCCCCGGCCCCTGCGCCAACCAGGGTCCCGATCACCGTGTCAACTACCGCCCCGGTGGCTGCCCCAACGGTACCCGCGCCGACGGTCGCACCGGTAGGCGCCGTCCCGACGAATGCCCCGGCCGCCAGTGGGGGCGGAACGTGCAACCTTGACTACGTGCGCGCGCAGATCGAGTCCCACAAGGGGATTCCTAAGTTCGATCCGCCCGGCCCCGCCTTCGAGGCGAAAAAAGCGGCCGGGAAGACCATAATGACGATCCAAGAAAGCTCCTCTAATCCGTTCACTAACACAATCCTCAACGCCATGAAACGAGCCGCCGACGAGGTCGGTGTCAACATCGTTGACTATCCAAATCAAGGCCAACACACACAGTGGATTCAAGGGCTCAATCAAGCTATAGCCCAGAAGGTGAATGCGGTTGTTGTTCTGGGCGGCACTATCGGTCCTGTGTACTTCAAACCGCAAGCAGAAGCCCTGAAGAACACAGGAATCCCGCTCGTAACAGTCGTCGATACTGACCTGTCCCAGCCACCAGAGGATCTGACCACTGCGCGAGTTGCGCAACCGTATATTCAGGCCGCACAACTGGACGCCGATTGGATCATCCTTCAGACACAATGCAAGGCCAACGTGCTGATTATCACCACCAACGACCTCATTGCTGGAGATGTCAATACAAGGGCGGCCGAGAGAGAGTTCCAACAGTACTGTGGTGACGGTTGCAAGTTCAAGACCGTCAACGTGGCGATTCCTGACTGGACCACCAAGATCCAACCGGCTGTCCAGGGCGCAATTCAGGCCGATCCAAACATCAACTATATCTTTCCATTATACGATGCAATGACACAATTCGTTCTGCCCGGCATTCAGCTCGCCGGCGCCAGCGGACGCGTTAAGGTCGTCTCGTTCAATGGGACGCCCTTTGCTCTGAAGCTTATCCAGGATGGAACCGATATGGAGATGGACGTCGGTGAATCAGAGGACTGGCTCGGGTTCGCTGCGATGGACCAGACGATGCGAATCCTGACCGGCGTCGGCCCTATCGCCAGCGGCGACGAGCACATCCCGCTCCGCGTCTTCGATAAGACCAACGTGAACGAGACCGGTGTTCCCCCTGAGTTCGGTAAGGGGTACGGGGAAGAGTGGCTGACTGGCTATCGCAAGATGTGGGGACTCTCCCAGTGAGCGAGTCTCCCTTGAAGGTGCAGCACAAACGCCGGCAGCACTGGCGAGGAGTGTTACGATGGTAGGTCCAAACCGCGATCTGATTGGATACGGCCCGCGCCCCCCAGCGATCGAATGGCCGAACGGCGCTCGACTCGCCATCTCGCTTGTCATCAACTACGAGGAAGGGTCAGAGCGGTCGTTCGCCATGGGGGATCCCGACCAGGAATCACTTACCGAGTGGGGCTCCTACCAGTTTCCAAGCAATGTTCGGAACCTGGCGATGGAGTCGATGTATGAGTACGGCTCTCGTGTCGGCGTCTGGCGCCTGCTGGACATCCTCGATCGTCACTCCGTCCCCTGCACGTTCTATGCATGTGCCGTCGCATTCGAGCAGACGCCAGAGGTCGGGAAGGCCGCCGTGACCCAGGGACACGAGATCTGCAGCCACGGGTATCGCTGGGAAGAGGTGTTCCGACTGAGCGAGGAGGAGGAACGCGAGCACATTCGGCTCGCAGTCGAGTCGCTCACCCGCACCACCGGCCAGCGACCGGTCGGCTGGTACTGCCGCTACGGGCCGAGCATCCACACGCGGCGGCTGCTCGTCGAGGAGGGCGGCTTCCTCTACGACTCGGATGCCTACAACGATGACCTGCCCTATTTCGTCGATGTCGGCGGCCGGCGGCACCTCGTGGTGCCGTACGCCTCAGACGTCAACGACATCCAATGGTGGCTCGGCAACGGGCTTGCGACAGCGGACGACTTCTTCACGGTCATGCGCGATACGTTCGACGTCCTCTATGAGGAATCGGCCACGCGGCCGAAGATGATGTCCGTCGGCCTCCACTGCCGCATCATCGGCAAGCCGGGTCGATCGCGCTCATTGGACAAGTTTATCCGCTATGCGAAAGGATTTCCGGGCGTGTGGTTTGCAACCCGAGCCGAGATCGCCCGATGGTGGCTAGAAAAGTACCCCAAGGAGCCTCGATAGCTGAAAACTCTACCGGCGTCTCCACGGAGGCCACGTCGTTAGCCTTCCGGACGTGGAGCAACGAATGAGGACGGTTGAGATGCAGCGGCTAGCACGCTTGCCATTCGACGAAGTGAAGCCAGAGCACCTTAACGCGGGCACCTGGCGCAAGATTCTCTTGTCTGCCGACCGGCTGCCGGGAGTCCACTCCTGTGTGGGCTACTCGAACTTTGCACCCGGCACGGTGACTACTCCCATCGCTCATGAGGTCGAGGAGTTCGCGTTCGTGCTCACAGGGACCGGCGAGCTGCGTGGTGACAACGAGCTCGTGCCGTTTCAGCAGTACGACATGTTGTACATTCCGGCCGGTAGCTGGCATGCTATTGCAAATACGGGCGAAACCGATGTCGTAATGGTCTTCGGGTTCCCAAGCCCGCGATACCCGGTGACGCAGACCCGCCAGTCTCCTTCGCGGCCGTAAGCAGACAACGATGAGCGCGACCGCGCCTCGGGCAGCTGAGGTGCCGATCAAGCAGCACCCCGTTCTCGAGCTCCGGCACGTCTCCAAGACGTTCGATGGTACGAAGGCCTTGAGCGGTGTCAACCTGACAATTGAGCGGGGAGAGATCCACGGTCTGGTCGGCCAGAACGGGTCTGGGAAGTCGACGCTCATCAAAATCCTGGCCGGCTTCCACAGCCCGGACCCAGGAGCGGAGCTCTTGGTGAATGGGCGGCCGGTCAGCCTCCCGCTGCAACCCGGCCAGTTCCGGCAGCTCCGGATGAGCTTCGTTCACCAGGACTTGGGGCTGATCCTGAGCCTGAGCGTTGTGGAGAATCTCTGGATCGACGAACTGAGCACTAGGCAGCAGTGGCTCATCAAGTGGGGGCGCGAGCGCCAGCGGGCTAAGGAGCTGTTCGCCGAGTTCGGACTGGCGATTGATCCCGCCGCTCGCGTCGCTGACTTGACGCCTACAGATCGGGCGCTGCTCGCCATTGTGCGCGCCTTGGCTGAAACGCGGTCGTCATTGGCTGGGACCGATGACTACGGGTTGTTGATCCTGGACGAACCCACGGTGTTCCTGCCCGCTACAGGCAAGCGCCAGCTGTTCGAGACGCTCCGCGACATCGCTCGGCGGCACGCTAGCGTCTTATTTGTGTCGCACGACCTGGATGAGGTGCTGGAGATCACCGACCGGGTGACGGTGCTGCGTGATGGCCAAGGGCAGGGCACCGTCACCTCTGCCACCGTAACCAAGGACCAGCTCGTTGAGATGATCGTGGGGCGCCGATTCGTCACGCCGCCGGTCGAACATCACGATCCTACAAGTCAACCGGCTGACATCGCCATCCGCGGGCTAACCGGCTGGCTGGTCCATGATGTCTCACTCGACCTCCACCGTGGCGAGGTTCTGGGGCTGACCGGACTGGCTGGCACGGGCTTCGAGGAGATTCCCTACCTCCTCTTTGGTGCACGTCGGGCGGCGGCGGGGACGTTAGCGATGGCGGGCGCTACGTATAATTTGCCCACTCTCACGCCGGCCGAAGCCGTGACCGCGGGGATTGCCCTGGTTCCGGCAGATCGGCTGCGGGAGGGCTGCGAGGGGACACTCTCCCTCGCAGACAACGTGCTGCTCCCGGTGCTCGACTGCTATTTTCATAGGCTGCGTCTGGACCGCAAGCGGATGGAGCACGACGTGCAGAGCCTGCTCGATCGGTTCACGGTCAGGCCGAACCGGCCGGAACTGAAATACCAAACGCTGAGCGGCGGGAATCAGCAAAAGGCGTTACTCGCCAAATGGCTCCAGAGCCAGCCTCGCCTTCTCCTCCTGCATGAACCAACCCAGGGGGTTGACATTGGCGCACGCCAGGAAATCTTTCAGCTGATCCGAGCATCAGCGCGCGACGGTACCACGGTGATCTGCGCCAGCACGGACTACGAGCAGGTCGCAACGATCTGTGACCGTGTTATTGTGTTCGGCAGTGACAGTAGAACCCGGGAATTGCGCGAGAACGAGATTACGAAGGAGCACATTGCCGAGCAGTGCTATGCGTTGATGGGCGAAGGGAACCGGTGAGCGAGGAGTAAACTTATGGCTAAAGTAAAGGGAAACGCCGTTTCTGCGGTGCCGGTTTCTAAGCATGCTGCTGTACGCACACCGAAGCTCGCCGATTTCTCGGAACGTTTCGGTCTGCTTGTGGCCTGGGCCCTAGTGATCATCGTCTTCGGGTTCCTTCGCCCTGATACGTTCCTGAGTGGCCCTACATGGGCCGGCCTCCTCGGCTCGCAGGCCGTCCTAGTCGTGCTCACGGTCGCGCTGCTGATTCCGCTCACCGCCGGCGACTATGACCTGTCGGTAGTCGGTACTCTGATGCTCTCCCAGATGCTGATCGGAGTCCTCAACGCCCAACACGGCTGGCCAATCGGGATAGTGCTTTTGATCTGCCTCGTCATGGGCATTGGGGTGGGCGTAGTCAACGGTCTCTTCACGGTAGTATTCCGCGTTGATCCGTTCATCGTCACGCTCGGTACCGGCACCTTCCTCCAGGGCATCGTCTTCTGGATCAGCGACTCGAACACGATCAGCGGGATCGCCCCCGAGCTTATGAACCTGGTCGTCGTGCACCGTGTGCTCGGCGTGCCCCTCGAGTTCTACTACGGCCTCGGACTGACAATCGTGCTGTGGTACATCCTCGAGCACACCGCGCTCGGCCGGCGCCTTCTGTTCGTCGGTCGGAACCGTGACGTCGCTCGGCTCAGCGGTGTACAGGTCGGGCGGATGCGCTGGGGGGCGCTGATCGCTTCCGGCTTTGTGGCGGCTTTGGCGGGCATCCTCTACGCCGGAACGACAGGGGCGGCCGACCCTATCTCAGGCGGGGCCTTCCTCCTACCAGCCTTCGCGGCCGCGTTCTTGGGCTCCACCACGATTGCTCCCGGCAGGTTCAATTCGTGGGGCTCGTTCGTAGCAACCTATTTTCTCGTGACGGGCATCACCGGATTGACCCTGCTCGGTGCGCAGACATATGTCCAGCATCTCTTCTACGGTGGAGCGCTGGTGCTCGCGGTGACGCTTTCTCAGCTTGCTCGCCGGCGGGAAGCCACTAGCGGTCGCTGAGGCTCGCGTACGGCACGGGGCCGGTGCTGGAGTGCTTACGCCGAGAATGATGACCTTTTTCAATCCGAACCCTGCTACAGCAGAGGACCGAGCCGAGGCACCGGCGCCCAGGCGCCCTTTGGAACCTCCGCTGCCCGGGCAGCGGGGGAGGCGGAGTGGAGACTTGACCGGCGACGGCGAGTTAGCCACACTGCTGACAGGCTTTAGGGACAGGCGGGGAGGCACAGGTGAAGTTCGGCCTGATGGCGCAGATGCAGGCGCCAAAGCCGTGGCCCGACGGCGTGGACATGGACTACAAGATCCACTGGGACACGCTGGAGGAGGCGGTCTACGCGGAGGCGGTGGGCTTCGACTACTTCTGGCTCACCGAGCACCATTTCTATGAGGAGATCGGCCACAGCTCCGCGCCCGAGGTGTTCCTGGCCGCGCTGGCCATGCGCACCTCGCGCATCCGCCTCGGCCACGCGGTGGTGGTGCTCCCTTGCAACCACCCGGTGCGCGTCGCCGAGCGGGCGGCGACGCTGGACATCCTGTCTAACGGCCGCCTGGAGCTGGGGACCGGGCGCGGCGCCTCGCCGTACCACACCGAGGCGTTCGGGGTGAGCAACGAGGAGTCGCGCGCGGTCTGGGATGAGGCGATGCGGGTCATCTGCTCGCTGTTCGTCAACGAGACGTTCCCCGGCCACACCGGCAAGTACTACAGCGTCCCGCCGCGCAAGCTCGTCCCCAAGCCGCTGCAGAAGCCGCACCCGCCCCTCTGGGTGGCGGCGACCAGCCCGAGCACGTTTGCGATGGCGGCGCGTACCGGGCTGGGCGTGCTCGGCTTCACCTCGATGCCAGCGGAGGAGCTGCTCCCGGCGATCCGCGCCTACCGCGAGGAGCAGGCGGTGGCCGACGCGGCCAACTTCTACGGCGTGGTCCCCAACTTCCAGGTTGCGGCGTTCGCCACCGGCTACTGCGACCGCGATGACCGCCGCGGTCGCCAGATCGCCGGGGCGTCCACCCGCTGGTACCTGGGCGACAACGACGCCCCGCTCAACAAGGTGCGCTTCGGGCCGCAGTTCGACCGCTCGCGCTTCGGCCGCGGGACGCAGTACAGCGACGACATGCTCGTGGAAAGCGGGATGGTGATCGGTGGCGACCCGGACAGTTGCTCGCGGGCGATCGAGAAGTGGCAGCGGGCCGGGATCGACCAGCTCCTGCTGATGCTCCAGTGCGGCACCACCACCCATGACCAGGTCATGCGCGCGCTCGACCTGCTGGGCGAAAAGGTGCTCCCGCGCTTCCGCGAGCGGGAGACGCCCGCGCCGGCCGCTGCCGCGTCCACCGGGATCCCGACTGGTGGCGACGCCGCGGAGGCCCGGCGATGAGGCCGGGCGTTAAGATCAGGGCCGGGACCTGCGTGGTTCCGGCCGGTCCATTGCCCCGAAGGAGGCGAGGGTGATCCGCTTTTCCCACCTGATGCTGTGCGACCGCCGCCAGGCGTTCTCCAGCCAGCAGCGCTATGAGCAGCAGCTCGAGGAGGTGCGGCTGCTCGACCAGCTTGGCTATGAGGCGGTCTGGTTTGCCGAGCACCACTTCAGCGGCTACGCGCTGGTGCCGGACTGCCTGCTGATGTGCGCCGCGGCGGCGCGAGAGACCCGGCGGCTCCGCCTGGGGGCAGGAGTGGTGGTGCTGCCGTTCCACCACCCGGTGCGGGTGGCCGAGCAGGCGGCGATGGTCGACTGCCTCTCCAACGGCCGGCTAGACCTCGGCTTCGGCCGCGGCTACCAGCCCCGGGAGTTCCTCGGCTTCGGCCAGACGCTCGAGGAGAGCCACGAGCGCTACAGCCAGGCGCTCCAGGTGGTGCTGCGCATCCTCACCAACCCCGATGGGCCCTTCGACTACGATACCCCGCTGTTCAAGGGGCAGCAGGCCGAGCTCTGGCCAAAGCCAGTCCAGCGGCCGATCCGCTTCTGGGGCGCGAGCATTAGCGAGGCCTCGTTCTCCCGCTACGGGAAGCTCGGCTGGCCGATCCTCACCTTCCCGGCCAACCAGCCGGCCGAGGAGCTGAAGCGCCAGATCGAGGTCTATCGCCAGACCTACCGCGACGCTGGCCATGACCCGGCCCGGATGCGGGTGGGACTGACGATGTTCACCTATGTCGAGGAGGACCGCGCCGAAGCCGACCGCGTCTTCGAGGAAGGGATGCGCCACTACTTCGGCTTTCTGCACCAGATTACCTATGGAGCAGAGGCGAAGCAGCACGAGCTGTACGTGGAGATTCCCACCACTGCGCGGCTCTCCGGCGACCCGGAGGCGGTCCGCAACCGGGTGCGGGAACTGGTGGACTATTTCGGGGTGACCGACATCCTCAACGTCACGCAGTTTGCCGGCTACCTCACCCCCGAGCAGACGCTGCGCTCGATCCGCCTGTTCGCCCAGCAGGTGATGCCCGCGTTCCAGCAGGCCGGCAGCGCCGCCCGCTGACACCTCCGGGCGCGGGAAACGCTCCGCACCTGTCGCTGCCGCGCGGCGGCGCGCTTGACAGCCTCCTGGGCGCCGCCTATGGTGCAGACACGTGGCGCTGGCAGCGCAGCGCCACTGGGAGGGTGCAATGGCCCGGGTGCAGATCGACAGCCGCCACGTCATTCCGCGCGACTTCCGCCGCCAGTACCTGGTGGCGGCGCGGGCCGAGGGGGTGTACGTCTGGGACGAGGACGGCAAGCGCTACCTCGACGGCTCGGCCGGCTCATCCGCCGTTGTCAGCATCGGCCACGGAGTGCCAGAGATCGCCGCGGTGATGGCCGAGCAGGCGCGGACGCTCGCCTACGCCCCGATGCACCTGTTCACCCATCGGCCGATCATGGAGCTGGCGGCGCTGCTCGCCGAGCTGGCCCCGGGTTCGCTGAACAAGGTGTGGTTCGTGTCCGGGGGCTCGGAGGCGACCGAGAACGCGGTGAAGCTGGCGCGGCAGTACCACCTGGAGCGGGGAGCGGGAACCAAGCATCTGGTGATCTCCAGGTGGCAGTCGTTCCACGGCAATACGCTGGGGGCGATGGGCTTCGGCGGCCACACCTTCCGGCGCCGCCGCTACCTCCCGCTGGCCCAGAACGGCCCGCACATCCCGCCCGCGTACCGCTACCGCTGCGAGTACTGCGCCGACCGCCCGGGCTGCACACTGCACTGTGCCGACGCGCTGGAGCGGGAGATCCGGCGCCAGGGGGCGGAGAACGTCGCGACCTTCATTGCTGAGCCCGTCGTTGGTGCCGCTCTGGGGGCGGTTCCCGCGCCCGAGGGCTACTTCCAGCGCATCCGGGAGATCTGCGACCGCTACGAGGTGCTGTTCATTGCCGACGAGGTAATGACCGGCTTCGGCCGCACCGGGCGCACCTTCGGGATCGACCACTGGGGTGTGGTGCCGGACCTGATCGCGACCGCGAAGGGCGTCAGCGGCGGCTACACCCCACTTGGGGCGGTGATCGCCCGGGACGAGATCGTCGAGGTGCTCGAGCGCAAGGGGGCCAACTTCGTCGCCGGCCACACGTACACGGGCAATCCGCTCTCCTGCGCGGTGGGGCTGGCGGTGCTGCGCTACCTGCTGGCACACGATCTTGTCGAGAACGCTCGAGTGCAGGGGGAGCGGCTGCTGGAGGGGGCGCGGGCGCTGCAGGCGCGCCATCCCATCATCGGGGACGTGCGCGGCAAGGGACTGATGGTGGGGCTGGAGCTGGTGAAGGACCGGGCGACGAAGGCGCCGTTCTCGCCCAGCCTGGAGGTGTCGGCCAAAGTTGGCCAGGCGGCGCTGGAGCGCGGGCTGATTACCTACCCGCTGCAGGGCTGCGTGGACGGGGTGGAGGGCGACATGCTGAAGTTCACCCCGCCGCTGTGCATCAGCGCCGACCAGGTGGACGAGCTGCTGGCGATCCTGGACGAAGCGCTCGGAGTGGTCGAACGGACGCTGTGACGCTGCCGCCCCGGCTGGCTCGGACGCGCTGGGTGGTCTTCGGAACGCTCAGCGCGTCGCACTTCCTGATCTATTTCCAGCGGCTGGCCCCCAACGTCCTGGCGCCGGACCTGACGCGCGACTTCGGGCTGAGCGCCTCGCAGCTCGGATTGCTCGGCTCGATCTACTTCTGGCTGTACGCCACGCTGCAGGTGCCGGCGGGGATCGCGCTGGACCGCCTGGGCGCCCGCCGGCTCGGGGCAGTGTCGATGGTCGTGGCCGCGCTCGGTAGCGCGGTGCTCGGGCTGGCCTCCGGCTACGGGCTGGCGCTGGTGGGCCGGGGGCTGATCGGGATCGGCTCGACACCCTTCTACATCAGCATCATGCTGGTCATCCGCCACTGGTTCCGCCGGCGCGAGTTCGCCACTATGTCCGGGGTCATGCTCATGGCGTCCAACCTGGGAGCGCTGGCGGCGACCCAGCCCCTGGCGCGCCTGGCGGAGACGATCGGCTGGCGCGCCAGCCTGGTAGCGTTCGCCGGTGTCATGCTCGGACTGGCGGCGCTGGTTGCGCTGTTGGTGCGCGACCGCCCGGAGGACGTCGGCCTGCCGGCCCCGGAGGCGGAGCTGGCGCCAGACGTGGAGAAGCGGCTCCCCCTGGGCATAGCGCTGCAGATCGCCTGGGGCACGCGGAGCGTCTGGCTGATCGCGCTGATGTTCTTCCTGGTCTACGGGGTCGTCAACGCCTTTCAGGGGCTGTGGGCGGTGCCCTGGCTCATCGACACCCGGGGGCTCGACCGCGCCACGGCGGCGACGCTCGCCTCCTGGTGGGCCTGGGGCACCGTCGCCGGGGCGCCCACCTGGGGCCTGCTGTCGGACCGGGTGCTCCACACCCGCAAGGGTGCCGGCATCCTCGGCTTCATCCTGTTCGCGCTCGCCTGGGCGCCGCTGACGCTGCTCCCGGCGATCCCTCTCTGGAGCCTGGCGCCGCTGATGTTCCTGGCCGGCTTCGGCTCGGCGAGCGTGGTGATCACCGCGCCGCTGATCATGGAGCTGCTCCCGCGCCAGGTGGTTGGCACCGCCATCGGCCTGATCAACGCCACCCCCTTCCTCGGCGCGGCGGTGTACCAGTACGGCATCGGCCTGGCGCTCGACCGCTTCGGCCGCTTCCCGAACGGGACGTATCTGCCCGCCGGCTACCAGGCAGTGTTCGCCGCCTGCCTGCTCAGCATCCTTGGCGCAACGCTGCTGATGCTCCCCGTCCGCGAGCGTCCACGGGGCTAAGCTGCGGGTGGATCAGCCGCGTCCATCACTCCTGCTGGCCACACCGGGCGGCCGCTCGGGCGAGGCCAACCTGCTACTATCCGGCACGCGGGCGCGGCCTGTCCGCCCGGATGCTAGCAGGGGAGCGCGAGCAATGAAGGCGGCCGTCCTCTATGAACCGAAGACCCCGCTGCGCGTCGAGGAGGTCGAGATCGATGCGCCCAAGCAGGGGGAAGTGCTGGTCCGCATCGCCGCGGCCGGCGTCTGCCACAGCGACTACCACGTCATGACCGGCGATCTCGCCGCGCCGATGCCGATTATCCTCGGCCACGAAGGGGCCGGCGTGGTCGAGGCGGTGGGCGCGGGGGTGACCTCGGTCCAGCCTGGCGACCATGTAGTGCTGCTGTTCCGGGCGAGCTGCGGCCGCTGCGAGTACTGTAGCCGCGGGCGCCCGGCGTTGTGCGGGCTGAGCCGGCCGACGCGCGCGACCGGCACGATGCTCGACGGCACCACCCGCTACCGTCGCGACGGAGAGGAGATCAAGCACTTCTGCGGCGTCTCCTGCTTCGCCGAGCGGACCGTGGTGATGGAGCAGGCGCTGGTGCCGATCCGCAAGGACGTTCCGCTGGAGATCGCGGCGCTGGTCGGCTGCTCGGTGATGACCGGCGTCGGCGCGGTGGTCAACACAGCCAGGGTGGAGCCGGGCAGCTCGGTGCTGGTGATCGGCGCCGGCGGCGTGGGGCTGAGCACGGTCATGGGAGCGCAGCTCGCCGGCGCCTCGCCGATTCTGGTGGCGGACCTGGTGCCGAGCAAGCTGGAGCTGGCGCGCGAGTTTGGCGCAACGCACGTGATCGACGCCCGCCAGCGCGACACGGTGGAAGCGGCCAGGGAGCTGACCGGCGGCGAGGGGGTGGACTACGCCTTCGAGGTGATCGGGCTCGGCCGCACCATGACCCAGGCGTTCCGCGCCACCCGCCGCGGTGGGACGGCGGTCGCGGTCGGCGTCGCCCCCAGCGACGCGGTGGTGGAGGTGCCGGCCCAGGAGCTGGTGTTCAGCGAGAAGACGCTCAAGGGCAGCTTCTACGGCTCCACCCGGCCGCACGCCGACATGCCACGTCTGCTGGAGCTGTATCGGGCCGGGCGCCTGCCACTGGACAGGCTGCTCACCCGGCGCTACCCGCTGGAGCAGATCAACGAGGCCTACCAGGCGCTGCTGTCCGGCGAGGTCGCCCGCTCGGTGGTGATCCCCGGCGGGATCGGGTCGGCCGCGGTCTGACCGAGCACTCCGGCCGTCGCGCCGGCACACGCCCGCGGGGGTGGCGTCGCTTCGTCCGCTTCTGGCGAGCGCCGTGGCCCAGGGAGTTTCGGAGAGCAGCCGCCCCGCCGAGCCGCCGCTGGGAAGCGCGAGGGCCTGGACGTTCCCCATCCAGGCCCTCGCCACTAGGCTGATTACCCTCCCTATCCCTTATCGCGTGTCGATCGCATCCAGTGCGACGGTGAAGCCGCTGGAGGCCGGGTTCTTCTGGCCGCTCGGGGCGACCGTGATGGTGTGGGTCCCCGCTGACAGGACCTGAGTGAAGACCGTCTGACGGAACTTGAGCTGTGTCGTGTAGAGGTCAACGATGTTTGGCGCCCCTCCGTCCACCGTGATACTTGCCTTCCCCATTTGGGGCCCACGCACCATCACCAGGTCGACCTCGATCCCGGTAAAGGTGAACGTGGCCGTGGCGGAGGTGGCGGTGGCGTAGTGGACACTTCCGCCGCTGGCCTGCGTCCTGTTGAGCTGGGTCCAGCCGGCGGTGTACGCCACTGGCGGGTCGGTGTCTTCCGTCCGGGTATAGCCGAGCCGCGGCGTCGTGACTAGCACCTGGTTGGAAGGGGGGGAGGAGCCGGCGCAGTTCGTAGACAGGAGCTGGTAGGTGTAGTCAGTCAGCGGCGCCACGGAGCTATCGATGTCGCTCGTCTGCGAGGCAGGGAAGGTGCCGATGGCGACGAAGGAGCCGTTGCCTGTCTTCCGCTGCAGGGTGAAGCCGGTGACATTGGTCGCGCTAGTCGACCACGACAGGGCGACGCTCGAGCCGGTTACCGTGCCCTTTACCAGGCTAGGGGGGATCGGAATCGTGCCGGGAATCGTGACCGTCACCGGGTTGGACGGGGCGGATTCTCCGCCGGCGTTTACCGCCACGACCTGGTAGGTGTAGGTGTGGCATTGCTCCACGGTGGTATCCGTGAACGTGGTGGTATTGGCCGGCAACGTCCCCCCTACCTGCAGGAACGGCCCGCCATCCTCCTGGCGCTGCACCGCGTAACCCGTTTCATTGGTGGCATTGTCCTGCCAGGTAAGCGTGATCGAGCTCGAGGTCACCGTCGGGGCCTGCAGGTTCGTCGGAGCAGCCGGGGGCGGCGGAGGCGGAAGCGGGGCCAGCGCCAGGCTGTGGTTGTCGCCCGCGCCGATGTCGCTCACCCCCGACAGGTTGAGGACCTGTGTCGGGGTCGAGTTGCCACAGAAGCAGGTGCTTCCATTCCCAAGCTGGCCATCGTTGTTGAAGCCCCAGGCGAGAACGGTGCCGTCGGGCTTCAGCGCCAGCGCGTGGCGCCCGCCGCCAGCGATCTTGGTGACCCCGGTGAGGCTCGGCGCCTGAACGGGCACCGTGCTGCACGGGACAGGGGGACTGCTGCACGTCGTCGACGTGTTCACCCCGAGCTCGCCTTCAGCGTTGCGGCCCCAGGCCCAAACCGTGCCATCGGTCTTCATCGCGAAGCTGAACTGCCCGGGACCGCCTCCACCCGCGGCGATCTTGGCAACGCTGGTGAGGTTCAGCACATGGACGGGGACCGGATTGGCGGCGCCTCCGGAGGTCGTGCCATTGCCGAGCTCGCCAAAGCCGTTCGAGCCCCAGGCCCAGACCGTCCCGTCGCTCTTGAGCGCCAGGCTGTGGTAGAAGCCGGCCGCGACCGCGGTCATGCCGCTGAGGTTCAGCACCTGGACCGGAGTGGTGCTGATTAGTCCCGGGCCGCCCGATCCGTTGCCGAGCTCACCGAACTGATTGTCACCCCAGGCCCAGACGGTGCCATCGCTCTTGAGCGCCAGGTTATGGTTGCCGTTCGCGGCGATGGCGGTGATCCCACTGAGCACCCCCACGCCGCCCGGGCCGACGACCTGGACCGGAGTCTTACGATCGGTCGTCGTGTGATCGCCCAGCTCGCCGAATCGGTTGTCGCCCCAAGCCCAGACGGTCCCGTCGCTCTTGAGCGCCAGTGTGTGGGTGTCGCCCACCGCGATCGCGGTGATCCCGCTGAGCACCCCTACGCCGCCCCGGCCGAGCACCTGCACCGGGGCCGTGCGCTGCGTCAGTGTGTTGTCGCCGAGCTGGCCGTGGTTGTTGGCCCCCCAGCTCCAAACGGTGCCATCGAACCTCAGCGCCGCGCTATGACTGGTGCCACCGTCGGTGGCGATCAGCGAGTTCAGATTGAGCACCTGCACCGGGATGCTGCTATTGGCGGTGTTGCCGTTGCCGAGCTCGCCGTTGCCATTGTTGCCCCAATCCCAACCGCCCGCGAAGCTCACGTTGACCGCGCAGGGCACCTCGAAGGCGGTCAGACGCGGCGTCACGTAGGTGGCCTCATTGGCCCACAGGGCACACTTCGGAGCGAACGTCAGCGCGTCATAGGAAAGGTCCTCAGCCGTGTAGTTCGGGGTTCCGAAGCTGTTCAGGAGGGGGTTCCCACTCTTGTCGGCGTGCACCACCTCGAACGCGTTTGGATCGGCCAGCCAGAGGCTCGGGCCATCGACGGCGATCCCCGAGTTGTTGAAGAAGCCGGTCTTGGACATCGGGAACGACGAGAGAATCGTTCCCGTGACGCTCACGTTGTAGACCGTCTCCGCATCATCATTGCTAATCCAGAGCGTATCTGTCGATTGGTCGTAGTCCAGGCCGTCGATATAGCCCTCGTAGCTATCTGGCTGCAGGAAATTGAACTGCAGGGTCGTCGCGCCGGTCGAAGGGTCGATCGTGTACACGCCTCCCGTCCCGTCGTACGCGCCGCCCCACAGCTTCCCACGACCTGGGTCCCACGCCAGCGCGCCAATACCAACCCCAATGTCCATGGTCTTGATCAGCGAGCCAGTCGTGGTCACTTCATAAATGTGGGTTTCTGGATTCCAGGTCGGCGCGTAGTCGTACCAGAGGTTCGTGCCATCGAACGCGACGGCCCGGCCGTTAAAGTAGCCAAAGGGGTTCGGGGCGAGGAACTGCGCCAGAATGTCGCCGGGGGCGCTCCGCGGCGCCCGCGGCGCTGTCCTGTGTGGCCGCTGCGGATGCCCTTTCGGGCCAGTCGGAGGCGTCGGAACGCTCGCCGTTGCCGATTGTCGCGGCGACGCGGCCGGAGCAGCGTCTACCACGCTCCCGCCGAGGAGCGACAGCAGCACGCTGCCGGCGAGCAGAAGAGACGTTGCCGGGTTGAGGCTGCCCCGCTTCATGGTTCCATCCCTTTCGCTCACCAGCGGCTGGAGATCGATGACGGGTTCTGGAGTGCCTGGCCCGCCTGCCCCGGAGGACCTCGATCGGCCTGTGCCGGAGCACCAGGGGCGGACCACGTGCGCGCAATCGGAGAGCACCCGCTGCTACGCTCTGCACCTCCCCGAGAGGAACCGTCTCTGATCTAGGTCGTCTCGCTGTGTCACCTCAGCGCACGAAAACCGGAGCTCACAGACCCTTTTATCTCTCTGGTCAGGCTGCAAGGACGTCTGCTTCAGTCAAGCGCGCCGGGGCGCTAGAAGAACGTAGTGGGTGCTGGGCAATGGCGAAGACGTAGCCAACGACAATAGGGAGGAGAACCGCTGCTTCTGCGAGACTACTCCTCTTCGCCCACTTTTGCAAGAGCCAGAAGTCATGAATTTGGGCAGAAGGCAGAAGGAAGGCGGTTTTCCAGTTGCCAGCTTGAGAAATGACGCGAGAACTCCCTGGTCCCTGTTGTACCGCGGCGTGGACGGTTGTTCACTCGCCTGCCTCGATCTGAACAGGGGTATCGTCGACCACGCGGGGGCAGTGGGGAGAACACAATGCCGCATCGAACAGCCCCCCACCCGGCGCTACCCGCTGGAGCAGATCAACGAGGCCTACCAGGCGCTGCTGTCCGGCGAGGTCGCCCGCTCGGTGGTGATCCCCGGCGGGATCGGGTCGGCCGCGGTCTGACCGAGCCGGCTCTCCTCTCCCTTGAGGTGACGACCGCGGTGAGGGCCAGCTCTGGAAGCGGGTATCATCAGAGGCCCTCCCGCAGCACGTGATGCATAGGAGACGACGATGAAGATCACCGCGGTCGAGTCGCTACATGCCGATGGGGGCGGGCGCGCGTTCGACTTCCTGAAGGTTTCGACCGATGAAGGGCTGGTCGGCTGGAGCGAGTACAACGAGGCCTTCGGTGGGCTCGGCGTCGCCCAGGTGATCGAGCGGCTCGCACCGACCGTGATCGGCAAGGACCCGCGCAGCGTCGAGGCCCACGTCACCCTGATGCAGGCGCTGCGGCGGACCGCGCCAGGCGGCGTCAACCAGCAGGCGATCGGCGCCATCGAGAACGCCTTGGTCGATCTCAAGGCGAAGGCCCTGGGAATCCCCGTCTACGAGCTGCTGGGCGGGCCGATCCGCGACCGCATCCGGCTCTACTGGTCGCACTGCGCAACCTATCGTTGCATGCGGCCCGACGTCATGCAGATCCCGCCGGTCCGGACCCTGGGCGACGTCGTCGCGCTGGGCCGGGAGGTCGTCGAGAAGGGGTTCACCGCCCTGAAGACGAACGTGCTGCTGCTGGGCGACAACCCGCGCGCTCACGTGCCCGGTCTGGCGCACGGCGACAGCTACCCTGAGCTCAACCCGGAGCGCTTCGTGCTCGACGCGGTCAAGGAGCAGCTCGCGGCGTTTCGCCAGGGCGCCGGCCCGAACGTCGACATCATGGTCGACCTGAACTTCAACTACAAGACCGAGGGCTTCCTGAAGGTCGCCCGGGCGATGGAGCCGTACGACCTGTTCTGGGTCGAGATCGACACCCGCGATCCGCAGGCGCTGCGCTATATCCGCGAGGGCACCACGATTCCGGTCGCGTCCGGCGAGCTGCTGTTCGGGCGGCGGCAGTACCGGCCGTTCTTCGAGCACGGTGCGCTGGACACGGTGATCGTCGACGTGCCGTGGAACGGCATCCTGGAGTCGGTGAAGATCGCCTGGATGGCGGACACCTACGAGATCAACGTCGCACCGCACAACTTCTACAGCCCGCTGGCCACAGCGATGAGCGCGCACTTCGTCGCCTCGATCCCGAATCTCCGGATCATGGAGATCGATCTCGATGTCGTGCCCTGGTACTACGATCTGGTGACGGTGCCGCCGAAGATCGACCGCGGCTATCTGCTGTTGCCGACCGGTCCCGGCTGGGGCACCGAGGTGAATGAGGAGGCCGTCCGCGCCCACCCGTTCCGCGCGCCGGTCAACTCCGTGGTCTGAGAGGCGCGGCCTGCTGCCCGATCGGCCACCTGGACGGGCCGCTGGGACGGGAAGAGGGCGGGGACGGCGGCGGGTCAGCCGCCGGTGAACGACCAGCGGGTGGCGGTCTGCGGGAAGTCGCGCTCGAGCCAGGCGTAGGCGGTGCGTGGCCGCAAGCGGTAGATGCCCGGCCCGCCGGCGCTGACGTCCGGCCGGACGTGGTACTTCGCGTCGTAGGCGTCCACGAACCGCTGCAGCAGGGCCGGATCGCGCACCTGCTCGGCGGCACCTTCCAGGATCACCACCTCGTCCCCGCTCTCCAGGTGGATGACGACCTCCGGGTTGGCAGCGAGGTTGCGCCCCTTGCGCGAGGCCGGGTCGGTGCCGAAATAGATGGCGCCGTCCAGCCACAGGCCCCACACCGGCGCGGCGTGCGGCCGGCCGTCCGGGCGGGTCGTCGCCACCCAGTAGTTGCGTGCACTCGTTAGCCGCTCCACCGCCGCGCTCCAGGGGATGAGCCCGTCGCTGTCGCGGTGAATGCCGTACCCGGCCGGTATGGAAGGCCGCTCCGCGGCCGGCTCGGCGCGCACGTCTGCCCAGTCAGTCACGCTCCGCTCCTTGTCGGCATCTCGCCATGGGCGAGGATACTGTACGACCCACAGCCCCGGCGCGTACATTCAGAGTGTATGAGCCACGACGCGACCCTCGCCTGGACCGACTTCACCGGGCCGAACCTGGCGTACCTGCTGGAGCTGTACGACCGCTATCGGACCGACGCGGTGGCAGTAGACCCGGCGACGCGGGCGCTGCTGGAGCGGCTCGGCCCGCCGCCCGCCGCGCTGGAGGTAGCGCCCGCGGTGCCGCGCCTGGAGGCGCCTGCGGCGCCGGCCATCGAGATCGCGCACGTGGCCGGCGCCGTCGCGCTGGCGAACGCGATCCGCGCCTACGGCCATCGCGCCGCCCGGCTCGATCCGCTGGGGAGCGAGCCGCCGGGCGACGCCGACCTGCGCGCGGAGACGCATGGCCTGCGTGAAGAGGACCTGGCAGCGCTGCCGGCCTGGATCGTCGGGGGCCCGGCCGCGGAGGGCGCCGGCAACGCGCTGGCGGCGATCCGGGCGCTGCGGGCGATCTACCAGGACACCACCGGCTACGAGTTCGACCACGTCTCGAACGACGACGAGCGCGCCTGGCTGCGCGAGGCGGTTGAGTCGGGCCGCTTCTCCCCGCCCAAGGATCCGATCGACGAGCGGCAGCTCCTGGCGCGACTGACCGAGGTGGGAGCGTTCGAGCGCTTCCTGCAGCGCGCCTTCCCGGGCCAGACGCGCTTCTCGCTCGAGGGCCTGGGGATGATGGTCCCGATGCTCGACGAGCTGATCGGGGCAGCCGCCGAGGTGGGCACGCGGGCGGTAGTGCTCGGGATGGCCCACCGCGGCCGGCTGAACGTGCTGGTCCACGTGCTGGGCAAGCCGTACGAGGAGAGCATCGCCGAGTTCCTCGGCCGCTATCGCCGGCCCAACGTCTCGCCGAGCGATAGCGGCGGCGAGGGCTGGACGGGCGACGTGAAATACCACCTGGGGGCACGCAAAGCGTATCGCGGCGGCGAGCAGGTGGAGGTAATGGTGATGCTCGCCCCGAACCCCAGCCACCTGGAGTTCGTCGATCCGGTGGTCGAGGGGATGGCACGCGCCGTGGGCGAGGTGCGCAACCGGGCCGGGGCGCCGGAGCGCGACGAGCGCGCGGTGCTGCCGGTGCTGATCCACGGCGACGCCTCATTCCCTGGCCAGGGCGTCGTCGCCGAGACGCTCAACCTGCTGGGCTTGCCAGGGTACCGCACCGGCGGAACGCTGCACCTGATCGCCAACAACCAGCTCGGCTTCACCACCCCGCCGGAGCTGGGCCGCTCGACGCTGTACGCCAGCGACCTGGCCAAAGGCTTCGAAATCCCGATCATCCACGTCAACGCCGACGACCCCGAGGCCTGCATCGCCGCGATCCGCCTGGCCCACGCCTACCGCGAGCGCTTCCGCAAGGACGTGCTGGTGGACCTGATCGGGTATCGCCGCTGGGGCCACAACGAGGGCGACGAGCCCTCGTTTACCCAGCCGAGGATGTACGCGACGATCGCCCAGCACCCGACCGTGCGCGAGCTGTGGGCGCAGGAGATGGTTCGGCGCGGGCTGGTGACCCAGGACGAGGTCCAGGCGATGCTCCAGGAGGCGATCGAGCGGCTGCACGCGATCCGCCGCTCGCTCCCGGAAGGCGCCGCCGACGCGAACCAGACGACGGCAGGGCTGGAGGCCGGCGGCCCGGCCGGCGGCCTGGGCCACGCCGGGGTGGCCGAGACGATCGAGACGGCGGTACCGGCCGAGACACTGGCGCGGCTCAATGAGCAGCTCCTCGCCCTCCCGGAGGGCTTTCACCTGCACCCGAAGCTAGAGCGCCCGTTCTCCCGCCGCCGGGCGGTGTTCTCGGGCTTGTCCAGCGACGGGGAGGAGGCGCGGGTGGACTGGGCGCACGCTGAGGCGCTCGCCTTCGCCTCGATCCTGGCCGACGGCACCCCCATCCGCCTGACCGGCCAGGACACCTCGCGCGGCACCTTCAGCCAGCGCCACCTGACCCTGCACGACTACCAGACCGGGGCCACGTTCACCCCGCTCCAGGCTCTGCCGGCGGCGAAGGCCTCCTTCGAGGTCTGGGATAGCCCGCTGTCTGAACAGGCAGTGCTCGGCTTCGAGTTCGGCTACAGCGTTCAGGCGCTCGACGCGCTGGTGCTGTGGGAGGCGCAGTACGGCGACTTCGTCAACGGGGCACAGGTGATCATCGACCAGTTCATCACCTCGGCCCGCTCCAAGTGGGGCCAGGAGCCGGCGCTGGTGCTGCTGCTGCCGCACGGCTACGAGGGGCAGGGGCCAGAGCACTCGAGCGCCCGGCTGGAGCGCTTTCTGCAGCAAGCGGCGGAGGACAACCTGCGCATCGCGAACTGCAGCACCGCGGCGCAGTACTTCCACATTCTGCGACGCCAGGCCAAGCTGCTCGCGGCCGATCGCCGGCCCCTGGTGCTGCTGACACCCAAGAGCCTGCTCCGCCATCCACTGGCGGCCTCGCCACTGGACGAGCTCACCCATGGTCGCTTCCACCCGGTGCTGGACGACCCGCGTCGGCTAGAGGTCACCGCGGTGCGGCGGCTGATCCTGTGCAGTGGCAAGGTGTACGTCGACCTCGTCTCCAGCGGGAAGCTGGCGCCAGAGTCCGAACCTGGCCGCGCGGTCGCGGTGGTGCGGGTGGAGGAGCTGTACCCATTCCCGGCCGCGGAGATCGCCGCCATCGTCCAGCGCTACCCTCGCCTGGAGGAGGTCGTCTGGCTGCAGGAGGAGCCGCGCAACATGGGCGCCTGGACGTTCGTCGCGCCGCGGCTGCGCGACCTGCTCGGGCCGCGGCTGCCGCTCCGCTACGACGGCCGCACCCGGCGCGCGAGCCCCGCCGAAGGGTCGCACGAGTGGCACGCCCGGGAGCAGGCGCGGCTGGTGGAGGCGGCGTTCCGCTTCGACGCGGTTCCGACCTAGAGTGGGGTGAGGCACAGCATGGCGGTGGAGATTCGCGTCCCGACGCTCGGCGAATCAGTAGTGGAGGCCACCGTTGGCCGCTGGTACAAGCGCGAAGGCGACCCGGTCGCGGTGGGCGAGCTGCTGGTCGGGCTGGAGACGGAGAAGGTCAACACCGAAGTTTCGGCCGAGGAGGCCGGGGTATTGGAGCGGATCGAGCACCGGGAGGGCGAGACGGTCCACCCCGGCGACGTGCTCGGCGTCATCGCCACCACCGCCACCCAGCCGGCTCGGCCAGCCCCGACCGAGCCGGCCGCCGCGACGGCGCCGAGCGCCCCGCAGCCGACGGAGGATGGCGGACACCCGCGCGCCTCGTCCGTCGCGCAGCGGATGGCCCAGGAGCTGGGCGTGGACCTGAGCCGCGTCCCTGGCAGCGGGCCGGGCGGCCGGGTGACCAGGGAAGACGTGGAGGCCTACGCCCGGCAGGCCGGGGCGCAGCCGGCCGCCCAGCCTCCGGCCGCACCCACCGCGCCCGCCCCCAGCCCGGCGCCAGCCCCGACCCAGGCTCCGCCGCCGGCTGCTCCGCCGCCGGCTGCTCCGCCGCCCCCAGCCGCGCCCACCCCCCGGCCCGCTGGCTTGGGTGAGCGCCCCGAGACCCGGCAGCGGCTCTCCCGCCGCCGGCTGACCATCGCCCGCCGCCTGGTGGAGGCGCAGCACACTGCGGCGATGCTGACCACGTTCAACGAGATCGACCTGAGCGCGGTGCAGGCGCTACGGCAGCGCTGGCGGGAGCGGTTCAGGGAGCAGCACGGGGTGAGCCTCGGCTTCATGCCGTTCTTCGTCAAGGCCACGGTGGGGGCGCTGAAGGCGTTCCCAGCGCTCAACGCCGAGCTGCAGGGCGAGGAGCTGGTGCTGAAGCACTACTACGACATCGGGATCGCGGTGGCAGACCCGGAGGGCCTGGTAGTGCCCGTGCTGCACGACGCCGACCGGCTGAGCTTCGCCGAGATCGAGCAGGCGATCCGCAGCTTCGTGGAGAAGGCGCGCGCGAAGACGCTGACGCTGGAGGATCTGCGCGGTGGCACCTTCACCATCACCAACGGCGGGGTGTTCGGCTCGCTGCTCTCCACCCCCATCCTGAACCCGCCCCAGGTCGGCATCCTCGGTATGCACAAGGTGGAGGAGCGGCCGATCGCCCTCAACGGCCAGGTGGTGATCCGGCCGATGATGTACGTGGCGCTGAGCTACGACCACCGCGTGGTCGACGGCCAGCAGGCAGTGCTGTTCCTGGTGCGGATCAAGGAGCTGCTCGAAGACCCGGAGCGGTTGCTGCTCGAGGGCTAAAGCCGGCCAGCCCGATACCCTTGTCCCTCCACGCGAGGCCCCGGCCAGGCCGGTGCATCCGACTGTGCCTGTTGCCCGGAGGAACGGTGGCCCGGGGACAGCCGCTTGGCGGCGCGCCTGTTCCTGCAATCGGTACAATTTGTGCCAGCCGCTGCGAGCAGCGGCTGGTAAGCAGCAGCCAGCAAGCAGATCTTCCGCGCTCGTGCCTGCTCGGGTGCTGCTGGCCGGCCGCTGACAGCCACCCTGGAGTCACGATGCCCGAGAAGTACGAGCCGCAGACGTTCGAGGCGCGCTGGCGGGCGAGGTGGGAGGCGGACCGTCTGTATCAGGCGGAGCCCCGCTCGGACAAGCCGAAGTACTACGCGCTGGTGATGTTCCCGTACACCTCGGGCGATCTGCACATCGGCCACTGGTACAACTTCGCCCCGGCCGACGTCCACGCCCGCTACAAGCGGATGCGCGGCTTCAACGTGCTCATGCCGGCCGGCTTCGACGCCTTCGGCCTGCCGGCCGAGAACGCCGCGATTCGCCACGGCATCCACCCACGCATCTGGACGCTAGACAACATCAAGAAGATGGAGCACCAGTGGCGCACCATTGGCGGGGTGTATGACTGGTCCAAGGAGCTGGCCACCTGCCTGCCCGAGTACTACCGTTGGAACCAGTGGTTCTTCATCCAGTTCTTCAAGCGCGGGCTGGCCTACCGGCGCCTGGCCCCGGTGAACTGGTGCCCCAAGGACCAGGTGGTCCTGGCGCGCGAGCAGGTGGTCAACGGCCGCTGCTGGCGCTGCGGCACCCTGGTGATCCAGCGCGACCTGGAGCAGTGGTTCCTGAAGATCACCGCCTACGCCGACGAATTGCTGGCCGATCTGGAGCGGATCGACTGGCCCGAGCGCGTCAAGCTAATGCAGCGCAACTGGATCGGCCGCAGCGAGGGCGTGGAGTTCCGCCTGCCGGTGGACGGCCATCCCGGCGTCGAGATTCCCGTCTACACCACCCGCCACGATACGGTGTTCGGAATGACCTACGCGGTGCTGGCGCCCGAGCACCCGCTGGTGGACACGCTGACCACCCCGGAGCATCGCGCCGCGGTGGCCGCCTACCAGGAGCAGGCGCGCCGCGAGACGGAGATCGAGCGGCTGTCCACCGAGAAGGACAAGACCGGCGTCCCCATCGGCGCCTACGCGATCAACCCGATGACCGGGGAGCGGGTGCCGATCTGGATCGCCGACTACGTCCTGCTCTCCTACGGGACCGGCGCGATCCAGGCGGTGCCAGGACACGACGAGCGCGACTTCGCCTTCGCCAAGCGCTACGGGCTGCCGATCCGGGAGGTGATCTGCCCCGGCGAGGCCTGGGGCCACGACCCGGCGCGCGGCCTCCACCCGGAGCTGCCGCTGGCCTACGTCGGCGAAGGGGTGATGGTCCGCTCCGGCGAGTTCGACGGCCTGTGGTCTGTCGAAGGGCGCGAGCGAGTCGCCGACGCAATGGAAGCGCGCGGCATCGGCCAACGGCGGGTGAACTATCGCCTCCGCGACTGGCTGATCAGCCGCCAGCGCTACTGGGGCACGCCGATTCCGATAGTCTACTGCCAGCGCGGCTGCGGGATCGTCCCGGTGAACGAGGAGGACCTGCCGGTGCTGCTCCCGGACGAGGCCGACTTCGGCGCGACCGGCGAGTCGCCGCTCCTGAAGAACGAGGCGTTCGTCAACACCACCTGCCCACAGTGCGGCGGGCCGGGCCGGCGCGAGACGGACACGATGGATACCTTTGTCGACTCCTCGTGGTACTTCCTGCGCTACAGCGACCCCGGCTACCAGGCGCCGCCGGGCTTCGACCCGGACAAGACCCGCTACTGGATGCCGGTGGACCAGTACATGGGCGGCGTCGAGCACGCGGTGATGCACCTGCTGTACTCGCGCTTCTTCGTCAAGGCGCTGCGGGACATGGGGCTGCTGGAGGTGGACGAGCCGTTCCTGCGGCTGTTCAACCAGGGCATCATCCTGGGCGCCGACGGCCACCGCATGTCCAAGAGCCGCGGCAACGTGGTGAACCCGGACGAGTACGTCGAGCGCTACGGGACGGACACGGTTCGCTGCTTCCTGATGTTCATCGGCCCCTGGGACCAGGGCGGCCCCTGGAGCCCCGAGGGCATCGCCGGAATCTTCAAGTTCCTCGGCCGCGTCTGGGACACGGTGCTGGCTGGGCAGGAGACGACGTTCCCGGCTGAGGGCACGCAGGCGGCCGATCGCGAACTGCGCCGGGCGCTCCACCAGACGATCCGTGGCGTCACGGAGGACCTGGAGGGCTTCCGCTTCAACGTGATGCTCGCCAAGCTGATGCCGTTCAGCACCCAGTTGGAGCGGCTACGCGGCCAGGTGTCGCGCGCCGCCTGGGACGAGGCGGTCACGGGGCTACTGCTACTGCTGGCCCCCAGCGCGCCGCACCTGGCGGAAGAGCTCTGGGCCCGGCTCGGCAAGCCCTACAGCATCCACCAGCAGGCCTGGCCGACGTGGGACGCGGCGCTGGCCGCCGAAGAGCGGCTGACGCTGGTGGTGACAGTGAACGGGAAGCCGCGGGATGAGATCGAGATCGACGCGGCGCAGCGCGATGAGGAATCTACTGTCATCGCCCTGGCGCTCCAGCGGCCGCGGGTGAAGTCGCTGCTGGACGGCAAGCAGCTCAAGAAGTCGATCTACGTCCCCGGGCGGCTGGTCAACCTGGTGGTCGCCTAACGCGGGCTGCCGCGGGTCGAGGCAGCGGCGGGAACCGCGTCCCGACCCGCGGCGGCCCGCTGTGCTACGCGTAGGCGCGCCGAACCCGGCGGACATCGCGCTCCACGCGTCGTCGCGCCGCCCGGGGCAGCGGCGGGGTGGCAAACGTCCGCTCAATCGCCTGTGCGAATTCCGCCAGGCTCTCCACCTGAATCGCTGCCAGGAGGCGACGCTCGCCGTCGCTCAGATTGTAGCTCCGCAGCGCGCTCTCGGGGCGGGCCAGCAGCTCCAGGCAGAAGGCTCGGTCCACGAGGGCGCGGCCGACCGCTTGTTCGATAGCATCTCGGGACATCATGTTCTCCAAGAGGGCGGAGCGCTCGGTACGCTCGCGCCGATCGTGGCTCAGCATCTCATGCGTATCCCCCTCACCAGGCTGAGCATGCACTCAAGGAGCACGAGTTGCTCAGCTATGAGCCTCCAGCGCGCCACAGCCGCTGGCTCGGACCCGAGCCGGTGCTGTCATGGGCGCGAAGCGGGACACGGCACGGGGTTTGGGAGAGGCTGGGGTGTTACCAGGTAGCTACGCTGGCCTAGGGCGAATAGCTCTCCGCCGCGCCGCTCGAGACGATCAGGCCGACAACCGTCAGGGCGAAGAGGGTAACGCGGACGAGCAGGCTGCGAGTGAGGGACATGGCGGAGCCTCCAGTTAGGATGACTCCAAGCTTAGAAACAGCACCTCACAAAAACCTCACAGCAAGATGCCAGGGCTCGATTCGCAGCGAGCGCTCGCCGCGGGCGATGAGAGACGACTGGTGGGCTCAGTTCTGAGCCCGGGAATCACGCAGCAGGGCCTGGTAGGCGGCCCGGACGCGCGGGCTCGGCTCTTCGCCTAGCTCGTCCTGGAGCAGGCTCACGTAGCGCTGGTAGTGGCGCGTGCCGCCCACCCGGTCACCGAGCAGACGATGGAGCTCAATGACCTGATGGTGCGCGTCTTCGTGGAACTGGTCCACGGCGAGAATGCGCTGGGCGTAGTCGAGCGCAGCGTGGTACTCGCCACGCGCCAGCTCGTAGCGGACGAGCCGGTTCAGTGCAAGCAGATAGCCTGTTTCGAGCACGGTCCGGCGATGCAGGCACCAGTCGGCGTAGATGCCATCCAGATACGGCCCCCGGTAGAGGCCGATGGCAGCGCGGAGCAGCTCGGCCTGCTCGTCACCCTGGGCGGTCTCCGCCTGAGCCAGCAGCCGCTCCAGCTCGCTCGCGTCCTCCCAGACGGGCAGCTCCGGGTTCAGGGAGTAGACCCCGCGTCGTCGCGAGATCGCGTCCGAATGGATCGCCCGACGCAGCCGGTACACGCTCGTCCAGAGATTACTCTGGCCCCGGGCAGGGCTAGACTCTGGCCATAACGCGGCGATGATCTGCTCGGTTGGCACCTCGCCGTTCGAGGCAGCCAGCAGGTAGAAGAACAGCTCCACCGCCTTTCCGGACTCCCACTGTGCGCCAGAGACGAGCACGCCGTTGCATTCCACACGCGGCGGGCCCAGGGCGTAGGCGCGCACCTCTGGCCAGCGGGGGCGCTCGATCTGCCGCAAGGGCGCAGGCGCCGGCGCGGGCTCAGCGGCCCTGAGCTGAACAGACAGGGTGAGCAGGCGGGTGAGCTCAGGGGCGCCCTGCGCCGCGATCGCGCGGAGGACCGCCGGCTGCTCGGCTGCCTCCGGCGCCACCAAGCCGTAGAGGCCGCCCCGGCGCAGCGCCTGCGCCAGCTTGCTGGCCTCGCGCTGCGCCAGCGCCTCCTCGCCGAGCGCCCAGTGCGCTTGGATCAGGCGCAGCCGCAGCCGCACCAGGTCGCGCGAAGCGCCGGCGCGCTGGAGCAGCGCCCGGGCGCTGCGGAACCGGGCGAGCGCCTGGCGGGGATCGCCCCGGGCCAGGTCGATCGCCCCCAGGGTGAGCTGGGCCGCCCCCCGCTCTGCCAGCGAGTCGTAGGTCTCCGCGATCTGCTGGGCCTGCTTGGCCAGGGTGGTCGCCTTGTCCAGGTCGGAGAAACGGCGCCAGATATTCGCCAGGCTATCCAGGAGAATCGCGAGGATGGACGTCTCGCCCAGGCGCCGGGCCAGCTCGAGCGCCTCCTCGCCGTGGCCGAGCGCACCGGTCAGATCGCCCAGGGCGCGCTTGACCGCGGCGAGACTTTCCAGGATGTAGGCCTGAACGCGGACGTAGCCCACCTTCCGGGCCAGGGCGAGCGCCTGGTCGAGCGTCTCCAGCGCCTGGGCGTAGTCACCCCGCAGGTACTGGAGCATGCCGAGGCTGTTGAGCACCTCGGCGGTGGAGAAGGCGTTGCCCAGCCGCTCCCAGGTGTCCAGCGCCGCGCGATAGTGCCGCTCCGCCTCCGCCAGATCGCCCCGGCGGGCGCTGGTCACGCCCAGGTTGTAGCGGGCGAGGGCGAGATTGCGGGCGTCGCCGTGCGCTTCGTACAGGCGATGCGCCTGACTGAGGTGCTGCACGCTCGTGTCCAGGTCGCCCCGGGTACCGTGGAACAGCCCGAGCATCAATTGAACCTGGGCCAGCAGCGCCGGGTCGTCGCGCGCGAGCTGAGCCGCCCGCTCCAGGTCGCAGGCCGCATCGGCGAGCTGGCCGCGTAGGCGACGAGCGGTGCCGCGCACCAGCAGAGCCCGGGCGAGGTCGGCCCCGGCGGCGGAGCTGGCGATCTGGGTGCCAATCTGCTCGGCGCTGTCGACCTCGCCGAGCCAGCAGGCAGCCTCGCCACGCGCCAGGAGCAGGCTCGGATGCGCCGCGCGGATCGATTCGGACAGTCCGTCGACCAGATCGGCCAGCAGGCGCCAGGTTCCGCTGGCGACAAGCGAGCCGAGCCGAGATTCGACCAGCAGCGCTCCGCGCTCCTCCTGGTCAGCGCGGCGGTAGTGGTCGAGCGCGGTCGCCAGCTCGCCCCGGGCCCCAGCCAGGTCGCCCGCGCGCGCGTGCAACGCCGCGAACCGCGCCGGGTCCTGCGCCGCGAAGCGTTGCTGAAGGAAGTCGCGGAAGAGGTGATGGTAACGATACCAGGTCTGCTCGCCTTGCAGCCGCGACAGGAACAGCCCGTCGGCCTCGGCGCGCTCCAGCAAGGCGGCCCACGGGCCCTCGCCGACGAGCGCTTCCAGTTCGGACGCGTTAGTCAGCGCCTGGACGCTGGAGATGGTGAGGAAGTCCACCATCTCCAGCGGCTGCTCGCGCAGCACGTCGTCGGCCAGGTATTCATAGACGAAGCCGCCGTCGTCCTTGGCGCGGGTGAGGGTCTCCAGCAGTCCGCGCCAGAGGCTGTGCGTAGTCAGGAGGATACCGGTGATCCAGCCCTCGGCTTCGCTGGCGAGCTGCTCTGCCTGGTCGGGGAGCAGCAAGACCCGATGCCGCTCCTTGAGCAGTTTACGGACTTCCTCGCCACTGAAGCGCAGCTCGCTGGTGCCGAGGCCGGCCACCTGGAGCCGCGCCGCCAGCGAGGTGTAGGTGAGGCGCGGAACGGTGCGCGAGGCGATCAGGATGCGGCAGTTATCCGGCAGGTAGCGGAGCAGCTCGTCCATCGCCCGGCTGATCGTCGGGCTGTCATCCACTGCGTGGAAGTCGTCGAAGGCAATGGCGAACAGCTCGGGAACATCCGAGGCGATCTCGTTGATCAGCGTGGCCACCAGCGTGGGGAGCTCGCGCTGGACATCCTGCACGCTGTCCAGCAGCGTCTGGATCTGGGCGCCGAACCCGGGGAAGCGCGAGCGGATGGAGGCGACCAGGTGCGCGAGGAACACCTTGAGGTCGCGGTCTTCGGGCCCAAGGGTGTACCAGCAGATCGGGAACGCGGCATCTTCCGCGAAGTCGACCAGCAAGGTGGTCTTCCCGTAGCCGGCCGGGGCGACGATCAGGAAGAGCTTACGATCGATGTCCTGGTGGATCAGGTCCAGCAGCCGGCGGCGGGAGAGCGTGCCGGCAGGGCGGCGCGGCGGAACGATCTTCGGCAGAACGATCAGCGCGGACATCACGCACCCAGCAGGACCGGGGCGAGTATACCGCCCTCTCCTGAGCGCCGCATAGGGCCACGCCCGGCGCCGTGAGGTTTCTGTAAGGTCTGACGACTACTCTGTGAGGCGATGATTCATGAGCCCCCGATCACGGTGCTGCTACTGGACGAGTCGGCGTCTATCCGGTTGCTGCTGCGTCGGACCTTAGAAGCTCGCCCCTACCGAATCGTCGAAGCTGAGACCGTGGATGAGGCCTGGGCGCAGATCGCCCTCGAGCGGCCAGCGCTCATTATTATGGAAATTCGCTTGCCCGGGACCAACCCCCTGGAGCTCTGCCGCGCGGTGCGCCGCGACGAGCGCCGCGCCGCCACCCGCATCCTCGTGCTCACCACCATGGCGGGCGAGGACGACCAGACGCGGGCGCTGGCCGCGGGCGCGGACGCGGTGATGGCCAAGCCGTTCCGACCAGCGCAACTACTGGCCCTCATCGACCGCCTGCTGGGGACGCAGACCAATGGCCGAGGGGTCACTACCCGCGGCTCCCACAGCCCCTAACCGCGCTGGCCGCCCGCCTGCTCTGGCCGCCCCGAGCCGGGCCGGTTCTGCCCGGCGCCGGGCTGAGTGAAGCGAATCTTCAGCGTGTCCCCCTCGAATCTGGCCCCGGCGCTCTCCAGGCCGAGCAGAATGCGCGGGAGCTGGATGTTCCGCTTGTGCGCGCCCACCGTCACCACCAGCTCGTCGCCCACCTGGAGCAGGTCGACGTCACCCTTCTCGACGAACGGCAGCGGAATACTGAGGGTATAGCCACCGTCGGCCCGCTCCACGCTGTGGGTCCGCCCGCGGAAGAAGAGCCGGGTTGGGTCCTGCTCGCCGAAGAGCGCGCGCGCCAGCTCACCCAGCCGCTCCATGCCAACGATCTCGTGCTGGAACAGCGGCGCGGTGAAGATTGGCAGGGGATCGAAACGCTCGTGCACCATCTCCAGGTAGCGGCCCTGCGCCTCGCGCCACTCGGCGAAGTAGCTGTCCTGCACCGCCTCCGGCAGAACCCGGTTGCAGATCACCAGGTCCGACGGGTAGCCGAACAGGTTCATGTAAGTGAACGTGCGCTGTGCCTCCTTAATGACCATCTTCTCCGGATTCAGCACCAGCCGCAGCGAGGTCATCTCGGGCTGGATGAGCATACGGTGCAGGGTGTCGAGCTGCCGAAACAGGTCCTGCACCGCGTCGTACACCGCGTCCTCGGGCATCGGCAGCCCGGTCATTCCGGTCACGAAGGGGCGGGCGATCCGAGCCGCCGCCCGGTGGATCGGCAGGATCTTCTCGATCCACCAGCGGCCGATCTCGGGGAAGCTGAGCAGGCGGAACGTCTCGCCGGTCGGGGCGCAGTCCACCACGATCACGTCGTAGTCGCCGCTTTCCCGGTGGCGGTTGATCCAGAGCAGGTTCGCTAGCTCCTCCATGCCGGGCAGGACGCTCACCTCGTCGGCGACGATCTCGTCGACCCGGCGCCAGGCGAGCAGCGCGGTCAGCCATTCCTGAATGCGGCCCCAGTAGGTGCGCAGGTTGTAGTAGATATCGGTCTCCTGCGCCCACAGGTTGGGGGCGATCTGCCGCGGCTCCGGCCCCAGCCTGACGTCCAGGCTGTCCGCCAGGCTGTGCGCCAGGTCCGTGCTCATCACCACCACCCGGTGGCCCAACTCCGCGGCGCGCACCGCCGTCGCCGCCGCTACCGACGTCTTCCCAACTCCGCCCTTGCCGGTGTACAGAATGATCCGCATCCTCTGTGGCTCCTCGTGGTCCCGCTGGCAGCTTACACGGGCCGGACCGCCTGGCACGAAAAAAGGTGGCTTCCGCCGCTGGAGCGCGGTAGGCTGAAGAATGAGAGCCGGACTTCGCCGCGCTGGGTCTTGACGGCGAGCGAGCGAAGCACTACCGTGTACACAGTTTGGCCAGCAATCCCGCCCTCTCGCCTCGCTTGAGCGCTGGAACGTAGCGTTCTCCGCGGAGACAGGCGCGTGCTGCTGCGCGTCTGGGGAGCAGCGAGACATGGTCGCGCCACGTGCCGAACAGGCCCGCGCCCGGCGGCTCGCCGCAGCCGCGATTCCCGTGCGTCGGCGGATCGACCTGGGGCCCGATGCGCTGCTGGGCTACGCGCTGCTGTCGCCGGCCGCACTGTACATGCTCGGGCTGGTGGGCTATCCCTTTGTCCTGGCGCTCTACTTCAGCGTCAGCACCGTCACCGTGGCCGCCGGCCCGAGCCACTTCGTCGGGCTAGCCAATTTCGCCAGCCTGCTGGATGACCCTGTCTTTCAGCGCGGCCTGCTCAACTCGCTGATCTTCACCTCGGTCTCCGAGGCTGCCAAGAGCATCCTCGGGATCGGGCTGGCGTTCCTGCTGCTGCGCAACCTCCCCGGCAAGAAGGTGATCCGGGGCTTCCTGATGCTGCCCTGGACGCTTCCGATCTCGCTGTCGGTCCTGGGCTGGAAGTGGATGTTCGATCCCCAGTTCAGCGTGATCAACTACCTGGGCAATCAGCTCGGGCTGCTGCACAACTGGAACCCGGACTGGCTCGGCGATCCAACGTACGCGTTTCTCGCGGTGCTCGTCACCAACATCTGGCGGGGCTTTCCCTTCGCGGCGGTTGTGGTGCTGGCCGGCTTGACCTCGATTCCGCAGGATATTTTCGATGCCGCCAAGGTGGACGGGGCCGGCTTTTTCACCCGCTGGCACTACATCATCACCCCGATGATTGCCCCGATCCTCTTCATCGGGATGATCTTCGACGTCGTCTTCACCCTGGGCGATCTCACCATTGTTCATCTGCTCACGAACGGTGGCCCGGTCAACGCAACCGACATTCTCCCCACGCTGGCGTTCCGCAACGGGATTCTGGGCGGGGACCTGGCGCGGGGCGCGGCAACGGCGCTGTTCCTGTTCCCGGTGCTGTTCGCCGGGGTGATCGTCTTCTTGCGGATCCTGCGCCGGCGCGAGGTGTAGATGCTAGTTTCGCGGCGAAAGCTGGTTGACGTCACCCTGTACTATCTCGCGCTGCTCTTCTACCTCGTCCTCGCCGTCTTCCCGATCTACTGGATGGCGATGGCGACGCTGAAGGACGACTACGACCTGGTCGATCCAGACGTCAGCCCCTTCTGGTTCCGCCGCCCGCTCGGGCTCAACCACTTTACCTACCTCTTCACGCAGACGAACTTCCTCGTCTGGCTCCAGAACACGTTTATCATCGCTGCCTGTGTACTGGTCATCACGCTGGCGATCTGCATCCCCGGCGCCTACGCGCTGGCCCGGCTGCGTTTCCTCGGCGCGGAGCAGATTGGCATCGGCATCTTCCTAACCTACCTCATCCCTCCCAGCCTCCTTTTCCTGCCGCTCTCGCAGATCGTCTCGGCGCAGTTGCACCTGGTGAACACGAAGTGGGCGCTGGTGCTGGTCTACCCCACCTTCACCATTCCGTTCTGCATATGGCTCCTGATGGGCTTCTTCAAACGGGTGCCGCTCGAGATCGAGGAGGCGGCGCTGGTGGACGGCTGCAACCGGCTGCAGGCGATTGTACGGGTGGTGCTGCCGGTCAGCGTGGCCGGGATTCTCACCGCGGCGATCTTCGCCTTCACCCTCTCCATGCAGGACTTCATCTACGCGCTGACGTTCGTCTCGTCGTCCGACGAGAAGCCGCTGACGCTGGGCGTGCCGAGCGAGCTGATTCGCGGCGACGTCTTCTTCTGGGGGGAGCTGATGGCCGGCGCGCTCATCGCCGGGCTGCCGGTCGCAGCTATCTACAACTTTTTCCTGGATTACTTCGTCGAAGGTATTACCGGCGGGGCGGTGAAGTAGGGCCTGCGCGGTGGATGCCACCGCCACGCTGGCCCTAAGCGCGGCGCCGGGAGGGGGGGTCAGAGGGGGCAAAGGGACGGAGCAGCGCGCGAGGGGCTTCGTCGCGTTTCGACCGCGCGGCGGAGCGGGCACTGACTCAAGAGTAGCAGGCGGTGTCCTGCGCCCGAGGGGCGCGGGAGCGGTGTATGCGCGGGAGAGCGAGGAGAGGAGCGCAATGCCACAGGAGAGGCTCGTAACGCGACGTCAGCTCTTGAGAATCGCTGGGGCGGGTGTGGTAGGGCTCGCCGGGCTGCCGCTGCTGGCAGCCTGCTCGTCGTCGCCGGCGGCGACGCCGGCGCCGACCACCGCGCCAGCAGGTGGCGCCGCCAGCACCCCGGCCGCCGCGGCAGCCACGCAAGGGACGGCGGCGAGCTCGGGTCAGAAGATGCAGTTGCGGATTCTTCAGTGGAGCCACTTTGTCCCCGCCTGGGACAAGTGGTACGACCAGTTCGCCAAGGACTGGGGCGCGAAGAACAACGTGGACGTCTCGGTCGACCACATGCCTACCGCGGAGATGCCGGCGCGGTTGGCGGCGGAGGTGGCGGCGAAAGCTGGCCACGACCTGATCGAGATGAATGGCCAGATCCTCACCTATCGCTACACCGACCAGATGGCCGATGTCGGCGACATCGTCGACTACGCCGTCAAGAAGTGGGGCGAGGTCGAGCCGATCGGCAAGAAGCTGGGCAACGTCGGCGGCAAGTGGGTGGGCGTGCCCCACTACTACATCATGATCACCCCCTTCGTGCGGACCGACCTGTTCCAGGAGGCGGGCTACGACTGGCAGAAGGTGGAAACCTGGGACCAGTACCGTGAGGTCGGCGCCAAGCTCAAGGCCAACAAACATGCCGCCGGGCTGGCGATCTCGCACTGCAACGACGCCAACCACAATTGGCGCGCGATCATGTGGTGCTTCGGGGCGAGCGAGGTGGCGGAAGATGGCAAGACCGTCACCATCGACACCCCCGAGATGCGCGAGTTCCTGAAGTTCGCCAAGGCGTTCTACACCGAAGCGAATACCCCGGAGGTCTTCGCCTGGGACGACGCCTCTGACAACCGCTGGCTCGCCTCGGGCGTGGGCGGCTATATCCACGACGCCCTCAGCTCCTACCGCAGCATCGAGGGACAGAACAAGGAGCTGTTCGAGAAGCTGGCCATCGCCCACGTGGTCAAGGGGCCGAAGGCGCAGATCGCCATGCCCGATTCGAACATCTTCTCAATCTGGAACTTCGCCCCCAAGCAGAACCAGGAGGCGGCCAAGGCGTTCCTGAAATACCTGTTCGACAATTACAAGGAGGACTTCGTCCAGTCCACCGGCTACAACATGCCGATGTACGCCAACCTCTTCCAGAAGCCGATGCCGATCCTGGGGGAGGACCCGCACCTGCAGATCGTGCAGGACTATCGCGGCTCGCTGCTGGACACCTTCGGCCACCCCGGCCCGCCGACCACCGAGGCGACGCTGGTGCTCAACAACTACATCATCCCGGACATGGTCGGCATCGCCGTCCGCGGCGCTACCGAGGACTCGGTGGGCGACGCGATCAACTGGGCCAAAGACCAGCTCTCCAGGATCTACAAGTAACCCCGCGGCTTGGGGCTGGCCCTGTGCAGCGACCCGCATGGGGCCAGCCCGCGGTCCCCGGCCTCTCAGCCCGGGGGCGTGCCGCCCTGCTCACGCCCCTTCGACCAGCGCTGCGCGCAGGCCGCGCACGTAGTACGGGCTCAGCGCGGCGCAGGCGACGATGATCGGCAGCGACGACAGCAGGATCGCGGCGTTCACCGGGGCCCATTCGTCCAGCTCCACCGCGATCAGGCCCAGCCCAGCCGGCAGCGTCTTGGTCGCGTTGCTCAGGGAGAAAGTGCTGGCGTATAGCACGTCCGAGCCCATCATTCCGATCGCGAACAGCCCGGCCGCGATCACCACCGGCCAGCTCATCGGCAAGACGATCCGCAGGAACACCTGCACTCGGCTGCCATCCAGCAGTGCGTGCTCCTCCACGTCCGTCGCCAGCCCCTGGAAGTACAGGTAGAACAGCCAGGTAGAGAACGGCACCGCCAGCGTCAGGTAGAGCAGGATGATCCCGAGAATTGTGTCGTCCAGGTGCAGCAGCAGGAAGAGCTGATAGACGGGGACCACGACGGCCATCTGGGGAATGAAGTAGCTCAGGAACAGCAGCCGGGCCAGCCAGCGGGCGCCCGGGAGCTGGAAGCGGGCCAGCGCGTACCCCGCCAGCAGCGCCGCGGCCAGCCCGAGCAGGAGCACGCTCCCGAACACCAGCAGCGTGTTCCAGCCCCATTGCCAGATCACCGGGTCCTGCAGCACCTCCTCCACGTCTTCGAAGGTGGGATCGTAGACCCAGAACGGATTGCCGAGGGCGTACTCCTCGACCGAGCGGAACGCCTGCACCGCGGTGTAGTAGACTGGGAAAAGGTGGAAGGCCATCAGCGCCAGCGCCGCGGCGACGCCGGCGACGGTGAGCGCGAGGCGTCGCGCTCGCCAGTACCCCCCGGAGCGCCCGCTGGCTGGCCGCGTCCCCCCGCGCGAGCGGAGGCGGGTGACGTGCCAGCGCTGGGCGAGCGGCGCGGCGGACTCGGGCGCGGGGCGGGGACGCTCCCGTCCCTCCACCAGGTGCAGGCAGGCGAGCGCGAGCGCGATCACCACCGGGAGCTGGATCAGCGCCAGCGCCGCGCCCAGCCCGGTATCGCCCTCCTGGATCGCGGCGCGGAAGGCGAGCGTCCCAACCACCGGCACGGTGATCCGCCCGCCCGTCTCCACGTACATGGACACGTACTCCGTGTAGGTGATCACCAGGGCCACCAGGATCGCCAGCACCAGGAAGCGGCGCGACAACGGCACCACCACCTGCCAGAAGCTCTGCCACCAGCCGCGCGCCTCCAGCCGGGCGTAGTCCAGCAGCTCCTCCGGAATCGCGTTCAGGCCGGCCAGGACGAACACGCCGATGATCGACGAGCCGCGCCAGACGTTCATGACAGCAATGCTCAGCACCTGCCAGGCGCCCATCCCGAACAGCCCTTCCAGCCACCAGCGCGCCGCCAGCACATCCAGGGTGTAGAACGCGTGGAACGGCGGCATCAGCAGCCAGTACCAGGCGAAGGCGGAGAAGGAGGCCGGAAACGCCCAGGGCACGAACACTGCCAGGAACAGCGCCGAGCGCCCCCAGAAGCGCCACCACAGCAGCAGCGCGGTGAGCACCCCGACGGCGAGCTCCACCAGCGTGGTCAGGCCGACCAGGAACGCCGTGTTGGCGGCAGCTTGCCAGAAGCCGGGGTCGCGCAGGAGCGCGGCGAAATTGGCCAGGCCGACGAACGCGCCCGGCCCCTGGAAATGGTGGGCGTCGGTGAGCGAGAGCCAGAGCGCGTAGACCAGCGGGTACAGCAGCAGGCCGGCCACGGAAAGCAGCGCCGGCACCAGCAGCAGATAGCCGACCCAGCGCGGCGGGGTGATGGGCGAGCGCTCCCGGGCCGGCTGCCGGGGCGCCGCCATCGCCCCGGGCAGCCGGCCCAGCCGACCAGTCCCGGAGGAGAGCAAGATGCGCATCCAGCCTCGCGACTCAGTTATGCACAGCGTAGGGAGGCGGCTGGCCAGGCGCAACACTTCCTGCGCACGGGCGGCTGAGCCACTGCCGCGGCCCCGGCAGGCCTCTGGCGTGCCGCCCCTCTCCGCGCTCTCGCTCCACCCTCAGGGAAGCGAGGGGCGGCTGCCCAGGCCCGGCTTAGCGTGCGGCGAGCGAGGCGGTTAAGTAATCTTCCCTCCTGCGATTGAGGAAAGGCGATCTAGAGCGTACTGGGCATAAGCATGAGTACGAGATATTAGGCGACTGACTTCTACGAGAAGAACGGCAACGGAAGCCGCTGTTCCTAGCTGGTGGGAGAAAAGGTGAGGGAGAGTCTGTCTGGCCCTTGACGGCGATGATGACGCGCTGGATGGCGAGACGCTGCTGCGGCGTCGGCTCGGCGCAGCGCCGGATCGCCTCGACCCGCGCCGGGCGGACGCCGTCCCGCGGGTCCGGGCCGCCCGCCGCACCGCCACCAGTGGGCTGCGTTCAGACTAGCAGCACCCTGCGCCTCCACGCTGGCGCCGGGCAGCCCCGGCTGCCTCGGCAGTGCGGCCGCACGGCAATCACAGACCCGATAGAATTGCCGTCGGCTGGAGAGAACCGGGGAGAGAACGATGGCCGAGCGGATGTCCAAGCGCGAGCGGATCGAGGCAGCGATTGCCGGCGAGCAGCCGGATCGGGTCCCCTGGAGCCTGTGGCGGCACTTCTACGCCAGCGAGAGCACCGCCGAGCAGCTCGCCGAGGCGATGGTCGAGTGGGAGCGCCGCTACCAGTTCGACCTGCTGAAGGTAAATCCCCGGGCACACTATCACGTGGAGGACTGGGGGGCGCGCTACCACTACAGCGGCGACCCGCACCAGCGGCCCGAGCGGCTGGACTACGTGATCAAGTCCACCGATGACTGGCAGCGCCTGGCGCCCCTGTCCCCGACCGAGGGGGCGCTGGGCGAGCAGCTCGCCGCGCTGCGGCTGATCCGGCAGCGGCTGGGCCAGGACGTCCCGATGGTCGAGACGGTGTTCCTGCCGCTCATGGTCGCGGAGTACCTGGCCGAGTCGCCCGAGGCGCTGCGGCGGGACATCGAGGCGGCGCCCGGCGCGGTGCACCACGCCCTCGGGGTGATCGTTGAAACGTTCGCCGCGTTCACCGCCCGGGCGCTCGAGGCGGGGGTGGATGGCTTCTTCTTTGCGACGACCTGGGGGACCCCGGCCAAGCTGCCGGCGGAGCTGTACGCGGAGTTCGGCCGACCGTACGATCTCCAGGTCATCGAGGCGGCGCGGGCGGCCGGGGCGCGGCTGAACGTGCTGCACGTCTGTGGCGACGGGGCGCGCGTCTTCGACTTTGCCGATTACCCGGTCTCGCTGTTCAGCTACGCCGCGACCTCGCCCGCCAACCCCAGCCTGAGCCAGACTGTGGGGAGGCTGCCGGGCGCCGTCATCGGCGGGCTCAGCGCCGAGGCGGTTACCGCCGCCGACCCCGCCCAGACGCGGGCTGAGGCCGAGCAGGCGCTGGCGGCGACCGGCGGCCGGCGCTGGGTGCTCGGCGGCCCCTGCTCGCTCCCCACCCAGGCGCGCGACGAGAACCTGCGCGCCGCGGCCCAGGCGGTTGGGATCGACCTCGGCCGCTGATGCCGGGCCTGGGCGAGCTGGCCGGGCTGGTCGCGGCGCTGTGCTGGAGTCTGACCAGCCTGCTGATGCGGGTGGAGGCGCGGCGGGCGGACGTGATCGTGCTCAACGCGTTGCGCACCACCGCCGCGGCCGGCTACCTGCTGGTGCTGCTCGGCGCGCTCGGCTGGCTCGGGCTGCACGCGGTGACTCTGGGTGAGCGCCCGGCGCTTGGCCTGGCGCTCCTGCTGGTGTCGGTCACCTTCGCCATCGGCATCGGCGATAGCTCGTACTTTCTGTCGATGCAGCGGATCGGGATTGCCCGGGCGATGCCGCTCTCCATGAGCTACCCGCTGCTCACCACCCTGCTGGCCGTGCCACTGCTGGGCGAGCCGGTGACGCCCGGCCTGGTCGCGGCGCTGGTGCTCATCCCCATCGGGCTGTACCTGGTGGTCATGCCCGCGCCTGGCCGGGTGGTGCTGCAGAAAGCGGATGCCCGCGCGCTGCGGGCCGGCCTGGGCCTGGCGATGGTCGCCGCGGTCTGCTGGGCGGTGTCAGCGGTGACGGTCCGGCCAGCGCTGAACCAGATCGATCTCCTCACCGCCACCACCATCCGCATCACCTTCGCCGCCGGCCTGGTCTGGCTCATCTCCTGGCGGGGCGGTCGGCTGAAGCGCCCGGGGCAGATCAGCCGGACTCGCATCGGGATGGCGCTGCTGGGCGGCACCCTCTCCGCCGGCTCGATGCTGCTGTACCTCTTCGCCACCCAGCAGGCCGGCGCCGCCCGGGCCGCTACCATCGGCGCTACCTCCCCGCTATACGCCGTCCCGCTCTCCGCGCTCTTCCTGGGCGAGCACGTGACCCGGCGCGTGGTCACCGGTACCCTGCTCACCGTGCTCGGAGTGGCGCTGCTCGTGAGCCTGTAGCCTCCGCCAACGGCTGTGCGCCGGGCTCGGTGCTGTCGCGGACGTCCCGCGGCCAGGGGGAACTGGTCCCTCGCCAGAGGCGGGTGGGCTCACGCCAGGTGGACCACCAGGTTCTCCCCTACCCGGCGCTGAGCGCGCACCCGAAACACCCGGCCGAGGCGGTGGAGCCGCTCCGGGAGGCGGCGGTCGACGAACAGGTTCACTACCAGCGGGGCGCCTGGTGTTAGCAGCGCCCGCAGCCGGCGCAGGAACGGCCGGCCGAACATGGCGCGCGGCGTCTCCCCGCCGCGAAAGAGGTCCACCGCAACGTAGTCGAACCGCCCCACCGTCCCCTGCACGTAGGCCAGCGCGTCCAGACAGACCAGCTCGACGCAGGCGGGCACCTCCAGCAAGGCCGGGGCGAGCGCGAGCACCCGCGGGTCGTCGTCCACGCCGACGATCGGCAGCGGCCCGAAGCGCCGGAGCAGCAGGTGCGCCAGCGTTCCGCCGCCGTAGCCGAGCAGCAGGGCGCGACTGGGTCGCGTGTCGGGCAGCATCGCCGCCCAGTACCCCGCCTCGGCCGCGCCGTGGTCGAGCGCAATAGATTGCACCACCCCGTCCACCAGAATCGCGCGGCGCCCATCGTCCTCGCCCAGGCGGACCGGCGGCACAGGCGGCTCGGCCAGCGGTGCGGAGCGCGTCACAGCAGCGGCTCCTGCTCCGGCCGGGAGCGGCGGGGCTGGGGGAGAGGTAGCGGCGCCAGGTCCAGCCGCTGCCGGAGCTGGTTGACCGAGGCCGGCGAATGGCCGGCGTAGTGGTTGTTGTAATAGCCGTAGATCCGGCCGACCTGGTGCGCCAGGTTATGCAGCGCCGCGGCCCACTCGGCCGTCTCCTGGTCGCGGTCGAGCTGGATCCGATCGTAGCGCTCGATCCGCCGCCGGTCGCCCAGCCAGCGGACGTAGGCGAACGGGGCGGTGGCCTCGACCCGGCGCGGCATGGAGACCAGGTCGATGGCGGTGAACGCCACCCCTCGCTCGTGCAGCAGCTCCAGCACCTCATCTGCCAGCCAGGAGCGATGGCGGAACTCGACCGCCCACTGGTAGCCGCTGGGTAGCTCCGCCAGGAAGGCGCGCAGGTCCTGCCACGTCTGCTCGTCGCGGTGGAGCTGGGGCGGAAGCTGGATGAGCAGCGGTCCCAGCCGGTCGCCCAGGCGGTCCATCACGGAGAGGAACGCCGCCAGCTCCGCCTGGGCGTCGCGCAGCGCCAGCTCGTGGGTAATGCGCTGGGGCAGCTTGGCGGCGAACTGGAAGCCGGGCGGGGTAGACTCTGCCCAGGCCTGCACCGTCGTGGGGCGGGGCGCGCCGTAGAAGGTCGAATCGATCTCCACGGTGTCGAACACGCTGGCGTACAGCGCCAGGAACTCCTGGGCGCGGGTGCCGAGCGGGTAGAAGCTGCCCACCCAGTCCGGGTAGTTCCAGCCCTGGGTGCCGAGCCGTAGCTCGCAGGATGGGGACAGGGATACAGCCATAGCGCGAGGGTAGCACGCCGGGGTCGCCGGAGCCAGGCGTACTCCTTGCATCAGGAGGGTGTCAGCATGCAGGTCCGCGTCACGCTGCGGGGCGAGGTGGTGGAAGGCGCTGGCGAGACCGAGCAGGTGCAGCTCGCGGAGGGCGCGAGCCTGGACGACCTGCTGGCCGAGCTGGCGATCGCGCCGCAATCGGTAGTGCTGGCGTTGGTGAACGAGACCCCGGCGGCGCGGGCGACGCGACTGCGTGATGGCGACCACGTGACGCTGGGTGTGACCTCATAAGGAGGAAGGACAGAACGATGCGGTGGTGGAACCTGCTGCGCTCGGGGCGGATCGGCCAGCTCATCTCAGACGGCCGGCTGGCGCTGCTCCTGCTCCGCGACCCGCGTGTGCCGCTGTGGACCAAGGCGGTAGCGCTCGGGGTGGCGCTCTACATCCTCTCCCCGCTGGACCTGATCCCCGACTTCATCCCGGTGCTGGGGGAGCTGGACGACGTGGCGGTGCTGCTGTTCGGGATCGAGCTGCTGATCCAGCTCTCTCCGCCGCACGTGGTGGCGGAGCACCGCGCCAGCCTGGGCCAGAGCGTGTAATCGCCCGCTCCGCGCCGCTGCCCGCTCGGGATCAGCCGTCGCACTCGCCGCAGGGGAAGTCCTGCAGCTCGGCCGCGGTCAGGCGCGGCCGGCTCGGCGGTGGAGGCGAGGCTACCTGGCCGGGGCGAGGCCGAGCGCCGCGGCGCAGCGCCAGGCCGAGTAGAGTGGTGGCGGCCAGCGTGGCCGGGACGAGCCAGCGGGGCGCGGACCCGAACAGCGGTCGGGCGGGAGCGCGCTCGCTCACGCGGCCACCGTGGCGCCGGCCAGCGCGGCCGGAAGGGCGCCGCGCACGCTCGGGAGCTCGGGCAGCGCCGCGACCAGGTCGATCAGCGCCGAGGCGCTGCGCTCGAACGGGGTGCCGGCGAGCATGCCGCGGAACTTGGTCTCGGCTTCGGCCGGGCTGAGCGGGTTCTCCGGATCGCCCTTAGGGTTGGCGACACGGGCGCTCGCCCGGCGCCCGTCGCGCAGCGTCACCGTTACCTGGCTGGGCCACTCGGCCGGGTAGCGCGCCTCGGCGGCCGGGTCCAGGCGGGCGACAGTGCGCGCGATCAGCGCCCGGACCGGCGCGTCGTGCAGCCGCTCGGGCTCGAAGTCGGCCAGGACAAGGTTCCCTTGCAGCAGCGCCCGGGCAACGGTGTAGTGCAGGCTGAACTTGGCCTGGTAGGGGTTGACCGGCGCCGGGTTGTCGCACAGGTCTAGCGCCGCCTGGTAGGTGTCGATCTCCACCCGCTCTATCTCGTCAAGCGTCCCGCCGAGGCGAGCGCGCACCACCAGCGCCGCGTCGACCGCCGGGTGGGTGTGGCGGCAGGAGGGGTATGGCTTGAAGGAGACACCGGGGAGCTTGTACCGCGCCATTCCCGGCTCCAGGCCGGCGACGACCAGCTCGGGGCGGGCATCCGGCGCGGTGGCGGCGAAGAAGCCGCGCTCGCCCTCCAGGATACGGCGCGGCCCGGTGAACCCAAGCGCGGCTAGCTCGGCGGCGAGCAGCCCGCCCGCGGCGGCGTGGCCAGCGTGCAGGTGCTTGGACATCGCGCCATCCGAGAGGAACTGCCAGAGCCCGGCCGACTGGGTGCCAGCGTTGCCGAGCGCCCAGACGAAGCGCTCCCGCGACAGGCCGAGCAGCGCCCCGGCCGCGGCAGCGGCGCCGTAGACGCCACAGGTGGCGGTGTTGTGCCAGTACCAGTAATGCCGCTTGCCCACCGCCTCGCCGATCCGGATCGCCACCTCGTAGCCGAGCACCACCGCCGCCAGCAGTTCCCGGCCGCTGGTGCCACGCGTCTCGGCCAGCGCCAGTGCCGCCGGGATGACGACGCAGCCCGGGTGGAGCACCGAGGCGCGGTCCAGATCGTCCATCTCCAGGATGTGCGAGACGGCGCCGTTGTGCAGCGCCGCGACCCCCGGGCTGCGCCCCTGGTCGAGCCCGAGGCAGGTGGCCCCGGCCGCGGGCTGCTGCTCAGCATAGCGATGCAGCAGCGTGCCCACCGCGGAGCAGGAGCCGGCGAGCGCGGAGCCGAGCCAGTCCAGCACGTACAGCGGCGCCACCCGCAGGACGTTGGTCGGGATCGCCTCCGCCGGGGTGGCGGCGAGGAACGCCGCGAGCTGCTCGGTCAGGGAGCGTTCAGTCGTCTCGGCCACGCGGGCATTATAGGGCCGGCGCGGCCCGGGCGGCGCCTGGCCGCCAGCTAGCTCGCGGCGAGCTCCGGGGCGGCATGCTTGTCGCCCCGGCTAGGCGCGGCGTCGCGGGGCTGGAGCCCGCGATCCAGGTAGTCGCCGATCTGCCCGAGCAGCCGGGTGAGCTCCATCGGGATGACGAAGGTGCTCCCGGGGCTCGCCCCGAGCGCCTTCAGCCCGTCGATCACCTGGAGCGTCATTGTCTTGGCGTCTACCTGCTGCGCGGCGGCGAAGACGGTCTGGAGCGCCTGGGCGTAGCCCTCCGCCTTCAGGATCGCCGCCTGCTTCTCGCCCTCCGCCCGCAGCACCTGGGCCTGCTTCTCGCCCTCGGCGACGGTAATGGTCGCCTGGCGCCGCCCCTCCGCTTCGGTGACGATCGCCCGGCGGGAGCGTTCCGCCGACATCTGGCGGTTCATCGCGTCCTGCACCTCGCGCGGCGGCAGGATCTCGCGGATCTCCACCGCGGTCACCTTCACCCCCCAGCGCTCGGTCACCTCGTCCAGCTTACGGCGCAGGTCCTCGTTGATCTGCTCGCGCCGCGCCAGCACGTCGTCCAGCAGGATGTCGCCAATCACCGCCCGCAGCGTGGTGGCAGCGATCCCCTGCGAGGCGCCGGCGAAGTTCGTCACCGCCAGCACGCTGGCCAGTGGGTCGATCACCTGGCGGTAGATCAGGAAGTCGATCTGGATCGGGACGTTGTCCTTAGTGATGCACGACTGGTGCGGCACCTCGATGTACAGCTCGCGCAGGTCCACGGTAACCGGGCGATCGACGAAGGGGATAAGCAGCACTGGCCCCGGCCCCTTGGCGCCGATGCACTTGCCCAGCCGAAACACCACCAGCCGCCGGTACTCGCGGACGACCCGAATGGTCTGGCTCAGGATGCCGACCACAGCGAGCAGGACGATCACAAGGATGGCCAGGGTGGTCGCGGTGGCGATCATGGCGGCGCCTCCTGTTCTCCACGGACCCCGGCAGGCTCCACCTCCAGGGTCAACCCGTTGCGGACCAGCACCCGGACCGGCTCGCCCGGGCCGAGCCTCCCGCTGCGCAGCCGCGCCGACCAGAGCTGTCCGCCAACGTACACCACTCCAGTCGGGTCGAGCGCGCTGCGGGTCACCCCGGTCGCTCCCACCAGGCGGTCCACCTCGCTGATCGCCGGCCGGCGCCCCACCCGGATCGCTGCCCCGAGCACCAGCAGGCTGAGCAGCACCCCCGTCCCGGCGGCGACGAGCAGCACCGGCAGCGCCACCCGCGCGTCGGGCAGGGTGGGCGAGCGCGGCCCGGTGGGGGTGTACAGCAGCAGCGAGCCGAGGACGAAGCAGACGAGTCCGGCCACCGTCAGCACCCCGTGCGTCGCCGCCTTCACATCCAGCACGAACAGCCCGACGGCGACGAGCAGGAGCAGCACCCCACCCCAGTTCATCGGCAGGGTGGACAGGGCGACGAACGCCAGGACCAGGCAGACTGCGCCGGTGACGCCCGGGGCGACCGAGCCGGGATGGAACAGCTCGATCAGGATCGCGTAGAAGCCGAGCGTCAGCAGCAGGTAGGCGACGTTCGGGTCGAAGATCGCCTGGAAGGCCCGCTCCACGGGGGTCATCGGGAGGCTGGTGATCGCGGCGTCCCGGGTCTGAAGCGTCACTGCACCGGCGGCCGTCTGCACCGTCCGGCCGTCCACCGCGTCGAGCAGCGCTGGCAGGTCGGGAGCGAGCAGGTCGGCGACGTGCTGGTCCACCGCCGACATCGCGGCCAGCGACAGGCTCTGGCGCACCGCGTCCTGCACCCAGGCGTCGTTCCGGCCGCGCTGCCGAGTGATACTGGCCAGGTACGCCGCGGCGTCGTTGGTGATCTTGTCGCGCAGGTCGGCCTCGAGCGTCTCGCCACCGCCCGCGACCGGGTGCGCCGCCCCGATGTTCGTCCCCGGGGCCATCGCCAGCACGTTGGCCGCTTCCGCGATGAACACCCCGGCCGAGGCGGCCCGCGCCCCGGAGGGAGCGACGAAGACAACCGTGGGGACGGTGCTGCCGAGCAGGTCCTGCACCATCTGGCGCATAGAGCTGTCCAGCCCGCCGGGCGTGTCCAGCCGAATCACCAGCGCGGTGGCGTGCTCCTGCTCGGCCCGGTCCAGCACCCAGTGCAGGTACTCGGCCGTGACGGGATTGATGGTGCCCTCGACCCCGGCCACGAACACCGTCGGGCGGGGCTCGTCAGCCCCCGCGCCAGCAGCGAGCAGGATCGCGGCGACGACCGCGCCGAACAGCAGGCCGCAAGCGCGGAGACAGCGCGCGACAGCAGGCCCTGCCAGGCGCATGCTCGATCCTCTCTCGGAGCCGCGAGCCCAGCCCTCGGACGCCGCGAGCGTCCGTTGCCCGCATCCTACCCCGCGCCCGGCGAGATCGCAATAGCCCAGGCGGCAGCATCCCCCCTCGCCCCCCAGGGCCTAGCCGCGACGGACAGGCTTACGTGCCGAGCCGCAGCGCTAGGTTATGCAAGCTGCCCGCGCTGATCGCAATCACGCCGCTCAAGCCCCGCACCTGTACGGCCGTCAAGCGGCAATGGCAGGGCAGATCGCCCGTCGTCCTATCACCTAGCTCCCCATAGGTGTTGTCGCCCCAACCCCAGACGGTCCCGTCGTCGTGGAGCGCCAGGCTGTGCGCTCCGCCTGCGGCAATGGCAATCGCCCCCGCCCCAAACGCGCTAGATGAAGATCGGGGTGTCGCCCCCGTGCACCGGGCGGTGCTCCGCCGGCCAGCGGGCGGCATTGCGGGCTTCTGGGTAGCGCGGGATCTGGTTCATCCGGCCCTCCACGCTGTGGCGTGGGCGGCTGCAGCCGCGTCAGAAGTAGTGTAGCCTGGCGCGGGAGGTTCCGCTGATGCGACTGGTCGACCTGACGCAGCCCTGGGGCGCGCAGATGCCCACCTGGCCCCAGTTCGAGCCAATTGAGGTAAAGGCGATCCACAGCCATCACCGCCACGCCAAGAGCACCCTGTCTGTCAAGCTGAACATGCACACCGGCACGCACCTGGACGCCCCGATCCACTACTGGCCGACCGGCAAGCACCTGGGCCAGATCCCTCTGGAGGACCTGGTAGGCACCGGCCTGGTGATCGATTTGAGCCCGCTCTGCCGCCCCTGGACGCTATACACGCTGGAGCAGGTGCTCCAGGCGGCGCCGGAGCCGATCCGCGAGGGCGACATTGTCGTGCTATACACCGGCTGGCACCGCTACAACTGGGCCGAGGGCAGCCCGGACGAGGTGTGCTACTTCGACAAGCATCCCGGGCCGCACCCGGAGGTGATCGACGAGCTGGTGAGCAAGCGGGCGAAGTGGATCGGGACGGACACTCCGTCGCTGGATCACTCGCTCGACACCGCGATCCGGGCGATGCGGCCGGACCTGGTGGAGGAGTACGAGGTGCTCACCGGCCAGCCGATCGAGGCGACGCTGCCGCGGAAGTGGCTGGAGTACTCGCACGTCACCACCGCGAAGGCGAACATCCCGCTGGTGGAGAATCTGGCCGGCGACATTCGCCAGGTGCTGGGCCGGCGGGTCACCCTTGGCGCCTTCCCCTGGCGCTGGGAGGGCGGCGAGGCATGCGTCTGCCGCGTGGTCGCCTTTCTCGATGAGGGATAGCCAGGCGGCGGGCGGGATGGGGAGCAGGTCAGTCGTCGGCGCCGCTGTCCGTTCTCGCCTGGCGGCTCTAGAATACCGCGAGGCGTGGGTCCGGGCGGGGACAGGAGGAGCGCTGATGGCTGAGCAAGGAACCAGCAAGCCCAGGCGCGTGGTGCTGATCCACACGGTGGATGCCAACCGCGCCGCGTTCGATAAGCTCTGCGCCGAGCTGCTGCCCGGGGTGCAGGTGGAGCACGTCGTCGACGAGTCGCTCCTGGAGGACACGATCCGGCTGGGCGAGCTGACCGACGACGTCCGGCAGCGCTTCGCCCGGCGGGCGGAGCAGGCGCTCGCCTCGCGGCCGGACGCGGTGGTGCTCACCTGCTCGTCGGTGGGGCCGGCTGCCGATCCGCTCGGGGTGCAGCGGATCGACCAGGCGATGGCGGAGCGCGCGGTGGCGCTGGGGAGCAAGATCGGCGTCGCGGCAACCCTGCCCACCACCCTCGGCCCGACCTCGGACCTGATCCGCGCTGCCGCGGCCCGAGCCGGCACGTCGGTGGAGGTCCGCACCGGGCTGGCCGAGGGCGCCTTCGCGCTGCTGGCCGCCGGCGACACCGCCGAGCACGACCGGCGGGTCCGCGAGACGCTGGAGCGCCTGGCCGAGTGGGCGGATGTCATCGTGCTGGCCCAGGCGTCGATGGCCCGCGCCACCGGCGGCGCCGACCACCTGGAGGTGGGCGGGCGCCACGTCCCCATCCTCACCAGCCCCCGCCTGGGCCTCGAGCGCTTGAAGGAGACGCTGGGTGTCTGAGGCGCGGGCGATGGCGAGCGAGGCGCTCGACTTCTACTGGCGGCCGACCTGAAGTACCTGCCGGCAGGCGCGGCAGGTGCTCGCGCGCAAGGGGGTGCCGCTCCGCGAGCGGGACTTCTTCACGCAGCGCTTCACCGTGGAGGAGCTGCGGGCGCTGCTGGGCGGCCGCTCCCCGAGCGAGCTGTTCTCCTGGAAGTCGGTCCTCGCCCGCCAGCGCGGCTACCAGCCGGGCGCGCTGTCCGACGAGGCGCTGCTGCGGCTGATGGCTGAGGAGCCGACGCTGATCCGCCGCCCCTTCGCCCGCGTCGGCGACCGGCTGCTGATCGGGGCGGAGGCGGTGAAGGGGTGGGAGGGGTAGCGCGCGGCCTGCTACGATGCCAGCGCAGATACTCGCGGGAGGATTCCGATGCCGTTCGTCCGCGTCTCCATGCTTGAGGGCCGCACTGACGATCAGAAGAAGCGGCTGGCCAAGGCGATCACCGACGCGCTGGTGGAGATCGCCAACGCCCGGCTCGAAGCGTGCGAAGTGGTCATCGACGAGGTGCCGCGCAAGCACTGGATGACCGCCGGCAAGCTGATGTCGGAGTCGTAGCCGGGTGAACGCGGCACAGACGCTGGAGCAGCTCGGCCGGGCCGGGGTGCTGGCGATCGTCCGGCTGGACAGCGCCGAGCAGCTCCTGCGGGTCGCGGAGGCGGTCGCCGAGGGCGGGGTGACCGCGCTGGAGTTCACCCTGACCACGCCCGGGGCGCTGGAGGCGCTGCGCCAGTCGATCCGGCGACTGCCGAGCAGTATGCTCCTTGGCGCTGGCACCGTGCTGGACGCCGCCTCCGCCCGCGCCGCCATCCAGGCTGGGGCGCAGCTCATCGTCTCCCCGACCCTGGTCCCTGAGGTCGCCGCCGTCTGCCGCGAGGCCGACGTGCTCTGCCTCCCGGCCGGGCTCACGCCCACCGAGCTGCAGGCGGCCTGGGCGCTCGGGACCGGGCTGGTGAAGCTATTCCCGGCCAGCGTCGGCGGGCCGTCCTACCTGCGCGAGGTGCGCGCCCCGCTCCCGCACCTGCGGCTGGTACCAACTGGTGGGGTGAGCGTGGACAACGCCGCGGCGTTCATGCAGGCGGGCGCCTTCGCCCTCGGCGTGGGCAGTGCGCTGGTGGACCGCGCGCTCGTCGCCGCCGGCGCCTGGGCGGCGCTGACCGACCGCGCCCGCCGCCTGGCCGACGCGGTGGGGAGCGCCCGCTAGCGGCCCGCGGTCGCCCGAGCGGAGCCGTGGGAGAGGCGCTGGCGCTCGGCGCCGCCGTGGCGTCTCGGCATCCGCTGGCGCCTGCCAGCGTGCCGAACGGAGAGGAGGGAGATGGGCAGCCAGGCGTTCTCGGTGACGGCCGAGTCGGCGGCGCCGCCGGAGCGTGTCTTCCAGGTCCTGGCCGATACGCAGCAGTGGGCGCGCTGGGCGCCGTTCGACGAATCCGGGCTCGAGCGCAAGGGGGATCCCGCGCCGAACGGCCTGGGCGCAGTGCGGCGCTTCCGCCGGGGGCGGATCCGCACCCGCGAGGAGGTGGTGGCGTACGAGCCGCCGCGCCATTTCGCCTACACGCTCCTATCCGGGCTGCCGATCCACGGTTACCGGGCCGACGTGACGCTGGAGCGGCGCGGGTGCGGGACGGTGATTACCTGGGCCTCGTCGTTCGACCCGGCCGTTCCCGGCACCGGCTGGCTGCTCCGCCGCATCCTGCGCAACTTCGTGGCGCAGGTCGCCGTTCGGCTGGCACGCCGGGCGGAGGCCGAGGCAACGGAGCGATGACGCGCCCAGGCGCCCGGCGGTGCTCCCAGGCAAGGACGCTCTGCCCTCGTGCCGCGGGCAACCGAGCGCCCCGCGGGCTGCTGACGGTTCGCGATGGCGGAGCTGCCTGACGTCTTCAAGCCCCCCGAGCCCGCGGAGCAGCCGCCGGCAGAGCCGGGCGAGCTCTGGACCCCGCTGCTGGACGTGGCGGACGAGGCGCGGCCGATCTTCGCCCGCGCCGAGCGGCGCTACTGGAGCGTGGCCCGCTTCCACGCGGTGCAGCCGGTCTCCGGCGGGGCACAGTTCGAGGTCGAAGGGGACGGCGGCCAGCGGATGCGGGTGGCGGTGACATTCGTCGACCCCCACGTGGTCCGGGTCCGGCTCGACACCGGGTCCGGCTGGTACTCGGCCGACCCGATCCTGTTCTCCACCCCACCCGTCCCGCTTGCCGAGGTCCGTCTGGAGCAGGGGGCGGACGAGGCGCTGGTCTGCTCCGAGGCGCTGGCGGTGCGGGTGCACCATGAGCCGTGGCGGCTCTCGATCGAGGACGGCGCCGGCCGGACGCTGTTCGCCGAGCAGACGGACGATCGCACCTTCTTCGCCCGTGTCGCCTATCCGCTGGGGTACAGCGAGGCGGAGCAGGGTGGGCGGCGGGTGCACGAGAGCGTCGCGCTCGGCCGCCAGGAGGCCCTGTACGGGCTGGGGCAGCAGTACGGGCCGCTGAACAAGCGCGGGCAGCGGCTGGTCGCCTGGTCGCGCGACACCAAGGGGACCAACACCACCGACGTCACCTACCTGAACGTCCCGTTCCTGCTCTCCAGCGCCGGCTACGGCCTGTTCCTGGCCCACACGGAGCCGATTGTCTGGGAGCTGGGCGCGCCGTCCGCGCCCACCGCCTCCTTCCAGGTGGAGGCCGAGGCGCTGGACTACTTCGTCATCCACGGCCCGAGCCCCAAGGAGGTTCTCGGCCGCTACACCGCGCTGACCGGCCGGCCGCCGCTGCCGCCGCTATGGTCGTTCGGCGTCTGGTTCTCGCGCTGCATGTACGAGTCGCGGGCGCAGGTGGAGGAGGTCGTCACGCGGGCGCGCCAGGAGGGGTTCCCGCTGGACGTGATCCACCTGGACCCGCTCTGGCTGCGCGATCGCCGGCGGCACAAGCTGGACGCCTGCGACTTCGAGTGGTGCGAGGAGCGCTTCCCGGACCCGGCCGGGCTGATCGCCTGGCTGCGCGAGCGCGGGGTGCGGCTCTCGCTCTGGGAGAACCCCTATGTCTGGTTCGAGAGCGACCTGTTCCGCCAGGGCGCTCCGCGCGGCTACTTCGTCCGCGCCCGCGACGGCGCCTGGGCGCGGGCGCTGGACAACCCGGACGCGGCGCTGGTCGACTACACCAACCCGGAGGCGGTTGCCTGGATCAAAGAGCAGCACCGCCGCTGGCACGCGCTGGGCGTGGCTAGCTTCAAGAGCGACTACGGTGAGGGGCTGCCGCCCGACGCGGTGCTGCACGACGGACGCAGCGGCCGCCAGGCGCACAATGTCTACCCGCTCTATTTCAACCGGGCGGTGTTCGAGGCGGCGCGGGAGACATTGGGAGAGGCGGTCGTCTTCGGCCGCTCCGGCTGGGCCGGCTCGCAGCGCTACCCGCTGAACTGGTCGGGCGACGCCCAGTCCACCTGGGAAGGGCTGGCCGGGGCGCTCCGCGGCGGCCTGAGCCTGGCGCTGTCCGGCTTCGCCTACTGGACCAGCGACGTCGGCGGCTTCTGGGACGTACGCCACTTCCAGCTCCCGGACCCGGAGCTGTACCTCCGCTGGGCACAGCTCGCGCTCCTCTGCTCGCACACCCGCTTCCACGGCGTCCTGCCCCGCGAGCCGTGGGAGTTTGGCCCCGAGGTGCTGCGGATCGTCCGCGACTTCGCCCGCCTCCGCTACCGGCTCCTCCCTTACCTCTGGTCGCTGGCACACCAGGCCGCCGCGACGGGGCTGCCGCTGCTGCGGCCGCTGCTGCTGGAGTACCCGGACGACCGCGTCGCCCGCGAGGTGGACGACCAGTTCCTGCTCGGCCCCTGGCTGCTGGTGGCGCCGCTGCTGGCACCGGCCCGCGAGCGGGAGGTCTACCTGCCCCCCGGCCGCTGGTACGACTTCTGGACCAACGAGGAGCACGACGGCGGCCGCTGGCTCACCTGCCCGGCGCCGCTGGAGCGCGTGCCGCTGTTCGTCCGCGATGACTCGCTGCTCCCCTTCGGGCCCGAGATGGACTACGTCGGGCAGCGGCCCTGGGACACGCTCCAGCTCGACGCGCGGGTCGGCCAGCGGGCGGAGCTGCGGCTGCCGCTGCCCGAGGGCGGGGAGCTGTGGGCCGAGGCGTGGCGACGGGGGACGCGCCTGACGCTTGGGCTCCGCACCCCGCGGCCGCTGCGCCTGGCGATCCGTGTCCCGTCCCCCGACGCCCGCGCGGTCTGGCAGGGCGAGGTCCAGGCCGCCGAGTCACGCCGGGAAGGCGCCTGGCTGCTCGCCGCGGCGATCGTCTCCGGTGCCGCGGAGCTGCTGATCGGCTAAGAACTCCTAACAGAATGAGCTACGCGGCGGTGGGTGGTCCGAACCAGGTGGTTAGCGCGTCATGGAGCCCGATGGGGGTTCCGTCTCCCACCCAGGCGACGTACCCGTCGGGCCGAACTAACACGGCGGTGGGGGCAGCGACCGCGCCGAGGACCGGAAGCTCCCACGGACCAACGTACTTGGCGTCGATCAACTGAACGCGATCCGCCCATGGTGGGATGTCGAGGCCGCCGGGCTCGCCGAGGTTGAGCAGCACCGGGCGGGCATCGTGCAGCAGGGTGAACACCCGCCGCGGGCCGTCGGCGGCGACCAGGTCGAGATCAGGCATACGGCGTCCGAGCAGCGGGTGCCCCTCACCGAGGTCGTAATGAATGTCCAAACCGGACATCATCGCGGCGATCCGCTTACGCGGCTCGTCCATGCCCAGCAGCTCAGACATGGTGTCGCGCAACGCCTCGGTCCGCTCGTCGGCGCGCAGGAGCGCGGTTTGTGCCATCGTGTTGCGCAACACGCGGGCGGCGACCGGGTGCCGCTCGGCATGGTAGGTGTCCAGGAGGCTTTGCGGCGACGTCCCGTTGACCACCTGGGCCAGCTTCCACCCCAGGTTCACCGCATCCTGCACGCCGATGTTGAGGCCCTGCCCACCCACCGGGAAATGCACGTGCGCGGCGTCGCCGGCCAGCAGCACCCGTCCCTTGCGGTAGGAAGCTGCCTGCCGAGCCATATCGGTGAATCTCGAAATCCAGGTGGGACTGTGGATCCCGAAATCGGTCCCGTAGACGGCGACGAGCGCCTCGCTGAGGTCGCGCAGGGTGGGGTCGCCGGTCCGGCCGAGGCGCTGTTCGGTCACCATGACCCGCACCGGTCCGTCCTCCAACCTGCTCAAGGAATGGATACCGAGGGCGTCGCGGCGTAAGCCCCATACCGGCTCCTCGGCCACCTCGACCTCGGCGATCAGGCAGCTCATAGTCGGGTCCCACCCCGGGAATCCGATGCCGGCCGCCTTGCGGACCAGGCTGCGCCCTCCGTCGCACCCGACGAGGTATGCCGCCTGCAGCGGCCCGCCGTCGGCCAGCTCGACGTCGACGCCGGTGTCGTGTTGGGCGAAACCGGTCACCTCACGTCCGCGGTAGATCGGCACCGCCAGCTCGCCGACCCAGTCGGCCAGGATGCGCTCGATGCGGTTCTGCCACAGTGCGAGGCCGTAGTTGTGCCGGGTGGGGAAGTCGCTGATGTCCAGACGGATCCAGGCAAACCCCGCGACCTGCGCCACCTGCCCCTGCGACAGGAACCGATCGGCGATTCCACGCTGATCGAGCACCTCGATGGTGCGGGAGTGCAGACCGCCCCCGCGCGCGCCGACGAGGTCTTGGGTGGCGCGCCGCTCGACGATGGCGACGTCCGCGCCCGCCAACGCCAACTCGGCCCCCAACATCAACCCGGTCGGACCTCCTCCGACGATCACCACCGCATGCTCCGTCATCGCCACCCTCCTCCGCCGTAGGTTCGCGCCCCGGCCGGGGATTCTGCGGCACGACCCGGGTCTTGCGGCAATCCCCCAGGTGAGCGGTACACTTAGAATGGAGAGGATGGGGGCTTGCCCCCTTACTCGTCCCCTGCGGACGGACAACGTCCTCGCGAAGCGGCGCCGCGTACGGCCGCTGGTGGCGCGCTGCTGTACTGGTGCCGCCGCCTGCGCATCCGCTGGGAGATGCGCGACGAGATCCACGAGGCGTTCCTCAGCCTTGCCGCCGCCCTCATCTGCTGGCGACGACTCACCTGCTGATTCTGTTAAGAGCTAAGGCCCGATCTCCGTGATTAGTCAGGCCGGGCTGGACGCGAGGGGTGATCGGCGCTCGCGCTGGCCACGTATGTCAGGATCACGTATGTCAGGATGAGGAGCACCGGGCGGTCAGCGCCGCCCGGTGCTGGAGGGAGGCGACCATGCCAGCAGGCTCTCTGGCCCCGGAGCGCGGGGCCGGCTCCGGCTTCGTGCGCTTTGCCGGGCTCTGCGCCATCCTGGCCGGCCTGGCTGGCTTCCTGTACGCGGTCGCCTTCGTCATCCTCGCCCGCGGCACGCCCGCCCTGGGCGGGCTGCTGAGCGCGCTGTTCCTGCTGCTGCTCGGGCTGCTCGCCACCCCGGCGCTGGTCGCGCTGTACGAGCGGCTGCGGGAGACGGACGCGCCGTTCGCGCTCTGGGGCACGCTGCTGGCGCTGGTCGGCGCCGCCGGAGCGGCTATCCATGGCGGCTACGACCTGGCCAACGCGATCCACCCACCCACCACGCTGGATCCCAACGCGCCGAGCCAGATCGATCCGCGCGGGCTGCTGACCTTCGGGGTGGAGAGTATCGGGCTGCTGGTGCTCTCCTGGCTGATCGGGCGCACCCCCGGCTGGCCGCGGGGTCTGGCCTGGCTCGGCTATCTCTCCGCCATCCTGCTGCTGGCGCTGTACCTGGGCCGGCTGATTGTGCTCGATCCGGCCAACCCGATCATCCTGGTCCCGGCCATCGCCAACGGCTTCGTGGTCGAGCCGTTCTGGTACGTCTGGCTGGGGCTCACGCTGGCCCGAGCGCGCGACTAGCACGGGCGTCCCCGACCCGTCCACACCTGTAAGCCTGGGCTTGCCTGTTCGCGTTACCCTTGTGGTGTCAGGGGTGCAGGTGCGGGTTGTCCTGAGCAACGTCGGCTCGACTGGAGACGTGCAGCCGTTCCTGGCGCTGGCGGTCGAGTTCCAGCGCCACGGGCACCGGCCGCTGCTGGCGCTGCCGTCGCTGTTCGCCGAGCGCGCCGCGCGGCTGGGGCTGGAGTTCACCCCCATCGGCCCGCCGCTCACGGTCACGGACGCCCAGCGGATCATGGCGGCGATGCTCTCCGCGGCGACCCCGATGGGGCAGATGCGCCACTTTCTGGCCGCGACGATGCCCTGGATTCCCCAGATGTACCAGGAACTGCGCCAGGCGTGTCGCGACGCTGACGTGCTGGTCGCCGGGGTCACCCAGCCGGCAGCGCGGATGCTGCACGAGACGGAGGGGATCCCGTTCGTCTCGGTGCCGTTTACCCCGTTCGCGGTTCCGACCGGCTACCGGCTGCCGGCCGGCCTCCCCGCACTGCCCCCGAGCTGGCGCCTGGCGCGGCGGCTCAACCGAGCGGCCTGGCAGCTCATCCTCGCCCCGATGCGCTGGGCCACCGCCCCGATCATTAACCGCTACCGAGTACAGCTCGGGCTGCCGCCGGCGCCCGACCCGCTGCTGGGCGACGTGGAGGTGGCGGACCTGGCGCTGTTCGCGGTCAGCCGCCACGTCGTCCGCCCGGAGCCGGATTGGCCGCCGCGGTATCACCTCACCGGCTACTTCTTCCTGGACGCCGACGAGGGCTGGCGTCCCGATCCCGAGCTGCTGGAGTTCCTCGCCGCCGGTCCGCCGCCCGTGGTCGTCACCTTCGGGAGCATGCTCCCGGGCGATCCACGGCGGCTGACCGCCGTCGTGCTGGAGGCGCTCGAGCGCGTCGGCTGTCGGGCGATCATTCAGCAGGGCTGGGGCGGGCTGGCAACCGGCCCGCTGCCTCCGAGCGTGCGCGCCGTCGGCTTCGTCCCGCACGCCTGGCTGTTCCCGCACGCCGCGTGCGTGGTCCATCACGGCGGGGCGGGGACGACCGCGGCGGTGTTCCGGGCCGGGGTGCCGGCGGTGGTCGTCCCCTTTATCGCCGACCAGTTCGCCTGGGCAACGACCGCCCGTGAGCTGGGCTGCGCCGGCCGCCCGGTGTACTATCGCTGGCTCACCCCCGAGCGGCTCGCCCGCGCCATCGCCCAGACGCTGGCAACGCCCCGCTACGCCCGCTCCGCCACGCGGCTGGGGGAGCAGATTCGGGCCGAGGACGGGGTGGGGACAGCCCGGCGGCTGCTCGAGGCGCTGGTGGCGTCGCGGCTCGCCGCGCGGGCCTAGCCGGCGGGGCGCCCGATGCTCCGCCCTCTGCTCCGCCTTGGCCCACTTGCGATCCGTGTTGAGCGGCGCTTCGGGCTGGGGGATGGCGGCCGGCTGCATCGCCCCGGCCCTTCCCGGCACAATCGTCGTGGCTCCCTTCGTCTCGCCCGGGCGCGGGCGGACGAGGGCTCAGCCGCGGAGCTCCGGCTGATGAACGCGCTACGGATTCCCCCCGAGGTCGCCGCGGCGCTCGCCGCTGGCCGGCCCGTTGTCGCGCTGGAGAGCACGCTGGTCGCCCACGGGCTGCCCCGGCCTGAGAACCTGGCGGTCGCGCGGGAGGTGGAAGCGATCGTCCGGGAGGAGGGGGCGGTTCCGGCGACGGTGGGGGTGATCGGCGGCGTCGCGACGGTCGGCCTGGACGACGCGGAGCTGGAGCGGATCGCCAGCAGTCCCGAGGTGCCGAAGCTGAGCGCCCGCGATCTGCCGCTCGCAGTGGCGGCGGGGAGCGACGGGGCGACGACGGTGGCGAGCACCGCAGTGCTGGCAGCCCGGGCCGGTATCCGGCTGTTCGCCACCGGCGGGCTGGGCGGGGTTCACCGCGAGGCGCGCGAGAGCTGGGACGAGTCGGCCGACCTGCTGACGCTCAGCCGCACCCCGGTCGCCGTTGTCTGCGCCGGAGTGAAGTCGATCCTGGACGTGGCGGCGACGCTGGAGCGGCTGGAGACGCTAGGCGTCACGGTGGTCGGCTTCCGCACTCGCCGCTTCCCGGGCTTCTATCTGTCCGACTCGGGGCATCCGCTCGACTGGGCGGTGGATAGCCCGGAGCAGGCGGCGGCGGTGATCGCGGCACAGCAGGCGCTCGGCCAGAGCGCGGCGCTGGTGATCGCCAACCCGATCCCGCCGGAGCGGCAGCTCGACCCAGCGCTGCACGACCGGGTCCTCACCGCCGGGCTGGCGGAGCTGAGGCGGCAGGGAATCCACGGCAAAGAGGTCACCCCGTTTCTGCTCGCGCACTTCCGCCAGGCGACCGCGGGCGCAAGCCTGCAGGTGAATGTGGAAATCATCCGCAACAATGCCCGCCTGGCAGCCCGCATCGCCCGCGCCTGGTCCGAGCACGGTGCCGGGCGTGGCTAACGCCCTCTCGCGCCGCCGGGTCGTCGTGCTGGGTGACGTCGCCACCGACGTGCTGGTGCGGATCCAGGAGCCGCTCGCCCCAGCGAGCGATACCCGGGCGGCGATCGAGGTCCACCCCGGTGGCTCTGGAGCGAACCAGGCGGCCTGGCTCGGCAGCCTCGGGCTGGAGGTGCACTTCATCGGCCGGGCCGGCCGCGATCCGTTCCGAGACACGCACCTGCGCGCGCTGCGGCGCCACGGCGTCATCCCCCACCTGACCCTGGATCCGGAGCGGCCGACCGGACTGATCGTGGTGCTGGTCGATCCAACGGGCGAGCGGAGCATGCTCACCGATCGCGGCGCCAACCTCGGGCTTCGCCCGAGCGATCTGCCGCCGGCACTGTTCCGCTCCGGCGATCACTTCCACCTGTCGGGCTACACGCTGCACGAGCCGGAGACACGGGCGGCGGCGCTGGAGGCCCTGCGGCTCGCCCGCGCGGCAGGGATGACTATCTCAGTGGATCCCGCCTCCATGGCGCCGCTGGCGCGGGTCGGCCCGGCCCGCTTCCTGGAGTGGACTGAGGGCGCCGATCTCTGCTTTCCGAACCTGGACGAGGGGCGGCTGCTCAGCGACGCCGCTGAGCCCATGGCCGTCGCCGCGGCGCTCGCCGGGTGCTACGGCGCGGTGGCACTGAAGCTCGGCCGAGAGGGAGCGGTGTGGGCCCAGCGCGGCGCCGCCCCGGTGTACTTGCCGGCCGAACCGGCGGCCGTGGTGGATAGCACCGGAGCCGGCGACGCCTTCTGCGCCGGCTGCCTCGCCCACTGGCTCGCGGGAGCCCCGCCCGCCGAGGCGCTGGCGGCGGGGCTCCGCCTCGCCGCGATCGCGGTGAGCCAGGTGGGCGCCCGACCGCCCTCACCACCCTGGGGGCGCCGCGCCCGGCACAGTTGAGCCCCAGACGACGCGCCCCCTGGGGCGTGAGCGTTCCACCAGCGCCTTCGACCAGCCGCCGCGTCGTCGTCTCCGCCAGAGCGGGTCGGTGTTCAACGCGCGATTCAAGGACCAACAGGCCGGGGGACTCGGCCAGTGGGGCAGGTAACCTGTTCGCCCAGGAAGAGCGCGGTGGTGGCGGCGCGGGCATCCCTGGCCTGCATGAAACGCCGCTCCTATCCGCGGCCGGAACAGGAGAAGGCCCCCGAGCTGGAGCCCAGGGGCCTGGTGTCGGGGAGCGTGCTTCGGCCGGATGGCTTGCTGAAAGCGTCCCGCCGGTTACTGGAAGTGGAAGGGCAGGGGCGGATTGCTGAGCGGAATGCCGACCGGGCTGGGCTGGCAGGCCAGCACGCGCGTGGCCCAGTCCACGCTCGCGCCCGCCGGAATGTTGCTGTACGTAAAGGTCACGGTCAAGAAGTAGCTCCCAGCCGGGACGACGCCGTAGTCGATGCCCGTCACGGGGATCTTCTTGCTCCCGTTGGCAACGAGCAGAATGTCTTGCACCAGATCGCCGCCCGGCCAGTTGAGGATCGTGGAGACGAGATCGAACATCCCCGAGCCAGCGGGGAACGAGTACACCGGGTTCGGGTTGTGACTCGCGTCCGAGTCGCTGCTAAAGATCTGCGTCGCGCTGGAGCCCAGCGAGCAGGCGGCTGCGGCCGTGCCACTAGCGCCCGCGCGGACGACGTGGACCGCTTGGACACGGACCGCGCCGCTGGAAGCGTGCGAGGGGCTGGCGCTCGCGATCGGCGCGACGAGGCTCGCCAGGAGCAGGCAGGCGAACAGGGCCGCTATGGTCCTCTTCATTCCAGACATTTCCTCCTTACTCGTGATGGCGAAGACGGCCACCCGACAACCCGCTACAGCATCGCACATCCGGCGGTAGCTGCCTATAGGCTGCCGCCCCCCGTGCCCATTTCTCAACCTCTTCTCAACCTCGCAGCGAGCTTCCTGGCGTTGTGCTGCGCCCGCCAGCCTGGTAGCGTAGAATGCACCCGCACGCGGGCAGCTCATCGCTGCCCGCGTCCTGGATGAGGTAAAGGGAGGAGCTCAGGACTATGTATCCGCGATTCTGCATGCCGCCTCGCCGCAGAAGCGCGTTCCTCGCCCTCGCGCTCGCCAGTGTGATGGCGCTGTCGTCGACGCTGATGTCACTCGCAGCGACGCTCGTGCAGATCAGCTCAGACCCATTCACCAACACCACGAGCGAGCACAAGACACAGGTCGAGCCGGACACCTACTCGTTCGGCAACACTGTGGTCGCGGCATTTCAGTCCGGCCGCTTCTACGACGGCGGCGCCTCGGACATCGGCTGGGCGACCTCGACCGATGGCGGCGTCACCTGGACGCACGGCTTTTTGCCGGGGATCACCACCATCACCGGTGACGGGCCCTTTGACCGGGTAAGCGACCCGGCGGTCGCCTACGACGCCAAGCACAACGTCTGGATCATCTCCTCCCTGGCGCTGCTGAACGGGTCGGCCCGCCGGGCGGCCCATGGCACGCACGCCGGGCCGGGGAGCTCGGGCGTCATCTCGCTCGAGGGTGACGAAGAGGCGGGCCCGAATGGGGTGGCGGTGCTGGCGAGCCGCTCGACGGATGGCGGCCTGACCTGGGGCAACCCAGTCACGATCTTCAACGCCGGCCCGACCGGATTTATCGATAAGAACTGGACAGTGTGCGACGACACGCCGACCAGCCCGTTCTACGGCAACTGCTACACCGAGTTCGACGACTTCAACGATGGCGACCGGGTGAAGATGACGACCTCCACGGATGGAGGCCTCACCTGGAGCCCGCCGCAGAACACCGCCAACAACGCGACCGGCCTGGGCGGCCAGCCGGTGGTGCAGCCCAACGGCACCGTGATCGTCCCGCTGTCGGACGCCTTTGAATTCCAGATCCTCGCCTTCAAATCGACGAACGGCGGCGCGAGCTGGAGCGCGACGACCCGAGTGTCTCTGATCAGCCACCACTCCGTCGCCGGGCCAATGCGCAGTGGTCCGCTCCCCTCCGCCGAGATCGACGGCGCGGGCAAGGTCTACGTCGTCTGGTCCGACTGCCGCTTCCGGCCGGGCTGCACCGCGAACGACATCGTCATGAGCACCTCGACCAACGGAACCACGTGGTCGAGCCCGGCACGTATCCCGATCGCTCCGACGAGCAGCAATGCCGATTTCTTCATCCCGGGGCTCGGGGTGGACAAGGCGACCTCTGGGAGTAGCGCGCACCTCGGCCTCACCTTCTACGGCTATCCGAACGCCAACTGCACTGCCTCGACCTGCCAGCTCGAGGTCGGCTTCATCGCCTCCACCAACGGGGGGAGCACCTGGGGCAAGGCGACCAAGCTGGCCGGGCCCATGAACGTGAACTGGATCGCCAACACCTCGCAAGGGCGGATGGTGGGCGATTACATCTCCACCTCGTTCACCGCCAGCGGCAAGGCAGTGCCGGCCTTCGCCGTCGCCACCGCCCCAACGGGTGGCGGCACCTGCGACGTGGGCAGTCTGAACTGCAACGAGGCCACGTTCTCGGTCGTCGGAGGCCTGCCCCTCCAGTAGCCCTGCGCTGGTGGGGCCGCGTGGTCCACGCTGGCCCCACCAGCCGCTCCTTTTGCCACCTCGCTATCGAAAAGGACAAAGGATCGCTATGCGGATTAACGTCTTCACCTCGGGTATGCTTCTCCTGTTGGCAGTGGCCCTCGCGCCGGTGGCTAGCGCCAGCCAGCCTCGGGGTGGAGCCAGGAGCGAGAGCGCACCGGGCGGGATCGGCGCATTCCAGGTGGCTCAGGTCACCGTGGTTCGCGCGCCGCGCGGCGCCAGTGCTCCCGCCTCGGCCTCGGACACTGGCTGCGCGATGGCGCGCGGCGCGCGCTTCGTCTACAGCGCCCCCACGAATGACCTCACGGCAGCAACGTTCCAGTTCCCGGCCAGTGGCGGCTCCTTCGCGCTCGTCCAGACGGTCGAGACCGACGGCCCGCTGAGCGGCCTCGCTCTGAACTACGCGCTGCTGGACGTGGGCACCGGGCAGGTCCACACGTTCCGCAACCTCTGCTGTGTGGATATTCCAGACATGGGCGAGTGGCTGGTCTATACGACCTTCACCTATCCGGCGGTCGCGCCAGGCACCCGGGTGGACTGGGCCGACGGCATTCCGGGCTGCCAGCCAGAGCCGGTGGGGCTGCCGTTCCGTGCCTCGGCACCACTGCCCTTCACCTTCATCCAGTAGGGCACCCGTTAGCCAACGGCGCCGGCACTGGTATCAGACCCCGGTGCCGGCGCCGCGCTGGGGCGGGCAGTGGGTAGGGCTGCCCGCCCCAACCCACGCTCCGGCAGCACCGCGGTGACATCGATTTCCAGCAGCAGGTCATCCCGCCCCAGGTTGGCCGCCTGGACCATGGTGTAGGCCGGCCAGCGCCCCTCGGGAAACAGCCGCCGGCGGACCTCGATCTCGTACGGCGCGTGGCGGATGTCCGCCAGGTAGCAGACCACCTTCACCACGTCCGCCAGCGTTCCCCCGGCGGCGCTGAGGCAGCGCTCGATGTTCTTCCAGCACTGCTCTGCCTGGGCCAGCGGGTCGCCCCGGCCAACCGTGTTCCCTGCCTCGTCGAACGCGACCTGGCCGGCGACGTAGACGGTGCTGCCGACGACGATGACGTGCGAGTACGGCTCGGGCGGGGGCGCCACCCCCTCCGGCTGCACGTAGCGCCGCTCCGCGTTCACTGCGCCACCTCCTCCGCCCCTGCCCGCGGCGGGAACGTCTTGAACACCGCCTCGACCTCCTGAATGAAGCGCACCCCGGCCGCCTCGATCTGGTCCAGGTACATCCGCCCGCGCTCGGCGCTCGAGCCGCGCGGGTCGCCCCAGACACCGGAGCGGGTGGCGCGGTAGGTGGTCCCTTTGCCGGAGAAGAAGAACGCGGCGACGACCGCGGGGGTTGGTGGGCTGGGGAACGCCGGGTACTCCCGTACCGCGCGCTCGAGGTCGACCAGCGACGGGTCCACCGCCATCACCGCCGAGGTCTCCCCAATGTTGGCGTGCAGCCCCGCCTCCGCGCTCAGGTACTCCTTGAGCTGGTCGGGCGGCAGGGGGTCCCAGTAGTTGAACGGGAAGGCGATCGTGCCGGGCGGCAACCGGTCGCCGATCTCGGCGATGGCGGCGGACATCGCGATGATGTTGGTGTAGTGGCCGTTGACGAAGATGATCTCGCGGAAGCCGGCGTCGGCCAGCGACAGGCAGATGTCCTGGATCAGCCCGGTCAGCGTGGCGACCGATAGGTAGACCAGGCCCGAGAAGCCCTTGTGGTCGCCCGACAGCCCGTAGGGCACGGTCGGCGCCACCAGCGCCCCGATGCGCCGGGCGATGCGGACACTCACCTCCGTGGCGAGCAGCGCGTCGGTACACAGTGGGGCGTGCGGGCCGTGCTGCTCGGTCGAGCCGGTCGGCACGATCACCTTCGGGCTCCGCCGCACCTGCTCGGCGACCTCGGGGTTCGTACATTCAGCCAGCAGCAGTGACGACCGTTTCATTCCGCCTCCCGTTCGCCGGCTGGCCACCGGTTCCGCGCTCGCTTCGGGGCTGCCGGGGGCACTCCCTGCCCCCAAGGCGCCAGCGGCGCCGCGATTCTACCGCATCGTCCGAGCACGTCCACCCAAGCGGCCCGGTCGCCACGCGGCTACCCGTTGGGCAGCGGGGCGAAGTTGAAGCAGGCGACCCAGTGGTCGGGCTCAACCTGCTCCAGCCTCGGCTCCTCTGCCCGACAGCGGTCGATCGCCCGGAAGCAGCGGCTGGCGAAGCGGCAGGCACGGGGTGGATCGATCGGGCTGGGGATCTCTCCGCGCAGGCGGATCCGCTCGCGGCGGTGGCTGTCGAGGCTAGGGATGGCGGATAGCAGCGCCTGCGTGTAGGGGTGCAGCGGCCGGGTGTAGAGCCGCTCCTTCGGCGCGGCCTCCACCACCTTGCCCAGGTACATGACCGCCACGCGATCCGCCACGTGCTTGACCACGCTCAGGTCGTGGGAGATGAACAGGTAGGTGAGCCCCAGCTCCTTCTGCAGCTCGCGCAGCAGATTCAGGATCTGCGCCTGGATCGAGACGTCGAGCGAGGAGACGGGCTCGTCGGCGACCAGGAACTCCGGGCGGACGGCGAGGGCGCGGGCGATGCAGATGCGCTGCCGCTGCCCGCCGCTGAACTCGTGCGGGTAGCGCTCCGCGGCGGCGCGGGGCAGCCCGACCAGGTCGAGCAGCTCGCGCACCCGGGCTCTCCGGTGCGGGCGCTCGGCCGGGTCGCGGATGCCCTCCGCAATGATGCTTCCGACGCTCATCCGCGGGTCGAGGGAGGAGTAGGGATCCTGGAAGATGATCTGCATTCGCCGCCGCAGCCGGCGCAGCTCGGCGGCAGGCAGCGCGCCGAGCTCCTGGCCATCGAACCAGACGCGGCCGCGGCTGGGCGGGACCAGGTTCAGGATCAGCCGGCCGAGGGTGGATTTGCCGCTACCGCTCTCGCCCACCAGCCCCAGTGTCTCCCCGCGCTGGATCTCCAGGCTCACGTCGTCCACCGCGGACAGCCAGGCCGTGGTGCGGCGCAGCAGCCCGCGCCGGATCGGGAACGCCTTGCTCAGGTGCTCGGTCCGGACCAGCGGCGGAGCGCTACTGGAAGGGCTGGGGGTTCCAGCAGCGGAAGGCATGGTGGCCACCGTCGGACGACTCCAAATACGGCTTCTCTTGCCAGCAGCGGTCGAGGGCGAACGGGCAGCGCGGGGCGAACAGGCAGGCCGGCGGGAGCTGGCGCGGATCGGGCACCTGGCCGGGGATCACGTGGAGCTGCTCCTGCTGCGCGTCCAGCCGCGGCAGCGCCCGCAGCAATCCCTGGCTGTACGGGTGCCGCGGCGCGGCGAAGAACTGCGTGGTGGGGGCGGTCTCGACGATCTCCCCAGCATACATTACCGCCACCCGGTCCGCCGCCTCGGCGACCACCGCCAGGTTGTGGGTGATCAGCAGCACCGCCATCTGGCGCCGCCGCTGCTCCTCCTTGATCAGGTCCAGGATCTGCGCCTGCACCGTGACGTCCAGCGCGGTCGTCGGCTCGTCGGCAACCAGCAGCGTGGGGTTGAGCGCCAGCGCCAGCGCGATCATCACCCGCTGCCGCATCCCGCCGGAAAGCTGATGCGGATAGGCGTCGAAGCGCTGCTTCGGAGAGGGGATGCCAACCTCCTCCAGCATGGTCAGTGCCAGCTCCCGCGCCTGCGCAGCCGACACCCCGCGATGTACCCGGATCACGCTCGTTAGCTGCGAGCCAATGGTGAAGACCGGGTCGAGCGAGGTCAGTGGCTCCTGGAAGATCATCGAGATCCGGTCGCCGCGAATGCGCCGCATCTCCGGCAGCGGCAGCGCGAGCAGGTTCCTCCCCTCCAGCCAGACCTCGCCAGCGGTGATCCGGCCGGGCGGGTTGGGCACCAGCCGCAGCAGGGACAGGGCAGTCATGCTCTTGCCGCAGCCGCTCTCGCCCACCAGCCCCAGTGTCTCGCCCCGCTGGATGTCGAAGGAGACGTCGCGCACAACATCGACCGGCCCGCTCCGCAGCACCAGCGTGGTGCGCAGCCCGCGCACCGACAGGACCGGCCCGCCGCGCTGGTCAGGGGCGGCCGCGACAGCGGCCGGGGCAGCGCCTGGAGCGTGCTGATCGTCCGCCATGCTCACTCGTCTCGCAGTCGGGGGTCGAGAACGTCGCGCAGCCCGTCGCCAAGCAGGTTCAGCCCGAGCACGAGCAGCACAATCGCCAGCCCGGGGATCGTCGCCATCCAGTGGCTCTTCAGCAGGTAGTTGCGCCCCTCGGCGATCATCGTCCCCAGGCTCGGCAACGGCGGCTGTGCCCCGAGGCCGATGAACGACAGCCCGGCCTCGACGATGATCGCCAGGGCGACGTAGTAGGAGCCCATCACCAGGGCGGGAGCCAGGACATTCGGCAGCAGGTGCCGCAGCATGATCTCCAGGTCGCCCACACCCAGCGCCTGGGCCGCCTGGACGAACTCCCGCTCCCGCAGCGAGAGCACCTCGCCGCGGACGATGCGGGCGAACCCGGCCCAGTTGATGAGCCCGATCGCGAGCACCGCGCCGGTCAGCCCCGGGCCGAGCGCGCCGACCAGGACGACCGCGATCAGGATCAACGGGAAGCCCCAGGTGAACTCCACCAGCCCGCTGATGACAGCGTCCACCCAGCCACGATAGTAGCCGGCGAGCAGCCCGAAGGCGGTGCCGACCACCAGCGAGACGAGGGTGACCCCGAAGCCGACCAGTAGCGAGATCCGAATGCCATACACCAGCCGGCTCAGGGTGTCGCGGCCGACCGAGTCGGTGCCGAGCAGATGGCCAGCAGTGAGCGGTGGCTTGAGCGGCGCCAGCAGGTTCTGCTTCTCATAGTCATACGGGGCGAGCAGCGGGGCAAACAGCCCGATCAGGATGAACAGCAGCGCAATGGTGGAGCCGACCAGCACCAGCTTGTTGCGCGCGAGCTGCCGGCTGGCGCGCGCCAGCCGGCTGGGCCGAGCAGGCGCCACCTCCTGCGCCTCCCAGGCGATCTGGCCGGAGGGGATCGCGCTCATCGGTTCCCCCTCGCCGTCGTGTGCTCACGCGCTCCCGGGGTTGGGGGAGCGGGCCGCGGTACGTAAGCCAGATGCCGTCGCATGCCCGCGCCTCACGCCGCCCGGATGCGGGGATCGACCAGCCCGTACATCACGTCCGCCAGCCAGTTCGCCAGCACCACCACCGTGACCAGCAGCAGCGAGAAGAACTGCGCCACCGGGTAGTCGCGCCGCAGCACCGAATCGACCAACAGGTAGCCGACGCCGGGCCAGTTGAACACCGTCTCGACGATCAGCGTGTAACCGATCAGCCAGCCCAGCCGCAGCCCGGCGAGCGAGATCACCGGGATCAGTGCATTGCGAAAGACATGCACCCCCACCACCTGCCACTCGGGGAGCCCGGCCGCCCGCAGGGTGCGGACGAAGTCCTGGCGCAGATGCTCCAGCATGGAGGAGCGCATCATGCGCATCGTCACCGCTGTGCCCTCGGCTGCCAGGACGATCGTGGGCATGATGAGATGCTGCAGGCTGCAGCAGCCGGCGGAGGGAAGCAGCTTGAGCTGAAAGCTGAACAGGTACACCAGCAGCAGCGCCAGCCAGAAGTTGGGGATGCCCATCCCGAGAATCCCGACGCCCGTGGCGAGCTGATCGATCCAGGTGTTGCGCTTCGCCGCCGCGATCACCCCCAGCGGGATGCCGATGAGGTAGGAAACCAGGACCGCCGCCAGGCCGAGGATCAGGCTGTTGGTCCCGTACTTGGCCAGCAGCTCGAGCATCGGCGTCCCGTTGACGAGCGAGACGCCCAGGTTCCCACGCGCCATATTCGAGATGTAGACCACGTACTGGAGGTAGATCGGCTGATTGAGCCCCAGGCGCTCGCGGTAGGCGTCGCGCACCTCCTTGAGCGCCAGCGGGTTCAGCACCACCCCAACCGGGTCGCCCGGGGCGAAGCGCAGCGAGTAGAAGATGGCGATGGACGACAGCAGGAGGATCAGCAGCATCCGCCCGCCGCGTCGCGCCAGGTACGCCAGCATCGGGAACCCCTACTTTTCGATCCAGACGTCGTTGTAGTAGGGGTACAGGTTCCACTGGTGCGGCAGCCAGCCGTGGACGTTCTTGCGGTTCACCCAGATGTTGTTGCGGTTCACCAGCGGGATAATCGGCAGGTTGCGGGCGACTTCCACCTGGAAGGTCGCGCCGGCCAGCCGTAGCTCGTCCTCGTTGGACGCCTGCTGCCAGGCCTGGATCGCCGCGTCGACCGAGGGGATGCTCGCCTTCTGCCAGTTGGGCGAGTTGCCGGTGCCGACGAACAGGATCACCACGTCGATCGGGACCGGCCAGAGGTAGAAGAACATGAAGGCGTCCGGGGCCGGGGTGCCGAACAGCTTGCCGAAGTAGGTGCCGCGGTCGAACGCCTGGACGTTGACGTTCATCCCCAGTTCGTGGAGCTGGGCCTGAATCACTGAACCGAGTTGCTGGTTCTGCGACTCCGCCTGGATGACCAGGCTGAACTCCATCCGGACGCCGTTCTTGGTCAGAATCCCGTCCGAGCCGGGCATCCAGCCAAGCTCGGCGACGAGCTGCTTGGCCCGGTTCAGGTCGAACTGGTTGTAGTTCTCCACGTCCTTGGTGTAGTACTTGTCGCCCGAGGTCACTGGACCGTACAGCGGCGTGCCCTGGCCGAAGAAGAGCGCGTCGACCATCGCCTGGCGGTCGAACGCCATCGAGATCGCCTGGCGCATCTTCAGCTCGTGGAAGTCCAGGTCCTTGCGCTCGAAGCTGGTCCCCATGAAGTAGCCGGACCACTCCTTGAGCGTGATCACGTTCAGATCCGGGTTACCCTGGAGCCGCTCGACATCCTGGAAGGCGGGCGCGTGCAGCGTATCCAGCTCCCCGTTCTCGATCCGGATCGCCCGCTGCGAGGCCTCCAGGATCGCCTCCCAGCGGATGCCGTCCAGGTAGGCCTTGCCCTTGTTCTCGAAGTACGGGGTGATGGAGCCCGGATAGTCGTCCCAGCGATTGACGGTGACGTGGCTGCCCGGCACCCATTCACCGAAGGTGAACGGGCCGCTGCCGTCGATCACCTTCTTGCCGTACTCGGCGCCGAGCTGGTTGCGTGTCTGCATGTTGACGATGCGCCAGTAGCCCGTCTTGATGACGTTCAGGATGTCGTAGTAGGGATGCTTCAGATTCAGCACCACGGTCTTGGCATCGGGCGTGTCCACGCTATCGATCGGGCCCATCAGCCCGCCCAGCGGCGAGCCGCTGTTCGGGTCCTTGATCGCGTCATACACCTCTTTGATCGCCGTCGCGTCGACCGGGCGCCCGGTGTGGAACTTCGCCCCGTCGCGGAGGTGCAGGGTGAGCTTGGTGCCATCGGGCGAGAACTCCCAGCTCTGGGCGAGCTGCGGCACGTAGTTGCCCTGCGGGTCGTTGGTGATGGCCGCTTCGTAGAGGGCGAAGAAGCCGGGGTCGTACCAGGTGGTGTTGATCGGATCCATGCGCGAGAAGTCGAGGTCGTAGCCCTCCCGCAGGATCCCGCCGGTCTGCACCCGGCTCGGCCCCGTGGCCCTGGCTTCCTGAGCCGATGGGGCCGGGGCGGCCGCGGCTGTGCTGGCCAGCAGGCTGCTGATGGCCGGGAGCGAAAGCCCGAGGCCGATCGCGCGCTGCATGAACGCCCGCCGGGTGATACGGCGAGCCTGATACTCGCGGACGAGATCGCGTAGGCCGGTGCTGGTGTCTGCCATCGCGGCACCCCTCGTGTGCGTTGACTGTCGACGATAGTGGGAGCGACGGGCGCGAGGGTAGCAAAGGGCCGGGGGTCTGTCAACGACCGCGCCAATCTTCTGGCGTGGCGGCGCCAGGCGCGCTCGCTACGGGGTGCTGGGGTCCAGCCGGTAATCGGCCAGGAAGGCGAGCGTCTGCTCGCGGAGCCGCTCCCCCCAGGCGCTCTCCAGCAGCCGCGTCCCCTGCTCGAGCACCGGGAGACGGCTCAGGACGGTCCAGCCCACGGCAAGGCGGGCGGTCTGCTCAGCGTGCGCTAACGCCTGGCGATCCCGCGCCCCGACGAAGAGCAGCTTTGGCATCACAGCCGTTCGGATGTCCTCGTACTGGGCCGGGTCCAGCAAGGGGGAGAGACCCACCAGCGCGTCGAACGGCTCGTCCCGCGCGGCGAGCAGCGCGGCCGGGACGCTCGCGCCGGCGGCGATGAGGAAGCGGCGTCGAGCGCCCGCGGCCTGAGCCCAGGCGAGCGCCACCTGCACGCTGGCCACCAGATGCTCGCGGTCCGGGGCAGTATCGGAGAGGCCGTGCCCGGGTAGATCATAGGCGAGCACCGCGTAGGCGCGCTCGGCCAGCAGCGACGGCAGGTCCAGCCAGGCATCTAGGTCCTCGTCGGTCGGGGCATGGACCAGAACCGCCCAACTGGGCCCGTCGCCCCAGCGCACCCCGCGCAGCGCCAGCCCGCCCGGGGCTGCCAGCTCCACCGCCTCCGGCTGCATCGCCGCTCCATGCTTATGCCGCTGCCACTGATGATAGCCGGCCCGCGCCGGCTCAGCCGCCGGCCACGCCCTGCCGGGCGCGGCGGCGGGCGGCGCGCGCGGCGGGCCAGTGTCGCAGCACGGTGGGCGTGAGAGGCAGCAGCCGGCGAATCAGCGCCGCCGAGCGCTCCAGCGCCCGCTCATCACGGCGGGTCCAGGGCAGCCCGTAGGCTTGGCGGATCGCGGGCGGGAGCAGCCCGAGGGTGGGCAGCCGCATCAGCCAGAGCAGCGGGCGGGCGGGCAATGGGTGGGGCGGGTAGACGATCTCCCGTGCGAGCGCGCGCGCCAGGTTGGTGACGGAGATCTGACCACTGGCGTACATGCACTCCATGTAGGCGCGGTTCTCCGCCATGGTGGTCGGCAGGTAGCCGTCTGGGATACCGAGCAGCGGGGCCAGCCCGCTCGCCTCCAGGCAGTAGCGGTCCTTCTCTGCGGGGGTCAGCGGGCCAACGTACAGCTCGTAGGTGCGCGGGAGCATCTCCAGCAGCGTAGCGTGGACCCAGCGCAGCAGCTCCGGGTCGTGCGCGGAGTAGCGCGTCCCGGCCGGGAAGGCCGGGGTGTCCTCGCGCAGCTCGCCGTTGACGGAGTCGTGGATGCGGTTGATGCCATCCGCCGCCTGGGCGACCTGCGCGCTATCGCCGAAGGTGAGCGCCAGCATCGCGCGCAGCGTCTGCCGCAGCCGGCGCAGACGGCCGTGGCGGTCGGCCAGGAAGCGGCTGTGCTCGGCCACCCCGGCGGCCACCAGCGGGTGGGCGAGCTGGAGCAGGATGGCCGGCCCCCAGCCGAACAGGGTGATGACCTCGCCGTTGATCTTCCAGGCGACGCTGGGCGGGCCGGCCAGGCCCTCTGAGCTGGTATCAGGCAGGGAGGTGGGATGGGGTTGCATGCCCTTTCAGTGTGGCGCCCCTGGCCCGCCGCTGTCCAAGAATCCCGTCGAGGCGGAAGCAGCGGTCGCGGCCGCCCGCTTGTGCTACCCTGCCAGAGGTGCAGGGCGAAGCGGCGGAGTCACGAGCCGATGATCAGCAGAAGCGAGACCACGCTCCGGCTGGCGCGCCGGGAGGACGCGGCGGCGATCGCCCGGATCTACAATCAGGGCATCGAGGAGCGGCAGGCAACGTTCGAGACAGAGCCGCGCAGCGCCGCGCAGATCGAGCATCTGCTGGACGAGCGCGGCGAGCGGTACCCCACGGTCGTCGTCGAGCACGACGGCCAAGTGGTGGCCTGGGCCGGCGTCAGCGCCTACCGGACCCGTCCGTGCTACGCCGGGGTGGGCGAGTTCTCGGTCTACGTCGATCGCGCCGCCCGGGGGAGCGGGATGGGCCGGCTGGCGCTGGAGGGGCTGATCGCCGCCTGCGAGCAGCGCGGTTTCTGGAAGCTCGTCTCGCGGGTGTTCCCGGAAAACACGGCCAGCCGAGCGCTGTGCCAGCGTGCCGGCTTCCGCGAGGTCGGCGTGTACCGCCGGCACGGGAAGCTGGACGGCCAGTGGCGCGACTGTGTGATCGTGGAGCGGCTGATCGGCGAGGCGGCCGCGCCGTAGGCGCGCCGGGCGCTGGCACCGGCCCGCGCTGGGCAGCACCTGTTGGACTGTCCGAGCAAGCGCGCTTCGCCGCTGCTCGGGCTCGGCGCACTGAGGTCTGGCGACGCCTGGCTCAGCGCGGAGACCGAGCCTGATATGGCGGGGCGCCAGCCGTGCTCCCTGCGCCCGCGGCGAGGGCGGTTGTTTGACAGCGGCCCTGGCCGCTTCTACCCTGCCTTCAGCAGCAGTGCGTAAGGGACGATGAGCGAGCAGGAGCCTGAGAGCGGCAGCGGACGCCCGCGGGTGCTGATCCTTGGTGGCGGCTTCGGCGGGGTCGCGGTGGCCCAGGAGCTGGAGCGGCTCCAGGCGCGCTATGGCCGGCGGCTCGACGTGACGCTGGTCAGCCGCGACAACTCCCTCCTGTTCGTCCCGATGCTGCCCGAGGCGGCGACGGGCAGCATCGATCTGACCCACATCCTGAGCCCGCTGCGGGCGCTGCTCCCTCGCACCCGGGTGCGAGTGGAGACGGTACATGCGATCGACCTGGCCGAGCGCACGGTCACCACGATCAACCCCAGCACCCACCGCGAGCACATGCTCCAGTGGGACTTTCTGGTGATCGCGCTGGGCAACGTGGTGAACCTCAGCGGAATGCCCGGGGTGGCCGAGCACGGGCTGCCGATCAAGACGATCGGCGACGCGCTGCACATCCGCAACCACACCCTGGACATGCTGGAGGGGGCGGACCAGGAGAGCGACCCCGAGGCCCGGCAGCGGCTGCTGACCTTCGTCGTCGCTGGCGGCGGGTTTTCCGGGGTGGAGATCGCCGCCGAGCTGAACGACTTCGTCCGCGAGGCGATCTCCTGCTACCCCTCGCTGCGCCCAGACGACGCGCGGGTCATCCTGCTGCACAGCGGCGACCGCATCCTGCCAGAACTGTCGCCCGGGCTGGCCTGGTTCGCCCAGCGCAAGCTGCTGGAGCGCGGCGTCCAGATCCGGCTCGGAGTTCGGCTAGCCGCCGCCACCGCGCACGAGGTGCATCTGCAAGGCGGCGAGCGGATTGGAGCACACACGCTGGTCGTCGCGATTGGGGCCGGCCCCAACCCGATCCTCCAGGCGCTCGACCTGCCGATGGAGCGCGGCCGGCTGGCAGTGGACGAGACGCTGCTGGTGCGGGGCCAGCGCCGGGTCTGGGCGCTGGGCGATTGCGCCGCGGTGCCGAACCCGAAGACGGGCCAGCCCGCCCCGCCCACCGCGCAGTTCGCGCTGCGCGAGGGCAGGACGGTGGCGCGCAACGTCTACGCCACCGCGCTCGGGCGCCGCCCGGCCCCGTTCCGCTTCACCGGGCTGGGCCAGCTCGTCTCTCTCGGACACCGCTCCGCCGTCGCCGAGCTGCCGTTCGGGGTGAAGATCGCCGGCTTCCCCGCCTGGCTGCTCTGGCGCAGCTTCTACCTGTTCCGGCTCCCCAGCCTGGAGCGCAAGCTGCGCGTCTGGCTCGACTGGAACCTGGACCTGTTCTTCCCGCGTGACCTGGCGGAGCTGAACGTGGAGCGCACCGAGCGCATCTCGCTGGCCCACTACGAACCGGGCGAGGCGATCGTGACGCAGGGGGAGCGGGCCGATGCCTTCTACGTGATCATCAAGGGTGAGGTGCAGGTGCTGCGGCGGGCGGATGGCCAGGAGGTGGAGCTGGCCCGGCTGCGCCAGGGTGACTCGTTCGGCGAAGTGGGGCTGTTGCGCAACCAGCGGCGCAACGCCACCGTCAAGGCGGTGACCCCGGTAGATGTGATCTCCCTTGGCCGGCGGGACTTCGACCTGCTCACCGGCACCTGGAGCCACCTGGGGCGGATCATCGAGGACCTCGCCACCAGTCGCGACAGCGGCGCGCCACCGGCCACGGCGCAGCCCGAGTCCGCGGGCGGCGATGCCCGGGCAGGCAGCGCGCCAGGTTCCTGACCGCCAGGTGTCTCCAGGTGGCGGAACCTTGGGCCGGCGAGACCGCCGAGCAGTCGGGCCCGCCGCGGGCTGGGCAGGCAAGCACTCACGGCGCACGGAGCGGCTCCGGCGCGGCGTCGCGGGTGAGCCCCTGATGCGAGGATCGGGACCGCCGCCAGGTTTCTGGCCGCGTGACGCGGATTAGAGCCGGGACAGGACGGGGGTGTGGGATAATTCAGCGCGATGAAGCGTTCCTGTCTGTCGCTCTTCCTGCTGATCGCGCTGGTGGCTCTCCCATCGCTTGCCTGGGCGCAGTCCCGGTCGAGCGTCACCTGGGATAGCTACAACGTCGAGATAGCGATTCAGCCCAATGGCGACTTTATCGTCACCGAGACGCAGGCGATCAGCTTCAACGGTACCTTCAGCAAGGCGTATCGGGAGATCCCGCTGGATCGGACAACGGGCATTACCGACGTCCAGGTGGGTGAGCCCAACCGCCCCTATCGCCAGGCCTACGGGGTGGCCAACAGCTACAGCGTCAGCACGACGGACGCGGGCACGCTGCGGATCGATTGGTGGTTCCCGCAGACGACGAACGCGCAGCGGACGTTCATCATCCGCTACCGGGTCCACGGCGGGCTGCGCTACTACCCGGGCGGCGACCAGCTCTACTGGAAAGCGATCTACGACAACCGGGCCGGGCCGATCCGCTCCGCCAGGCTCAGCGTCACCTTCCCGCAGGACGTCCCGCGCGACCAGCTCCTGGCCACGGTGTACCCCGGCGGCCTAGCCAGCGGGCCGGACGTCCCCGATCCCCGCACCGTGCAGTTCAGCGCTCAGAATGTGACGGCCCAGACCGGGCTGGAGGTGCGGGTGCAGTTCCCGCATGGGCTAGTGCAGGGGAGCCCGCCGCCCTGGCAGGCCACCGCCGACGCGGCGGACCACTGGAATCAGGATATCCGCCCGATCCTCGACTTCCTGGCACTGCTGGTCGGGCTCGCGATCCCGGTCGTCGGCCTGGTGATCGTCTTCCTCACCTGGTACACCAAGGGCCGCGACCCACGGGTGAGCGGGGTGCCGGAGGTGCTGGAGCAGCCGCCAAGCGACCTGCCACCCGGCGTGGCCGGGACGCTGGTGGACGAGCAGGCCGACGTGCAGGACGTGCTGGCCACGCTGCTGGACCTGGCGCGGCGCGGGATCATCCAGATCCAGGAGGAGCAGAACCCGGAGCTGCTCGGCTCGTCGCGGGACTTCGTGATTACCCAGGTGCAGCCCAACCCCATCGGGCTGCGCGCCTTCGAGCGCACGGTGCTGGCCGCGGTGCTGCCCGGCGGGCAGCCGACGCGCGTGTCGGAGATGAAGGGGCGCTTCCAGGCGCACATCCCCCTCTTCCGGCAGCAACTGTTCGACGAAGCGGTGCGGGCGGGGCTCTTCAATGAGAGCCCGGAGAGGTCGCGGCAGCATTACCGTGCCATCGCCCTGGCACTCCTGGTGCTGTCGCTCGTGGGCGGGATCGTTTCCGTGATCCTGTTCGGCAGCCGGGTCGACCTGATCTTCGTCCCGTTCGTTGGCCTCGGGATCGTCGGGCTGGTCCTCGCCTGGACCAGCCGGGCGATGGCGCGCCGCACCCGGGCCGGGGCGCTGGAGGCGGCGCGCTGGCGCGCGTTCGGTCGCTACCTGGCACAGAGCGAGCTGCGCGACGGCCACCAGGACGTGCTGGAGCGCTACCTGCCCTACGCAGTCGCGCTCGGGGCGGACCGCGAGTGGCTGCGGAAGTTCGCCTCGGTCGGAACCCCACCACCGCGCTGGTATGGCCCGATGGGGGGCGGCTACGGCTCTGGCGGCATCCCGCCGATCATCATCCTTCCCGGTGGTGGCGGCTGGGGCGGCCCTGGACCGCGCCATCGCTCTGGGGGCGAGCCGAACGCGCCAGCCGATGGGGGGATCGGGTTCCCCACGCCGCAGGACGTCAGCGACCGCGCCGCCGGCGGGCTCCAGAGCTGGAGCGACGCGCTGGCTGACCTGCTCAACAGCACCTCCGATGCGCTCAGTCGCGGCGGGGGCAGCGGCGACTGGAGTGGCGGTGGCGGCGGCAGCGACGGCGGTGGCGGTGGCGGTGGCGGCGGCTTCGGCTAGCCGCGACGCCGGCCGTTCCAAGCCCTGAGGGGAACGCAGAGTCTGGAGGAGCGATGCCGCAGGGGCGAGCGCTCGCCTATGGATTGATCGCGCTTGGCGCGGGCCTGGCGGTGCTGGTGCTGCTCTGGCTGGTGGTTAACGCGGCCGGGGGGCAGCTTCGGGCGGGCGGCTTCGTGCTCGGGCTACTGCTGCTGTTCGTCCTGGGCGGCCCCCCGCTGGGCGCCGGGCTGTACCTGCTGAGCCGCGGCAAGCAGGAGGAGCAGGAGCAGCAGATGTTCGAGCGGCAGCGGCGCGTGCTGGATCAGGATCGTATGCTTCGTGCGGAGCTGGCGCGCTCCTTCCGCCAGCAGGCGGAGCGGCTTTCAGCGCTGGCCACCCCGGCCGCGGCGCGGACGGCCACCCGGCTGCGCGACCTCGCCGAGGACCTGGAGCGCCCGGGCTACGACCAGGCCAACTGGTACGGCGCCGTTACGCTGGATGCTGAGGACCAGGAGCAGCTCCAGCGCTACAACGACCTGCTGGTGGAGGAGCAGCGTCGGATCGAGCAGGCGACGGCGCGAGCGGAGGAGGACCCATCGGCGGCGACGCTGGCCCTGGTGCAGCAGGCGCTGGAGCGCTGGGAGGAGCAGTTCCGCCGCCGGCAGGACATCCTGCTCCGCGGCCGCAAAGCCCCCGGCGTCGCCCCCAGCGAGCTGCTGCGCGCGCGCCAGCCCAGCCGGGGCGCGGCGGCGCTGGCCGCGCTGAAACTCCGCGACGCAGTGACGCTGGATGGCGAGGACTACGTTGTCGAAGCGAGCGCCACCTACTTCGCCAGCGGCCGCACCTGGCACATCTTCACCCTGCGCTCGGAGCGCAGCGAGCGGTGGCTCTATGTCGGCCCGGGCGGGATCGATCTGGCGCTGCTGGAACCGGCGGCGCTACCAGCAGAGCTGGGCGCGCCCACCTTCGACGGAGGCTGCGCCCTGGCGGAGAGCGGCGCGGCGAGCGCAACCGTGGAGGGCACGGTGGGGCGCAGCGAGGGGGTGCTGGTGGACTACTGGCGCTACGCCTGCCCCAGCCAGGGGCTCGCCTGGGTGGAGCGCTGGCCCGACGACGCCCCCCGCGCCTACACCGGCGCCCCACTCAACCCGGCCGGCGTCGAGGTCTGGCCCGCCGCCTAACGCCCCGCATCCCGCGTCCGCCGGGCACTACGGTCCGATCACAATCCGCTCCCGGCGGCCGGTTTCGCGCCCGTGGCGCTTTACACTGAGCGCGACGATGCGCCCGCACCGCTCTTCGTATCCTGGTGGGCTCTCGACGCTGCAGCGGACGCTGCTGCTGGCCGGCATGGCGGGGCTGGTCCTGCTCGGCGTGGTGTACTGGCTGGCGATCCTGAGCGCGGCGCACTCCCTGCTGGGCACCATCAACGGGCTGTCGGAGGCGTTCGCACCGGTGCAGGCGACCGCCATTCCGCGCCAGGGTGCCGTCTTCAAGCAGTCGCCCCTGGAGAACGCTGCACCTACTCCGGTCCTGGTGGCTGCCACCCCGACGGTCGGCGCCGCGCTCGCCAGCATGCCAACGGCCGTGCCGCCTACCCCGGCGCCGAGCAGCACCCTAGCGCCCGCTCCATCGCCTCCACCGAGCCCCACGCCGGGCCAGGGCGGCCGCGCGCCACGGCTGGCTCAGCCCTCCCCATCGCCGGGCGCCATGGTGAGCGGCAGCGTCGCGCAGGTCAGCATTCAGGTGCGCGCGGATGCCGACCTGGTCGAGGCCCGCGCGGCGCTGGATGGCGCCCGGCAGGCGGTAACGCTGGAGCCGACCGCCAACGGCGTCTGGACGGCGCGCTTCAGTGCCCCGCTCAGCGCCGGACACCACCGCGTCTGGGTTCGCGCCCGCGATGCCGCGGGCCGCGAGGGCTCCTATGCCTGGGAATTCGACAGCCAGTAAGGCTCGCCGCCAGGCGCGGGGTGTCCGGTCAACCGCCGGTCGAGCCGATCTGGTGGGTGGCGGAGGTGGGTTCGCGTGGCGGTCCGGGCCTGGTGCGCTCGCCGCTGTCCTCCCGGGCAGTCTCGGTGCCGGTGGCCGGCGCGGGCTGCCCGGCGAGGATCTTCAACGCCTTGCTGAGCTCCTCGGCATAGCGCTGCTGGCCGACGAAGAAACCCACCCGCTGCGTTACCAGGCGCATCGCATCTCGACGCGGAAGGCCGAGCTGCTCGACCTCCAGGATGACGCGCTGCAGTTCAGTCAGGTGCGTGTCGGACATGACAAGAACAGTATACCGAGCCACCCCGGCCCGCGCAGTGCTTCAGGGAATGGGCTCCCCACGTTCGCGACGGGGGGCGAGCGGGAGCTCGAGGGTGAAGGTGCTGCCCTGATCGACCCGGCTCTGAACGATGATCCGACCGCCGTGCTGCATCGCAAGGCGATACGAGCTGAACAGGCCGAGGCCCAGGCCACGGATCTTCGCCGCGCCGGGAACCGAGCTCGTGGCATTGGCGCGGTAGAACGGCTGGAACAGCCGCGAGAGCGCCTCCGCCGGAATCCCCACCCCTTCGTCGCGCACCGCCAGGCGGGCCAGGTCGGCCTCACGGTCCACCACCACCTCGATGGCGCCGCCGCGCGGGCTGTACTTGATCGCGTTGCTCAAGAGGTTGCCGACGATCTGCTCCAGGCGGTCCGGATCCCAGCGTCCGACGACGGGCTCCGCGGTCCGCACCTGGATGCGGATCTCGTGCCGGTTGGTTGTGGCCCGGTACTGCTCCCCAAGCCGCCGGGCCAGCGCTGCCAGGTCCACCTCGCGCAGGCGCAGCTCCAGCTCCTGCCCCATCTCCAGCCGAGAGGCGTCCAGGAGCTGGCCCAGCAAGCGACGCATCGTATCCACCTGCCGGTCGATCGCGTCCAGGTCCGGCAGCTCGTCCTGGCGGGTCGAGTCGCGCCGCGCCCGCCGGCGCAGCAGGTCGGCCCGCCCCTTGATGATAGTGAGGGGGTTGTTGAGGTCATGGGAGACGGTGGCGAGGAACTCGTCACGGACACGCACCGCCTCATGGGCCTGGCGGTACAGCCGCGCCTCGCGGACGGCGGCACTGGCAAGCGCGGCGAGGGAGACCAGCAGCCGCTCATGGTCGTCGGTGAAGGCGTTCGGCTCAGGGCTCTCGACGACCAGCAGGCCAAAGGCGTGACCACCTTCGGCCAACGGCACCCCCAGCCAGGAGCGGAGGCCGAACTGCCGCGCGGTGTCTACGTCCCAGGTCCTGGGATCCGAGAGCTGGTCCTCCGAGCGCGCCGGGCGGTCGAGGGCGATGACCAGACCCGAGAGCCCGGCGTTGACCGGCTGGCGAGAGCCCAGCGATCGACCTTCCATGCCGCGCGTAGCGACGACCTCGATCTCCCGGCCGGAGGGGTCCACCAGCATGACGCGGGAATACTCCGCTCCGGTCAGCTCCTTGGCCGCTTCGAGCACGCGTTCCAGCCGGGCGCCCAGGTCGAGCTCGCCGCCGATGGCCAGCGCCGCCTGGTAGAGCGCACGCGCCTCCCGCTCGGACTTGCGGGTCTCCCGCACCAGGCGGGCGGTGTCGATCGCCTGCGCGGCGCGATGGGCGAGCTCCTCTGCCAGAACCAGCTCCGCCTCGCCGTAGCGCCGGCCCGAGTCGCCGACGACCAGCGTCAGCACCCCGAACACCTGGTCGCGAGCGCTGAGCGGGACACCAATGACGGAGCGGCTGCCGAGCGCCCGGATGAGCGCGGCGTGCTCCGCCGCCTGGGTTACGGTGCTCAAGATCTCGTCCGTGAGGTCGGAGATGAGCCTGGACCTGCCGACACGTAGCACCGCGCTGGGAAGGTTCGGGCTGTCCAGCTCGGGAGAGAAACGCTGCTGCAGCTCGGCAAGCAGCGGTTCTTTAGCGGGATCGGCGTGAGCGGCGGCCACACGCCGGATCCGGCCGGCCTCGGCCAGGTCGAGGACACAGAAGTCGGCCAGGAAGGGCACGGCGAGGCGGACCACGCGCTGCAGCGTCGCCTCCAGGTCGAGCGAGCTGGCCAGCAGGGCGCCGGCCTCGGCCAGAAAGGCGAAGCGGCGCTGAGCCACCTCGGCCTCGGTGCGAAGCTCTTGCTCCGCCTGGTACAGCCGGGCGTTGTCCACCGCCAGGGCGGCCCGCCCAGCCAGCTCCTCGGCGAACGCCAGGTCGTCTGGGCCATACTCGCGGCCTGACTCGGCAGTACAAAGCGTGATGGCGCCAAGAATCCTGCCATGGGCGATCAGCGGTACCATCATCCCCGAGGTGTAGCCGATGGCCCGTAGGATCTGCAGATGCTCGTCGTTGCACGCCGAGCGCTGCAGGAACGCATCCGTGAGTCGGGGATGAAGCTCGGCCTGGCCGCTGCGTAGCACCCGGGGAATGCCTTCGGGCGCGTCTGGGCGGGGAAGGTACCCCTCGCGCAGCCGCTGGGCGAGCGGTGCCTTGGCCGGATCGGCGTGGGCAACGGCGAGACGCCGGATCGACTGGTTCGCGTCTAGCGTGTCGACGAAGCACCAATCGGCCAGCACCGGGACCGCGAGCCGGGCCAGGCGGCGCAGCGTCTCCTCGTAGTCCAGGGAGACGTCCAGCAAGGCGCTCGCCTCGGCCAGGAACCGCTGGCGCTCCGCGTTGCGCTTCTGGTCGTCGATGTCCGTGCTGGTGCCGATCCAGGCGGTGATCTGCCCGGTCGCGTCGCGCAGCGGGATGGCACGAACCAGGTGCCAGCGGTACACCCCGTCGGCGCGGCGATAGCGGCACTCCACCTCATAGTCGCGCCCCGTGTGCACCGCCAGCAGCCAGCGGTCGGTGCAGCGGGGGAGATCGTCGGGGTGGATCGCTCGCTGCCAGCCGATCCCGAGGCTCTGCTCCGGGGTCAGGCCGGTATAGTCGTACCAGCGCGGGTTGCAATAATCGACGGCGCCGCCGGGTCCAGCGGTCCAGACGATCTGCGGCAGCGCAGCCGCGAGCGAGCGATAGCCCGGCGCGGGGGGCTCCTGCCCACCCCGAGCGTGCTGACGCTCGGTGACGTCGATCAGGCTGCAATGCGTCTGCAGCGTGTCGCCGGGGCCGCGGACGGGAACGGCGTCGAGCTGCAGCCAGCGCTGCTCACCGTCCGGACGTTGAATCGGGAGCACTACCCCGCGGACGGGGAGCTGGGTGCGCAGCGCGGTGCGCGGCGGAGCCTCGATGCCGGTCTGTCCCGCCAGCGCTGGCGAGACCATCTCCCACAGGGTGCCGCAGGGCAGAGCGCGGAGCTGCTCCATGGAGAGACCAAGCAGCGTCTCCGCGGTCTGGTTCACATACACCACGCATCCACCCACGTCCTCCACCACGATGCCACAGCCCAACGCCTCGTAGACCGCGCGGAGTGTCTCGTCAAGGCGGGCGGGAGGACTGGCCCGGGTGGCTGCCTCGCGTGCCAGGCGCTCGATCTCGCGGGGGGACGACACCGGACACAGCTCCAGCAGGAGAGTGCGCTTGGAGGCCCGGCAGGATGCGAGTCGGCACAGCGGCAGGCACCAAGAGCGCGAAAGTGTAACACATCCGACACGCCCAGCAAAGGCTTTACGCTGCCGCGCTGGCTACATTCCGCCTGGTTGGGCCAGCGACGGGAGACTGGCCCGGCGGAGCCGCCGTTGCCGCCTGGTACCATCGTCTCATGCGTCTGCTGGACGGGCGGAGAGACGATGGAGCGGTTGTGGACTCCGTGGAGAATGGACTACGTGGCTGGGGCGGCCGGCCCGGGGCCGGCTGGGTGCCTGTTCTGCGACAAGCCGGCGCAGCAGGATGATGAGGCGAACCTGCTGCTGTTCCGCGGAGCGCGGGCGTTCGTGCTGCTGAACCTGTTCCCTTACAACACCGGACATCTGATGGTCGTCCCCTATCTGCACACCGGCGACCTGGCCGGCCTGGACCCGGCGATCGGGACCGAGCTGTTCCAGCTCACCCAGCGCGCGGTTGGCGCGCTGGAGCAGGAGTACCGGCCAGACGGGTTCAACCTGGGGATGAACCTGGGCCGCGTCGCCGGCGCTGGGGTGCCGGATCATCTCCACATCCACGTGGTTCCGCGTTGGAACGGTGACACGAACTTCATGCCCATCACCGCCGACACCAAGGTGTTGCCCGAAACGCTCCAGCGGACCTACCAGCGTCTCAAACCGCTATTCGCCTCCTGACACGGCGCCCGCCGGCTGTGCCGCTGGCATGTAATGTGCAAGCAGCTCGCAAGTGGGTCCGCCTCTTCCTCCTCCACGGGCGCTGCCCCTCTTCAACAGCGGGCAGCGCCCGTGTCCGTTCTCCGGGCGATCCCTCCCAGGACCGCGGCGCGGTCCTGGCGAGAAGACGCAAGCGGCCGAGCACACACCACATAGGCTCGGCCGCTTGCGTCTGTCGGGAGATAGGGAGCTAGGCGTAGGTTCGATCGCTCAGGAGCTGGATCAGCCGCGTCACCGCGTAGGCGATCAGCAGGTACACCAGCATCGCGATGAGGGTGGTGACCTCCAGCACCGCGCCGTCGAACCGCGGCTCGCGCACCAGCGTTCGGAACGGGGCGACGAACAGCCCGCTGAGCTGGTAGATGAACGCGGCAAACGGGTTGTCCGGATTAGCGGCGATCGCCCGCAGGATGAAGCGGAGCGCCAGTAGCCCCTCCAGCAGCCCGAACAGGTACCAGATGAAGCGGTTCACCTGGTAGCCCCAGGGCACGTAAGTGCGCGGCTGGACGTAGGCCGGCGGACCAGCGACCGGGGGGGTCTCTGGCGTGGTATTGCGAACGGAGGTCGATCGGTCGACGACAGTCGTGTCGTCGGTTAGATCGGGCTCCTCGACGACACGCTCGGTACGGCGCTCGTACGCCATGGTGTCCATTCCTCCTCAGAACCCGGGCGTAGACAAGCAGCGCCCGGCGGACAGATGGTCCGGTGTCCGCCAGGCAGTTACGCACAAGGCGTGCCGCGCATGGGCTCAGAGCTAGCTGCTGCCGCCGCTCGCGCGCGTAATCAAACGGCCCAGCTCCTCGCGGAGCCGCATGGCGTGCCGCTCGTCGTCCCGCTGGATCTCTTCAAAGAGCTGGCGAAGACCCTGCTCGCCCGCTTCGTCGCAATCCTCGATGTACGCTTCGTAAGCGTCGAGCGCTTCGAGCTTGCTCTGAAGCGTGGTGAGCAGGTCATACTCGACGTCGCTGATCTCCATGCGCGGTTCTCCCGACCTGTGCTAGTGGCGCCGATCTCTGGAGCGAGCATGGAGCGTGCCAGGGTGCCGGCTACGGTACACTTGCAGAGCCTGCCGAAGGCACCGCCGGAGTGTCGATGAAGGTCCTGGATACCCTCACGCGTGAGCCACGTGCCGTCATTGGCGAGGGCAACCTCGTCCGAATGTACGTGTGTGGTGTGACCCCGTATGACACCACGCACCTCGGGCACGCTCGGACGTTCCTGGTCTACGACGTGCTCGTGCGCCACCTCCGCGCTCGCGGCGTGGCGGTCCGCTATGTCCGCAACGTGACCGACGTGGACGACTCCATCCTCGAACGGGCGCGACAGATGGGGGAGCATTACCTGGACCTGGCCGAGCGCTACATGCGCATCTTCGACCAGGACATGCGGGCGCTCAACGCCATCCCGCCGGACGTCGCCCCGCGTGCCACCCAGGAGATCCCGGAGATGCAGCGGCTGATCCGGGCGATCCTAGACAAGGGACAGGCATACGTTCGCCAGGGCACCGTCTACTTTCGGGTGGCGAGCGTCCCGCAGTACGGGTCGCTCAGCCGGTTCGACCGGGCGCGGATGCTCGCGGTCAACCGCGAGTTCTCGGAAAACCCGGACGACCCGTTGAAGGAGGATCCGCTGGACTTTCCAATCTGGAAGGCGGCGGTGCCAGGCGAGCCGACCTGGGACAGCCCCTGGGGGCCGGGGCGCCCGGGCTGGCACATCGAGTGCTCGGCGATGTCCGAGCGCTACCTGGGTGTCGAGTTCGATCTGCACGGCGGCGGCGAGGATCTCATCTTCCCCCATCATGAGAATGAGCTGGCCCAGTCAGCCGGCTTCTCCGGGCGCTACCCCTTTGCCCACGTCTGGATGCACGTGGGAATGGTGCGTCTGGGCGGGATCAAGATGTCCAAGTCGCTCGGGAACATGGTGTTCGCCCGCGACCTGCTGCGCCGCTACACCTCGGATGCGATTCGGCTCTACCTGCTCCGGCAGCCCTACCGCGAGCCGCTCGACTACGACGAGGCAGAGCTGGCCGCCTGTGAAGCACGGGTGCAGCAGCTACGAGCCGCCACGGAGGGCGCCAACAGCCGCGCCGCGCGGCCCGACTCTCGCGCCGAGACTGGCCGTGAGGCGGCTCTGGCGGCGCTAGACGACAACCTGGACACGCCGCGGGCGCTGGCAGTATTGGAGCAGCTCGCGGCTCAGGCGCGCGAGGACCGGGAGCGCGCTGACCCGAGCCCGGTGCTCGCCGCGACGATCCGCGAGCTCGGCGAGCGCCTCGGCCTGATGCTCAGGTAGCGGCGGGCACTCGGGGCGAGGCTGGCACCCCACCTGAACGGTCCGTGGCGACGCTACGTGAGCTCGTCCCGCAAGAGCTGGAGCAGCTCCAGCGCGCTCAGGGCGCTGGAGCGCCGCCGCGCCTCGGCGAAGAGCCGGCCGGCTTCCTTCCCGCGCCGCGCCGCCAGCTCCGCCACCTCGTCCGCCTGGAGCTGGATCCCCTGCCACTCCAGCGGCACGTCGCCCTCGACGAAGACCCGGTCCAGGTACTGCCGGGCCCGCTCATCCCCTTCGGTGTCGAGATAGCGATACAGCTCCATCAGCTCCGCTGGCGGCAGGCCATGCTCCAGCCGCTCTTCGATAATGTAGAGGCGGATCCGCTCCTGGCTGGGCGGAGCCAGGTCGTACAATGAGGGGACGTGGCCCGGGGCGAACGGCGCGTAGGCGCATGACTCGTTGTCCTCCTCGTCGTCGTAGCTGTCCAGGTCCTCCGGATCGTCGAAGATCGAGCGGACCGGGCGGCGGTTGATCTCCGCCCCTGCCAGACGGGCAAGTGCATCCATGGGGTCTTCATCCGGCTGGTCCTTGGCGATCTCCTGGACCCGGCGCCAGGTAGCGGCGAGGTCCAGCCCGCGCTGGTGCGCCGCTTCGGTGAGGTCGAGCACCTCGTCCTCGAACTGGCGCCATTCTGGGGGCACCCGGCGCAGCAGAAAGCGGCTGTCGAGGTAGCGGGTAGCGCGTGGGTCATCGGCCAGGTCGGCATAGAGCCCGGCCACCGCCTCGCCGGTTGCGCCGCCCGAGAGCACGGAGTAGATGATGAAGCGCCGAACCCGGTTCCGGCTGCGCGGCGACAGATCGCCGAGCCTGAGCTCCGGTTCGGCAACCGGCCCCTCTGCCCCCGCGGGCTCCTCTGCCTCCGCGAGCTCTCCCTCGAGCGCGGTGTCCTGTTCCGTGTCGTTGTCTACCATCTCCTTCTATATAGCACCCCCGCGTGGCGAAAACTCGGAAAACCGGGTTGAGACTTGGTACAGATCCGTTAGGCCCGGGCAAACCGAGGGGCGCGGGCACCCCTCTATCATGGTCGCGCACACCTGGTTCGGGAGGCGGCCATGAGCGCGACGGGCACCCTGGTGCACCTCGATCCCCGAGACCTGCTGCTGGATCCGGAGAACGTCCGACGCGATGGGCCGGGGGACCTGGAGGCGCTGGCACAGAGCATCCGCGAGCACGGTCTGCTCCAGCCGATCGGGGTGCAGCGGGAGAACGGGCACTACCGCGTGGTCTACGGCAACCGCCGCCGCGAGGCCGCGGTGCTGGCCGGCCTGGAGCGCGTGCCCTGCTTGCTGCTCGATCCACCGGAGGAGCAGCGGCTCGTCTGGCAGCTCCTGGAGAACCTGCAGCGGCGCGATCTGAACGACCTGGACAAGGCCGAGGGGCTGGCGCGGCTGCGCCGCCGGCTGGCGCGCCAGGCGGGCGCGTCGCCGGAGCGGGACCTGGACGAGCGGGTCGCGCGGGCGGTGGGGCTGTCGGCCGCGACCGTTCGGCGCTACCTGGGGTTGCTGGAACTGGCGCCGGCGGTGCGCGGCCTGATCGCCGACGGCGACCTGGGCGTGACCCAGGCGCAGCACCTCCGCCTGGTGAAAGACCCCGCCCAGCAAGAGACGCTCGCCCGTGCCGCGGTGGAGCGAGGGCTGTCCGCCGCGGCGCTCAGCCGGGCCGCCCGCCTCCTGGCCAACCAACCGGGGATGTCCATCGAGGAGGCGCTGGGCCAGGGAGAGCGCGGGGTGGAGCCGGTGGCGCGGCGCGATCCACCCGCCGCACTGGAGCGCCTGCCGCGGCCGCCCAAGGTGGAGACGGCGGCGGAGGACGACGACGGGGGGCTGTGGGAGGACGACGCGGCCGAGGACGACCCTGAGGCACGCGGCCCAGCCGGCCCCTCGACCGCCGACGGCCACCGCGTCTTCCGCATTCGCAGCGTCGGCGCCTTCGTGGACGAGGTGGACCGGCTGGCGCGGGCGCTGCAGGATGGCGACCTGGCCCGAGCGGCCGCCGATGAGCCGGACGCCCCGATTCAGCTCCGGCTGGCGCTCCGCCAGTTGAGCTTCGTCGCCAGGGAGCTAGAGCGCCTGCTCCGCCGCAACGGCTGGGGGGTGTAGCGCCTACTCAGTGGCGCCCTCGTCGTCCTCGCGCAGCTCGCGCAGGAACGTGTCAAGCTCCTCAATGATGCTCTCCGCGCTTTGCAGCGGCCCGGGCGTGCCCTCCCAGGGGACGATCGCCTGCCACTCGTCGGCCGCGTGTGCTTCGATCTGGCGGACGTACGCCTGAACGTCCTCGCGCCCCTGCAAGGCCTGCTCGATCTGCTCGTCCAGTTCGCGCGCCGCCACGTCCAGCGGGCCCAGGTCCACCTGCAGGCCCAGCAGGGCGGACAGATGCTGGAGCAGCGCCTGCACCACCTTTGGGTTCGGGGTGCCGCTGACGTAGTGCGGCACGTGTCCCCACAGGCTCGCCGCCGCGATCCTGCGCTCAACGCAACAGTCGATGAGCGCGGATTGGATGCTGGAGGGCCCCTCGTAGTTGCTGAAGCGCACCCCGAGGCTTGTCAGCGTGTGCCGCAGCTCCGGGGTGGGCGCCCAGGCGCTGATGGTGGCAGCCATGCGGTGGGAGACACGGTCGTAGGTCCCACCCAGGGTGAACAACGGCCCGCCGCCCACGCGCTCGGTGAGCTCGAGCACGGTTGCGACGTACTCGCGCCAGCGCACGTTCGGCTCGCGGCCGAGCAGCAGCACCAGGTCGCGCCCTGAAGGATCACGCGCCGCGAAGAACTCGCTCGTCGGCCAGCTCAGCACCCGCTGCTCGTCACCCAGCAACAGCGTGGAAGGACGCGCCTCCCCGAAGACGTAGAACAGCTCCGGGTCGATCGAGGCGAAGCGCCTCGCCCCCAGGGTGCGGATCAGGTAGGCGAGCGCGCCCGATCCCGCTTCACCCGCGTCGGGCCAGCCGGTAAAGGCGGCGACGACCGCCGGGTAGCGCAGTCGAGGAAGCTCGTCAAGGAGCAGGGTCGCCATATGTGCTCCGGGCGCGGCACTGCCGCGGTAGACTCTCCTCGATCGCAGTGTACCACCCGCGCCGCTCAGGCGCGCCCGCCATCTGCCCACGGCTTGTGTCGGGCCTGTGGCGGGTTTGTGACCCAGGTGATTTTGGGGCAGCACTATACTGGGTTCGCCGGCGCGAGCCGGCCCGGTGTTCATCCTTCTCCCCCTCTTCTCTCCCTGGAGACTCCCATGTCCTCCGTGCGTGCCCGCGTTCCGTGGGCGGCGTTGGCCGCTGCATTGGCAATGCTCTTCTTCGCCGGTCGGCTGGTGCAGGACCTGCGCGACCGCCTCGTCGTGGCCGAGCGCCGCGCCGCCGTCGCGGAGCAGGCGCTGGCCACCGCCACAGTCCAGCTCGCCACCGCCAGCGCCGCGCTAGCGACCGCTACCGCCGCCCCGATCGCCCGGCTGGCGGAGGCGCGGGCCGCCCTCGAGCAGATCTTGCAGGCCACGCTCGCCGCCTTCCGCGACCCAAGCCCGGAGCAGGTCGCCGCGCTGTCCACCCTGTACGACAGCCAGCCGCTGGCCGAGGTGATGCCGGAGATCGACCACCTGCGCAGCCAGGGCCTGCGCCTGGGCGGCCGCAGCGGCTTCGTGCTGGACGTCCGCGAGGCGGACGTGCTGGGCAGCGACCGGGCGCGCATCCGCACCCAGGAGCGCTGGACTTACGATGAGCTGAACGCTCAGGGGCAGTCCGTCCGCTGCGTCCAGGACCTCTACAGCGTCGCCTACATCCTCCAGCGGCAGGACTCCGGCTGGCGCATCGCCGAGCTGATGCAGGAGGCGCCGCGCCAGCGCCAGGCGTGCTGACCCCGTGGCAAAGCGCGTCTCCACGGCCAGCGATGCGGCATACTACGCCCAGGCGGACGCGAGGCCGCCGCGGGAATCCGGGATGCCGAAACGCTCGCGCGAGATGCCCAAACGCCCGATGAGCCGAGAGCAGGCGGAGCGACTGCTCCGGGAGGGGACCTTTGTTGGAATCGAGCTGATTCCCTGGGCCTCCAACTATACCTTCGCTGCCTCGCTCATGCTCCCCAACGGCGATTGCTACATGGGGATCTACAAGCCGCGGCGTGGGGAGATCCCTCTCTATGATTTCCCCACCGGCACCCTCTACCGGCGCGAAGTGGCCGCGTACCGCGCTGCCCGCGCCCTCGGCTGGGACCTCGTTCCGCTCACGCTCATCCGCGACGGCCCCCATGGCGTGGGGAGCCTGCAGCTCTTCATCGAGGCGGACGAGCAGTTCGACGTCCTGCACGATCCGAACCTGGATCACGCCGCCGTGCAGCGGCTAACCGTGTTCGACTTCCTGACCAACAATGCCGACCGCAAGGCGGGCCACGTCCTGCGCGACTGTGACGGCCACCTCTGGGGTATCGACCACGGGCTGACCTTCAACGAGGAGCCCAAGCTGCGCACCGTCCTCTGGCACTATCAAGGCCAGCCGATCCCAGAGGACATCCTGAGCGAGCTGGAGGAGTTCGCCACCGCTCCAGGTCGGGCGGAGGCGCTGCGGGTGGAGCTGGGCGAGCTGCTCAAGCGGCCTGAGATCGAGGGCTTTTTCGAGCGGCTGGAGCGCGTGCTCGCGCTGCGCCGCTTCCCCTCGCCCGGGCCGCGCCGCCACGTCCCCTGGCCGCTGTATTAGCGGCCAGGGGACGTGGCGGCGGGAGAAAACGAGCCGAGCCCCCGACGAGTGCCGGGGGCTCGGCTGTCTGCGCTGGATGGCCTCATGCCATCCGTGGGCGCTGGTGCTAGCCCCGTGTTCCCGCGGCACGTGGCGCAGCCACCGGGGCCGTTGGTGCCGCCAGCCGCTTCTGGCCCCACGGGGTGCCGAGCAGCGGGAGCAGGTAGCGGTCGAGCCCGATGTAGCCGGCGTTCTTCCAGGCGAGCATCAGCAGCACTGCCAGCAGGAACAGCACCGGGTTGGTCGAGGCGCTGCCCGCGAGCATGAAGTTCAGGTTCATCAAGGCACCGAAGAAGGCGGCGATCCCAACCAGGCCGCCGACGATCAGGCCGAGGCCCACCAGCAGCTCGCCGAAGACGATCAGCTTGGCGAACCATACCTGTGACTGGCTGTCGATCAGGAGCTGCAGGAAGCCGCGGTACCAGTCATAGGTGACCGGTGCCCTGGCCGGCGGCTCCGGCATCTGCACTGCGCTCTTCCAGTAGGCGAGCAGCGCGCTGCCGTCGCCCATCCACTTCGGATCGGTGAACTTGTGCCAGCCCGCCTCGAGCCACTGGGAGCCCAGGTAGAGCCGAACCACCAGCCAGATCCAGGCGGCGCGACTGCTCTGGAACAGGAACTGGGCAATGGGCGGGTCCTGAATGAGCACGTTGCCTTTCTCGTCCGTAATGTGCGTGACGCGGAACATCGTGTCCTCCCCACGTCTTTGCTCTCATCGAGCGAACGGTTCCCTCTGTTCTTGTTCGCTGCTGCCTGAACAGTACGGGGTGGGGGCCTTCACCAGCCCCTGGCAGGTGTCCCGCGCTACCCAGGACATTCGCCTTGCGCTCACCGAGCGCGGCGGAGCGCGGAGCCCGGTCCGGACGAACGTCCCCTCGCGCCCGGGGCACGTGTCCCAGGTCCAGCGCTGGCCGTGGCGATACCCTGTGACTGTTCCGCTCGCCGCGTCTTCCGACACGCGCCGGCGGTCCAACACCGAAGACACGGGAGAGCCAGATGGCGACGCTAGTTGCCCCACCCCGCCCGGCCACGCGACTGAACCACGAGACGCGTGTGGTCGAGGAACCGACCATCCAGACCGTCGTTGTCACGCCGGCCGTGGAAGCACCGGATTCCCTCGCTGAAGATGGGTACGCGGCCGACGTGCGCGTTGGCCGTATCGCCGTTCAGCTCCTGGCACTGCTATTCATCTTCATGGTGCTGATCGTCCCGCTCTCGCTCGCGCTGGTGAACCTGTATCAGCTCTGGTAGGCGGCCCCGGCCGAGGAGCAGCCGCGGGCGGTGACCGAGACGATTGGAGGCAGCGCTGCCATGACTGACGTAATAGACCTCTATCTGGCGCGGGCGCGCCAGGACCCCCAGTTCCGCCTACTGCTTCGCTCGCAGCCGCGCCGGGTGCTGCGAGGCAAAGGGCTCACGCGAGAGGAGGTGCAGCGGCTGCTGGAGGCGGCGGGAGTCGAGCCGACACATCGCCCACGGATCAGCGCGCTCACCGAGGCGCGTGTGCTGGTGGGAGCGGCCGGCTGAGCCAGCGCGCAGCCGCGGCTGACAGCCGGCCACGGAAAGAAAGGACCCGATGCGAAACGCTCTCGCTACTCCCGGCAAACCGATCAGCACGCGACTTGCCGCTCCTTGCGCCAGTCGGGCGGCCAGCTCGGCGGACCGCCCGACGGCTAGCCTGGCCGCCGTCGGCACGGCGCGCTACCTTCGCCTGCGGCTGGCGACCGTGGTGGCGCCGGTCGCCTTCCTGGCCGTCATCGACTACCTGCGCCACACCCTCTTCACCGACTGGCTGCACACACTTCCCGGGACACTGGCCATCGGCGTGCTGCTGGCAGGAGCGGCCGCGCTGTTCTCGAACGCCGTCTTTGGGATGCTCGCGCGCCTCCAGGGCACGGTACTGCTCCAGAGCCAGCGGATGGCCGCGTTGGAAGAGCACGACCGACTGGCCCGCGAAATCAACGACGGCTTCCTGCAGCGGATCTACGGCGTCGGGCTGAGCCTGCAAACCTGCCTCCTGTCAGACGAGCTGCCCCCCGCTACCGCGCGGGCGCTGGAGCGGGCGATCGGCGAGCTGGATAGCACCATCGGCGCAATGCGCGAGTACCTGATGCAGCCGCCCGACCCCGCTGAGCGGGGCTCGGGCCGCTAAGCTGCCCGGCTCCCCTCTCGGCCGCCACGGCACAGGCGAAGCTCACTCCGGCCGGGACCGGCCGCTGCCGGTACAATGGCGGCGTGATTGCCGTTCCTGATAATCCGCCAGATCGGTCACGTGCCGCGTGGTCTGAGGACGCGCGGCTGGCGGCGCTGTCACAGGCTGCGATCGCCATCACCTCCGAGCTGTCGCTCGACCGCGTCCTGCAGCGGATCGCAGACATCGCCCGCGAGCTGATAGGCGCGCGCTACGCCGCCCTGGGGGTCGCGGATGAGCAGGGCCGCATCCGCCAGTTCCTCACCTCGGGCCTCACCCCCGAGCAGCGGCTGGCGATCGGGCCGCTGCCACGCGGCCTGGGCCTGCTCGGGGTGCTGATCCACGAGGGGAAGCCCTTGCGGGTCGCCGACATCGCCCGCGACCCGCGCTCGGTCGGCTTTCCCGCGCACCACCCGCCGATGACCTCGCTGCTGGGAGTGCCGATCAAGGCGCGCGGCGAGGTGCTCGGGGACCTCTACCTGACGGATCGGCTGGATGGCCAGCCGTTCACCGAGCAGGATGAGCAGCTCGCGATTCTGCTGGCCGGCCACGCCGCGGTGGCGATTCAGAACGCCCGGCTGCACGCCCGGCTGCAGGAGCTGGCGCTGCACCAGGAGCGCAGCCGGATCATGCGCGACCTGCACGACGGCATCATCCAGTCGCTATTCGCCATTGGGCTCAGCGTCCAGGAGACGCTCCACTTGCTCGACACCGCGCCGGGCGAGGTACGCCCGCGTCTGGAGCGAGTGGTGGGCGACCTGGACCAGGTGATGGCCGATATCCGGCGCTACATCCTGGACCTGGACCGCTCCAGCCAGCCGACGGAGGGCGACCTGGAAACTCGCCTTGGCCACCTGGTCTCCGAGTTCCAGGCGGCCACGCCGATGCAGATCCAGCTCTCCGTCGCGCCCGAGCTCAACGAAGCGAAGCTGCCCGGGGAGATGATCGAGCACCTGATCCAGATCGCCCACGAGGCGCTTGCCAACGTGGTGAAGCACGCCCACGCCTCGGCGGCTGCGGTCCGCCTGGAGCGCAGCCGCCGCGGGCTGGTGCTCACCGTCTGGGATGACGGCGTCGGCTTCGACCCGCGCGCCCGCCGGACGGCCCAGCAGCGCGGCTTGCGCAACATCCACGCCCGCGCCGCCGCGCTGGGCGGCTCGCTGCAGATCAGCAGCGAGCCCAGCCATGGGACCCGGGTCCTGGTGGCGATCCCGCTCTCGCCGCACGCTCGGCGGCCAGCCGCCAGCCGCCAGCCTGCGGCGGACAGTAGCCCGTAGGACGCATCCTGCCCGGGTACCTGGGTACACTCCCTGGTGTGGAGGGCGGAGCGCTGATCGCCCTGAAGGATGGCCATGCCTAACCTGCGTATTCTGCTCGTCGATGACCATGAGGTGGTGCGGCTGGGGCTCAAAGCCCTCCTCAGCCGCCACCCGAGCTTCGAGGTGGTGGGAGAAGCGGCAAACGCCGACGAGGCGCTCCGCAAGACGCTGGCGCTCAAGCCGGACGTCGTGGTGATGGACATCCGCCTCCCGGGAGAAAGCGGCATCCAGGCCACCCGGGCGATCGTCCAGGAGCGGCCGCAGACCAAGGTCATCATCCTGACCTCATACGCCGAAGACGAGCTGCTACTAGAGGCGATCGAGGCTGGCGCCTCTGGCTACGTGCTCAAGCAGATCGGGTCGAATGATCTGGTGCGCGCCCTGGAGGCGGTGGCGCGGGGCGAGTCGCTGCTGGACCCGGCGCTCACCGGGCGGGTGTTCCAGCGGCTGCGCCAGGCGGCGCGGCAGGAGCGGGGCAGCGCCTTCCGCGATCTGACCGACCAGGAGATGAAGATCCTGCGGCTGGTGGCGGAGGGGCTGACCAACAAGGAGATCGGCAGCCGGCTCTACCTATCCGAAAAGACCGTCCGCAACTACGTCTCAATGATCCTCGGCAAACTGGGCCTGGCGTCGCGCGCCCAGGCCGCCGCCTACGCCGTCCAGCACGGCATCTACCAGCTCGAAGAGCCACGACCCTGAGGGACAGATGTCCCGCCTCTGAGCGCGGGAGTCCCAGCGGCGTCGGGACGCGCTGCCTCAATTGCGGGACGGTTGCCCGCGGTACCGCGGGCACAGCCCGCCGTACCGTTTCTCCAGGCTGAGCCGCGCAGACACGCGGCTCAGCACACTGTGAAGGGAGAGACAGCACCGTGAGAGCCTTCTCCGTGCTCATCGCCGTGTTCCTGGGCATCGCGCTCGTCCTCGCGGCCGTCGTCGGTGCCACGATGTACTTTGTGCGACCCGTCGCCTATGTGGGCGGGCAAGGGGTGATGGCCCCTGGCTCGATGCCCGGGATGTCCATGCCCGGCCAGGCGCCGGCGCCGGCGGTGCAGCCGGCGGCCAGCGCCAGAGCCAGTGAGCTTCAGGTGACTGCTACGGAGTGGGGCTTCACGCCGAATCGGCTAGAAGTCGCCGCCGGCAGTCCGTTCACGCTGACATTCACCAACAAGGGCTCCATCCAGCACGACCTCGCGGTCACCGGCACCAGCGTCAAGCTCGTCGCTGACCCCGGGAAGACGGCTGAGGGCACGTTTACCATCGACAAGCCCGGCGAGTACGCAGTCATCTGCTCGATCCCGGGCCACGCCGAGGCGGGCATGAAGGGCATCCTCGTCGCCACCGGCGCGGGCCAGACGGCCGCGGTGCAGCCGGCGACGCCGCCCACGGCCGAGCAAGCGGCCACGACCGAGGCGAAGCCGATTCCGGCCGGCACCCAGCGCCTGCCGCTGCCGGCCGTCGCCCCGCCGATCACCCGCACCACCCCGGCGCTGGTGAAGGTGGAGCTCGAGACCAGGGAAGTGACCGCGCTCATGGCGGACGGCGTCGCCTACACCTACTGGACGTTCAATGGCACCGTGCCCGGGCCGATGATCCGCGTTCGCCAGGGCGACACAGTGGAAGTGACGCTCAAGAATTCGCCGGACAGCAAGGTCACGCACAGCATCGACTTCCACGCGGTGACCGGGCCGGGCGGTGGAGCCAAGGTGATGCAGGTCGCCCCGGGCGGCCAGGGCGTGTTCCGCTTCAAGGCGCTGAACCCGGGCGCGTACGTGTACCACTGCGCCACCCCGATGGTCGCTCACCACATCGCCAGCGGGATGTACGGCCTGATCGTCGTTGAGCCCGAGCAGGGCCTGCCTGCGGTGGACCGCGAGTACTACGTGATGCAGGGCGACTTCTACCTAACCGGCGACCGCGGCCAGCAGGGCCTACGCGACTTCGACATGAACAAGATGCTCGCCGAGAACCCGGACTACGTGGTGTTCAACGGCAGCGTCGGCGCCCTGACCGGGGAGCACGCGCTGAAGGCCAGGGTGGGCGACACCGTGCGCATCTTCTTCGGCGTCGGCGGCCCGAACAAGACCAGCAGCTTCCACGTGATCGGCGAGATCTTCGACCGGGTCCACCCGGAGGGCGCCTCGGAGACGCTGACCAACGTCCAGACCACCATGGTCCCCGCCGGCGGCGCGACCATGGTGGAGTTCCAGACCCAGGTGCCCGGCACCTACATGCTGGTGGACCACAGCCTTGGCCGACTGGAGAAGGGCGCCGCGGCCCAGCTCGTGGTGGAAGGCCCGGCCAATCCCGACGTCTTCCAGACTATCCAGGAAGGTAATGGCGGGAGTGGCGGCCACTAACCGCTGAGATCACCCGGTAGTCAGGTGAGGGCGGCGCCCCGAGCGCCGCTCTCATCCTATCGTCTGCGCCCGCCTCACACTGGCTTGGCCCCACCAGCGCCCGCTGCCACCTCGACAGCGGGCGCGCTACAATCCGCCCGCCCAGATGGGCGCCAGGGCCACTGAACGCGACAGGAAGGGATCGAAGCCGGTGAACAGGTTGCCAGCCGTGCGCTTCGGGGTGATCGGGGTGGGGCTGTTTGGCGAGCGCCACCTGGCGGCGCTGCACGGCATCCCCTTCGTCGAGGTGCTGGCGGTGGCGGACGTCGATCCGGCGCGGCTGGAGGCGATGGCCAGCCAATACGGCGTGCCTCGGCGCTACCCAGACGGGCTGGCGCTGGCGGCCGACCCGGACCTGGACGCGGTGATCGTGGCCACCCCCGAAGCGCTGCACCGAGACTCCACGCTGGCAGCGCTGGAGCACGGTAAGCACGTGCTGGTGGAGAAGCCGATCGCGACCGAGCTGGCCGAGGCGGAGGAGATGGTCCGCGCGGCCGAGCGGGTCGGCCGCCACCTGGTCCCCGGCCACCTGCTCCGCTTCGAGACGCGCTTCGCCCTGGTGAAGGAGCGGCTGGACAGCGGCGCCCTCGGGCGGGTGATCTCGCTCTCCCTCCGGCGGGACCGCTCGCGGGCGCTGGTGCCCAAGTACCTGCGCACCCATCCGTTCCTGGAAGTGTCGATCCACGATGTCGACCTGGCGCTCTGGTACGCGGGCGACCGGGTCCGCCGGGTACGCGCCTGGCAGCGGCAGGCGCACCCCGCCCCGTACCCGGACGCGGTCTGGGGCTTCCTCGAGTTCGAGCAGGGCGCGGTCGCCTGCCTGGCCAACCACTGGCTGCTGCCCGAGCAGAGCGGCCTCGGGCTGGGCGACACGCTGCACCTGGTCGGCAGCGCCGGGACGGCGGTGGTCGACCTGACCCACCCCGGGCTGGTGTTCTACCAGGAGCGCGGGCACGAGGTGCCGGACATCTCCTACGACCCCTCTACTCGCGGCGCGGCTCAGGGAGCGCTCCGCGAGCAGGACGCCCACTTCGCTCTCTGCCTGCTGCGGGGCGAGACCCCCCGCGTCGCCACCGCCCGCGAGGCCCTGGAGGGGCTGCGGATAGTACAGGCGCTGATCCGCTCGGCCACGGAAGGGCGCGACGTCGCGCTGAACGAGCCCGGATTGTAACGCTCACGCAACACCTTCGACACCGGCCGTTTCCTTCCACGAAACGGATTTGGCATACTGGGCCGTCCCGCGGCCCGCCTCGGCGCCCGGTGTCGATCCTTTCCCGCGAGAATGGCATGTCGCATCCAACCCGTGTCGCGTCGCTCGTCCTCCTGCTCGCCACGCTCGTCCTCCTGATCCCGTCGCCCACCTGGGCAGCCCCCAAGGCTCCGCCCGACCCGTCCAGCTATTCCTTCTATCGTGCGGAAAGTCCCGAATACGGGGTGAGCACGTTCCTGGAGGACCAGGCGGCGCCGCTGCCAGTCCTCCAGCAGGCGTACACCGCCGGCTTCCAGTGGCAGAAGTCGCTGTTCCGCTGGCGGGACATCGAAGGAGCAGGCAAGGGGCAGTTCAACTGGGACGCGGCGGACGCGGTGGTGCGAGCGACCGAGGACGCCCGGATGAACCTGCTGGCCCGGGTAGACTTCGAGCCGGCCTGGGCGCGGCTGGATGGCGCGAACAATGGCCCGCCGGACAACGTGCAGGACTATGCCGACTTCATCACCCAGCTCGTCAGCCGCTACCGGAAGGGGAGCCAGCGCGGCCGGCTGCGGGCGATCGAGGTCTGGAACGAGCCGAACCTGTCGCGCGAGTGGGGCGGCCAGCCGATCAGCCAGGAGAGCGCGGCGCAGTATGTGAAGCTGCTCTGTGCCGCCTACACCGCCGCCAAGCAAGCCGACCCGGCGATCACCGTGGTCAGCGCCGGGCTCAGCCCCACCGCCACCGCCGACGGCACCGCGCAGCCAGATGACGTCTACCTGCAGTGGCTGTACGACGCCGGGATGAAGGGCTGCTACGACGTGCTCGGCGCCCACGCCCCCGGCTTCAAGGCCCCGCCAGAAGTCTCCCCGGACGAGGCGGCCTCAAACCCGGTGTGGGGCGGCCAGCGCTTCTTCACCTTCCGCCGGGTCGAGGACCTGCGCGCCGTCATGGAGCGCAACGGCGACGCCGACAAGCAGATCTGGATCACCGAGTTCGGCTGGACCAGCGATCCGGTGAACCCGAGCTACTCCTGGTTCGCGGTGTCTGAGGAGCTGAAAGGCCAGTACCTGGTGGACGCGTTCCGCTGGGCGCACACGCACTGGCAGCCGTGGATCGGGGTGATGGTCGCCTGGAACATGGCGGACCCGAGCTGGACCGCCGCCAATGAGGAGTACTGGTGGAGCATCACCAACCCGGACGGTTCCCCACGCTCCGCCTTCACCCTGTTCGCCCAGCAGCGTACCCAGGGCGGCCTGCCCTAAGGCGGCGGATTCCCTTTTGGCAGCCTGCCACGACCGCTCAGCGCACCGCGCTGAGGGCGGCCGCGCGCTGATCGCTATACTCTGGCAGGAGGCCGAGCGTGGATTTCACCCTTTCCGACGAACAGCGCATGATCCGCGATCTGGCCCGCCAGGTCGCCCGCGAGAAGGTCGCTCCCCGCGCCGCCGAGCTAGATCGCACCGGTGAGTACCCGGAAGACATCTTCCAGGCGTTCAAGGAGACGGGGCTGCTCGGGCTGGCATTCCCGGAGCAGTACGGCGGGGCCGGCGCTGGCATCACCGGGCTGTGCCTGGCGGTGGAAGAGACAGCCAAGTACTGCAACGCCTCCGCGCTGATCCTCCTGCTCACCCGCCTGCCCACCAGCGCCATTCTGTTCTACGGCACCGAGGAGCAGAAGCAGCGCTACTGCCGTGGGGTGGCGGAGGGGAAGCTGCGCGGCGCCTTCGGGCTGACCGAGCCCGGCGCTGGCTCGGACGCGGCCAATATTCAGACCACCGCCCGCCGCGACGGCGACGCGTATGTGCTGAACGGGACCAAGACCTACATCAGCGGCGCCACGGTGGCGGACTTCTTCCTGGTCGCCGCCAAGACCGACCCTTCGGCTGGCTCGCGCGGCTTCAGCGTCTTCATCGTCGAGCGCAACACCCCGGGCTTCAGCATCTCCAAGCCGCTGCCCAAGATGGGCGTGCACGGCGTCCCGATCACTGAGCTGCACTTCGACAACGCCCGGGTGCCCGCCTCCTGCATGGTGGGGCCGGAGAACCAGGGCTTCAAAATCATTATGGCCAACCTGAACGCGCTGCGGCCGGTCGTCGCGGCGCGTGGGCTGGGCACCGCCGAGGGCGCCATCGCCTACGCCACCGACTACGCCAAGCAGCGCGAGACGTTCGGCAAGCCGATCATCCAGCACCAGTGGGTACAGTTCACCCTGGCGGAGCTGGCGATGCAGGCAGAGGCGGCGCGGCTGCTCACCTACAAGGCGGCCTGGCTGGTGGACCAGGGCCGGTATCTAGACCGAGAGGCGGTGCCGCACCTGTCGATGGCGAAGGCGTTCGCCACGGAGCTGGCGGTGAAGGCGAGCGGCGACGCGGTGCAGATCATGGGTGGAGCCGGCTACATGGCCGAGTTCCCGATGGAGCGGGTCTACCGCGACGCCAAGCAGCTTACGATCGTCGAAGGCACCAGCCAGGTACAGCGGCTGATCATCGGGCGTGCCCTGCTCGAGGGCACGCTCAGCTACTGGTAGCCCCGATGCCCGGGCCGCTGGCCGGCCTGCGCGTGCTGGACCTTACCCGCGTGCTGGCCGGGCCGTACTGCACTATGCTCCTGGGAGACCTGGGCGCCGATGTGATTAAGATCGAGGCGCCAGGGACGGGAGACGACACCCGCCGCTGGGGCCCGCCCTATCTCGCGGGTGAAGCGATCTACTACCTGTCTGTCAACCGCAACAAGCGCAGCGTCACCGTCAATCTGAAGGACCCACGCGGCCAGGAGATTATTCGTGAGCTAGCGCGCCACTGCGCGATCCTGGTCGAGAACTTCAAGGTCGGCGGGCTGGAGCGGCTAGGGCTGGGGTACGAGGCGCTCCACGCAGTCAACCCGGCGCTGGTGTACACCAGCATCACCGGGTTCGGGGATACCGGGCCGTACCGCGATCGGCCCGGCTACGATTTCATCGCCCAGGCGATGGGCGGGATCATGAGCATCACCGGCGAACCGGACGGCGAGCCGCAGAAGCACGGGATCGCGATCACCGACATTACCACCGGGATGCTCGCGGCGCTGGCCAGCCTGGCAGCGCTGCACTATGCCCGGGAGACGGGCCGCGGCCAGCACGTCAACCTCTCGCTGCTGGAGACCGTCGTCGGCTGGCTGACCAATCCGGCCGCGAGCTACCTGAACACCGGTGTGGTCCCCACCCGGCTGGGCAACGCCCACCCGAACATCGTCCCCTACCAGGTGTTCCAGGCACGGGACAAACCGTTTGTCGTCGGCGCCGGCAACGACGGCCAGTTCCGGGCACTGTGCCAGGTGCTCGGGCGGCCCGAGTGGGCCGACGACCCCCGCTTCGCCACCAACCCGCAGCGGGTGCTGCACCGGGAGATCCTGGTTCCGCTGCTGGCGGAGGTGTTCGCCCAGCGCGACGCGGCCGCCTGGGTGGAGGCACTGCTCGCGGCCGGCGTCCCCAGCGGCCCGATCAACACCATCGCCGATGTCTTTGCCGATCCTCAGGTGCTGGCCCGCGACATGCTAGTCGAGCTGGCGCACCCCACCATTGGCATCCTCCGCCTGCCCGGCATCCCCATCAAGCTGTCTGAGACCCATCCCAGCGTGGAGCGCCACCCCCCGCTGCTGGGCGAGCACACCGACCAGGTGCTGGTGGAGCTGCTGGGCCACACGCCGGCCGAGATCGCCGCCCTGCGCGCCGCCGGCGTGGTGTAGCGGCAACCTGCCCGCTTCGCACCTGTTGGCGCCGCGGCCCCCGCCGCCTCGCCTGACTGTTATCCAAATGTTATCTTTCTGTTCCATTTCCGGACCTGCATTGCATTTCGCGTAGCAGTTCTGTGACAATCCTGCCCTGCAGCGCTCGAGGCCGCTGAAACACGAGCGGGGAGGTGCATCGGCCCCGCTCGGAGAGCGGGTTCGGTCTCTGGCGGGCGCTCCGCGCGCCCGCCTGCACCTCAATGAACGACCTGGCGCGGGGCAGCACGGCCTGCGCCGGCGGAGTAGCGACGTCCAGTCGTAGCGGGTTGGCCCAGGCGCCCAACTACTCCTGGCGATCATGGAGCAGAGACCGAAGGACGGTGCAGATGCCCACCCGGCGACACCTCGCCCGCCCGGCCAGCGTTCTGCTGCTGGTGGTGCTGCTCGCCGCGCTCTCCGCCACGACCGGTCGGGCCAGCTCTGCCACGGCTGGCCCGCGCGCCCCGGCCGGGCCCGGAGGGGCGTGGGGCTGGGGCGCCAATAGCTACGGCCAGCTCGGCGATGGCAGCATCAGCTTCGAGCCGACGTCGTCGCCGATGCAGATGGTCGGCCTCAACGCGGGGGTGATCGCCGTTGCCGCGGGCGATGCCCACAGCCTGATGCTCAAGAGCGATGGCACCGTGTGGGCAGCCGGGCTGAACCTGGACGGCCAGCTCGGCACCGGCAATACTGCCAACAGCGACGTGCCGGTGCAGGTGAGTGGCCTGAGCGGGGTGATCGGCATCGCCGCGGGGACCGGCTTCAGCCTGGCGCTGAAGGCCGATGGCACCGTCTGGGCCTGGGGGAACAACAGCTTCGGGCAGCTCGGCAACGGCACCACCGCCGAGACCCACGTGCCGGTGCAGGTGAGCGGCCTGAACGGGGTGAAGGCCATCTCCGCCGGCAGCAACCACAGCCTGGCCCTCAAGATGGATGGCACCGTCTGGGCCTGGGGCTGGAACATGTACGGCCAGCTTGGCACCGGGACGAACACGGATAGCCATGTTCCGGTGCAGGTGAGTGGCCTGAGCGGCGTGACCGCGATCTCCGGCACCCGCGATTCCTTCAGCCTGGCGCTGAAGGCCGACGGCACCGTCTGGGCCTGGGGATCCAACAGCTTCGGGCAGCTCGGCGACGGGACGACCACCGACAGCAACGTCCCACTACAGGTAAGCGGGCTAAGCGGCGTGGTGGCGATCGGAGCCGGGAGTGGCCACAGTCTGGCGGCGAAGTCCGATGGCACCGTCTGGGCCTGGGGCTGGAACATGTACGGCCAGCTTGGCACCGGGACAACGAGCGACAGCAGCGTGCCGGTGCAGGTGAGCAGCCTCAGCGGCGTCTGGGCGGTGGCCGGCGGCAACCATCACAGCGTGGCGATCACCCAGGGCGGGCTCATCTGGGCCTGGGGTGACAACAGCTCCGGCCAGTTGGGCGACGGCACCACCACGGAACGCGACGTTCCGGTCCAGGTGGCCGGCCTGGGCCTGGCCAGCATCGTCACCGCGGGCGACTCGCACACCCTGGCGCTCACTCCGCCGCCGCCCGCGGCCCCAACCCATCTCACCCTCGTCTCCGAAACCCCGTCCAGCGTGGCGATCTCCTGGACGGACAACGCGACGAATGAGACCGGCTACGTGGTGGAGCGGAACACGAGCGGCGGCGAGTACGCGCAGCTTGGCTCGACCCTACCGGCCAACACGACCACGTATACCGACGCCACCGCCAGCCCCGACACCCAGTACTGCTACCGGGTCAAGGCGGTCAACGCCGCCGGCAGCTCCCTGTACTCGAACGAGCTCTGCGTCACCATGCCGCCGAGCGCACCCACCAATCTTGCCATCGTAAGTGTGACCACGACGAGCATCTACCTCACCTGGGCCGACAACGCGACCACGGAGACCGGCTACGTCGTCCAGCGCCAGACTGACGGCGGCGCCTTCACCCAGGTGGGCAGCACCCTGCCGAACAACACCAAGAGCTTTACTGACCGGACCATTGCCATCGATACCTCCTACTGCTACCGAGTGGTGGCGGTGAACGCGGGGGGCACCTCGGACTACTCGAACGTGGCCTGCACCGCGACCGTGCCAGCTCAGCCGACGAGCCTGGTGATTACCGCGGTCACCTATAACAGCTACAGCCTCGCCTGGCAGGACAACTCCAGCGTCGAGACCGGCTACGTGGTCGAGCGACGGATCGGGAGCGGCCCCTTCGCCCAGGTGGGCAACACCCTGCCAGCCAACACCACCACGTATGTCGACCCGACGACCACGCCAGAAGCGGTCTACTGCTACCGGGTCAAGGCGATCAACGCCAGCGGCAGCTCCGCCTATTCGAGCCAGGCCTGCGCCGCGACCCCGCCGGCCGCCCCGACCAACCTCGCGGTCACCGTTAACAGCGCTCCGCTCAGCGCCACCCTTACCTGGACGGACAACGCGCAGACGGAGACCGGCTACGTGGTCGAGCGGCAGACCAACGGCGGTCCCTTCTCCCAGCTTGGCGGGACGCTGCGCGCCAATACTACCTCCACCACCGACACATCCATCGTCGCCAACACCACCTACTGCTACCGAGTGAAGGCGACCAATACCAGTGGCAGCTCCGCCTACTCGAACACGGCCTGCACCAGCGGTGCACCGAGCGCGCCGACCGGCCTGGCTGTGACCAGCGTTAGCGCCAGCGGCGTCACGCTCGGCTGGACCGATACTGCCAGCAACGAGACCGGCTACGTGGTCGAGCGCGAGGTGAGCGGCGGCAGCTACGCCCAGCTCGGGGGGACGCTCTCGGCCAATACCACCACGTATACCGACGCCAGTGCGGCGACCGACACCACCTATTGCTACCGGGTCAAGGCGGTCAACAGCGCGGGCAGCTCCGGCTACTCGAACGAGGCCTGCACCCTCACCGTGCCTGCCGCGCCCAGCGGGCTTGCCACCAGCAGTGTGAGCACGACGAGCGTCACCCTGTCCTGGACGGACAACTCCACCACCGCCACCGGGTACGTCGTGGAGCGCCAGACGGGCACGGGCTCTTTCGCACAGGTCGGCCCGACCCTGCCTGGCAACAGCACCAGCTTTACCGACACCACGGTCGCGGCGAACACGACCTACGGCTACCGGGTCAAAGCGGTCAACGCCAGCGGTAGCTCCGCCTACTCCGCGACGGTCCAGGTGACCACACCCAAGCCCCCCTACAATCGCACGGAGAACACCGCCCCCGGCATTCAGTACACCGGCACCTGGTTCGTCGTACCGTCCAGCCTGGCCAGCGGCGGCTCGCTCTCCGTCTCGGCCGTCCCGCAGTCGCAGGCGAGCTTCACCTGGACCGGCACGGACGTGAAGCTGGTGCTGGCCCGGGGCACGGCGCTCGGCGCCGTGAAGGTGCAGATCGACGGGGCCACCGTGGCGACGATCGACCTGTACAGCTCGGCCAACCTGTTCCAGCAGCAGGTGTACATCAAGGAGAACCTGGCGCCTGGCACACACACCGTGACCATCACCGTCACGGGGCTGAAGAACCCAGCCTCGACGGCGATCGCCGTGCCCCTGGACGCCATCCTGAGCCGCTGATCCGCGCGCCGCGCACCCACAGAGAGGGTGGCTTGGCGGCGCGGCGCCTAGCTCGAGCCCAGACGCTCTGGTTGAGTGCTGCTCTCCCGTCGGCTGCCCCCCGGGCGGTCTCCCGTAAGACGCGACGGCTTCGTATCCAGCACCTTCTCGCACCAGCGTCCTCTCTGGTCGAACGAGAAATAGCGTGCTAATCCAGGGTTTTCAGCACTACTGACCAGTGAGACGAGTGGCAAAACAGGCCTCGGTTTCTAATGCTCTCTTAACATCGGACTCGCATGCTCGCAGCAGCCAAAGTTCCTTAATGCTCTCTTAACGTTGACCTCGTACCCTCCAACGGCGCAGGAGATGGCGAGCGAAAGCCGTGCAACCGGGCAATACGTTGATCCAGAAGGCAGGACACAGCATCAGTACCCACCGACCTACGACTGCGGCAAGAAATGATCCGCGCGTTCTTCTCCAGGGATTACACACGTCTGTCGTGGTTTACACGCGCCACTGGCGTGCTATATCCGTGCAGTCCTGGTCCGATATCGCGCTTTCGTGCAGCATTGCCTTGGTCGCGCTCTGCATTCGAATACCACATCTTACCACGACTCCGACGCTGAGCAGTGACGCCGAAGAAATCCGCTGGGCAGTGCTGATCGCGCGGAGCGCCACTCACCCTCTTACCAATATCGCTCCCTACATCGGCGCCTGGCATAGCTATGTGATGGCCGCCGCCTTCCGCCTGCTCGGCTTTGACCTTGCGGTGGCACGCGGGCTCACGCTGAGCTTCGCGGTGCTGACGACGGTTCTGGTCTACTGGCTGGCGCGGGAGCTCGGGCTGACACCAGCGGGAGCGGCAGCGGCTGCCGGGCTGCTGGCGGCGAGCGGGTCGCACACCGTCGTCGCCAGCCATCTGGGCTGGTCGAACTGCACCACCCCGTTCTACACCACCCTGGTGCTGCTGCTGTGCGTCCGGGCGGTACGGCGCCGGCAGCCGGTGCTGCTGCTCGGGGCCGGGCTCGTGGGCGGCCTCGCTCTTCAGACACACCCCACGGCGCTCCCGCTACTGGTCGCGGCAGCGATTTACGTAGGGTGGCGGCAACGAGCGCAGCGGCTCCGCTGGCTGGCCCCGGCATTCGTTCTGCTCGTTGTGGCCTATAGTCCGGTCCTGCTGGCCAACGCGCTCGGCGCAGGCGCCGGCCTGTCGGCGGGCGAGGCCAAGGTGGGCGCCTACCAGAAGCAGCGCCCGCTGAGCGCCACGACGTACGCGGAGGACCTCACCGCGCTGGCGCAGGGGCTGGATCAGGTGCTGGCCGGCCGCCTGGTGCCCGGGGATGCCCCGCTGCGGGATCCGGCGCTGCTGCTGGCCGGGGTGTTTGGGCTGGGAGCGCTCCTCTGGGCCACCCCCAGCGGGCGGTGGCTCCTCCCGCTGGGGGTGCTGCTCACGGTGCTCAGCCTACCGGCCCTCACCCCGCGCTATGAGCTGCTGAATGGCCGCTACCTGATGCCGCTCCTGCCCGTGATCCTTGCCGCCGAGGCGGGCCTGCTGGAGGCCCTCGGCCGCTGGGCAGTGCCGCGGGCGCTGAGCAGAGGGCTGTCCTGGCCGAGACGGCTCGTCGGCGGGGCCACGCTGCTCGGCCTCACCGTGCTCCTCGGCTGGTCGCTCGTCTCCCCGCTGTGGCAGCTCAACCGGCTTTACGCCCAGGAGCCCCAGCCGGCCTTCAACGACGTGCTGCGCGGCCTTGCGGAACAGGTGGAAGCGGCCAGACGACCCGGCGAGATGGTCTTCCTCGACCGGCAGGTGCACGTCATCTATCCGTTCGACCGCGCGGGCAAGCCGGTACGCGCTGCGATGATCCTGCGCATGCTCCTTGACCTGCGCAGTCAGCCCAATCGCTACGTCTCGGTCGCGCCCGAGACGCTGCGCCGCGAGCTGTCCGTGGCGCCGGGGCACACGAGCCTGTTGCTGACCCAGCCCGCGCCACAGGTCGAAGCGCTCAGCCCGACCGCCGTCGCCAAGGTACGTGACATTCGCCTGCCGTCCGGCCAGCGTATCGTGCTCTATCGAGTCTCGGCTCACCTGCCTGCCGATCAGTAGCAGCGGCTCGGCCGAGCGGGGCGGCCACGCTCTCCCTTCGCTCCTGCCCTGCCCCACCGCGATCTGCTGCCCGGTGTGAGCGAGTTCACAGAGGCTTACATCTCCCCTGCCGAATCACCCCACTGCAAGGCCGTGCTTACGCCCACACCACCTGCGAGCGCGGCATCAACGGCAGGCTCTGTTGGGAGCCGCCGGAAGTGAGGGACTACCGTGCAGCGCTCCTTTCGTGAACTGTCTGGCCAGGACGTAACCACTCGCCGCCGCTCCCACCCACCGCGCCTGGCGCATCTGGCCGTGCTCGGCGCGCTGGCCGCGGGCCTGCTCCTGGCGCCGCTCCCGCTGCGCGCGGCGCCCGCGCCGGCCACCCCCAGCAGCGGCTTCCAGTATGGTGCCCACGCCCCCATGCCCGCCCCGTACACCGATCAGCAGGAGACCCAGACGCTGGACGACGCCCAGGCCAGCGGCGCCGGCTGGGTGCGCTTCGAGCTGAGCTGGGAAGGGATCAACACGGCGCCGGGCGTCTACGACTACACCCGCAGCGACAGCCTGGTGCGCCAGGCTAACCAGCGCGGGCTCAAGGTGCTGGGGACGGTGCTGGATACCCCGGACTGGGCCTCCAGCGCCCCCGGCTGCCCCAACACCTGCAGCGCCTACGCCAATCGCTACCCGCCGGCCAACTTCACCGACTGGCGGACGTTCGTCACCCACCTCGCCACACACTACGCGCAGGCCTGCCAGACCGATTCCACCCTGTGCGTCCACACCTACGAGATCTGGAACGAGCCGACCCAGTCCACCTTCTGGCAGGGGACGCCGGAGCAGTACGCCCAACTGCTGTCGCTCGCGTACGACGCCATCCACGCGGCCGATCCGCAGGCGGTGGTCATGAATGGCGGGGTGGTGAGCAACACCAGCACCATGACGCCCGACGCCTGGCTGCAGCGGGTGATGACCAACAGCAGCTACCCGGCGGCCGACAAGCTGGACGTGGTGGCGATTCACGAGCGCGGCCCGGTGGGTATCGTGCAGAACGACACCGCCTGGTGGCGCGCCCAGTTCAACCAGTACGGCGCGCTGGCGAGCAAGCCGCTGTGGGTGACCGAGCACGGCTATCCGAGCACGCCCCAGGATCAGAGCGACCCGCGCTTCACGGGCACGGATCCGGCGAGCGGGCAGGCGCTGCAGGCCCAGTACTACAGCGCTGCGCTGCCGGCCCTGGCCGCGGCGGGCGCGAGCGCGGTCTTCGTGACGACTACCGACAGCCTGTCGCCCACCCAGGGCAGCAGCTTCGCCAACGAGGGGCTGTTCCTCAAGGACCTCACCAGCCGCAAGCCCGCGTTCACCGCCTATCGGGCGCTCGCCACCGGCACCCAGACTGCTCCGCTGGCGCCGTCCAATCTCGTCGCCAAGTCCGGCACCATGACGATCACGCTGAGCTGGACGGACAACGCCACCAACGAGAGCGGCTACGTCGTGGAGCGCCAG
>Ga0070741_10000430_pt1 | contig 155967 bp, 152 predicted proteins | sample Coa_R1_4_FD_66440 | JGI IMG/M metagenome (GOLD analysis project Ga0070741, IMG submission 66440) | Surface soil microbial communities from Centralia Pennsylvania, which are recovering from an underground coalmine fire - Coalmine... | ecosystem: Environmental > Terrestrial > Soil >... | reverse complement strand
CCTCGCCACGACCGACCCGGACGAGATCGTCGCCGCCGTGAAGGCGATCGCGCCGGTCTTCGGCGGGATCAACCTCGAAGACATCTCCGCGCCACGCTGCTTCGAGATCGAGCAGCGGCTGCGCAGCCAGCTCGACATCCCGGTCTTCCACGACGACCAGCACGGCACCGCCGTCGTGACGCTCGCGGCGCTCCTCAACGCGCTCGAGGTGGTCGGGAAGCAGCTCCGGGACGTGCGGGTGGTCGTCGTGGGCGTGGGCGCGGCCGGCACCGCCGTCACGAAGATGCTGCTCGCCGCCGGGGTCCGGGACGTCGTCGGCTGCGACCGGCACGGCATCGTCCACCCCGGCCGCACCGACCTCAACCCAGCCAAGATCGAATACGTGGCCCTCACCAACCCCCGCCGGCTCGCCGGCACGGCGGACGACGCGCTCGCAGGCGCCGACGTGTTCATCGGCCTCTCGGGCCCGAGCGCGGTCTCGCCGGAGGCGATCCGGACGATGGCCGCCGAGCCGATCGTCTTCGCGATGGCGAACCCGACCCCCGACGTGCTCCCGGAGCAGATCGAGGGCGTCGCCGCCGTCGTCGGCACCGGGCGCTCCGACTACCCGAACCAGATCAACAACGTCCTCGCCTTCCCCGGCATCTTCCGCGGCGCCCTCGACGTCCGTGCCACCCGGATCACCGAGAAGATGAAGCTCGCCGCCGCCCGCGCGATCGCCTGGACGATCAAGCCCGCCGAGCTCGGAGCCGACTACGTCATCCCGAGCGTCTTCAACCGCGACGTCGCACCGGCGGTCGCACGGGCCGTGGCGCGGGCCGCTCAGCAGGACGGCGTCGCCCGGCGCCGCCCCGCGCCCGAGAGGAGAAGCCGTGCACGTCGGTGACGTCGTGAGCCGGACGGTCGTCACCGTCACGACGCACCGCCGCTGAGCGTGACGGCCCTCCTCGTCGAGCACCGGCTCTTCCGGCGTTCCCGTGTACGACGGCGGCCGGCCCGGCGCGTCAGCGCCGACCGGATCCCTCACCGGTTCCAGGCGTAGGCGTCCGGCTGTCGCTGATCGCGCCGGCCGGCAGCACGCTCGTGCCGCCGTCGGGCCAGCGCACGAGGTAGCACTCGCTCCCGGACGACCCCAGCAGCTCGATGATCCGGCCGCGCCGGTCCGGGTGGGCCGACGAATGGCCGGGGCTGGCGATCAGCACCTCTCGTTCGCCGACCTGAGGTCGGGCACGGACCACCTTCCACCTCCGGCTCTCTCGCAAGCATGCCGCGTGGCGTAGGGGGCGTAATCGGTAGTTGCCGGCAGCCGAGATCGGCGCACGCCCCGACGCTCTGGGCCCTCGCGGTCGGCGTCTGGGGCTCTTCGTCGGGATCATGGCGCAGCGCGCGGACTTCGAGCTGGCGCAGCGCGCGGACTTCGAGCGGCCGGTGACGGAGGCGGACGCCGCCCAGGCCGCAAGCGGCTCCGGTGCTCGCCGGCGTCAGCGCGCATGCGCCTCGAAGCCGTGCCTCGGCTGCGGTTCCACGTCGCCGCGTGGGCGCTCGGGGTTGGTCGTCATCGCCCCGCTCAACGCGCTGATCGAATGGCAGGACAACGGCCTGTACGTCGGGGGGATCTGGGCGATCGCTGTCAGTAGATCTCGGTCGGGTCAGGTTCTCCGCCGCTCGCCCGCGCGGCGTCGGCGGAGTGGACGACGAGCGACGCCGGCAGCGCGCCGCCGTGGATCCTCCCGCTCCCGGCCAGCTGGCGCCCGATCGGCCACCCGGCCTCGACGCCGACGACGCCCGTGCCCGGCACCGGGCTCGTGAGGGAGAACGGCGGCCCTGCGGGTTCGATCCGCCGGTCGTGCATGAACGCGTGGATCTCGTCGAGCGCCGCTGCGACGAACCCCGCGAGCTCGTCCTCCGGCACCTCCTCGCGGATGGTCAGGACGGGCTGCTCCACGCACCCCGGTCGAGCGTGGCGGCGGCGCGCGGTAAGGAAGGGCGCACCCCGCGATGCGGGCGTGCACACGACGTTCGTTCCGCTGGCTGAGGCTGACGTCCTGGCCATCTCGTTCCTTTCCGTCGTTCAGGCAACCACGGTCAATCGACGTCCCCCGGCGGGGGCCGACGCGGACTCCGGCTCGATCAGCGCGAGGCAGCGCGCGATCGCCCCGCGAACCGTCTGCATCCCGAGGCTCAGGTCGACGAGCCCGTCGAAGCCGTAGAAGGCGCGCTGGGCGAGAAGGTAGAGGGAGAGCAGCGTGCCGGCGTGGTAGCCGCCGAGGGACGCCGCGGTCATCACGACCGCGATCGGGCCCAGCTTCGCGAGTCCGCCGGACGTGTAGAGGTTGGCGGCCCTGATCCAGCCGAGGCGGACCTCCGCCTGGAGCAGCTGCTCGGCCGCCTGCGCGAAGCGGCCGCTCACGCGCTGCTCCTCGGGCGTGACCAGCGCCTGGTTGAGCGCTCCGGTCAGGTCCTCGAGCCGCTCCTGACGCGCTCTGCCCGCCCTCGCGGAGGGCTCCTGCATCCTGCGCGTGACGAACCAGGTCGCCGCGAACAACGGCACCACGACCGGGATCGCCCACGGCTCGAGCACGCCGAGCGCGACGAGCGCCGTCCCGAGCTGCACGAGCTGCATCGAGCCGATGTCGAGGGCCGCGACGGTCACGCGTTCGAACGTCTCGGCGTCCGACACGAAGCGGGACGCCACGCCGTTCACCTCCGCCCGGTCGTCCGCCGGCCGGCGCATCAGGCCCTCGAACATGAGCAGGCGGAGGTTCCGGTACAGGCGGCCGGCGTTGCGCGCGTAGAGGCCGTCCGAGCCGATGTACGCAGCCGCCTCGACGATCGTCGCGACCGCGAGCACACCCGCCCAGAGCGCGTCCTCGGGCCTGCCGCCGCGCGCCTCGACCAGGTCGTTGATCAGATACCCGAGGACGATCGGCGGCACGAGGCCGGCGAACGAGCCCAGAACGCTGAGGCCCACCATCCCCGCCAGACCCGCCCTGAGCGGACGCAGCAGAGAGAACACACGTCTCCAGGCGATCGGTTCGAGCGAACCGCCCATGGCTGGCTCCTCGCGACTGAACGGCCGCCGTCGGCGGCTCGAAGAGGCGGGCTGCACCGGCGAGGCTTGCGGGCCGGCAGGTGCAGCCCGCGATCATGCTCGGCGAAGCTAGTGCGGCTTCTCCTTCTTGTCCTTCTTTTCCGGCTTCTCCTTCTCCGCCACGGAGATTCCCCCCTTTCGCGCGGTAGGGATTCCGTTCGAGCACCGAAACGTGCTGCGAACTGGGCCTCGACATGCTGCTCGCGAGCCCTGAACGTCGCCTCCGCGCAGCCGCGCATACGGGCTGCTCGAAAGTACTGAGTGTCGAGGCAGGACCAGACGGGGACGGGCGGCCGGGAGGCGGCCGCCCGTCTTGCTCCCCCGTGCGTGGGCGATGCGAGGCCTCAGAAGGTTCCGGAGGCGATCGGCACGCCGGACGCGTCGAGCACCGTCACCACCGAGCCGTGGGCGACGGCCGGCACCGCCTGGCCGCGCTCGGTGTTGAGGCTCAGCTGCGCGCGTCCCCGAGGGGAGACCTTGCCGGAGCCGACGGTGACGCCGTTCAGCTGGAAGGAGACCTGCGTGCCGGCGAGCGCCTTGATCCGCTCGACCTCGGCCTGCAGCTCCTTCTGGCCGGGCTGCGACTGGAACTGCGCGGATCCCCTGGCACGCGGGTAGGCGGCGCCCGGGAGGAGTGCGATCTGCCAGTTGACGGTCGCCCGAGCGGCGGCCGGATGCGCGGCCGGGACGGCGGTCTTCGTGGCGGCGAGCGCCCCGACCGGGACGGCGAGGAGCCCGGCGGCGACGACGGCGCTTGCGATCCGATGCTTCATTTCCCTGCTCCTTTCGGTTTGTGGAACCTGTCGAGACCAGGGTGCTCGGGAGCGGGTCCGAGCCGCAATTGGACATTGGTGCTACGACCGGCCCGGACGGGCAGGGACGCTAGAACGCGTGTCGCTCCGCCCAGAGGGCGGCCTGCGTCCGATCGGTCACGCCGATCGCGCTGAAGACGCTCGTCAGGTGCGCCTTCACCGTCCGCTCGCTGATCCCGAGCCGGCGGGCGATCACCTTGTTCGGAAGCCCCTTCTGGACGAGCGAGAGCACCTCGCGCTCGCGCGGGCTCAGCTCCGCACGAACGCCGCCGGCGCGGGCCGCCAGCACCTCGACCGCCACCTTCGGCGCGAGCGGCGCCTCCCCGCGTGCGGCGGCGCGCACGCCGCGGAAGAGCTCCTCCGGCTCGGCGTCTTTCAGCAGGTAGCCGATCGCCCCGGCATCGAGCGCGTCGAAGATCCGCTGCCGATCGGAGAACGAGGTCAGCACGACCACCCGCCGCTCCGGGTCCGCGGCGAGGAGCCGCCGCGTCGCCTCGATGCCATCGACGTTCGGCATCTCGAGATCCATCAGCACGACGTCCGGGTGGCACCCGGAGGCGAGCGCGACCGCCTCGGCGCCGTCCGACGCGCTCCCGACGACCTCGATGTCCAGCGCGCTCGCCAGCAGCTGCTCGAGCCCGGCTCGGAGGAAGGGGTGATCGTCGGCGACGAGGACGCGAATCATCGGGCCGGGACCCCCGCGCGGATCCGCGTGCCGTGGCCGGGGCTCGACTCGATCCGGAGCTCACCGCCCGCGTCGCGTACGAGGTCCTCGAGCATGCCGAGGCCGAAGTGGCTGTCGCCGCCGGGTCGCCGCGTCGCCTCGGGCGAGAAGCCCCGGCCGTCGTCGGCGACCGTCAGCAGCACGCGGCCGTCATCGCGACCCACGGAGACCCGGACCTGTCGTGCCCTCGAGTGGGAGGCGACGTTGCGGAGGGCCTCCTGCGCCACCCGGAAGAGGAGCGCCTCGGTCTCGCTCGACAGCTTCAGGTCGGGCTCGAACTCGAGCCGCGCCTCGACGGCGCGCGAGCCGAACTGCGCCGTCAGGTCGGAGAGCGCCGCCTCGAGCCCCGCCCGCTCGAGGCTCGCGGGGTAGATCTGGACGAGCAGCGAGCGCAGCTGCCGGATGCAGCGACGTGTCGCCGCGGTCGCTTCCCGGAGCGTTCCTGCGACGAGCTCGGCGCGCTCGGCGCCGACCTGCTCGGCTGCGGCGGACACCGCGTAGGCGACGCCCGCCAGGTCCTGGACGACACCGTCGTGCAGGTCGCGTGCGAGGCGCCGCCGCTCCACCTCCGACGCGTCGACCGCGCGGCGCAGCAACCGCTCCCGCTCCTGGTGACCCTGGCGCAGCCGTCGCGCGATCGACCACGCGATCGGCAGCTGCAGCAGCTCGAGCAGGACGAGGCCGCCGAGCAGCGCGGGCGCGAACGAGATCCAGAGGCGGTGCGCGCTCGCGGTCACCTCGTTGAACGGCTGATACGCCTCGAACAGCAGCGGCCGGCCGGCCGGCGACTCGATCGGAAGGTAGACCTCCAGCAGCTTCCCGAGCTGCCGCTCGAACTGGTTCTCCGGGCGGTCGGTGTTGCTCAGCTCCGCCCGGACGGCGCGGCTCCGAAACGCTGCCCGCTCGTCGCTCGTGAACGGGTACCGCCTGCCGATCAGCCGCGGCTCGTCCGAGTACACGATCCGGCCCGAGGACGTCCAGATCTTCACGCGGACGATGCCGTTCACCAGCACGCGGCTGCGGACGAGCCGGTCGAGGCGGGCGACCGCCTCCCGGTCGCCCGCGAGCAGCCGAAGCGTCAGCGCCGGCGCGACGATTCCGCGGCCCGCGAGCCGCGTCACCACCTTCGAGTCGTCGACCGCCTCTCGCGCCGACTGGCGGCGAAGCAGCTCGACCGTCCCGAACCCGATCAGGATGACTGCGACCAGCCCGGCCGCGGCCACGGTCGCGACCGCCCGAGCCACCGACGGAGGCTCGGGCCGTCTACCGCTTGCACGCCTGCTGCGCATCGTCCGCGCACTCGAGGCGTACCCGTGGGCGAGCAGCGCCTTCATCGCCTCAGCTCCTTCGGCTCACGTGTCCGAGCGAGTCACCATCGCAGGACGGCAATCCCGCGCCATCGGGGCGCACACCGCTTCCGGCTGCGGGAAACGCCGCGAAAGCCGAGCGCAGGTCCGGCCTCCGGAATCGCCGTCGCACGCGTCCGTTGCTTCCCCGATCACGCCGCCGCGGCGCCACGCGAGGCTGAGCGTCGTGAACGGGAACAGGGCCGTGATCGCTGCCGCCGCGCTCGCGCTCATCTCCCTTCCCGCCGCCCGTACGTCGGCCGCCGGCGAGGCGGCAGCGGCCGCCGTCTCCGTCCGACGCGAGCCCCCGGCGTGACCCGGCGGCGCGTCAGTCCGTCAGCGCGCGAAGGGCGTTCAGGATGACGCCGACGTCGATCCCCTCCTGGAGCAGGGCACCCTCGACCGGCGGGAGGTAGCCGGCCGCGGCGAAGGCCATCGCCACGAGCGAGGCGCCGATGCCGAGCAGGACGCTCTGGCGCGCGATCAGGAGCGCCCGCTTGCCGATGCGGACGGCGTCGGCGACCCGGTCGACCCGGTCGACGAGAACGACCGCGTCGGCGGTCTGCGAGGAGACGGTCGCGCCGGCGGAGCCCATCGCGATCCCGACGTCCGCGAGCGCGAGCGCGGGGGCGTCGTTGATCCCGTCGCCGACCATCACGATCGAACGCAACTCGGGTCGTGCCTGCAGGGCCCGAACGACGTCGAGCTTCTGCTCCGGCGTCTGCTCGGCGTAGACGCGGTCGACTCCGAGCCGATCGCCGACCTCCTCGGCGACGGCCGCCTTGTCGCCCGTCACGAGCGCGACGTAGCGGATTCCGGCGTCCTGAAGCCGGGGGACGAGCCGGTCCGCGTCCTCGCGCAGGTGGTCGCTGATGACGGCGACGCCGGCGGCCTCTCCGTCGACCGCGACGAGCACCCTGGCGCCGCCTTCGAACCCGTCGCCGGCGGGTACCTCGACCCCGTGCTCGCGAAGCCAGCCGCGGCTGCCGACCAGCACGTCATGGCCGGAGACGCGCCCGGCGACGCCGCGGCCGACGGTCTCCGTCACGTCGAGCGGCAGGTCGAGCCTCAGGCCGCCCGCGTCGGCGGCGGCCACGAGCGCGTGTGCGAGCGGGTGCGAGGAGAGCCGGTCGACGCTCGCCGCGAGCCGCAGCGTCTCGTCGGGAGCGAGGCCGTCCAGCGACACCAGCCGCTCCAGCTGCGGTCGCCCGAGCGTGACGGTGCCCGTCTTGTCGAGGAGCACCGAGCGCGCCTCGCCCAGCTGCTCGATCGTGCCGGCGCCCTTGACGACGACGCCCGCACGGGCGCAACGGGACAGGCCGGAGATCAGCGCGATCGGCGCGGCGAGGATCAGCGGGCACGGCGTCGCGACGACGAAGACCGCCAGCGCGCGCACCGCGTCGCCCGAGAGGGCCCAGGCGGCGCCGGCGGCGACGGCCGTCACCGGCAGGAAGATCGCCGCGTAGCGATCCGCGAGCCGGACGAACGGCGCTCGCTCCTGCTCTGCCTGCTCGACCAGCCGGACGAGGGCCGCGTACGCGCTGTCGGCGGCGGGTCGGAGGGCCGTCACCTCGAACGCCGGGCCCGCGCTCGAGGTGCCGCTGCGCACCTGGCCGCCGCGGCGTACCGTCACCGGCAACGGCTCCCCCGTCAGAGCCGACTCGTCGACGATCGCCTCGTCGCTCTCGACCATGCCGTCGACCGGAACCACCTCGCCGGCACGCACGAGCACCCGCTCGCCGGCTCCGACGGCGTCCACGGGCACCTCGACGAGCTCGTTGCCGCGCCGGACGAGCGCGCTCCGCGGCGCCCGCTCGACGAGCGCGGTCAGCTCGCGCCGCGCCCGCCGGTTCGCCGCCTCCTCGAGCGCGTTCCCGCCGGCGAGCATCAGCCCGACGACCGCCCCGGCGAGGTACTCGCCCAGCGCCAGCGCGCCGGCCATCGAGACGAGCGCGATCGCGTCGACGCCGACGTCCCGCCGGAGCAGCGAGCGGACGACCGAAAGCGTCAGCGGCCCCAGCAGCAGCGCCGTCGCCGCCGCCCACAGCCAGTCGGCCGGTTCACGATCCCCCACCGACAGCAGCGCGACACCCGCCACCAGGCCGGCGAGCGCGGCGAGCGCCACCAGCCGTGCGGACCGCGCGCGCAGCGCGCCGAGCGGCGCCGCGAGGCGCTCTCGCGAGAATCGGGCGCGACCGGGTCCGATCGACGACTGCATGCGCTGGCTTCGGGAGATTCGACTACCCCTCCCGTCCACCATCGCCGCCGCGCTCGGGCCCGGCATCGGGGCGAGGACCGTCCGACCTTGCCCTGAACTACGTAGCCGGGCCTCGTCCCCTCGGTAGCGTCCCCGATGCGGGCGTGGGCCACGACCCCGAGACTGGCGGCAGGTCGGATGGCGCGCATCCGGCCGAACGGAAGGGAGGCCCGCGATGACCACCACGACTCCGTCCCTCCGAGTCACGCCCGAGCACGCCGGGGAAGGATCCGTCTTCGGCCGTGTGCTCGTCGGCGTCGACGGCACGAAGGCGAGCTTCGAGGCGTGCCGTCAGGCCGCGCGCCTCGCGGACCCCGGCGCGGCGATCGAGGCGGTCGCCGTCGTCCATCTCGCGGACGCGGTCTACACGGGCGTGCACGCCCCGGACGTCGCGGACCGGCTCCGGCGCGACGCCGAGGAGGCGCTCGACGAGGCGGTGCGCATTCTCGGAGAGCGCGCCCGGAAGCGGTTCGTCAACGGCTACGTCACGACCGCCCTGTTGCACGAGATCGCGCGAGCGGACGCGACGGTGATCGCGCTCGGCTCGCACGGCCACCACCGGGCGACGGAGATCCTGATCGGCGGGCCCGCCGGCGAGCTGCTCCACACGGCGCCGTGCGCGGTCCTCCTCGCGCGGCCGCCGGGCAGGCCCGGATCGTTCCCGTGCTCGATCGTCGCGGGCATCGACGGCTCTCTCGAGGCGTACGCGGCGCTCGAGGTTGCGCGCGCGCTCGCGAACCGGTTCGACAGCCGGCTCCGCATCGTCGCCGCCCTGAGGGGAAAGGACGTCGACCTGGAGCGTGTCCGCGTGCAGGCGCCGATGAGCGAGGTGATCGACGCCCGTCCGGTCGACGCGCTCGTCGCGGCTTCGGAGGACGCCGACCTGCTGGTCGTCGGGAGCCGCGGGCTGCACGGGCTCCGCGCGCTCGGCAGCGTCTCGGAACGCATCGCCCACCGGGCGGCCTGCTCGACGCTCGTCGTCCGCTCGCCCGGGACAGACCCTCAGTCGTCCTGACCCTCGCCGCGCGCGTCGTCTGCAGGCGGTATCGGGTGCGGCGCCCTGCCCGCGGCCGGTCCCGGCGAGGAGACGGTCGCCCGGGGGCTCAGCCGGCCGACAGGATCATGAGGTCCGAGCGCGACTCCGAGGAGGACGAAGTTCGCGAGGATCGTCGCCGCGGCCGCGAGCGCGACGACGAGCGCCAGGCGGACGAACCCGATCATGCCGCGAGCTCCCGCCTCAGCGCGGCGACCTCGGCCGGCCTGTTCACGAGCAGCGCGGCGACGAGCCGGCCGTCGGCCGCCCGGTAGCGGACGCCGAACGACTCGGGCGAGCCCTCGAGCTCGTCCTCGACCCAGCCGGCCGGGTCGCCGACGAACTGGAGGCGGAGGCCAAGCTGCGTCGACCAGAAGAACGGCGGCTCGTCGTACGGCTCTTCGCGGCCGAGGATCGCGCGCGCCACGGCCGCGCCCTGGCCGGCCGCGTTCGTCCAGTGCTCGACGCGCAGCGTCCGGCCGAGCCGCGGCCGGAAGCTCGCCGCCGCATCGCCGCAGGCGTACACCTGCGGGACGGAGGTGCGGCCGCAGGCGTCGGTCGGGATGCCGCCTCGGCCGGCCGGCGCCCCCGCCGGAGCGACGGGCTCGCCGCCGATCCCGAGCAGCACGAGGTCGCAGCGGAGCTCGACTCCGCCGGGGAGCAGGACGCCGCGAACACGGTCGCCCGGACCCGTACGGAAGCCGGTGACGCAGGTGCCGAGCCGGAGGTCGATCCCCTGCGGGCGGTAGCGGTCGGCGAGGAGGGCGGCGGCCCGCGGCCCGATCGCCCGCTCGAGCGGCGCCCGGCCGGAGTCGACCACGGTCACGTCGACGCCGAGCCCGGCGGCCGAGGTCGCGACCTCGCCGCCGACGAAGCCGGCGCCGACCACGACGAGCCGCCGGCCGGGCACGAGCCTGTCGCGCAGCGAGAGCGCGTCGGCGAGCGTCCGGAGCACCTTCACGCCGCGGGGCATCGGCGCGAGCGTCCGCGGCCGCAGCCCCGTCGCGAGCACCAGGTGGTCCCACCCGAGCAGCCCGCCCGCCGCCGTCCGGGCCGTGCGGGCGCGGAGGTCGACGGCCTCGACGCGGGTCCCGGACAGGAGCTCGATCTCGCGCTCCCGCCAGAACCCCTCGGGCCGGAGCGCGAGGCTCTGCGCCGTGCGCGCGGCCGTGAGGAGCTCCTTGGAGAGGGCCGGCCGCTCGTAGGGCGGGGGCGGCTCCTCCCCGGCCAGGACGACGCGGCCGTCGAAACCCTCGGCCCGGAGCGTCTCGGCGCAGCGCGCTCCGGCGAGGCCGGCGCCGACGACGAGGACGGTCGGGCGGTTCACGCGGCGTCCTCCAGCTCCTCGCAGGTGACGGTGATCGCCCCCATCGGGCACGCGTCGGCGGCGGCGAGCACGCTCGCGTCGCGGCTCGTCGCGACGGCGATCGCGACGCCGTTCTCGAGCGAGAAGGCACCGGGCGCCTCGTCGACGCAGGAGCCGAAGCCGGAGCAGAGGGAGCGGTCGACGTGGATGCGATAGACGGTGGTCATCGTGTTGTCCTCCTTTGCGGGTCGAGTGGAACTGCGAGGCTGCGCCAGGCGGCCGCGGCGGCGACCGAGCCGACGGCGCCGAGGTAGATGGAGAGCGCCCACGGGCGGGTGCTGTCGGTTCCGGCCGCGAGGCCGTGCACCGTCGCGGCCGCGAAGATCGCGTACGTCGTCCAGTGCAGGCGGCGCCAGTTGGCGACGCCGATCCTGCGCCGCAACGCGAACGAGACGTAGACGAGCAGCATCAGCTCCGCGGCGACGACACCGGCTGCGACGGCCGCCGGACGGTAGGTGGAGAGGCCGGGAACGACGAGCGCGAGCGGGCGCAGCGGCACCGTGCGGTCGAGGAGCAGGGTCGTGCCGTGGAGGGCGATCGCGCCGAGGCCGAGCAGGGCGACGAAGCGGTGCGTGTCCACGACCGCCGCCTGTCTCAGCGAGCGCAGCGGCCTCGACTTGAGGACGATGCCGGCCAGCACCGACGCGGTCAGCGCCGCGTAGGCGGTGAGGCCGCTCGCGCGGGCGAGGAGCCAGAACGTCGGATCCGTCTTCACGGGTCAGGACGTCCTCGTGATCGTCAGCGGCGGGAGCGTGACGACGCGCACGGCGGGCGCCGCCGCGACGGTGGGTGCCGGGGCGGCCGCGCTCACGGCGGCGAGCTCCGCGCGGCGGCGGACGAGGGCGACGCGGTAGCGGGCGAACCGGCGGGCGACGATCCGCCGGACGAGGACGGCGTCGCGGCGCAGCTGGTGCTCCCGATGGGCCAGTGCCGTGAGCCGCGGGTCGCTCACCTGCCGGGCGGGCGCCCAGGGCCGCGCGGCCAGGAGCGCCCATGTCAGGAAGAAGACCACGAGCACCCCCGCGAGCGCGTAGAGACGGCCGGCGTGGCTAGTCATCGCCGCCTCCGCCCTCGCCTCCACCCTCGCGGCCTTCGCGGCCCTCGCCGGGCTCGTGCTCGCCGCCGGCGCGATGCCGCGTTACGACGACGGGCGCCGGACGGACGTAGACGACCCGCGGCGCGGCTGCGGGAGCGGCAGCGGCGGCGGCAGCGGGCGCGGCCGCCGGCGCGGCCGGGAGGGCGGGCGGCTTCCGGCGCAGCTGCTTCCGGAGCGCCGCCTCGAAGCGGTCGAGGCTGCGGGCACGCCTTGCGACGAGCGCGTCCGGCGCCTTTCGCGAGGACGTGCCGAGGCCGAGCGTGTGCGACAGCGCGACCGTGCCGGCGACTGCGGCGACGCCGAGTACGACGGCGACGGCGAGCGCATGTTTCCGGGACATCGTCTCCTCCTTTCGTGGAGCTGGTGTCTCGAAGGTAGGCCTGCTCCGGTTAAGGCCGGGACAACCGCGGGCGAGGTTTCGCCAAGGCGCAGGTCAGGGCGCGGCGCGGAGCCGGACGACGGCGTCGAGGCCGCCGCCCGTCGCCTCGTGAAGCTCGACGGAGCCCCCGTCGCCGTCGACGAGCCGGCGGACGATCGCGAGCCCGAGGCCGGTTCCGGTCCCCGGCGCGCCGGCCCGCCAGAAGCGGTCGAAGGCGCGGGCCCGCTGCTCGGGCGTCATCCCGGGCCCCTCGTCGACGACGTGGAGCTCCACTCTCGAGTCCACGCGTCTCGCCTCGAGCGAGATCGCACCGCCGGACGGCGAGACGGCGAGCGCGTTCGAGAGCAGGTTGTCCAGGACCTGCTCGAGCGACTCGGGCGTCGCGAGCGCGCGCAGCGGGCCCGGCACGTTCACGGTCAGGCGGGAGCCCTTCCGCTCGGCCGCCGGCGCCCACGCCTCGACGCGTCCGCGCACGACGCGCTCGACGTCGACCGCGGCGGGAGCCGGCCGGGACGCGTCCGCCCGGGCGAGCATGAGCAGCGCCTCGACGAGCCGTGCGAGCCGCGCCACCTCCGCCAGCGCGGCCTCGAGGTCGCCCTTCCCGGGCGCGGCGACGTCCCGTTCGAGGTTCTCGAGCCGCAGCCTGAGCGCCGCGAGCGGCGTCCGCAGCTGGTGCGACGCGTCGGCGACGAACTGCTGCTGCGAGTCGAGGAGCTGGTCGAGCCGTGCGACGGTCTCGTTGAACTCGGCGGCGACCGCCTTCACCTCCGGCGGGCCGCGGTCGATCGGCGCCCGCGCGGTCAGGTCGCCGCCCCCCACCGCCGCGGCAGCCCGTTCGAGCGCCGAGAGCGGACGCGTCAGCGTGCGCGCGAAGCGCAGGCCGAGCAGCATCGTCGCGGCGAGGACGACGCCGCCGATCGCCGCGAGGAGCCCCCAGTAGCGCAGCACCCGGGCGTCGAGCGCGGACGTCGGGTACGTGATCCTGACCGCGCCGTGGACGCGGCCGCTGGACGCGATCGGAACGGCGACGTAGAGGAGGCCGGTGCCGAGCGTCCTCGAGTACCGCGTGCCCGACGCGATCACGCCGCGAAGCGCGGCGGCGAACTCGGGGCGAGTCGAGAAGTCGCGGCCGAGCCGGCCCTCGGGCGGCGGCTGCGTGTCGAGCGTCGAGCGCCCTCTACGGTCGACGACGACGACCCGGCCGCCGGGGCTCCGCGCGTAGCGGCGCGCGGCGGCGAGCAGCGCCGGCGACGGCCGCGTCAGGCCGCGCTCGAGCGGGTCCTCGGCGAAGGTCGCCATCGTCAGGGCGTCGAGCTTGATCCCGCTCGTCAGGTCGCGCCGCTCGCTGCGCCCGTACTGGATGCCGAGCGGGATCTCGAGCGCGGCGAGGACGACGATCGCGAGGGTCACGTAGGTGGCGAGGAGACGCCGGCTCACGGCCGACTCGCCGAGCTACGGCGCCTGCAGGCGCAGGCCGACGCCGCGCACGGTCTCGATCCACGACGGGTCGCCGAGCTTCCGGCGGAGCGCCGCCACGTGGACGTCGATCGTCTTCGCGCTGCCGTACCAGGTCGTCTGCCAGACCTCCTTGAGGATCTGCGTGCGCGAGACGACCGTGCCTGCCTCGCGGGTGAGGAGGGCGAGCAGGTCGAACTCCTTCGGCGTCAGCTCGACCTCGGCGCCGTCGAGCGACGCGCGCCGGCCGCGCAGGTCGAGCTCGAGCGGTCCCTCGCGCAGCGTGCGCGGGGCCGGGCGCTCGGCCGTCCGGCGCCGGACGGCGCGGATCCGCGCGAGCAGCTCGCGGAAGCCGAAGGGCTTCACGATGTAGTCGTCCGCGCCGAGCTCGAGCCCGACGACGCGGTCGACCTCCTCGCCCTTCGCGCTGACCATGATGATCGGGACGTTCGAGCGGCTCCGAAGCTCGCGGCAAACGGAGAAGCCGTCGAGGTCGGGCAGCGCCAGGTCGAGCAGGACGAGATCGGGCTCGCTCGACTCGAGCGCCGCCCGGCCTGTCCCGACGCGCTCGACCGCGAAGCCTTCCCGCCGAAGTCCTTCGGCGAGCGGCTCCGCGATCGAATCCTCGTCCTCGACGATCAGGACCTTCACGATCCGGAGGCTAGGAGCGTGGGCGCCCGGCCGGATCCGGGGGAAGCCGTACCCGCCATCCGGGATTCGCCTGAGCCGGACGGACGGGCACGGCCTGCCCGCGGGACGAGGATCCGGTAGAGACCGAGCCAGAGCACCGGCCCTCCGGCGAGCGCCGCCAGCGCGAACCCCGGGACGCCCCTGAGGTCGCTCCCGGCCGTCAGCGCGTGGCCGAGCGAGAGCACGAAGGCGCCGAAGCTCGCGTAGTGGAGCCGGCGCCAGCCCTTCTGCCCGATCCACTTCCGCAGCCGGAACGAGGCGGCCAGAGCGAGCGTGAGCCAGCCCGCGACGACGCCTGCGGCGACCGCGGCCGGCCGCCACGGGGACGCGAACGGCACGAGCACGGACGCGATGCCGAAGTGGAGCGTCGGGTCGAGCAGCAGCGCGCCGGCGTGCAGGCCGAGCATCGACAGGCCCGTCCAGGCGAGCGTGCGGTGCCAGGCGAACAGCCCTTTCTGCCGCCGGGAGCCGAGCAGCTTGGTGCTCATCCCGAGCCCGAGCCAGACGGACAGCGTGAGCAGGCCGAACGCGACGAGCCCGGCCGCGCGGGCGACGTACCACGCGACCGGCGCCTGGGAGAGCACGGCGGTCACGCGGACACCTCCTCGCGGAGCGGGCCGAGCAGCGGGAGCCGGCCCAGCTTCGAGATCTCGCCCGTCTCCGGGACGTAGAGCGCCGCGAGCTCCGGGAAGCTCGACACGTGCGCGCGCGCCTCCGCGAGCGTCGAGATCGCGAGCGCAGTCGCGTGAGCCTCGGCGGCCGCGGCGTCCGGGGCGACCACCGTCACCGCGAGCGGGCCGGCGGCCGCCGGCGCGCCCGTGGCGGGGTCGATCAGATGATGGAGCTCCCGGACCGGGCCGAAGCGGCGCCGGTCACGCCCGGACGTGGCGACCGCGCCGGCCTCGAGGCCGAGCATGCCGAGCGTCAGGCCGGGACGGCGCGGATCCGCGACGGCGATGCGCCACGGACCGCCGCCCGGCGGCGACCCCCAGACGGCGATGTCGCCGCCGAGGTCGACGAGCACGCCGACGAGCTCCGGGGCCTCGCAGAGCATCGCGCCGACCGCGCGTGAGGCGGAGAAGCCCTTGCCGATTCCGCCGAGGTCGGCCGCCGCGCCGCGCTCGACGCGAGCGCGGCCGCCCGCGCGGTCGAGCTCGACGACCGCGCCGGCGCGCCAGCCCCGGGCGACGCGGGCCGGCCTGGATCCCAGCTCTTCGAAGGTCCGGTCGTAGCCGGCCGCGACGAGCGCCGGCAGGATCGTGGGGTCGAACCGGCCCTCCGTCGCCTCCCGGGCCCGCAGCGCGGCGGCGAGCGCGCCGAGCAGCCGCTCGTCCGCGGACACCCACTCGCCGGCTCGGGCGTTCAAGCGCGTGAGGTCGCTGCGGCCGTCGAACCGGGAGAGCGTCCGCTCGCAGGCCGCGATCTCCTCGCGGGCCGCCGCCAGGGCGCGGCGTGCGGCCCGGGAGTGGGCGGGCCGCGCCGCCGCGGCGATCAGGCACTCGGTGCCCATCGCTCGAAACGCCTCGCGGTGGAGACGCGTGATCATCGCCCCGCCGCCGGGGACGTCCGCGTCGTCGCATGGCTCGGCGCCGCTGCCTGCACGACGACGAGCCGCTTCGTGCCGTTCTTCCCCTGGACGAGGACGAGCGTCGGGCTCGCCTGGCGGACGGACGCCGGCGCCGGCCGGTGAGACCAGGCCAGCACCCCGACGATCGCGAGCACGGCCCAGACGGAGACGACAGCTGCCCAGACGCGGCGCATCAGTCGTCCACCTCCGACCGGAGCGGCACCACGTGGGCCGCGGGCGCGACGACGGGTGAGACGGACGCCGACGTGGGCGCGGGCCGCGAGAGGCCGGTGACGGCCGCCGCGGCAGTGATGACGGTGGCAGCGAGGGCGCCTGCAAGGGCAAGCGCATGCCTCTTGCTCACCTGCGGATGTGCGTTCGTGTTCATGCCCATCGTTCTAGGGGCCGCCGGGCAAGGGGCGGGCCAGGACTCCGTTCGGAAACGGCCGGCGGTCTCCGCCGAACCCTCGACGGCGCTTGTCCCGGCCTTTACCTGCTGCGGCCCAGCGTGCTTCGCGACGGAACCCGGAACACGAGGAGGATCCCGAGATGAAGCACGATGCGAAACGGAACGGGCGCCGGCTGGTCGCTCTCGGCGCGGTCGCGGCGGCGGTCGCCGCCGTCACGGCGACGACGGCGGTCGCGGCGACGACCGGCGGCACGGGCCTCGTCTGGTACCACGGCACGTCCGGTTCGACGGCGGGAAACGCGCTCGTGACGCTCCGGCCCGACGGCAGCTACTCCGGCCCGATCTGGTTCTTCAGCCGCGCCGGAGCGACGACCGCCACGGGAACCGTCACCGTCACGTTCCCGTGACCGGGCGCTTCTCGGACCTGCTCTACCCGCGGTAGCCGAGGCGGCGGACGCGGCCGAACGGCGTCCGCACGCGGGCGAGCAGCCGCTGCGTCCGCTCCACGTTGAAGAGCGCGACCGCCGCGAGCAGGACGCTGCCGTTGAAGACCGGCGTCACCCACGCCTCCGCCCCCTTCAGCTGCAGGCCGGTGATCCCGACCGCGACGAGGAAGATCGCGATCAGCGTGCCCCAGACGTTGAAGAAGCCCGGGCGGATCGCGGTGGCGCCCAGGAAGGCGGCCGCATACGCGGGCAGGAGGAAGCCCGGCCCCGACGTCGCGTCCGCGGCGCCGATGCGCGCCGTGACGAGGATCCCCGCGATCGAGGAGAGCAGCCCTGCGAGGACGAAGGCCGTGATCCGCGCACGGCCGGTCGGGATGCCCGAGAGCGCCGCGGCGAGCCGGTTCGCGCCCGTCGCCCGCATCTGACGGCCGGCGACGGTGTACTCGAGCAGGGCCCAGAGGAGCACGGACGCGACGAGCGCGTAGTAGACGGGCAGCACGATCCCTCCCGTCTTCGTCTGCGCCAGCGTCGTGAACCCGTGGGGGGCGCCGCCGAAGATCGGCGAGCTCCCGTTCGAGATCCACTGCAGCAGCCCGTCGAGGATCGTCGCGATGCCGATCGTCGCGATGAACGAGTTGATGCCGAGCCCGACGACCGCGACCGCGTTCGCGAGCCCGATCGCGACGCCGATCGCGAGCGTCAGGACGATTGCGGCCTCCCACGAGAGGCCGTAGTGCGTCACGAGCTTCAGCACGACGTACTGGGAGATCCCGAGGTTCGCGCCGATCGAGAGGTCGAACTCGCCCACGACGAGCACGAGCATCGCCGCATAGGCGAGGAAGATCCCCGGCGGCTGGGAGGTCAGGATGTCCTGGAGGTTCCCGGTCGTCGAGAACCGCGGCACCCACGCGGAGAAGACGCCGAAGACGGCGAGGAACGCGAAGAGCAGGCCCCAGCGCGACGCGAGCCGTGCCGCGCTCATCCGCCGTAGCACTCCCGTGCCAGGCGGACCGGCGTGAGCTCGGCCCCCGAGAGCTCGACCTTCTGCCGTCCGTCGGCGAAGACGACGGCGCGGTGAGCGACCGCGACGACCTCGTCGGTGTCCGACGAGAGCAGGAGGACCGACATGCCCTGCGCCGCAGCCGCCGCGAGCCGGTCGTAGACGACGCTCTTCGTTCCGACGTCGATCCCGGCCGTCGGCTCCTCCGCGAGGAGGACGCGCGGCGACGGCGTCAGCCACTTCCCGAGGACGACCTTCTGCTGGTTGCCCCCGGACAGGCGGGCGAAGGTCACGTCCGGAGCGGCGGGCACGACACGCCAGCCGGCGAGCACGCGCGCGGCGAACATGCGCTCTCGCCGGGCCGACGCGGCGATGCCCCGCGGGCGGTCCCTCAGCGCCACGTTCGTCGCGACGTCGAGCGACGGGAACGAGGCCTCGGTCAGACGGTTGGCGGGCACGTGGACGACGCCGCGCCGCTGCGCGTCGCGCGGCGAGCGCGGCTCGTACGGCTCGCCCTCCAGGCGGATCTCACCTCCGCGTCGTCGCTCGACGCCCGCGACGATCCTGCCCACGATCCTGTGGCCTGCGCCGAGCAGGCCGACGAGCGCGAGGATCTCGCCGCGGCGAAGCGTGAGCGTCACGTCCTCCACCCCGCGGCCGGTGACGTCGCGCAGCACGAGCACGGCGTCGTCGAGGCCGGCTGCCGGCGCCCTCGCGTGCGACTGAAGCGTCGCGCCGACGATGAGCTCGACGAGCTCCGCCTCGGTCGTTCGCCCGACGTCGACGGTGCCGACGAGGTTGCCGTCGCGCAGGACCGCGGCCCGTTCGGCGAGGCGCTTCACCTCCGGCAGCCGGTGCGTGACGTAGAGGACGGCGACTCCACGCGCGCGGAGCCGGTCGACGGCCGCGTAGAGCAGCTCGACGTCGTGTCGCGGCAGCGCCGCCGTCGGCTCGTCGAAGACGATGACGCGCGCGTCCGTCGCGAGCGCGCGCGCCACCGCGACGAGCGACCGCTGCGCGGGCTCGAGCTGCGCGACGGGCGCCGCCGGATCGACGTCGATCTCCCACTCCCGGAGGAGATCGCGTGCGAAAGCACGCTGCCGGCGCCACGAGATCAGCCCGTGCGCCCGGCGGAATCCGGCCACGAGCGCGATGTTCTCGGCGACCGAGAGCGGCTGCAGCAGCCCGAGCTCCTGGTGGACGAACGCGAGCCCGTGCGCCCGCGCGTCCGCGGCCGTCAGCCCGTTCGGGAAGACGTCGCCGCCGAGGCGGATCGTCCCGGCAGTCGGCTGGTGCACGCCGGCGAGGATCTTGATCAGCGTGCTCTTGCCGGCGCCGTTCTCTCCCAGAAGCGCGACCACCTCGCCCCGACCGACGCGGAGGTCGACCCCGCGCAGCGCGTGCGTCGCGCCGAAGCGGCATTCCAGTCCCTCGACGACGAGAACGTCCTGCTCGGACGTTCTCGTCGTCGAACGGTCGGCAGCGGCTGCCGCTACTTCCTGACGCCCCAGAGCTTCAACCACGCAGCCTGGAAGTCGTACGAGTTGGCGATGCCCGGCCCGCTCGTCGACTTGGCGTTCGACTTGTCGACCAGCCGGAACGGGATCGTGTACTTCAGCTGCGGCTTGTGGTTCAGCGCACGCAGGATCGCGTCGATCGCGAACCAGCCGTACTCGGTCGTATCAGGGCCGATCTCGACGAAGTTCGCGCCGCTTCGGATCTGCGGCAGGAAGAAGTCGCCGTCGGTTCCGAGGCCGGTGATGTCCGTGCGACTGGTCGCCTGCACCGCCTGCGCGAAGGTGCCCGCCCACGACTCGGACATGACGAAGAAGTACTTCGCCTCCGGGTGCTTGCGCATGAGAGCCGCCATGCGCTGGGCGCCCGCGGCGGAGCCGATGTCGGTTGCCGGGGAGAGCGCCTTCTCGACGATCTTGTACTTCGGCCCCGCGTCGCGGATCCCCGCCAGGAATCCCTTGCCCGCCGTGATCAGGTCGGGGAACTGCGGGGAGCTGTAGAAGAGGATCGAGGCTCCCTTCGGCGCGGCCTGGACGACCCATTCCGCGAGCCTGTAGCCCTGGGTGTACTCCTGCGGCGCGATCTGCGCCACGAGTCCCGCCGGCGGCTTCGGCGCGCCGTTGAAGATCTCGACGAACGGGGCGCCGGCGGCCTTCGCCTTCGCGATCCCGGGCGCCATCAGCGCCGGCACGCCCGCGGTCATCACGACCGCGTTCGCGCCGCCGGTGACCGCCGTGTTGATCGCGGCGAGCCAGCCGCTCGGGTTGCCGTTGCCGGAGACGACCTCGCCCTTCCAGCCGATCGCCTTCGCCGCGGTCGCCACGCTCGCCGCCGACCGCTCCGGCAGCGGCGCCGGCACGCTGAAGATCGAGACGACGCTCTTGCCGGCCGGAACCGGCCCCGGCGACACCGCCGGGCCGGTGAAGCGCGTCAGCGGCCGGCGGGCCGCGACGACGTCGGCTCTCGCCTTCTGGAACGTGAGCTTCGGCGCCGCCGGCTGCCGGGTCGCGGCGACGGCCGGGATGACCGCCAGTCCGAGCAGGGCGATGCCGGCTCCGCCCAGGAGCACGGGCCGCAGCCGCCCGCGCCTGCCGATCGTGCCTCTAGCCATGTTCCCTCCTCCGTGTCGCGGCCGGCCGGGAGCCGGTCGCGGCCCGACCCTATCCCCGCCGCCGATCCCGGTCAAGACGGGTCGCCGGAGGGTGAACGGCCTATGATGTGCCTCTTCGGACGAAGGGAGCTCGATGGATTTCGCGGATCTGATCGTCGAGCGGGAGGAGGAGGGCTACTTCGCCTACCACCGGTCCGCGCTGACCTCCGAGGCGATTCACCGGGCGGAGCTCGAGCGCATCTTCAACCGCTGCTGGCTCTACCTCGGCCACGAATCGGAGATCCCGCAGCCTGGCGACTTCGCCCGCCGCACCGTCGGCACACGGCCGCTCTTCTTCGTCCGCAGCCAGACGACCGGCGACGTGCGCGTGTTCGCCAACAGCTGCACCCACCGCGGCGCCACCATCTGCCGGCGCGACCGGGGCAACGCGAAGACCTTCCAGTGCTTCTACCACGCGTGGACGTTCGACAGCGACGGCTCGCTGATCGGCGTGCCGGACGAGGAGGGCTACGGCCCGCGGTTCGACAAGACGCAGTTCGGCCTGGTGCCGGTGCCGCGGATGGAGTCGTACCGCGGACTGGTCTTCATCAGCTTCGACCCCGACGTCGAGGACCTGGTCGACTACCTCGCCGGCGCCCGCGAGTACATCGACGCGATGACCGACGCGGCCGAGGTCGCGGCCGCCTTCGCCGCGAACGGCGGCGGCGCGTCCGGCGGCGGCTGGTCCGGCCCGCTCCAGGTCCTGCGCGGGACGCATCGCTACGGGATCAAGGCGAACTGGAAGCTGCTCGTCGAGAACAGCTTCGACGGCTACCACCTCGGCCCGACCCACGCGACGTACTTCCAGTTCCTGAAGGACCAGAACGTCGAGGTCTCCCCCAGCACCGGCTCGATGAGGCTCCTCGGCAACGGCCACGCCGTGATCGAGTACACGGGCTCGTGGGGACGGCCGGTCGCGCGCTGGGCGTCGCAGTTCGGCGAGTCGTCCCGCGCGCAGCTGGACGCGCTGCGCGAGAGGATCATCGGCGAGCTCGGAGACACCGGCTACCGGATGGCCGAGCTCAATCGCAACCTCTACATCTACCCGAACCTGTTCGTGATGGACAACAACGCGACCGCGCTGCGCGTGATCGAGCCGACCGCGCCCGAGTACATGGAGGTGGCCCAGTACGAGCTCGCGCCGAGCAGCGAAGACCCGACGGTGCGCAAGGTCCGGCTCGAGAGCTACGTGACGTTCGCCGGCCCCGGCGGGCTCGCGACGCCGGACGACGTCGAAGCGCTCGAGTCGTGCCAGCAGGGCGCACATTCCGGTGTCGAGTGGAGCCTGCTCTCGCGCGGCTACTTCAGCGAGGAGCCGCCCATGTCGGGCGAGCTCCAGATGCGGAGCTTCTGGCGCCGCTGGCAGGACCAGCTGACGGTCGGCTCGCTGGTCCCGTCCGGATGAGCCGCGAGGCGCCCGTCCTGGAGCGGCCCGAGCTCCGGCCGACCGACGTCACGCGGGCCGAGGTCGAAGACCTGCTCTACCTCGAGGCCGCGCTCCTCGACGAGTGGCGGATGGAGGAGTGGCTCGAGCTGTGGACGGACGACGCGGAGTACGTCGTGCCGACGAACGACAACCCGAACGCGGATCCGGACAACGACCTGATGTACATCAACCACGACCACCGGCTGCTGAAAGGGCTGGTCGTCCGGCTGCTGAGCGTCCGGGCGCACCGCGAGTACCCCTGGTCGAAGACGCGGCACATGGTGACGAACGTCCGCGTGCTGGGCGAGGACGGGGAGGGCGTCGTGCACGCCGAGGCGGCGTTCCTCGTCTGGCGCTACCGCCTGAGGGACGCGGATTCCTACGTCGGGCGGTACGACCTCCGGTTCAGACGCGTGGGCTCCGAACTCCGGCTGAAGGGGAAACGAGTCACGCTCGACGCGTGGACGCTCGCCCCGTACGGCGCGATCAGCATCGTGCTGTAGCGCCGGCGTGGACGCCCTGCTCGCGCTCCACTTCCAGAACGACGTCGTCCACCCCGAGGGGAGGATCCGCGCGGGCGTCGGCGGCGATCGGGAGCGGGCGAGGCTGATCCGGAACGCGCGCCGGCTGCTCGACGGCGCGCGCAGCCACGGCGTCCCGGTCGTCGCCGTCAGGATCGCGTTCCGGCGCGGCCACGCCGGCGTCGTCCAGAACTCGCCGCAGTTCCGCGCTGCGGTGCGGGCCGGCGCCTGCACCGAGGGCTCGTGGGGCGCCGAGTTCCACGAGCGGTTGAAGCCGCGTCGCGGCGAGCTCGTCGTGACGCACTCCCGCATCAACGCCTTCTTCGGGTCCGATCTCGACGTCGTGCTCTCGTCGCTGCGGGCTCGACGCCTCGTCGTCGCCGGCGTCGCGACGCATTCGTCCGTCGAGCACACGGCGCGTCACGCCGCGGACGCCGGGTTCGAGGTCGTCGTGGCGGCGGACGCCTGCGCATCCGCGGACGAGGAGCTCCACGCCGCCAGCCTCCGCGCGCTCGCCCTCCACGTGGAGCGGGTCGCGTCCGTCGACGAGGTGCTCGCAGAGCTGGCGGCGCGTGGCTGAGCTCGCGGGGACCGTCGCGGTCGTCACCGGCGGCAACTCGCTGCTCGGCTCGGCGATCGCCCGTGGGTTCGTGGACGCGGGCGCGTCCGTCGTCATCGCGGCGCGAACGGAAGAGACGGGGCACGCGGCAGCGAGCGATCTCGGCGATCGCGCCCTCTTCGTGCGCACCGACATCGGCGACGACAGGTCGATCGCCGCCTGCGTCTCCGCGACGCTCGAGCGATTCGAGCGCATCGACTTCCTCGTCAACAACGCCGTCGTCTACCTCGACGGCGGCCTCGACTCGACCCGCGAGCAGTGGCTCGACGCGCTGAACGTCAACGTCGTCGGGACGGCCGTGTTCGTGCGGGACGTCGCGCGGGTGATGTCGCGCGGCGCCGCGATCGTCAACCTGGGAAGCGTGGGAGGAAAGTTCGGCGCCGCCGGCCGGGCGATCTACCCCACGTGCAAGGCGGCCGTACTCCAGCTCACGAAGAACCAGGCCGCGGAGCTGGCTCCGCGGGGCATTCGGGTCAACTCGGTCTCGCCGGGCTGGACGTGGTCGGATCCGCTCGCCGCGATGAGCGGCGACGATCGCGAGCTGGCCGACCGCGCGGCCGCGCGGACACAGCCGCTGGGCCGGGCCGGTGACGCCGCCGAGGTCGCCCGGGCCGTGATCTTCCTCTGCTCGCCGGCCGCGTCGTTCGTCACCGGGGCAGACCTGGCCGTGGACGGCGGCCACTCGATGCTCGGCCCGGATCAGGGTCGAGGGGCGCGCTACTGGCTCGAGCAGGCTCGGGGCGGCGATCGCCGCTAGCCCCGGGTCGACGGCGCGCCGACGGCAGCTTGCCGACGACGAGGTCGTAGGAGTCCTCGATCATGTCCCGGATGGCGGCGTCTGGCAGCGAGCCGTCGACGACCACGGTGTTCCAGTGACGCTTGTTGAGGTGGTAGCCGGGAAGCACCGCCGCATGCGCCTCGCGGAGCGCCTCGGCCAGCTCGGGCTCGCACTTGAGGCTCACGCGAAGTGGCTCCGCGGCGAGCTGCGAGAGAGCGAACATCTTGCCCGAGACCTTGAACACCGAGGTCTGCGGGCCGAACGGAAACGTCTCCTCGGCTCCCGTGAACGACAGGCAGTGAGCGCGAAGCTCGGACGCATCCATCGAGCGCTCACGATACGCCGCGGAGGGCGATCCCTGGACCCTGCTCTCCGCCGCTCCTGACCTGCTCGCAGAGGCCCGGGCGCTCGCGGAAGCGCTCGCCGGCGGCGTCGCGGCGGCCGAGCCGAAGGGCGGAAGCCCCGAAGTTGAACAAACCCGGGCGCCGAGTCCGGGCCGGCCCGACTGCGCGCTCACCGCCGGCGCGTCAGGTGCCGGGATGGCCCGCCGGGCGGCCGAGCTTCTGGCGGAGCTGCGCGCCCGCGATCTTCCGGGCGCCCGCAACGAGCGGCCTCCGACTCGAGCCGAACGTGCTCCGGAGGAGCTCGCGTGCGCGCTTGGCGTCGTGGAACGCCTCCGTCATCGCGATCGGATCGTCGAAGTTGTCGATGAACATGTTCGCGAGCTGCTGCTGCGGGCTGTCGTTGGCCGGCCTGGCGTCGCTCCCGTACTGCGCGATCAGCAGCATCCGGCCGGGGCCCGTGAGCGGCTCGCGGAGCGTGTTGTTGAAGCGGTCGATCCAGCGGTGGCGTTCCCAGAAGCGGTCGAACGTCGCGCGCATCCAGTCGGCGTCGAACGGCCGGTCCTCGCGCGCGACGATCTCCTCGACGACGACCCTCACCATCTTGTTCCCGTTGTTGGCTCCCTGCCCGCCGATGGGGTCGAGCGACTGCGCGGTGTCGCCGATCGCCATGACGTTCCGCCCCGACGGGAGCGTCCCGACGACCTGGCGCACCTCGGGAGTGAACTCACCGACGAGCCACGCGTTCTCGTCGCAAACCTGGGCGTCCTCGAAGACCTCCTCGTCCCAGGGCATGTATTCGCGGATGAGCGCCCGCATCCGGTCGAGCACCTGTTGTCCGGTCTTGCACTCGCGGAAGCGATCGAACGGGCCGCCCCGCTTCGCCTCGAAGAGCATGCCCCAGCACCACTGCCTGCCCTTCGAGTACCACTGCACCCAGAACGCTTCGCCGTACGGCGCGAAGAAGTTGAACTTGACCGGCCGGAACCACGGCGCGTACGGGAGCTCCATCGGGGTGTTCGTGACGTTCACCATCGCGAGGAACCGCTGCGGCTCGGCGTACGTCGAGCGTGCCTCGTCGCGCGGGAAGAGCTGCATGATCTCGGCGCGCCCGGCGGCGACGAGCGTCAGGTCGTTCGTTCCCGCGATCTCGTCGAGTCGCTCCCGACTGACGTTCTCGATCTCGACCTGGCCGCCGCGCTCGTCGAGCTCGCGCAACCACGACGCGCTCTGCATGCGCAGATCGATCGACAGGAAGGGCTTGCTGATCCGTCCGAGCAGCGTGAGCAGCACGTTTCCCTGCTTCGGCGAGAAGTGCAGGTGGACGCCTTCGCCCGGCGGCGCCTCGTCACCCCAGTGCTCCAGGCCGAGCTCGCGCTCGAACTCGAGCGACATGTCGAAACGAGCTGCGACGCCGGTCGGCCGCGCCTTCGTCAGGAAGTCGTCGGGAGTCTTGTCGGAGTAGAGCGTGACCTCGTAGCCCGCCAGCCGCAGCGCGTGTGCGGCGAGAAGCCCTGCCTGACCGGCTCCGATGATCGCGATCCGTCGCACCGCGGCTCCCCTCGCCGTCGCTCCGCGTCACCCTACAGCGGGCGCAATCGATCTGGCCGCGCCATCCGGGCCTTCTCGGGCAGCTCTCGAACCTCTTCACGCCCGCAGCAACCCACCCGCCCGCGACGTCGGCAAGTCGAGCGGTACGTCCGCCGCTCGCCCGTTAGCAGCAGGAGGTGACCGCGACTTCGCCCACGACCGCCCCTTCCTCGACTCGCCAGACGCGGCTCGAGACGAGTGCCGCTTCCTCCTCGTGGGTCGCGATCAGACAGCTCGTGCCGCCCGCGGCGAGGTCAGCCAGGAGCTCCCAGACGCGGTCGCGCCAGCCGGCGTCCTGGTGCGAGGTCGGCTCGTCGAGGAGGACGACTGCCGGCCCCAGCACGAGCGCCCGTGCGAGGGCGGCGCGCTGCTGCTGGCCGATCGACGTCTCCTGCGGCGGGCGGTCGGCGAGCCCGGCGAGGCCGAGGCGTTCGAGGAGCGACTCGGCTGCGGCCGCTCGCTCTGCGAGTTTGCCCGCGAGCCGGGCCGGTTGCTGGACGTTCTCCCGCACGCTCAGCTCGGGGAGCAGGCCGAAGCGTTGTGGCAGGTAGCCGAGCTCGTCCCAGGGGAGCGCCGACGGTTCTGCGGCGACGCCTCGCCAACGGAACCCGCCGCGGTCCGGCAGTTGCCAGCCGCCCAGCAGGGTGAGCAGCGTCGTCTTCCCCGACCCCGACCGGCCGAGCAGGGTCGCGAGCTCGCCCTGCCGGAGCTCGATGCTCGCGTCGCGAACGGCTGTGGTGACGTATGGCCCTCGCCGGTAGCTCTTGGACACGCGCTCCGCCTGCAACACAGCCCGACCTGCCGCTGCCGAGCTTCTAGGCCGCCATGCACCGGGGCTCGGTTCGCTCCCCTCGACGACCCGGCCGCGGTCGAGCGTGAGCACGCGGTCCGCGATGCCCACGACCTCGGGATCGTGGGTCGCGATCACGACGCCGACGCGCGGGCCCGCGTGGGCGCGGATCGCCGTCAGCAGCGCCGCGGCCGATTCGCCGTCGAGCTCCGCGGTCGGCTCGTCCGCGACGATCAGCGGCGCCCCACGGATCAAGGCGAGGGCGAACGCGGCGCGAGCCTGCTCGCCCCCGGACAGCTCGGCCGGCAGCGAGCCGAGACGCCGACCGAGGCCGAACCGGCCGAGCAGGTCCGCCAGCATCGGCTCCGAGCCGGCGTGCTCGCCGACCGTCAGGTGCGAGACGAAGTTCTCGGCCGCGCTCTGGCTGACATAGCTCACCTCGTAGCGGCGGTGCCGGCGGAGCACGCGCGGTGCGGCTCGCGCAAGCTCCCGTCCCCCGACCACGAGGTCGCCGGAGCTGGGGCGCTCGAGCCCGGCGAGCAAGCGGAGCAGCGTCGACTTGCCGCTCCCGGAGGCGCCGACGACGGCGACGATCTCCCCGAGAGCGAACCGGGCGTCGACGGAATGGAGCGCTTCGATGACGCCGCTCGCGGTCGCGTAGTTCTTCGAGAGCGCGCGGCAGAGAACGAACCCGTCAGCCAACGCGGAGCGCCTTGGCCATGTCGGCGCGAGTCGCGAGCCAGCTCGCCAGCGCCGCTGCGGCCAGCATCGCCGCGACGAGCGAGGCGGATGCCACGGCTACCGCACCGATGGGGAGCGAGAAGACCGGCCCCGGCGCGTACTGCGGCAGGGGGTCGAGGTGCCGGCTGATCGCGCGAGCGCTGACGATCGCGACCGCACCGCCGACGACCAGCGCGAACGCGAGGATCGCTGCGAGCTCGACGCAGATCGACAGGATCTCGGCGGTGCGACTCATGCCCATGCGCCGCGCGAGCGCGGACGCGATCGTCTGGGAGCGCTGCCGCGCCTGGAGGTACAGCAGCAGCGCGATCAGGACCAACGCTCCGGCGCCGATCGCCGACGCGCGCAGGAACGCGAACGTCCGCGTCGCGAGCACCACGTCCGGGCTCTTCTGGAACGTCTCGATCGTGGTCAGGTAGTCGGGGTGGAGCGGCGAGGACGCGAGGGCCCGAGCGACGGCGCTCGGCGGGCCCTTCGCCCAGACGTACGTCCACAGCACGCCGAGCGCGTCCGCGTCCCCTGCGTGCGACAGCGCGTCGTTGAGCGCCCGCGTCGGGACGACCACGAGTGGGATCCCCACGCTCATGCCGGGGAAGGCCTTCACCACGCCCAGGACTCGCACGGGGAAACGGCGACCCGACACGTAGACCGCGCTCGTTCGCGCGATATCGGAGGTGACGATCACCGGGAGCGGGCGTCGCGATGCGTCCGCGAGCCGCGCGAGCAGCGGCCTCGGGCTCGGGCCCCAGTGGCCCTGCCACTGCAGGACGGACGCGACCGACCTCGGCTCGACAAGCAGCACGTCGACCTGACGGCCGAAGGGACCGCCCACCGTCGCGGTCTGGTTCGCGAGCTGCACCCTCGCGATCGGGAACGGGAAGCCGCGCGGGAGCGGCTGCGAGTCCTCGATCGTCCCTTGCACGTCGCTTCCCGTTCCGATGTAGGCCTTCTCGAGCGCGGTCTCGCGAAGCGAAGCCGAGAGCGTCTCCGCGTAGAAGAAGGCTCCTAGCGCGATCGCCGTGACGACCGTGAGCGCGACAACGAGCCCCCTCGCGGCTGCGAGCCGTCGCAGGGCGAGGAAGATCGTGGGCGACAGCGTGCGGCCGCGGTGCGAGCGGCGGCGGAGCGCCGTCCGGCCCAGACGGGACGTCAGGCCGGCGGTGGCCGCGGTCAGGAGGAGCGGCGAGAGGAACACGGCCAGCGTCGGGTGCCGCCCGGCCGACCCGCCGCTCTCGGCGACACCGCCGCTGGAGCGTATGCGGAGGAGCAGGAAGATCGCGACCCCGAGGAGCGGCAATTCCCAGGGCAGCCAGCGCACCCAGCCCGAGGATCGCGTGCCCGTGTCGAACAGGCGCCGGAAGGCGAACGCAACCGCCGCCCCGAGCATCGCCACGGTCGCTACCGCGCCCACCGCCGAGCGAGCAGCTCCCATGAGCCACGTGTGGCGGTCGATCGTGCCCCCGGGCTCGAGCAGGCGCGCCAGCACCAGGGCGAGCCAGAAGCCGGCGGCTCCACCGACGGCACTCGGGAGCGCGGCCTCGACGACCGTACGCCCGGCGAAGACCGTCGCCGGCATCCCACGCCCGTACAGCAGCGACGCCTCCCCGCGGCGGCGGCGCACGAGGAACAGACCGGCCGCGGCCGCGGCCGCGAGGGTGATCCCCGAGCCGGCACCCGCAAGCAGCGTCACCATCGGCGCGACCGCACTCCGGTCCGCGTCGGCCAGCGTCACCGCCGAGCTCAGCGAGCTCGAGGTCACGCACGAGATCGGGTAGGTGCTCGGACAGCCGAGTGCGCGCGCGACCGGCGAGGCCGCATCGCCGACCTGGAGCCGAATGGAGTCGAGATCCCGGGCGAGTCGGCGCGCCCCGGCCAGCGTGATGTGCCGGGCGTCGACCGGAATCTCGTAGACGTCGTCGATCCGAAGACCGCCGAGCAGATGACCGACCCGGACGATCTCGGCGCGGGTCGTGAAGGCGAAGGGCGGCAGCGGCGGGAGGTCCGGGTCCAGCGTGTAGATGTCGTCGTGGAAATTCACCCAGAAGGGCGACTCGGGCGCGTAGACGAGAGCACGGTAGACACCCTTCACGCGAACGCTCACGCGCCTGAGCCGACCGGCCGCCGAACTCGCTTCGAGGACGAGGCGCCCGCCGGGGAAGACGCGGAGCTGCTTCGCCGCGAAGCTTGCGAGCCAGAGCCCGGGCCCCGGAACCTGTCGGACGACCTCGACGTTCGCGAGCGCCGCCGGCCGCGACATCAGCCGGACCGCGATTTGCTCTCCGCTCGCGATGTCTGCGGGCGAGCGCGCGACCACGGGCAGGCTCAGCATCGTCGTGACCGGAGCGCCGACGTAGCGGAGCCGAGCCGAGATCCGTGCGACCTCCGCAGCACGCGCGTCCGCCGCCCGCATCGCATGCGCGATCGTCTCCGCCCCGCCGAGCGAGCCGTGCCGCCTGATCTCGAGGCCGGCTCCGAGCGGGGTCTCCTGTCGGAGCTTGTCCTTGAGCGCCGAACTCGCCAGCGCCGTCGTAACGAGCGGTGGAGAGGCTGCGCTCAACGCCACGAGCAGCGCGACGACGCAAACGACGATCAGCACGCTCGCGTAATGCACAAGCGTGAGCGGTGTCCGACGCCTGAGCGGCCGCATCAGCGCCCGCTCGCGCCCAGCCGGACCACTCCACAGGGGCGCGACCGGCAATCCACCGTTGGAATCGTAAGCCGGCAAGACGTTCGCGGCGACGTGCTGGCGGCGCCCGCACGGGTCAGCTCAAGCTCGCCCAGCCGCCGAACACCTCACTCGAAGGCGCACCACCCGACCGGATGCGGCCGCTCGCGAACCGCCCGCGGGAAGCCACCCAGCCGACAGCCGCGAAGAAGCCGTTGTCAAACTGGCAACAATTGGGCGCGGCTGGACTCGAACATCCCTGCTGAGCCCGGGTTCTCGAACTCCGAGGTAGGCACTGGGGCACGCACGACGCGGGCGCTTCCGACCTCGATGGGAAAGCAGCACCGAGTCGCGCGCCTACACCACCTGCGGCGCGACGGAGTCGCCCGAGTCGATCAGGGCGCGGTGCCGCTCGTCGATCTGCGGCGCGTACTCGGGGTGCGTCAGGACCCAGAAGCGGTCGTCGCGAACGGCCTCGACGAACTGAGCGGCGATGTCGTCGGCCGGCGTGCGCCGCCGGTCGGTCACGAGACCGATCGGCTTCCCGTCCACACCACCCGGACGGAGCAGTCGGCTGTTCTCGCGCAGGGCACTCTCCGGCGGGCCGGGACAGAGGACCGAGACGCCGATCGGGAGCCCTTCCTCGCGCAGATCGTTGCGTAGCCCTTCGGAGAGCCCGACGATTCCGAACTTCGCCGTCGTGTACGGCGTCAGCCCGGGGAACGCGAGCAGACCGGCGACGGACGCCGTGTTCACAACATGCGCCTCCTCACCACGCGCGACCATTCCGGGTAGGAACGCCTGCACGCCGTGAACCACGCCGCCGAGGCTGACCCCGAGCACCCACTCCCACTCCTGGCGGGTGAACTCCCACGTCCGGCCCGGAAGCTGGACCCCCGCGTTGTTGCACAGGACGTGCACGCTTCCGAAGCGGTCGACGACACGCGCCTCGAGCGCCTCGACCTCGTCCCAGCTCCGCACGTCGACGACGACCGGCAGGACGTCGGCGTCGCCGTCTTCGGCCACGAGATCGGCCGCGAGCGGAAGGCGCAGCCGGTCGACGTCCGCCATGACCACCGCCAGCCCGAGCGCTGCGAACCTCCGGCAGAGGGCCAACCCGATTCCGCTGGCCGCGCCGGTCACCACCGCGACGTTCCCGCTCGCCAGCCGCATCAGAGCCTCCTGAAGATGTCGGAGCCGCTGAGGAGGATCGCGAGTGCGACGCCGGTCGCAGTGACGCCGATCATGACCAGGGCGAGGCAGGCGACCTGCGGGTAGAGCCCGCTGCCGTAGTAGTCGTAGAGGACAGTGCCCATCACCTGGACGTTGGAGGCGCGAACCAGGAGCGAGGCGGCGAACTCGTTCGCGAGCAGGATGAACATCAGCGCGGCCGCGCCGCCGAAGGTGGCTCGCATGAGCGGCGCGAGGATCGACAGGTTCGTCCTGATCACGCCGGCTCCGGACACGCGCGAGGCCTCGACGTAGGCATCGCCGAGAGCCGCCATTCCCGAAAGCTGCATCCGTGTCGCGAACGGCAGCATGAGGGTGATGTAGACGAGGATCATCACCCACTTCGTCCCGTAGAGGACGAGCGGCTCGTTCGTGTACGCGTACAGGAACCCGACGCCGAAGATCACCGCCGGGATGCTGAGCGGCATCGCCACGATCAGGTCGAGGAGCGACCCGAGAACGCGGTTCCGGCGCCGGTTGCGCAGGACAGACGCGGCGACGTAGCCGAGCGGCAGCGTGATCGCGACGGCGATCAGCGACGTGACGACGCTCGTGCGGATCGCCGCCACGACGTGACTGTCGTGGAAGATCGTGTGGAAGTTGACGAGCGTGAACTTGCTCGGGTGGATCTCGCCCGACCAGAACCGCGAGAGCCCGACCAGCACGAGGCCGACGATGGGGAGCAGCGTGGCGACGACGCCGTACGCGACGAGCGAGGCCACGCCGGCCTTCGAGCTGCGGGCCGCGGGTCTGAAGCCCTTGCCCCCGTGCGTGACGAACCGCACGGGATCGCCGAGCGCGAGCCTGTTGAAGACGATGACGAGGACGCCGAAGACGAGCAGCGGCGACCCGAGCGCCGCCGCGACGTCGTACTGGGCCGGCGTCTGCTGCGTCGCCCGGTACATCTCGGTCGTGAGGACCGTGACGTTCCGGTTCGTGCCGAGCAGCAGCGGAGCGGTGAACTGCCCCAGCCCGAGGAGGAGCGCCACGCCGCTCCCGTAGACGAGCGAGGGACGCAGGAGCGGCAGGGTGACGCGGAAGAAGACGCCGGCCCGGGACGAGCCGGAGACGAGGGCGGCCTCGATCAGCTCGCCGTTGATGTTCTCGAAGCCGGCGCTGACGAAGAGGTAGATGAAGGCCGTCAGCCCGAAGCCGGTGATGATCACGATCCACGGAACGGTGTAGATGTCCACCGGGCCGTCGAACCGGCCGCTCCACCAGGGAAGATGTCGCAGGAGGGCATTCAGGTAGCCCGGACGCGGCGAGAACAGGAACGACCAGCCGAGCACGCTCGCGAGGGCCGGGACGACGATCGGCAGGACCGGCAGGATGCGCAGCAGTCGAAGCCGCGGTGTGAGGGTGCTCGCCGCCCACGCCAGGCCGGTCCCGAGGACGAGTGCGATCGCCAGCGAACCGAGTGCCAGCTCGACCGTCGTCAACACCGTGCGGCCGATCCCCACCTCGCCGAACGCGTCGCCGTACGCACGCGCGCCGTGCCCGAACGCCAGCAGCTGGAGCCGCACCAGCGGGACGACCGTCAGGTAGGCGAGCGCCGCGACGAAGAGCAGGAGCGCGACGGACGGCAGCGCCCGGCGGACGCGCAGCGTCCACAGGTCGACCGTCCCGAGCGAGAGCTGAGCGGTGCTCGTGACCACCTCAGGCCCGCACGAGCGCCGGCCGGGCAGGCACCCCGCCAGGCGTGGCGATCCGTGCGCCGGCCTCGTCGTAGAAGGCCACGTCGCCGATCCGCAGGTAGCCGAGCACCGGCTGCCCCGCCTGAAGCGTCCGCGACCAGCCGCCGCGCTCGCCGGCCTCGAGGCGGCTGTGGAGACGGGACTCGCCGACCGCGACGACGACGTTCATCGACAGTCCGCCGAACTCGGAGTCGACGACGGTGCCCGGGAACGACAGCACGTCCGACGGCACGCCCGCGTCGGGCGGAACGAGCCGCAGATCCTCCGGGCGAGCGCGGGCCGTGACCGACGGCGGGAGTGCGAGCTGCGCGCCGCCCTCCAGGGCGACGTCTCCGTGGAACCACGAACCCTCCCGGCGTCGAAGCTCGAACCGGTTCGACATTCCGATGAAGCCGGCGACGTACTCGGTCGCCGACCGTTCGAAGACCTCCTCCGGCGGAGCGAGCTGCTCGATCCGGCCTTCGCGCATGATCGCGAGCCGGTCGCCGAGCGCGAGCGCCTCGACCTGGTCGTGGGTGACGTAGACGGCGGTGAACTTCAGCCGTTCGTGCAGCTCGTGGATCTCGCTCCTGACCTGGTCGCGCAACCGCGCGTCGAGGTTGCTCAGCGGCTCGTCGAGTAGGACGAGGGCGGGTCGGGCGACGAGACCGCGGGCGAGCGCGACGCGCTGCTGCTGACCGCCGCTCAGCTGCGCCGGGTACCGGTCGAGCAGGCGGCCGCAGTCGACAAGGTCGGCGGCCTGCTCGATCCATTGTCTCGAGACCTCCCGGCCCATCCGCCTCGCCCGCAGCGGATAGCCGATGTTCTTGCGCACGGTCATGTGCGGCCACAGCGCGTACGACTGGAAGACCATCCCGATGTTCCGCTTGTTGGGCGGGACGTTGATCCCCGCAGCGGCGTCGAACACGCGGCGGCCGTCCAGCGAGATGCTTCCCTCGTCCGCCGACTCGAGGCCGGCGATGCACCGCAGCGTCGTCGTCTTGCCGCAGCCGCTCGGGCCGAGCAGAACGAGGAACTCGCCCTGCTCGACCTCGAGCTCCAGGTCGTCGATCGCGGTCGTCGGGACCTTGCCGCCGAACCGCTTCGACAACCCGCTGATGCTGACGTTCCCCAACGCTGCCGCGGCTCCCGATCAGGCTCTCACTTCGTGAACAGCTGCACCCAGTGATCCGTGAACGCCTTCACCTTCGCGGGCGTGAAGTCGTTGACGTTGACGATCCGCGGCTGAGCGTAGAACGTGCCCCCGATGTTCGGGTAGACGGCGCCGAAGCCCTTGTCGACGAGACCCTGACCCTCCGGCGAGAGAATGTAGTCCGCGAGCAGCTGCGCGGCGTTCGGATGCGGCGCCTGCTTCAGGACGAGGCCGATGTACGGAGCGTTCCAGTTGTCCGGGAGAACCTTGTAGTCGATCGGCGCGCCCTGGGCCTTCAGGACGAGCGCGGTGCCCGCGGCGAGCGGCGCTCCGATGATCTCGCCCGACGCGACCGCCTGGGTCATCGGCAACGAGGAGATGTAGATCTTCGGATTCTGTGCCGCGAGCTTGTCGAGGATGTCGGCTCCGTACTTCTTCTCCTGGAAGAGGTACCAGTCCATGAAGCTCGTCGAGACGCGCGGGTCCGGCACGCCGATCTTCCCCTTGAACTCGGGCCGGAGGAAGGTCGTCGCGTCCCGGACAGGCCCTTGATACGCCGCGGTGTTCCACGCCATCCCCAGGATCGCGCTGCCGGCGATCCAGGCTTTGCCGAACATCAGCTTGGTCCGGTCGTACCGTGACTTGAAGAAGTTCGGACCGATCGGATCGACGACCCAGCCGTTCCTCATCGCGCCGAGCGCGTAGCGCTTCTGCGAGCCGACCCAGAGATCGGCGATCGCCCTGCCCGTCGACTCCTCGGCGTCGATGAGGCCGACCAGCACGTTGTCGACGTTCCGGACGACGTTGACCTTGATCTTGAACTTCTGCTGGAACTGGTCCGCGAGCGCGGCGAGGTCGGTCGGATCCTGGACCGAGTAGATGGTCACGCTTCCCTCGGCCTGCGCCTTGCCGATGAGCGCACGCCAGGCGGCCGCGCTCAGCGGCTTCGGAGCAGGCGGCGCCTGACGCGAACCCGATGCCTCGACGGCCGTAGCAGCGAGCGCGACGACCAGGGCGACCACGACCAGAACGAGACCGCGGCCGGGTGCGTGTGCCTTCATTTGAACTCTCCCTTCGTCGAGGGGTGAGGAAGGAGCCACGGCGCCGTGAGCGGCCACGTAGCCCCTTCGGCGGTGCGTCTCGATCGACGGCGTCGGCCTCGCCCTCACCGCACTCTCCCTCCTAGGCGTCTTCCTAAACTGACTTCAAGTCTCTATACCTGATCCAGCGACGTTTCTCAAGTTGCGGCCATGGGGTCAGATCACCCCGAGGCCTTCGGGCGATCCCGTGTCGGCTCGCCGCTAGCGCGGGCGAGCGAGGGCCGGCGCGCTCCAGGGGCCGACTGGCCCCTCGGCCTGCAGGGCATCCGGAAGATCGTCGACGAGGTTCCACGACATCGCGACCCGTCCGAAACCGAGGCAGAACGCGACGTGCGCCCCCAGCTCGAGGATCTCGAGCTCGCTGAACTGCTCGCGGAGCCGAGCGAAGAGCGCATCGTCGATCTCGTGGTGCGCGATCGAGAGCCGGTCCGCATAGGCGAGCGCGGCGCGCTCGCGATCGGTCAGCGCCTGCGCGTTCTCCGGCTCTACGAGCTCGCACACGAGCGCTTCGGTCAATCCGTCGCCGACCGCGTCCGCGCCACGCAGCGCCATGCAGCTCCGGCACTGGTTGTGGAAGGCGACGCGAAGCCGCACGAGCTCGGCGAGCCGCGGCTCGAGTGAGAGCTCCGCCAGCGCGGACTGCAGGTCGAGCAACGTGGCCGCGAGCTGTGGGAGCCTCGCCCAGACCTGCAGCGACCCCAGCTGCGACGGGCGCGTCTCGTCGCTCACGCCCGCGCGCCGGCGAAGGTCGTCCGGCAACTCCGACGGGGCGAGCGTCGCGACGCGGGCCACACGCTGCTTCTATCAAATTCACTTCAGGTCAGACAACTGAAAGGATGCGGCTGGTGGAACGAATTCGCGGCGTACGGCATCCGGGTCAACTGCGTTGCACGCGCCGCCGTCGCCGGGCATCCCGCCACGCCCTTGCCGGGGGACGCGCTCCTCCGCGCGACCCCGCTTGGGCGTCCTGCAGAGCCGGCGGAAGTCGCCGCCGCGGTCGCCTTTCTGGCATCCGACGACGCGGCCTACGTGACGGGGACCGTGTTGACGGTCGACGGAGGCCGGAGCGGTCTCACGCCGGGATCGTCCTGAGTCGGCCCAGGCGCTAGCTCATCAGCAGGCCGCCGTTGGGGCTGAGCGTGGCGCCGACGAAGAACGACGCCTCGTCGCTCGCGAGAAAGGCGACCGCTGCGGCGACCTCCTCCGGAGTCCCGAACCGGCCGAGCGGCGTGCGGCGGCGGATCGCGGCCCGCAGCGGGTCGCTCTGGGCAGGGCTGCCGGTGTCGACGAACCCGGGCGCGACGGCGTTCACGCGGACGCCCTGCACGCTCAGCTCGCGCGCGACCGAGCGCGTGAACGCGAGGATACCGCCCTTCGCCGCGGAGTAGTGCGGGAAGCCTGCGCAGCCCTCGATCCCGCAGATCGAGGCGATGTTCACGATCGCGCCGGCGCCGCGGGCGGTCATCGAGCGTGCGGCGGCGCGTGTCCCGAAGAACGTCCCGTCGAGGTGGACGCTCAGCATCCGCCGCCACTCGGCGTCCGGGAGCCGGACGAGCCCCTCGAGCGGCGTCGTCACGCCGTCCGTCTCTTCGAGCTGCCGCACGGCGCGGGGGTTCACGCGCTGCGCTTGCTCCGCCGCCGGGATCCCTGCGTTGTTCACCCAGACGTCCACGGGACCGAGAGACGCCTCGACCTGCTCGAGCGCACCGTCGACCGCGGCGCTCTCGGCGACGTCGACGGCGACCGCCATCCCCTCGATCGCCGCGGCGACCCGACCCGCCGAGCTCCCGTCGACGTCGAGGACGGCGACGCGCGCGCCGTCGGCCGCCAGACGCCTGCAGATCGCCTCGCCGATGCCGGCGCCGCCGCCGGTGACGACGGCGACGCGCCGGCTCACGGCGTCACCACCGCCCGTCCCACGATCGTGCCCTCACGCAGCCGACGGTAGCCGTCGACGGCCTCGTCGAGTGTCAGGCGCTCGATCTCGAGCTGGATCACACCGGCGCGTGCGAGCTCGACGACGTCGCGAAGCTCGGGCAAGGTGCCCGCGCTCGGTCGGTTGGCCGACCACTCGAGCGGAAGGAGACCCGACGCCGTCGGAAGCGTCCCACCGCCACGGCCGACGATCGCGACGTGTCCCCCCATCTCGACGAGCGAGCAGGCGAGCGCCAGCGTCTCGTCGGTGCCGACGAAGTCGAGGATGAGCGCGGCGCCCTCGGGCCCTGTCTCGCTCCGGACATCCGCGGCGTCGGCCTCGGCGGGATCGAGCGCAGCATGCGCCCCTGCGTGTATCGCCAGGTCGCGCGCCGCGGCTCGGAGGTCGAGCGCGACGATCCGGGCCGCGGTGAGCCCACTGAGAAGCTGCACGGCCACGTGGCCGAGGCCGCCGACGCCGATCACGACGACCGCGGCGCCCGGGCGGAGCGGGAGATGCGGCTGCAGGGCGTGATAGGGCGTGAGCCCCGCATCGGCGAGTGGTGCCGCCGACTTGGCGTCCAGCCCGACGATCGGGACGAGCACCCTCGTCGACGGAACCAGCACGTAGTCGGCCAGCCCTCCGTCGACACCCAGCCCCCCGCCGCGGCGGTCCCACCGCGCGACACAGCGGTTGTCGGCGCCGGTCGCGCAGTGCCGACAGGTGCCGCAACCCCAGAGCGGAGCGAGCAGCACCGGATCGCCTTCGGCGACGCCGTGCGCCCCGGGGCCGAGCGCGGCCACGACGCCCGCCGTCTCGTGGCCGAGCGTGAACGGGAGCTGCCACGGCACCGAGCCCTCCGCAAAGCCCATGATGTCGAGGTCGGAGTGGCATAGCCCCGCGCTCTCGACGGCGACGAGCACCTCGCCGGGACCAGGCGTCGGAACGAGGACATCCTCCTCGAGCTCCGGCTCTCCCTGCCAGGCTCGCAACCTGACGGCGCGCATCGAGACCTCTGCTGAACTCATGTCACGGAGCATGCCCGATGCCATGGCGCGATGCAGCACCGGAACCTTCTCATTGACTTGACATGACTTCAAATCATAGGGAGAATGCCCCGCTTCACGCGGGGAGATGCGGCCCGTCTTGGGTCGCTCCGCCCACAGCCAGATGCCGAGCCGGAACGACGTGACAGTGGACGTGTCGGCCGCGCTCCCGTTCGAGGAGCGTGTGTCACTCGCAGCGACGGTCCATCTTCCGGATCCCCGCGACGAGGCGCCGCCGGCCGTCCTGATCTGCTGGCCCGGAGGCTCCTACGCGCGAGCCTACTGGGACATGCAGATTCCCGGCCATCCCGGCTACAGCTTCGCCGAGGACATGACGGCCAGAGGCTTCGTCGTCCTGGCGGCGGACCATCTCGGCGTCGGCGCGAGCAGCAAGCCGGCGGACGGAGACCGGGTCGACTTCGACACGATGAGCGCCGCTGCCGCGTCGTTCGTCGGGCAGGTGCGCGCGCTGATCGCCGACGGTTCGAGGGAACTCGTCGGCCGGTCGCTTCCGGACGTGCCGGTCATCGGCGTCGGGCATTCGCTCGGCGCCTGCCTGACGGTCGTCACGCAGGCGCGGCATCGGTGCTACGACGCCGTTGCCCTTCTCGGCTTCACCCATGGACAGAAGGAGGTCGCGGTCGCGGCCGCCGGCGCCGCCGAGCGCGAGCTCCTCGACGACGCGGCGCGACGGGAGACGGCGATCGAGCAGGCCCGCGCCTTCTTCGGAGACAGCTGGGAGGACGTGTACGGCCTCGCGCCGCGCGAGCCTCACCACGGCTGGCTCTACCGTCCGGACGTGCCGGCTGCGGTGATCGCGGCCGACGATGCCGCGGCGACTCCCTGGCCTCGCCAGCCCTACGTCGAGGCGCTCCTCGGCGGCCACAGCGCCCGCTTCGCGGCCGAGATCGACTGCAGCGTGTTCCTCGGATTCGGCGACCACGACGTCCCGCCGCTTCCCCACGCCGACGTCGCGTACTACCCGCGCAGCCGCGACGTGACGTTGTACGTCCTGCCCGAGTCGGCGCACTGCCACAACTTCGCGAGCACGCGAGCACTGCTCTGGAAGCGGATCGGCGTGTGGGCCGCCGGCCGTAGCGCCTTCTCGACCTGACTACGGTTCTGCGCCCTGTCCTTGTTGCATCACAAGGCGTGGCGGCGTAAAATTGACATGAAGTCACTTTATTCAGCTCGACAGAAAGGGACGCATATGACCCCACCCGTCCCGGAGGCTGCGTCCGTCGTCCGGCGTTTTCTCGATGCGCTGAACTCCTGGGACTTCGACGTGCTGGGCGAGCTCTTCGCTCCCGACCTCGTCTTCGAGCTGCCGTTCGCCCCACCCGGGCTCGTCACGAGGATCGAGGGAGGCGCGACGTTCCTCGAGTTCGTCCGCCGCGTACCTGACGTCTTCGACGAGGAGCGGCTGCACGACATCGAGATCCACACGTTCGCGGACGACCCGAACGAGGTCGTCGCCGAGTACCGGAGCGACATGAACGTCGTCGCCACCGGCGGCAAGTACCGGAATCGGTACGTGGCGCGCTTCACCGTGCGGGACGGTCGGCTGACCCGGTTCGCCGAGTACTGCGACCCGATTCCGCTGCTCGAGGCGCTCGGCGGCAGCGTCGAGTTCGACGGGAGCGCATCGATCTAGGCGTGGGCGCGTCCCCCCTGTGAGCAATGCGCCGCTCGTCTCGCTCCGACGGATGTCGAAGTCCTTCGGCGCTACTCGCGCGCTGAGCGACGTCTCGTTCGAGATCGCGGCCGGCGAGGTCCACGCCCTGGTCGGGCAGAACGGCTCGGGCAAGTCGACGCTCATCAAGCTGCTCGCAGGCGTCCACGAGGCGGAGGAGGGCTCCGCCGTCGAGGTGGACGGAGTCCTGGTGCCGCTCGGCCATCCCGCTGCGTCGCGCGCCGCGGGCTTCCGGTTCGTCCACCAGGACCTCGCCCTGGTCAACGACCTCAGCGTCGTCGAGAATCTCGGTCTCGGCCGCGGGTTCTCGACCGGCTTCGGCGGCCGAATCCGTTGGGGCAGCGAGCGGCGCGAAGCGCGGTCGATGATGCGCGAGCTCGGGTTCGAGCTCGACGTGCGCCGCCCGGTCGGCGAGCTCGCGCAGGCCGAGCGCACCGGAGTGGCGATCGCGCGCGCGCTCTGGGACTGGGAGGCGGATGCCCGGGTCCTCGTGCTCGACGAGCCGACGTCCGCCCTCCCGAGCGCCGAGGTCGCCGTGCTCTTCGCGTCGATCCGCCGCGTCGCCGCGCGTGGGCTCGGCGTCCTCTACGTCTCCCATCGCCTCGACGAGATCTTCGCCATCGCGAACCGGGTCACCGTCCTTCGCGACGGCTCCAGGGTCGGGACGTTCGAGACGAGGCAGATGACGGAGGCTCGTCTCGTCTCGCTGATGATCGGCCAGGCCGTGCTCCGGAGCAGCGCGCCGGCTCGTCCGCGAGGGGGAACGCCGGTTCTCGAGGCTCGCGGGCTGACCGGCAGCGAGGTCTGTGGAGTCGACTTCGACGCCCATGCCGGCGAGGTCCTCGGGTTCGTGGGGCTGACGGGCTCGGGCCGCGAGGAGATCCTCCAGCTGCTGTTCGGAGCGCTTCCCCGGCGCGGCGTGGTCCGAGTCGCCGGGAGCGACGTGCCGCCCGGGAGTCCGCGCGCCTCGATCAGCCGAGGCATGGCGCTCGTTCCGGCGAACCGCCACCGCCAGGGCCTGATCCTCGAGATGTCGGTGCGGGAGAACTGCACCCTCACCGACCTCAGGCCGTTCCGGACGCGACTCGGCGCGATCAGGCGGCGGGGCGAGCTCGCGGAGGTGAGCTCGTGGCTGACTCGTCTGGACGTGCGCCCGCGCGATCCGACGAAGACGCTCGCGCAGCTCTCGGGCGGCAACCAGCAGAAGGTCGTGCTCGCGAAGTGGCTGCGACTCGAGCCCCGCGTGATCCTGCTCGACGAGCCCACGCAGGGCATCGACGTCGGCGCGAAGGCGCTCATCCACGGCCTGATCCGGAAGGCTGCCGACGAGGGGGCGGCGGTGATCGTCGCAACCTCGGACGACGAGGAGATCCGCGACGTCTGCGACCTCGCGTACGTGCTTCGCGACGGGGAGCTCGTCGCCGTCCGCGAGCGGAGCGAGCTCTCGATCGACGAGCTCGGCCTGCTGAAGCACGGCGGTGCGCCCGCGATGCCCGGGGGTGCCGTGCGGGGATCGACCGGGTGAGCGCGGCCGGGGACGTGTCGACCGGAGACCGGCACACGATCGGAGCACGGAGCGACGGCGGCGATCGGCTCCACGCCGACGGTCGTGTCCAGAAGTGGCTGGCGAGGTCGGGACTCGAGCGGCTCAGCGCGCTCTACCTGTGGGCCGGGTTCACGCTGCTCTTCGGGCTTCTCGAGCCCGCCTTCCTGTCGAGCACGACCTTCCAGCTCGTCTTCGGCGAGGGCGTCGTCACCTGCGTCCTCGCCCTCGCGTTCCTCATCCCGCTCGCGGCGGGCATCTACGACCTCTCGGTGGCGGCGGTCATGTCGCTGGCGCTCTGCATCTCCGTCTACCTGAACCTGCACACGAGCCTGCCCTCGGCTGTGGGCGCGTGCATCGCCGTCGCCTCGTCCGTGGCCGTCGGCTTCGTGTCCGGCTTCATCGTCGTGCGGCTCCGCGTCAACTCGTTCATCGCGACGCTCGGCGTGGCGCAGGTGCTGCTGGCTGCGGTGATCGAGCTCTCCGACAACCGCCAGCTCGTCGGGAACTTCTCCTCGGGCTGGTCGCAGCTGGGCAACAGGAACCTCGCGGGCATCCCCGTCGTCGACGTCTACCTGCTCGCGATCGCCCTCGTCCTCTGGTTCGTGCTGGAGCAAACCCCGGCGGGCCGCTACCTCTTCGCCACCGGTGGGAACGCGGAGGCCACGCGTCTGTCGGGCGTTCCCGTGGACCGGGTCGTCTGGGGATCGCTCGTCGCGTCGGCCTTCGTGTCGAGCCTCGCGGGCGTGCTCTACTCGATGCGCAACGGGCTGTTCGTCTCGACGATCGGGCCCGGCTATCTGTTTCCCGCCGTCGCTGCCGTCTTCCTCGGCGCCTCGCAGCTATCGAGACGTCCGAACGTGTGGGGAACGCTGATCGCGTACTTCGCGCTGGCCTTCGGCGTCCAGGGTCTCGCTCTTTCGGCGACGTCGGTAACGGCGTGGACGCAGCCGCTCTTCCAGGGCGTGTCCCTGGTGGTCGCCGTCGCGCTGGCATCCAGGAGGAGGTGAGCCGGTCGCCCAACTCGTCCCGAGGCCCTGCTGCTCCCATCACGCAACGCAAAGGCGTAAGGAGGCACGATGGTGAAGTACCTGGTAGTCGCTGCCGCGATAGCGACGATGCTCGCGGCACTGTCAAGCGGCTCGTTCGCCGCCGGCTCGGCGACGGCGCCGACGACTCCGCCGAGAGGGATCCCGATCACTGCTTCGCTCCCCAAGGCGCCCGCGCGAGGGAAGACGGTCGGCTTCGTCCTGTGCAACCTGCCGACCTGCGCGACGTTCGTCCCGGGCATGAAGGCCGCAACCGCCGCCCTCGGTTGGAAGCTCCAGCTGTTCACCTACACCGGCGCCGGCGCCAAGCAGGCCCTCATCCAGGCCGTGCAGAAGGGCGTCGACTTCATCGCGATCACCGGCGCTGGCCGTGCGGAGTACGCAGCGGGGCTGGCGGCGGCGCACGCGAAGCACATTCCGGTGACCTCCCAGTCGGCCACCGACCCGGCTGATCCGAAGGCGGGCCTCTATTCGCAGATCGGCGGGACGTCGACCTACAAGAACTTCACGGACGCGATGGCCCAATGGGGGGCGAAGGAGTCAGGCGGCAAGGCCAACGTCGTCTTCGTCAACATCCCCGACTTCCCGATCCTGGCGACCGGCGAGAAGCAGGCCCGAGCGTCGTGGAAGGCAGCCTGCGCGTCGTGCGGGTTCGACATCCTCGAAGTCACCGTGGACGACCTCGGCCAGGGCGCGGTGGGGTCGAAGCTCGCCGCGTATCTCCAGTCCCACACGCGGGTGAACTACGTGGAGTTCTCGTTCGGCGATCTCATCACGGGCGTTCCGCAGACGCTGAAGTCCGCTGGCCTCGCGAGCAAGGTCAAGCTGATCACGGTCGCCGCGACCGGTCAGGTCTTCAAGGGCATCATCGACGGATCGGTGGCTGCCGGGAACGTCCAGCCGAACGGGTACATGGGCTGGGTTCACGTCGACCGGATGGCCCGCCTGTCCGAGGGGCTGCCGCTCGTGCAGGAGGCGCAGGCGGAGAAGCTCCCGACCTACGTCGTGGAAACGCCGGCGGCGGCAAAGCCGCTGGTCAAGCTGGGGTACTGGGACGGCCCGGCCGGCTACCAGGCCGCGTTCAAGAAGCTCTGGCACGTGAAGTAGCGAACCGCGAAGCGGAGGTGAGCGGTGGGGCTGCCCTGCTCCACCGCTTCCCGCCGAGAAAGGGGCAACCGTGAAAGGGAGATTGCGCTTCGGCGTCTTCATGGCTCCGCTGCACAGCCCGGTGGCGAACCCGACGCACCAGCTGCGCGAGGATCTTGCGCTCGTCCGTGAGCTCGAGCGCCTCGGGTTCGACGAGGTCTGGTTCGGCGAGCATCACTCGGGAGGCACCGAGATCTGGGGCTCGCCGGAGATCATGATCGCCGCCGCGGCCGAGCTGACGGAGCGGATCAAGCTCGGGACCGGCGTCGTCTCGATCCCGTATCACAACCCGTTCATGGTGGCCGAGCGGATGAACCTGCTCGACCACCTCACCAGGGGTCGCGCGATGCTGGGCGTGGGGCCGGGAATCCTGCCTTCCGACGCCTGGATGATCGGCGTCGACGTCCTCGAGCAGCGGCGCATGCTGCGCGAAGGCTTCGACGCCGTGATGGCTCTCCTCCGCCACGAGGGCCCGGTCACGATGGAGACCGACTGGTTCACCCTCCGGGACGCACGACTCCAGCTCAAGCCGTTCACGCCCGGCGGACTCGAGGCGGCCGTCGCGTCGGTCGCGTCGCCGATCGGCGCGGAGCTGGCCGGCCGGCACGGCGTCAGCCTCCTGTCGATCGGCGCCACCACCGACGTCGGCTTCGACGCGCTCGCGCGGAACTGGGAGATCGCGACCACCGAGGCCGAGAAGCACGGGCGCACCGTCGAACGCGACCGCTGGCGGATGCTCGGCGTCGTCCACCTCGCGGACACGCGCGAGCAGGCGATCGAGGACATCCGCGACGGCATCGAGCACTACTTCGACTACTTCCAGAAGACGATCGCCGTGCCGCAATTCGAGGTCGGCGGCAAGACCTTCGACGAGCGCGTCCGGTTCATGCTCGACTCCGGCGTGTTCGCCCTCGGGACGCCCGACGACGCGATCGCTCAGATCGATCGGCTCGTCGCGCAGTCGGGCGGCTTCGGCACCTATCTTCTGCAGGCGAACGACCTCGCCTCGCCGGCGGCGACACGCTACTCCTACGAGCTGTTCGCGCGCCACGTGATGCCGCATTACCAGGACGCGATCGACTCGAGGCTCGAGTCGGAAGCGTTCGCGCGCTCGATCAGGCCCGAGATGTTCGCCCGTCAGGCGAAGGCCGTCGAGCAAGAGGTCGCGCGCTACGAGGAGGAGCGCCAGGCAGCTCCGCGCCCGAAGCCGTAGGCGACCGGCGTCTCAGGCGAGCGTCTCGAGCCGCCCGTTGAGGTCGGCGACGATGTCCCGCATCGACGCACCCGGTGTGTAAACGGCTGTCACCCCTGCGCGGGTCAACTCGGCGGCATCGTCCGCAGGAATCGTGCCGCCCACGACCACGAGCACGTCCTCGGGCGCCCGTTGGCGCGGAGGCCGTCGACGATCCGCGGGACGCGCCTCGCACTTCGTCTCCATGTCGGCGAGCTTCGACGCCACGAGCTGATGCTCCCCGATCGGCCTACCCATCGTCTCACACCCCTTCGCGTGCGCATGGCGGCGGCGGCGGATCCGGACGATGCCTCGGTCAGCGCGTACGCCGCGAGCCAGTCGCCGGTCGCGAGCCTGCGGAGATACTGCTGCTGCAAGTCGCCGCCGCCCGCGAGCTTCAGCCCGAGGGAACCGAGCTCCTGGACGGCGAGGATCAGGCCGCTCGTGGCGCAGGCCTTCGAGACCTCCTCGATGGCGATCAGCCCCAGCAGCGTCCCGGTCCCCAGCCCTCCGACGTCTTCGCCGAAAAAGAGGCGGAAAAGGTCGTTCCGGCCGAAAAGGTCGTTCCGGCGGAACAGGTCGACGACGTCCCACGGGACTCGTGGGACTCGTCGATCGCCGCAGCCCGTCGCACGAGGTGCTCCCGCGCAAGCGCGCGAACGAGCTCGCGAAGCTGGTGTCGGGCCGGGTCCAGGACGTCGAAGGTCACACCGCGCTCCTCAGAAGACGGGTGTCTCGCGCCAGGTGCCCCAGACGTCGCGCAGGGCGTCACAGATCTCGCCGATCGTGACGTGGTCACGCGCGGAGTCGACGAGGAGCGGCATGAGGTTGACGTCGTCGCGAGCCGCGGCTTCCCGGATGGCGGCGAGCCGCCGCTCCGCCGCGGCTGCGTCGCGACGGGCACGGACGGCCTGGACGCGGTCGATCTGCTTGCGCTCGAGCGCCGGGTCGATCTTGAGGAGCGGGACCGGCAGCTCCTCGTCGGCCTGGTAGCGGTTGACGCCGACGATCACCCGCTCGCCGCGCTCGACCTCGCCCTGATAGCGAAACGACGCCTCCGCGATCTCGCGCTGGAAGAAGTTCTCCTCGATCGCCGCGACAACGCCGCCGAGCTCATCGATCCGGGCGAAGTACTCGTACGCCTGGCGCTCCAATTCGTTCGTGAGCGCCTCCAGGTAGTACGAGCCGCCCAGCGGGTCGGTCGTATTCACGACTCCGGTCTCGTGCGCGATCACCTGCTGCGTGCGCAGCGCCAAGCGGACCGCATCCTCCGTCGGCAGCGCCAGCGCCTCGTCGAACGAGTTCGTGTGCAGCGACTGCGTCCCGCCCAGCACCGCAGCGAGCGCCTCGATCGCCGTCCGGACGATGTTCACCTCCGGCTGCTGCGCCGTCAGCGACACCCCCGCCGTCTGGGTGTGGAAGCGCATCAGCAGCGACCGCTCGCTCCGCGCCCCGTAACGGTCGCGCAACACCGTCGCCCAGATCCGCCGCGCCGCCCGGTACTTCGCGATCTCCTCGAAGAAGTCCAGATGCGCGTTGAAGAAGAACGACAACCTCGGCGCGAACTCGTCCACGTCCAGGCCGCGCTCGAGCGCCCACTCCACGTACGTGAACCCGTCGGCGAGCGTGAAGGCCAGCTCCTGCGACGCCGTCGACCCGGCCTCGCGGATGTGGTAGCCGGAGATCGAGATCGGATGCCAGAGCGGCATCTCCCGCGCGCAGAACTCGACCATGTCCGTCACGAGCCGCATCGACGGCCCCGGCGGGAAGATGTACTCCTTCTGCGCGATGTACTCCTTGAGGATGTCCGTCTGGATCGTCCCGCGCAGCCCCGCCCGCGGCACCCCCTGGCCCTCGCCCACGCAGAGATAGAACGCGAGCAGGATCGCCGCCGGCGAGTTGATCGTCATCGACGTCGACACCTCGCCCAGCGGAATGCCGGCGAACAGCCTCTCCATATCCGCGAGCGAGTCGACCGCTACCCCCTCCCGGCCGACCTCCCCCAACGACCGCGGATGATCCGAGTCGTACCCCATCAACGTCGGCATGTCGAACGCCACCGACAACCCCGTCTGCCCCTGCTCCAGCAGGTAGCGGAATCGCTCGTTCGTCTCCTCCGCCGTCCCGAATCCCGCGAACTGCCGCATCGTCCACAGCCGGCCCCGGTACATCGACGGATACACACCCCGCGTGAAGGGGAACTCGCCGGGGAGGCCGAGCAGCTCGTCGTACTCGAACGCCGGATCCGGCGTAGAGAGCGGATCCACCTCGACGCCGGAGATCGTCGAGAAGAGCCGCTTCGCCGCCAGGGCCGATTCGCCGAGCGTGGTCATACGGCCAGATAGAGGACGTCGCCTACGAGCGCCGGCTTGTCCGAGCCCTCGACCTCGATCGTCACCGCCACGCGATACAGGACCCCGCCCCCGCGCGGCTCGCCACCGGCGAGAACGGCGCGCAGCCGGACACGGGAGCCGACCCGCACCGGGGACGGAAAGCGCACCTTCTCGATGCCGTAGTTCACGCCCATGGCGCTGTCGCCCACGCTCAGCACCTCCCCGAGGAGGACCGGGATGAGCGAGAGGGTCAGATACCCGTGCGCCACGGTCCCGCCGAACGGCCCGGCCGCCGCCCGCACCGGGTCGACATGGATCCACTGGTCGTCGCCCGTGGCGGCGGCGAACAGATCGACCTGCCGCTGCTCGACGAGCCTCCAGGCACTCGGAGGGAGCTCGCGGCCGTCCGCCAGCTCGAGCTCGGCCTTGGTGAGCGTCGTCAGCATCGCTCGATCAGGGTCGCCGTGCCGAGACCGCCGCCGCAGCACATCGTCACGAGCCCACGCTCGCCGTCGCAGCGCTCCAGCTCGTGCAGCAGCGTCGTGATCAGCCGAGCTCCCGACGAGCCGAGCGGATGACCGAGCGCGATCGCGCCGCCGTTGACATTCACCCGCTCCGGGTCGGGCTTCAGCTCGAGCTCCCACGCCGCAACCACGGACGCGAAAGCCTCGTTGATCTCGACCCGATCGAGTTCGCCGATCGCCAGCCCGTTTCGTTCCAGGATCTTCCGCGTCGCCGGGATCGGACCTGTGAGCATCAGGACCGGGTCGACGCCGACCGTCGTCTGGTCGACGATCCGCGCGCGCGGCCGCACGCCGAGCTCTTCCGCCTTCTCCCGCGACATCAGCAGCACCGCTGCCGCGCCGTCCGAGATCTGCGAGGAGTTGCCGGCCGTGTGCCTGCCGTCCTCCTTGAACGCCGGCTGCAGCCCGGCGAGCCCCGCGAGCGTCGTGTCCGGCCGGATCCCCTGATCGCTCGCGACGACCGAGCCGTTGACGGCGACGGGAACGATCTCCCGGTCGAAGCGGCCCTGCGCGGCGGCCTGCGCCGCCCGCTGCTGCGAGCGCAGCGCGACCTCGTCGCAGTCGTCGCGCGAGATCGCCCATCGTTCCGCGATCAGCTCGGCGCTCAGACCCTGCGGGACGAGCGCGTACCGCTCGAGCAGGTCGGGCGGGAACGGCGTGCCGAACTCGTCCGCCACCTTCCACGCGACGGTCATCGGGACATGGCCCATGTGCTCGACGCCGCAGCCGATCGCGACGTCGTGCACGCCGGCCGCGACCAGTGCCGCCGCGAAGTTGACCGCCTGCTGCGCCGAGCCGCACTGGCGATCCACCGTCGTCGCCGGCGTCTCGACCGGCAACCCGGCCTGCAGCCAGGCGTTGCGACCGATGTTGAGCGACTGCTCGCCGAACTGGTGCACGCAGCCGGCGACGACGTCCTCGACCAGCTCCGGCTCGACGCCAGCCCGCGCGAGCACCTCGACCAGCGCCGTGCCGAGGAGCTCGTTCGGATGGACGTCCTTGAACCAGCCCTTCTCCGGGTGCCCGCGACCGATGGCCGTCCGGACGGCTTCGACGATCACGACCTCGCGGCCCTGCACGAGGATCAGCCCTCGACGGTCGACGCCGCGAGGACGTTGGCGAACTTCCGCCTGGCCGCCTCGCGCCGGGACGGGACGTGCTCGCTCGGCACGCCGTCGGCCGGCGCCTCGTACGCGCGCAGGACGGCGCGCGCGACTGCCTCGCGGTGCACCTCGTCGGCGCCGTCGACGAAGCGCGCGTGGCGCGCGTAGCGGTAGAGCGCCTCGAGCGGCATGTCCGTGGAATAGCCGAGCGCGCCGTGGAGCTGAAGGGCCCGGTCGACCACGTCGTGGAGGACCTGCGCACCGAAGAACTTGATCAGCGAGACGTCCGTGCGCGCCGCGCTCGAACCCTCCTGGTCGATCTTCCATGCTGCGTAGAGCGTCATCAGCCGCGCCGCCTGCATCTGCGCCGCCGAGTCCGCGATCCAGGCCTGCACCGTCTGCGTGTCGCGGAGGAGACCGCCCTTGACCGGCCGGTAGAGCGCGCGCTCGCACATCATGTCGAACGCCCGCCGTGCGACTCCGAGCCAGCGCATGCAGTGGTGGATCCGGCCGGGAACGAGCCGCTGCTGCGCGATCAGGAAGCCCTCGCCCTCTTCCCCGAGCAGCGCATCGGCGCCCAGCCGCACGTCGTCGTAGACGATCTCGGCGTGGCCGCCGTAGACGCCGAAACGCGCCTCCGGATGCTCCATCGTCGCCACGTCGCGCACGATCGTCACGCCCGGTGCGTCGGCGGGAACGACGAACATCGAGGCGCGCCGATGCGGCGGCGCGTCCGGATCGCTCACGGCCATCACGATCAGGAAATCCGCGATGGATCCGTTCGACGTGAACCACTTGTGGCCGTTGAGGAGCCAGCCGTCTCCGACGCGGACTGCCCGCGACTGCAGCTGGGTCGGATCGGAGCCCGGTGTCTCCGGCTCGGTCATCGAGAACGCCGAGCGCAGCTCGCCCGCCAGGAGCGGGTAGAGCCAGCGCTCCTTCTGCTCGGGTGTCCCGGCGAGCGCGAGGATCTCGCTGTTGCCGGAGTCGGGCGCCTGGCAGCCGAACGCCGGAGGCGCGTAGATCGAGGTACCGAGGATCTCGTTCATCAGCCCGAGCCGCACCTGCCCGAAGCCCTGCCCGCCGAGCTCTTGCGGGAGATGCGCCGCCCACAGCCCGCGCTCCTTCACCTGCTCCCGGAGCGGCGCGTAGACGCGGTCGAGCCCCTCCTGGTCGAGCTCGTGCTCGACGGCCTCGATCGGCCAGATCTCCTGGCGGACGAACCCGCGCATCCACTGGAGCTGCGCTTCGAACTCGGGGTCGGTCGAGAAATCCCAGGCCATACGGTTCCTTACTCGAATTCAGTTCATTATATGTCAGCGACTGAGCACGGTGCACGCGCTCACGCCGGGCGCACCGTAGACGTGGGTGAAGCCAACCCGAGGCCCGTTCGGAACCTGGCGCTGTCCAGCCTCTCCCCGCAGCTGAACGACGACCTCGAACACCTGCCGCAAGCCCGACGCCCCGACCGGCTCGCCGTTGGCGAGGCAGCCGCCGTCGGTGTTCACCGGCAGCCGGCCGTCCCGATTCGTGGCGCCGCTCGCGTACAGCTCGACCTGTGCCCCGTGCTCGCAGAGCCCGCACTCGGCGAGATGGATCAACTCGGCCCCGGACTCGGTGTCCTGCACCTGCACCACGTCCACGTCCGCCGGCCCGAGACCCGCGTGCTCGAAGGCCTCGCGGGCGGCGTCGACCGTCGGCGAGGGCGCGACCTCGAGCGCGACGGACGGGCTGAAGACCTCGAAGCTGTTCGGCCGTCTGGTGCGGAACGCGACCGAGCGCAGCCAGATCGGCCGCGCTCGGGGCAGACGGACGAGGGCCTCTCGCCGGCACAGCACGAGGGCGGCCGCGCCCTCGCCGGGCGAGCAGAGCATGTACTTGGTGAGGGGATGCGCCACGATCGGGGCCTCGAGGATCTCCTCGAGCGAGAGCGGCGTCCGCCGCCAGGCGTGCGGCGTCATCGACCCGTTGCGGAACGCCTTCTCGGCAACCTGTGCCAGCGTCAGCTCCGGAATGCCGTGGTCGTGCATGTACCGCTGTACCTTCGCGCCGAAGAACTGCGTCGTGACCATCAGGCCGTCCTCGCCGTACCAGGCCGGGAGCGACCAGTCCGCCGGATCGGTCCGGAACGCCCCGCGGGGATGCTTGTCGAAGCCCACGACGACGCCTAGCTCGAACGCACCGGACTCGAGCGCGCGGACCGCCGACACGAGCGACGAGCCACCGGTGGCGCAGCCGTTCTTCACGTTCACGAAGGGCAGGCCCGTCGGCCCGAGCTCGGCGACCATCGTGTCCGCGTTGCCGGCGTCCTCGCTGCCGCCGTACGCGAACTGGACGTCGGCCCACGCGACGCCGGCGTCCGCGAGCGCCGCTCGCACTGCGTAGGCGCCCATCGCGAGGCCGGTCACTCCCTCGTGACGCCCGAACGGGTGGATCCCGGCGCCGACGACTGCGACTTCGGGGCGCGCGCTCACGAGCCCGCCGGCTCGAAGGCGTACGTCGTCGCGCCGCCCCGCTCGAGCTCGACGACCCGCATGGCCATGCCGATCCGCAGCCGGCTCGGGTCGCTCTCGGTCAGGCGCCCCTCGACACGGAGAAAGCCCGGGAACTCGACGTACCCGACGGCGAACGGCACGAACTCCTCCCCGTCCCGACGGTAGGGAGGCGACTTCGGCTCGAAGCCCTGCGTCGTCCACGTCCACAGCGTCCCGCGCTCGGCCAGCACGACTCGCTCGACGAAACCGCCGCACGCGGGACACCGTTCGCGGAGCGGGAAGAGCGAGGCAGCGCAGTCGGCGCAGCGGCCGCCGACGAGGCGAACCGAGCCGTCGACGCGGTCGAACGGGGCCGTCACGTCAGCGCTTCGCGCCTGTACCGGATCCCGGCCTCCTCCCGGTCCCACGTCTCGGGCGTGATCCCCGCCTCGCGCAGTTCGGCCTTCTTCACCTTGTGGGACTCCGTCCGCGGCAACGCCGGTGCGAACTCGACGAAGCGCGGGACCCAGTGCCGCGGCATGCGCCCCGCGAGAAAGTCGACGAGCTCGGCCGGATCGAGCGTCGCTCCCTCCTCGAGGACGACGACGACCTTGACCTCCTCGTCGCCTACCGCCTCGTCGAGGTCCGGCGTCGGGACGGCGACCGCCGCCACCTCGCGGACGAGCGGATGGGCGAGCACCTCGGCCTCGACCTCGAAGGACGAGATGTTCACGCCGCGCCGCCGGATGACGTCCTTGAGGCGATCGAGGAAGTAGAAGCGGCCGGACTCGTCCCGGAGGAACTGGTCGCCCGTGTGGAACCAGCCGTTTCGCCACGCCGCTGCCGTGGCCTCGGGCATGTTCTTGTAGCCGGAGTTGATCGTCCAGGGCAGTGTGTGACGGGCGATGAGCTCGCCGGGCGTCCCATGCGGAACTTCGACGTCGTGCTCGTCCACGACCCGCAACTCGTAGTGCTCGGGGTCCGCTGCGCGGCCGCAGCTCCGCTCGTCCTCCGGGTTCAGCTCGGAGACGATCGGGACCGGCACCTCGGACATCCCGTACGCGGTGTAGATGGAGACGCCGAAGCGCTCGGAGAACTCCCGGACGCGGCTGAGCGGCCCCATGTAGACGGTTCGCAACGGCGAGTCGGCGTCGTCGGGGGAAGCCGGCTGGTCGAGCAGATAGCTGACCATCCCGTGGATCACGATCGTGATCGTCGCCTCGAACCGGCGCACGTCGTCCCAGAACGATTTCGGGTCGAAGCCCTTGACGTAGGCCACCGCGCCGCCGGCGTACAGCATCGAGTAGGTGATGCCGGTGCCCGCGGTGTAGAACATCGGCAACGGCTGGAGGTACACGTCGTCCTCCGAGACGAACCGGTCGATGAAGCAGCGCGCGTAGTTCCAGAACGCTGCATGTGCGGCCCGGACGCCCTTCGACGGCCCTGTCGTCCCCGACGTGTAGATGAGGCTGAGGTCCTCCCACGGCTCGACCGGCCCGTCGAGCTCCGGCCGTTCGTCGGACGCGCCCGCCAACACCTCGTCGAGCGACTCGGTCCGCCACGGAAGCTCGACGTCCGCGCCGTCGCCGACCACGACGACGGTCTCGAGATGCGGCAGGTCGAGACCGACGAGCCGGTCGAGTAGGTGGGCGTGGGCGACGAGGACCGTCGACTCGGCGAGGTTCATCGTGTGCTCGAGGTAGCGCCCACGCGCCGCGACGTTCAGCGGTGCGTAGACAGCCCCGAGCGCGTTCGCGCCGAACCACGCCCGCAGCACGTCGGGGCCGGTCGGTAGCCACACCGAGACGCAGTCGCCGCGCGCGACCCCGAGGCTCGCGAGCCCGTTGCCGCTCCGCCAGGCGTGCCGCGCCGCCTCGCGATAGGACCATTGCTCGTCCCCGAAGAGGAGGAAGAGCTTCTCGGGCGTCGCCGCGGCACGTCGAGCGAGCAGCTCGGGGAGCACCGATTCCTCACGCGTGGGGAAGCGGAGCCGTTCCGCCGTCCGGTCCATGCAGCGTCGCACCTCGGATTTGCTTGACTGAACTGAAGTCGCTTAAGCTAGTTGGTGCCCATGGTCGCTGTCAAACCGGAGGGACTCCCGGCCGGCATCGTGCGGATCGAGCTGCCCGTGCCGTTCCTCGGGACCGTAAACCTCTGGCTGCTGAAGGGCGAGCCGTTGACGCTCGTGGACGCCGGCCCCGCCAACGACGAGACGCGAATCGGCCTGAAGCGCGCGCTCGCCGCGCACGGCGTCGCGCTCGAGCAGCTGGAGCTGCTTCTCGTGACCCACCATCATCTCGACCACTCGGGTCTCGCCTCTGAGATCCGCGACGCCGGAGCGATCGTCGCCGCGCACGCGACGACCGCGGACTGGGGCCGGCACTTCCATGAGCGGGCGGCGGCCGAGCGCGCCCTCACCGAGCAGCTGCTGGCGGCCCACGGCGTCCCGGCTCGCCTCGTGCGGGGAAGCGAGCCGTTCTGGCGCCACATCGTCGAGAACGGCGCGCCGTTCGAGACCGATCGTGTCCTCGCGGACGGCGACGAGGTCGGCGCAGGCGGCTTCGCGTTCCGCGTGCTCCACCGGCCGGGACACAGCGCGAGCGACACACTCTTCGTCGACGACGAGCGCGGGGTGGCTCTCGTCGGCGACCACCTGCTGGCCGAGATCACGTCCGGCGCCGAGCTCGGGCTCCCGGAGCTACCCGGGGCCGAGCGCCGTCGCGCGCTTCCTCAGTACCTCGTCAACCTTCGCCGCACCGCCGAGCTGCCGCTGGAGCTCTGCCTGACCGGACACGGTCCGGTCGTCCGCGACCACGCGAGGCTGATCGCCGGGCGGCTCGAGTTCCACGCCGAGCGGCTACGACGCGTCGAGTCGTCACTCGGCCGCGGCGGGAGCACTGCCTACGAGCTCGCGCTGCAGCTGTGGGACGACGAGACGGTGTCGCGGGAGACGGTGCTCGCGATCTGGGAGGTGCTGGGCCATGTCGACCTGCTGCTCGAGCGCGGTGTCGCGGTCGAGGAGGTGGACGGCGACCGCCACGTCTTCGTGCCGGTGCATCGGACGCAGCGTGCCGCGGCGGCGAGGGCGTGAACCGGCCGTTCGAGCTCGACGGTCGCGTCGCCCTCGTCACGGGGGGCTCGCGCGGGCTCGGCCTGGCAATCGTGCGGGCTCTCGCCGCAGCCGGCGCCGACGTCGTGGTCACCAGTCGGAAACAGGAGGCGTGCGAGGAGGTCGCCGAGGAGATCCGCGCGCTCGGCAGGCGGGCACTGCCGTACGCCTGCCACGTCGGCCGCTGGGAGGACCTCGACGGCCTGGTCGACGCGGCGTACGCGGAGTTCGGCCGCGTGGACGTGCTCGTCAACAACGCCGGCATCGCGCCGACGTACCCGGATCCGCAGAGCGTGAGCGAGGAGCTGTGGGACAAGGTCCTCGCCGTCAACCTGAAAGGCGCGTTCCGGTTGACGGCACTCGTAGGCGCGCGGATGCGAGCGCACGGCGGCGGCTCGATCGTGAACGTCAGCAGCATCGGCGCCGTCAGGCCGACGCACGACATCCTCCCGTACGCGGCCGCGAAGGCGGGACTGAACGCGCTGACGATCGGCTTCGCCGACGCGCTTGGGCCCGAGGTGCGCGTGAACTGCGTGATGCCGGGCCCGTTCCTGACCGACATCGCGAGCGGCTGGGACCAGGAGGCATTCGCCGCCCGGGCGCGGACGTTCCCGCTGCGGCGAGGCGGGCAGCCGAGCGAGATCGTCGGCGCCGTCCTCTACTTCGCGAGCGACGCGTCGAGCTTCACGACGGGGTCGATCCTCGCCGTGGACGGCGGGGCACAGTGGAGCCTCGCCGGCGGCGGCGACGGTTGACGGACATGTCGACGCACTCGACGTCGCGCCGTTCTTCGTCTACGGGAACGGAATCCTCGCCGAAAATGCGTCTACGACGGCAGCCCCTCGCGCGTCGAACCGTCGGTCGCCCCGGGTAACCCAGGGCCCGTCCAGGTCGAGCTCATTCAGCAACACGGCACACGCCGTCGATCTACCGGGGACGCGGTCGGCAACTCGGCACATCACGTCGCGGTCTGGGCGAGCGAGTCAGAGTCGGCCGTAGCTAACTGCCGTTCCAGATCGGTTCGCGCTTCTCCAGGAACGCGGCGACGCCCTCGGCCGCGTCCCTCGAGTTCAGCGTGACACCGACCGCCAGGCGCTCCATGACCATGAGCGTCTCGGTGTCCGCGTCGAGACTCCGGTCGACCGTCATCTTCGTGATCATCAGCTGGAACGGGCTCTTGTCGGCGAGCTGCGCGACGAATGCGTCGACGCGCGCGTCGAGCTCGTCGCCCGGCGCCGAGTCGTTGATCAACCCCCACTCCTTCGCCTGGAGACCGGTGAGGAGCTTCCCGGTGAGCATGAGCTCCTTGGCCTTTCGGATGCCGAGAATGCGAGGCAGCCGATAGATCGGACCGGCACCGCCGAACAGCGCGCGACGCATGTGGAAGTCGCCGATCAACGCGTCGTCCGCGGCGATCGCGAAGTCGCAGTTGAGCATGATCTCGAAGCCGCCGGCGGTCGCGTAGCCCTCGATCACCGCGACGGAGGGCTTCGGCGACCGGTAGATCCGGTCGCAGATCCGAGCGGAGCGCTCGGCGATCTCGAGCGCGTGCGACCGGCCGATGAACTCGTCCTGGAGCTCGTCGAGATCGAACCCCGAGGAGAACGTCCCGGCGCGCCCGCGGATCACGATCACCCGTACCTCGTTGTCGGCCTCGGCCCGACCGACGGCCTCGTCGAGCTCTTGGAGGAGCTGCTGACTGACCGAGTTCCGCTTGTGCGGCCGATTCAGCCAGATGCGGGCGACGTGGCCGTCCGTCGCGTACTGGATCGGTTCCACCTCGACGGTTCCGGTCATTGGCTGCGGCTCCTCGAACTGTTTGAACTGAAGTAAGTTTTACCGTAGCATCTCTCTCGCTTCGCGTCTATGACACGCCTGACTCGCCGACCACGTCACGTAGAGTGACGCCGCTTCAGTCGCTCAGCAACCGGGTCGCGATCGTCACCGGGGCGTCGAGCGGGCTCGGCTCGCGCTTCGCGACCGTCCTCGCGGAGGCCGGCGCGAGCGTGATCGCTTGCGCCCGCCGGGTGGAGCGGATCGACGAGCTGGCACGCACGCGCCCGTCCGTGCATCCGGTCGAGTGCGACGTGACCGTCGAGGAGGACCGCGTGCGCCTGATCTCGACGGCGCTCGAGCGCTTCGGCCGCGTCGACATCTGCGTCAACAATGCCGGCATCTCCTCCGGTGGCCCGTCGGAGCAGGCGACGTTGGAGGCCTTCCGCGCGGTGCTGCGCGTCAACGTCGAGGCGCTCTTCGCCGTCTCGCAGGAGGTGAGCCGGCCGATGCGCGCGCAGGGCTCGGGCTCCGTGATCAACATCAGCTCGATGTTCAGCTTCGTCGCGTCCGCTCCCGGGCCCGAGGCCGGCTACGTCGCGTCGAAGAGCGCCGTCAACGGGCTCACCCGAGAGCTGGCGGTGCAGTGGGCGCCCGACGGCGTCCGCGTGAACGCGATCGCCCCAGGATGGTTTCCGAGCGAGATGACGGCGGGGCTCCTGTCGGACGAGCGGTCGCGGCGGTGGTTCGAGCGCAACTGCCCCATGGGTCGCCCGGGACGGGAGCACGAGCTCGACGGGGTTCTCCTGTTCCTCGCCTCGGACGCGTCCTCCTACTGCACGGGGCAGGTGATCACCATCGACGGCGGCTGGACAATCAGGTGACCACGGACCTTTCGCCGCGAGCGCCCGGCCTGAACGAGCCCGCCGTGACGGGATGGCTCGAGCGGACCTTGCAGAGCGTCGAGCCGCCTTTTCGCTTCACCCGCATCGGCGAGGGTCAGTCGAACCTGACGTTCCGCGTCGAGGATGCCGCGGGGCGCTCGGTCGTGCTTCGCCGGCCGCCGCTCGGGGAGATCCTCGCCTCGGCCCACGACGTGCTTCGCGAGCACCGGATCCTCAGCTGCCTCTCGGCCGTGGGAGCGCCCGTCCCGAGGACGCTCGCCGCGTGCGACGACCTCGCCGTCACGCAGGCGCCGTTCTTCGTGATGGAGCACGTCGACGGCACGATCCTCGGCCGGGTCTCGATCGCCGAGCGCTTCGACCCGCCCGTCCGAACGGGGGCGGGCCGCGGGCTGGCCGAGACGCTCGCCGAGTTCCACGCGCTGGACGTCGATGCCATCGGCCTCGGTGATCTCAAGCGTCCGGGAAGCCTGATCGAGCGGCAGCTCCGGCGATGGACACGTCAGTGGCACGCCTCCAAGACGCGGGAGCTCCCCCTGATCGACCAGCTCGCCGAGCAACTCGAGGTGCGACAGCCCGACGAGCGCGAGTCCGCGCTCGTACACGGCGACTACCACCTGCTGAACACCATCCTGGGCGACGACGGACGCGTCCGCGCGGTTCTCGATTGGGAGCTCTGCACGGTCGGCGATCCTCTGGCGGACGTCGGTCTGATGCTCGCGTACTGGGACGAGCACGGGGCCGCCGCCGGCCGGGCGGACGCCCTCTTCCGCGAACCCGTCACTGCGCTCGCCGGCTTCCCGTCCGCGGCGGACCTCGCCGACACGTATGCGCGAGCGTCGGGACGCGACCTCGCCGGGATCGGCTACTGGGTGGCGTTCGCCTACTGGAAGATCGCGATCATCGTCGAGGGCGTCTACAGGCGCTGGCTGAACGATCCGACCAACGGCGCGGACGCCGGCACGCTCAGGCCGGCGGTCGGCCGGCTCGCCGAGAACGCTCGCGCCGCGCTCGCAGGCGACGACGAGCTTTCAGGTGAACTCAACTAAGCTAGCCGCTCGACGCAGTACGCTGGCCGGAATCGTCCGAGGAGCGCAGCGGATTGGCACAAAATCGCGGCACAGCGGGAACGACAGGACGCAGATCGCCGCGGCTCAAGCCCGGTGTGAAGAAGGAGCAGATCCTCGAGACGGCGACCGACTACTTCGGCCGCTACGGCTACGAGGACACGAAATGGGCAGACGTGGCCACCTCGGTCGGCATCGGCTCCACGGCCCTCTACCACTACTTCGACTCGAAGCAGCACTGCCTCTTCGAGATCATGGCCCAGGCCGTCGCCGACTTCCGCGAGCGATTCGATCGGACGATCGCCGCGCACGACGACTGGCTGGACGGGCTCCTCGCGGTGCTGGTCGCCAACTTCGACCTGTCCGACCAGGAGGTGCACCAGCTCCGCGTGCTCGTGGCCGAGTACGGACGGGTGGCCGTGCAACGCACGCTTCCGCGCGAGGAGGCCGCCCGCTCGACCGCCCGCAACCGCACGCGCGATCTCGAGTTCGCCTGGGGCACGTTCCTCGCGCGGGGGATGCAGCAGGGCCTCCTGCCGGAGAACGACCCACAGCTGCTGACGCGAGCGGTGTTAGGGCTCTACAACAGCGTCTGGCACTGGTACCGCCCGGGTGGGACGCTGAGCCTCGAGGACGTCGGCCGGTTCTTCGTGGGTCGTCAACTCGCCATCCTCGGGGTCGACCCGGCGCTCGCGGCCGGGCGGCTCTAGCCCAGGATCGCCTCGGCCGCTGCGCGCCCTTCGGCGACCGCATGGGCGACGCGTCTCGGGACGACGGCGTCGCCGATCACCTGGACGCGCGCGCCGGCGGGCAGGTCGAGGGCCGGCTCGACGGGGCGTCGCTCGCCGACGAACACGATCACGTCGGCCGATACGAGCTCGCGCTCTCCGGAGAGCCGATGTGCGGTCTCGAGGCCGGCGCCGGTCACCGCAGCCGGCATGAGGAACGGCAGGACCTCGAGTCGCGCGCCGCGCAGACGCTGCAGGAGCTGGACGCGCGACTCGGGTGGGACTCCGGTCGCGAACGAGCCGCCCGGGGCAAGGACGATGACCTCTGCGACGCCTGCTGCGATCGCAGCCTCGGCCGCGCTGACGCCCGGCCACCAGGCGAAGCCGTCGTCGACGATCACCGCGCGCTTCGCCCCTGCCAGCGCTCCCGGCACGTTCGCGAGAAGCCGTGAGACGGTCCAGGCGCGATCGACGCCGGGCAGCTCCGGCAGCATCTCCTCTCCACCGATCGCCAGGACGACCTCGGCCGCACCCGCAAGGTCGTCCCCGCGGGCGGGCCTGCCGAGACTGATCGCGACGCCCTTCTCGGCGAGGGCCGCGCGGTAGAAGTCGAGGAGCCGCGACCAGCCCCGGCGATGCGGTGCGCGCGCGGCGCACGCGAGGCTTCCACCGAGCTCGCTTTGCGCCTCGATCAGGACCACGTCGGAGCGCCCCGCCCGCGCCAGCGTCAGCGCACACTCGAGCCCCGCCGGGCCGCCGCCGACGATCGCGACCGGGCCGCGAGCGCCGGCTCCCGGCCGGAGGAGGAGTGGCCGGGCGCGCCGGCGGGGCTCGTTCGGGAGGCCGAGGTCCGGGTTGACCGAGCAGAGGAGGACCGGGTCGAACAGCCGGCAATCCTCGTTGCAGCCGACGCAGGGACGCACCTCGCGCTCGCGTCCCTCGAGGAGCTTCCCCGCGAAGTCCGGGTCGGCGATCAGGGGCCTCGCCACGCCGACGAGGTCAGCCCCCTCCGCGAGCCCGGCGTCGATCTCGGCGCGAGTGCGGAAGGCATGCGAGACGAGGAGCGGCCAGGGAACGGCGGCGCGAAACGGCGCCAGCTGGCCGAGCAACGGCGGCGATTCGGTCGCCATGTCCCGCACGTACTCTCCGCGTGGACCGACCGTCAGATTCAGCCAATCGAGCTCGGTGCGCCCCGCCAGCGTCGAGACGATCTCCGCCAGCTCCTCGAGGTCGAGACCGGGCTCGACCGACAACCGGACGCCGACGACGAGGCCGAGAGTGCGAACGGTCTCGACGAGCTCGGCGAGCAGTCGCACCCTGCCCGCACGGTCGCGTCCGTAGCCGTCGGAGCGGCGGTTGGCCTCGGGTGAGAGGAACTGGGCGACGAGGTAGCCGTGTGCCGCGTGGATCTCGACCCCGTCGAACCCTCCCTCCAGGGCGTTGGCCGCCGAGACGCGGAACGACTCGACCACGCCGCGGATCCCTTCGAGCGTCAGCTCGCGTGGCGCGACCGGCTCGCGCGGCGATCGCACCGCCGACGGGGCGACCGGCGCGTACCAGATCGGTGCGCCGAGGGTCTCCCGACCGAGGTGGACGAGCTGCTGGACGGCGACCGCGCCGCCCGCCTTGATCGCCTCGGCACGCGCCCGCAAGCCCGGGATCGCCTCCCGCCGGTAGGCCTCGAGGACGTTGCCGGCCCGGTATCCCGACTCGGCCGCCACCACGGTGCCGCCGACGATCGCCATCGCAACCCCACCCCGGGCGACGCGCGCCCAGTGGTCGGCCTCGCCGCTGAGTACAAGACCGTCCCGGACGGCGCCGCTGGCGTGCGCCGTCGCGACCAACCGGTTCCGCAGGGAGAGCCCGCCGACGGCGATCGGGTCGGAGAGCTCGGTCACTGCGCCAGTCGTTGCCGCAGCCGCGGAATCACCTCGCGGCCGATCCGGAGCGTGTTGGCCTCCTCGAGGTCGACTCCGACACCGCGGGTCCCGACGTAGATGCGCTCGATCCCGAGCTCGCCGATCTGCCATAGGCGCTCGGTGCAGTACTCGGGCGAGCCGATGATGCCGAACCGGTCGAGAAAGGCGTCGTCGATCGCCTCGCGCGGGTAGAAGTCCAGCTCGCCGGGCGCACCGCCGGCAGTCGGGGTGACGCCGCCGCGAGTCGAGCGCAACACGTCCTCCATCACCTCGACGGCGTTGCGGAGCCGGCCGTCGTCGGCCGTCGCATCCGCCAGCACCTTGCCCTCGAAACGGGAGAAGCGGCTGTGCGTGACGATCAGACCCCGAACGGCCTCGCGCGGACCCGGCTCGTCGTCGGCGGCGACCGCGACCTGCACGTAGCAGCCGAGGCCGATCGACGCCGGCGGGCGACCGGCAGCCTCGCACGCCGCGTGCGCAAGCTCGACACAGCGGCCCAGGCGCTCCAGATCCGCCCCGACCGCGAAGTCGATCCCGTCTGCCCAGCGCGACGCCACCTCGATCATGCGCGGCCCCGTGGCCGCGACGTCGACCGGGGGCTTCGGCAGTGCGAGCGACGGGTCGATGTCGTCGAGCCTGGACATCGAGGTGACGACGCCGCCGTCCTCGACCTCCGCTCTCCGCAGGTGGGCCTGGAGCTGGGAGAGGTATCGCTCGAACGGCTCGAGCCCCATCGGCTTGCGCTGAAGCACCTTCATCGCGCCGTCGCCCCGCCCGACCACGAAGCGCGTTCGCCCCCCGGAGAGCGCGTGCACCGTGGCCATCGCGCCCGCGGTCAGGAGGGGCTCTCGCAGCGGCACCGCCACCGACGTCCCGAGCTGCAGCGTCGTCGTCGCCGCAGCGGCCGCGGCCAGCACGGCGTACGGGTCGGGAAGGAGTCCGTGGGCCTCGCCAACCGCAAGCCCGTCCCAGCCGGCGCTCTCGAACGACTGGGCGAGGCGGCCGATCTGCGCGACCGGCACCGGCGTCGCGCCCATCCGCCAGAGCTCGAGCGGCCGTTGACGGGGCACCATCCGGCCCCTAACTTACACGACTTCAGTTCGGTGATCACGTCAACTGACCTGCTGGTGATCGGAGGCGGCATGGCCGGCCTGTCGGCTGCCGCCTGGTCGGTGCGGCACGGGCGGTCCGTGACGCTGGTCGAGCGCGGCACGCTCGGGGGGAGCGCTCTCCACGCGGGGTTCCTCTGGACGGCGCCGTCGCTCGAGATACTCCGGCGCGAGGTCCCGGACGGCGACCCGGCGCTCGCCGAGCGCCTGATCGACGACTTCTCGCCGGCGCTCGACTGGGTGCGCTCCCTCGGGGTCGAGTGCCAACCCGCCGTGGACGTGCTGCGGTTCGGGCGCGGCCACCAGACGGCGATCCGCAACTACCTCCGAGCGTGCGAGCTGACGATTCGCGGCGACGTCCGCTCCGCAATCGTCCCCGCCGAGACCCGGCAGCTCGTGGTGAAGGACGGCGTCGTGCGCGGCGCGGAGCTCCTCGTGGCCGACGGCGCTTCGCAGATCGTGCGTGCGCAGGCGACGGTGCTCGCGACGGGGGGCTTCCAGGGTGACCCGGACCTCCGGGCGTCGCTCATCCACCCGCACGCGCGTGACATCCCCGTGCGCGGAAACCCCTACAGCCGCGGCGACGGTCTCCGGCTCGGGCTGGCCGCCGGCGCGCGGTTCGGCGCCGACGGCGCCGGCTTCTACGGCCACCTCATGCCCGCCGGAGTGCCCCTCGCGGACGACGACGACCTGCCCGCGCTGACCCTCTATTACAGCGAGCACGCCGTGCTCCTCAACCTCGACGGCCGGCGGTTCGTCGACGAGACGGTCGGAGACCACCTCACCGCGATGGCGCTCGTCGAGCAACCCGAAGCGCGCGGGCTGCTCGTCTCCGACGCCCGCGTCCGCGAGGAGTGGATCCTGCGGCCGTACGTCGAGGGCATCCGCCCCACCGATACCTTCGACACGTGCTTCCGGCGGGGCGCACGCGCAGCGATCGCCGAGGATCTGGACGAGCTCGCGTTCGTCCCGCCGGAATGGGGCTATCACGGCGACCAGATCCGCGAAGCGCTCGTCGACTTCAACCGGCGGTGCCGCGGCGGCTCGCTCGAGCCGCCGCGCCGCCACGACGCGACCGCGATCGACCGGCCGCCCTTCTACGTCATCGAGACCGTGCCCGCGATCACGTTCACATTCGGCGGGCTGCTCGTCGACGCCGACGCCCGCGTGCTCGCCGGTGACCTCGGCCCGATCCCCGGGCTGCTCGCGGCCGGAGCGGACGCGGGCGGCCTCTACGTCCACGCGTACGCCGGCGGTCTCGCCGCCGCGTTGACCTTCGGCCTTCGGGCCGCCCGGACCGCGCTGGAGGAGGCGGCTTGATCCCGGACGAGCTCCTCATGACGACCCGTGGCGTCCGCCGGCGGCTCGACCCCTCCAGAGAGGTACCCGACGACGTGATCCGGGAGTGCGTGGCGTGTGCGCTCCAGGCGCCCGCCGGCTCGAACGTGTCTCGCGCGAGGTTCGTCGTCGTCAAGCAGCCGGATCTGCGCCGGGCGATCGCGGCGATCTACGCCGACGTGTACGAGCACGAGTACCGCCCGTCCCCGGGCTACCTCGGCCGGGTGCGACTGGCCTCGTCCGCGGCTCAGGCGCGGCAGGAGCGCACGGCGCGCTCCGCCGACGCCCTGCCGCAGAAGCTCGCCGAGGTGCCGGCGCTCGTGATCGCCTGCCTCGTGGGCGGCCGGGTCGACGGAGCGTCCGCTCTCGTCGCCGCCTCGTTGCTCGGCGGCGTGCTGCCCGCGATGTGGAGCTTCATGCTCGCAGCGCGCGCCCGCGGGCTCGGAACCTGCTGGACGACGATGCACCTCAGCCGCGAGCGAGAGGTCGCAGACCTCCTGGGCATCCCGTACGAGCACGTCCAGCAGGTCTGTCTCTCGCCCCTCGCATATACCTCCGGAACTGACTTCCGCCCTGCAGCGCGACCGACCCCGGAGGATGCGATTCACTGGAACGTCTGGGACGCCGGGAAGCTCCTGCCGCCCCCGAGCAGACTCCTCTCGGACGGTTCTTGACACGACTTCAATTCAGCTGATACGAATGGGCTCGTGAAGCTGGGCCTCAGCGCCGAGGAGCAGCAGCTGCGTGACGAGGTCCGTGCGTTTCTCGCCGAGCACTGTCCCGACCCTGGCGAGCTTCCTCAGGCGCTCGACCAGCGCATCGCCTATCTGCGCGCGTGGCAGGAACGGCTCTACCGCGCCGGGTACGTCGGACGGGCCTGGCCCGCCGCGCTCGGGGGTGGCGGCCGGCCGACCTCGGAGCAGCTCGTCGTCGACCAGGAGCTGGCCGCGGCCGGCGCGCCGGAACTCGTGGCGATCGTCGGACTCGACGTCCTCGGCCCGGCGCTCCTCGCCTACGGCACCGACGAGCAGCAGCGGCGCTACGTGCCGCCGATCCTGTCCGCGGAGGAGATCTGGTGCCAGGGGTTCTCCGAGCCGGAGGCCGGCTCCGACCTCGCGGCGCTCCACACGCGAGCGGACGCCCGAGGCGACGGCTACGTCGTGAGCGGGCAGAAGACGTGGACATCGTGGGGCCAGTACGCACGCTGGTGCGGCCTGCTCGCCCGCACGCATCCGGAGGCGCCCAAGCACAAGGGGATCTCGCTGCTGATCGTCGACCTCGAGTCGCCCGGCATCGAGCTGCGGCCGATGGAGCAGATCACCGGGCACGCGGAGTTCTGCGAGCTGTTCCTCGACGACGTCTTCGTCCCGCGGGAGAACCTGCTCGGCGCCCCGGGCCAGGGCTGGGCGATCGCGATGCACGTCGTCGCACACGAACGGGGAACGGCGGCGCTGCCGCGGCAGGTGACGCTACGCACCTGGCTCGACCGACTCGTCGCGGACGCGTCGACGGCCCGGGCCGACGGCCGTCCGGTCCTGGCGGAGGCGGACGGCCAGGCGACGCTGGCGCGAGCGCTCGTCGAGATCGAGGTGCTGCGCCATCACGCGTCGCGCACGATGTCGCCGTTCCTGAACGGCGGCGCGGCGGGGCCCGAGAGCTCGGGCGTGAAGCTGCTGATGGCTCGGGCGGAGCAGACGCTCGGCGTGGCTGCGCTCGACGTCCTCGGCGACGCGGCCACAGCCGGCTTCTGGCACGAGCGCTACCTCTACTCGCGCGCCGCCAGCGTCTACGGCGGCACCGAGCAGATCCAGCGCGACATCATCGCCAACCGGATACTCGGGCTCCCGCAGGAGTAGAACGTGGACATGCAGCTGACGGAGGAGCAGGTCTGGCTGAGCGAGTCGGCCGCGGAGCTCGTGACGCGCGAGCCGGCGGACCGACTCTGGAGCAAGCTGATCGCGTTCGGCGCGCTCGACGTCGACCAGCTCGGAGCCGTCGAGCTCGCGCTGATCGCTCGCGCTCTCGGCGAAGGGCTGGCGGCGGCGCCGTTCGTCGACACGGCCGCGGTTGCGTATGTGCTCGGCGAGCCTGGCGGGGTCGGAGTCGGGGCATGCCTGAGCGAGCCCGGCCGGAGCTTCGCGCCGGCCGACCCCGCGGCGCAGCTCGAGGAGGGACGGCTCAGCGGCGAGAAGGGACCGGTCGTCCTCGGGGCGGCCGTCGAGCTCTTCGCCGTCCCGGCCGCGGCTCCAGAAGGACTCGTGCTCGCGGTCGTTCGCAGGACATCGACGGGCGTCACCGTCACGCCCGAGGGGACGATCGACCCGAGCCTCGCACCCGTGCGTCTGCATTTCGACGAGGTCGAGCCGGAGCGGGTCGAGTCCGGCTCGCTCGTCGAGGAGATCGCCGCCATCGGGGCCGTGCTCGCCGCGGCCGAGGCCGTGGGCGCCGCCGCGGCCGTGCTCGCGCTCGCCCGTGACTACGCGGGGCAGCGCCGGCAGTTCGGGCGGACCATCGGCAGCTTCCAGGCGGTCCGCCACCTTCTCGCGGACATGTACGTGGGCGTCGAGACCTCTTGGTCGAGCGTCCTCTACGCAGCGGCTGCGCTGGACGAGCGCGAGGAAGGGCGCCTGGGGACGGCGTCGATCGCGAAGGCCTACGCCTCCCGCGCGACGCGCGACGTCGCCCACGGCGCGCTGCAGGTGTTCGGCGGGGTCGCCTTCGCCGCCGAGCACCCCGCACACCGGTTCCTGCGGCGGATCCTGGCGCGTGCCGAGCACTTCGGCGGCGCCCGGGACCACGAGCGCAGCCTCGGCCGCCACCTCGCGAGGGGGCTCGAGGTGCTCGCGTGAGCGACGCGACCTTCCTCCGCGACTACCTGACGACGCTCGATGCCTCGGCACTCGACGTCCTCCCCATGCTCGCGCCCGGCTTCACGTTCTCGGTGCTCTGGACGGACGAGACCGGCGCCCGCGAGTTCGCGGGGAGCCTCGAGGAGTTCCACGGGTACCTCGCCCAACGGGACGCGGACGGGCAGCGGCACCACATCGTCACCTCGTCGCGCCGCGACCGGCTCGAGGTCGCGCTCGGGCACACGACCCGCTACGGAGAGCCGCTCGCGACCTTCACGATGGCGGCGCAGCTCGACGCAGAAGGCCGCGCCGAGCGCCTGTTCGCGGCGCGCACGACCTCGCTTCCCCTCGAACCGGTGTCGGCGTAATCAGGCTCGCCTCGCGGAGTGCCTGATGCCGGCGCGACAGACGGGGAGTCGCGCAGTGGCCCCCGACACCGACCGAGGACGAGATCCCCGTGCTGAGCGTCGCGGGCACGCAAGCGGCGGGCGCCCGCCGCGGCGTCAGAGGTGGTGCGTGTACTCGCGGAACTCCCAGTCCGTGACCCACTGACGGAAGCGGTTCAGCTCGTACTCCTTGATCGTCTTGAAGGTGGAGACGAGCTCCGCGCCCATGGTCTCGCAGAGGAGCTCGTCCTCCTCGAGCGCGGCGAGCGCGTCCGGTAGCGAGGTCAGGAGCGGTGCTCCCCGGTCGGCCTCCGGGAGCTCGTAGATGAAGCCCGCGAGCGGTGCCGGCGGCTCCAGCTCCCGGCGCATTCCGTCGAGTCCGGCCGCGAGCGCGGCCGCGTAGGCGAGATAGGGGTTCGCGGAGCCGTCGCCGATCCGGATCTCGACGCGGGTCGCGTGGCCCCGCTCCTGCGGCACGCGTACGAGCGTGAAGCGGTTGTCGTGTCCCCAGTTCACACGCGTGGGCACGAGCGCCTCCGGGATGAGCCGCCGGTAGGCGTTCACGGTCGGGTTGAAGAAGGCCATCAGACCGGGAGCGTGCGCGAGCACGCCCGCGAGGAAGTGACGCGTCACGTCCGCGAGCCCGTCGACACCGCCGGCCTCCGCGCAGCAGTTCCTGCCGTCGGCGTCGGACAGCGACACGTGCAGGTGGAAGCCGGACCCCTCGTCGTCGTTCCACGGCCTGCCGATGAACGTCGCGAGCAGCCCCTCGCGAGCGGCGAGCTCCTTCACGAGCCACTTGAGCCGGAACGCGCGGTCGGCGGACTCGAACGCCGGCCCGTGGCCGACGTTGATCTCGAACTGGCCGCGCCCGTACTCGTGGCTCGCCGCGAGCACCTGAAGGCCGAGCGGGTCGGCGGCGCGCATCATCTCGCCGAGGATCCCGCGCGGGTCCGAGGCGCGCCCGACGGTGTAGACCGGCGTGTCGCTGGCGGCGTACGGGCGCCAGCCGCGGGGCGAGGCGCCGTCCGGCTCGCAGAGGTAGAACTCGAGCTCGGGCGCGACCATGGGCGCGAGGCCGAACGCCTCGTACTCGGCGACGACGCGCCTGAGCGCCCCGCGGCCGTCGACTGCGTACGGCTCGTGCGAGCCGATCTTCTCGAGATCGGCGATGCAGGCCGCGACGCCGGGCTCCCACGGCACGCGCGCGAGCGTCGAGAGGTCGGGGCGCGCTGCGATGTCCTCGAAGCCGGACTCGAAGCCGGCCACGACGTTGTGCGCGAGGTCGACGGTCATCGTCGCGGCGACGAAGTCCACGCAGTCCTCGACCGCGTCCTGCAGGCGGCCGACGGGCAGGTCCTTGCCGCGGGCGACGCCGTGCAGGTCGGCGAACTGCAGCCTGACGGTGTGGATGCCCTCGAGGTCGAGCGCGGACTCCGTCACCGCAGCGTCACCCGGACGGGCATCCGCTTGAGCGCGTTCGTGAAGTTGCTCCGCATGCGCTCGGGAGGGCCGGTGAGCTCCATGTCGGCGATTCGCGGCAGCAGCAGGTCGAACATCACCTGCACCTCGAGCTTGGCGAGGTGGGCGCCCAGGCAGTAGTGGGGCCCGCCGGCGCCGAAGACGAGGTGCCGGTTCGGCGAGCGGCCGACGTCGAAGCGGTGCGGGTCGTCGAAGACCTCCTCGTCGAAGTTCGCCGAGATGTACCAGACGACGACCTTGTCGCCGGCCCGGATCCTCCGGCCGCGGAGCTCGACGTCGCGCGTCGCGGTCCGCCTGAAGTGGAGCACGGGCGTCGCGAATCGGAGGATCTCGTCGGCTCCCGTCCGCCGGAGCAGCTCGGGGTCCTCGTCGAGGCGGCGCCGCTCGTCCCGGTGCTCGATCAGCGCGTGCATGCCGTGCGCGATCGCCTGGCGCGTCGTCTCGTTGCCGGCGACGACGAGCAGGACGAACATCGCTTCGAACTCCTGCGCCGTCAGCCGCTCGCCGTCGACGACCGCGTGCACGAGCTTCGAGACGAGGTCGTCGCGCGGATCCGCGCGCCGCTCTCCGGCGAGCCAGTGCCCGTAGTGGATGAGCTCGAGCGCAGACGGGCTCCGGAACGGGACGAGCCGGTAGTCCTCGGACTCGGGGCTGTCGAGCAGGACCTGCGTCAGCTCGGGGTCGGTGTTGCCGATGCAGCCGTCGCCCCACTCGATCAGCTTGCCGGTGTCGGCCTCCGGCACGCCCAGCAGGCGTGCGAGCACGCGGATCGGCAGCTCCTTCGCGATCTCCTCGACGAAGTCGAACTCGCCGAGCGGCAGCGCCCGGTCGAGCACGATTCGCGTCAGCTCTCGGAGCGCGGCCTCGTAGGTCCGCACCGCCCGCGGCGTGAAGGGCCCCGAGACGAGCCCGCGCAGGCGCGAGTGGCGCGGCGGGTCCATGTCGATCATCGACTGACGGGCGGCCATCTGCTCCTCGTCCATGTCCTCGAGCGCGATGCCGCCGGTCTCGGAGGAGAACGTCTCCGTGTCCTTGTGGACGGCGAGGAGGTCGGCGTGCTTCGTGACGCACCAGAAGCCCTTGCCGAGCTTCCAGTCGTACCAGTGCACCGGCGCCTCCCGGCGCAGCAGCGCGAACGTCTCGTGCGGGACGCGCTCGGCGAAGACGTCGTTCTCGAGGTCGACGTCGTCGAGTGTCAGCTCCGAAACGCTCATTCGACGCTCCCTTCGAGGATCTGCAAGGTCTTCAGGTCGCTGTAGAAGTCGAGGGCGTAGTCGCCGCCCTCGCGGCCGACGCCGCTCCAGCCGATGCCGCCGAACGGCGCCGTCAGATCGCGGACGAGGAAGGAGTTGACCCAGACCGTTCCCGCGCGGACGGCCCGGCCCACCCGCTCGGCGCGCTCGCGCGAGCCGGTCCACACGCTGGCGGCGAGGCCGTACGGGGTGGAGTTCGCAAGGCGGACGGCCTCTCGCTCGTCGGCGAAGGTCTGGAAGCAGAGCACCGGCCCGAACACCTCGCGCTGGACGATCTCCGAGTCGTTCGACCGCGGCTCGATCAGCGTCGGCTCGAACCAGAGACCGCCGCGGTCGGCGACCCGGCCGCCGCGCACGATCCGGTCGCCGTTCGCGCGCGCCCGCTCGACGAACGCCTCGACGCGGGCCAGGTGCTCGCGGTGGATCAGCGGGGAGATCGTCGTCTCGTCGTCGCGCGGGTCGCCGAGCACGTGCGCGTCGACCTCGGCGTGAAAGCGTTCGAGGAACCGGTCCGCGACGGCGTCCTCGACGAGGATCCGGGTGCCGGCCATGCAGTTCTGGCCCGAGTCGTCGTACATCAGCGCCGCCTTCGCGGCGGCCGCGTCGAGGTCGGCGTCCGCGAAGACGACGAGCGGGCTCTTGCCGCCGAGCTCGGCGGTGAACGGGACGAGGTTCGCGCCGGCGGTCGAGGCGACCAGGCGGCCGGTCTCGGAGGAGCCGGTGAAGCTGACGCGGCGGATACCCGCGTGCGCGACGAGCGCCGCACCCGCCTCCTCGCCGATCCCCTGGACGACGTTGAGAACGCCCGGCGGGAAGCCGGCCTCCGAGGCGAGGTCGGCGAGGACGGAGCACGAGAGCGGCGCCCATTCGGGCGGCTTCAGGATCACGGTGCAGCCGGCGGCGAGCGCGGGCGCCGTCTTCCACGTCGAGAGCATGAACGGCGCGTTCCACGGGGTGATCACGGCTGCCGGCCCGGACGGCATCCGCAGCACGCGGTTCTCCGTCCCACCCGAGCTCCACGCCCGCTCGACGTGGTTCTCCGCGAGCTCCGCGTAGGAGCGGTAGTTCCGCGCGCCGCGAGGGATGACCCGCGCACGCAGAGACCGCTCGAGCATCGCCATGTCGAGGCACTCGACCCGGGCGAGCCGCTCGACGTTCTCGTCGATCAGGCCGGCCAGGCGCCGCAGATACTCGGCGCGGCCGGAGGGGCCGAGCGCCGACCACGCCGGAAAGGCCTCCTCCGCCGCCCGGACCGCCAGCTCCACCTCGGGCGCGCCGCCGCGTGCGACCTCGGCGAGCACGGACTCGTCGATCGGCGAGCGCACCTCGAAGCGCTCGTCGCCGGCGATCCGCTCGCCGCCGATGAAGTGGTCGGGCGAGACCGCGACGCCCGCGACGGTCGCCGCCGGGCTCACCCGACGAACTCCAGCGAGGCGACGTCTACGCTGCCGACGCCGCCGTCGATCCCGAGGACCGCGCCGTTCACGTAGGCCGCCTGCGGCGAGAGCAGCCACGCGACCGCCGCCGCCACCTCCTCGGGGAGCCCCGGCCGGCGGAGCGGGTTCGTCGCGTTGACGCGTGCGTACGCCTCGTCTCGGCTCGGGCCGAGCTCGTCCATCGCGGCATCGCCCATCGGCGTCCGGATCCAGCCGGGGCAGACGCAGTTCGAGCGGACGCCCTGCGGCCCGTGGTCGAGTGCCATGCACTGCGTGAGCATCACGACGCCTGCCTTGGAGGACGCGTACGCCGCCGACGCGGGCGCCGCCCGCAGGCCGCCGAGCGAGGCGATCGTGACGATCGCGCCGTGGGTCTCGATCAGCTGCGGCAGCGCGGCGCGGCAGACGAGGAACACGCCGGTGAGGTTCGTCGCGAGCACCCGCTGCCAGCGCTCGAGCGTCTGCTCGAGGACCGTCCCGCCCGCGCTCGTGCCGGCGCAGCAGACGAGTGCCGAGACCGGCCCGAGCCGCTCGGCGACCGTCGCGAGGAGCTCCGTCACCGCGCGCTCGTCGCTCGTGTCGGCCGCGACCGCGAGCCCGCCGACCTCGGCGGCGACTTCCTCGAGCGGCTCCCGGCGCCGGCCGGTCACGCAGACGCGGTAGCCCTCGCCGGCGAGCCGGCGCGCGACCGCCGCGCCGATCCCGGTCCCGCCGCCCGTGACGAGGGCGGCGGTCACAGCTGCCCCACCGTCTCCAGGTCGTCGACCGTGTACGCGAAGGAGAACCGGAAGCCCTTGCCCATCCGGACGGGCGCGAGCGCGGCAAGCTCCTCGTGCGGCGCCTCGTACAGCTCGAGCTCGGCGCCGCCCTCCCAGATCGGCGAGGCGGAGCGGTCGCGGCTGCGCGCGCGAACGAGCTCGTGCACGGCCGGGTCCTCGTGGCGGCCGGCCTCGAGCCGCGGGAAGTGGCGGACGTTCAGAAGCGGCGGGCCGTTGTGCGTCGGGCCGGCCTCGCTCGCCCGCTCGAGCGTGACCGCCCCCCAGGCGAGCCGCCGCTCGTTCGCGGTGAGGGTTGCGGCGAAGCGGCCGCCGGGGCCGTCGGGCGGCGATGCCGGCGAGACGAGCGGGAAGCTCCGCGTCAGCTCGATCCGGCCGAGCTTCTTCGGGAACCCCTGGACCCAGCCGCGCACGAGTGCGACGTCTTTGTCGACCCAGATGTACGGGCACGTCGTCACGGCCTCGTCGCCGAGGACCGCGTTGACGACGACGAAGAACTCGCGGTACTGGCCACGGACCGGGTCGTCCAGCTCCCCGCCGCCGTCCGTGCACCACTGCCAGTCGACGAAGAGCGCCGCGCAGCGCCCCGGATCCTCCGCGTACGGCTCGAGCCGCGGCGGCAGCACCGCCGCGACCGCGCCGGGATCGGCCCAGTACTCGAGCACGAGGAACTCGCCGGCGTAGTGCCAGGGCGGCGCCGGGACGAGCGACGAGAGGCCGAGCGGCGTACGCGGAAGCGAGTAGCCCTGGAGCGGCGTCACGAATCCCGGTTTCGATCGGCGGAGCCGGGCTTTGCCCGGCGTAGCCATCTCGCGCGAAGTCGCGTCATTCCGAAGGGAAGGGGGCTCGTGGGGGAAACGTCTGTTTCCCCCACGCTTGGAAGCGAGTAGCCCTTGAGCGCCACCGGCTAATCCTGGAGGAACTGCTCGACGAGCGACTCCGGGAACGACTTGTCCGCGATCGCGTACGCGAGCGCAGTCATCCGGTAGGAGTCCGACAGGTAGAAGCGCTCGTAGAGCTCGCCCCGCCCGCCGAGCTCGGAGCCGAGGTAGTCCCACGCGAGACGGAACAGCCGGATCCGGCGGACGGCGTCCGCCCCGGCCGACTGGTAGTAGGTCTCGATCAGCGGCCGGAGCGGCCCCTCGACGTCGGCGCGCGAGGGCGTCGCCATGAACCCGCCGCCGCCGATCAGCTGGAGCAGCTCGTTCGCACGGGGGATCCACTTCGGCATCTCGCCGCGGAGCGCGAGGAACGGCCGGTCGTCCGGATACCACACGCCGCCGGCGTCCTCGTGGGAGCCCGCCTCCGCCGCGACGATCGCCGACCGCGTCAGCTCCGTCAGGTTCCAGATCTGACCGAGCTTCTCCTGGACGTGGTCGAACCGGACGACGCCCGTCGCGTTCGCGATCAGGTGCCCCAGCCCGAACGCGAACGAGAGCTTGACGTAGGCGCGGGTGAAGGCCTGGTGCATGATGTGGCCCCGCCAGCCCGTGTCGGTGATCACCTCGGAGTAGCCGGCGGTGTCGCCGTCGAGGAAGACCCGCTCCTTCGGCACCTCGACGTCGTCGAAGACGACCACGCAGTCCATCTCGTCGAAGCGGGACGAGAGCGGGTAGTCGAACGCGTCGCGCCGCTTCGAGAAGCTGTCCCGGCAGATGAACTTCAGGCCCGGCGTGGCGATCGGGACCGCGAACGAGAGGGCGTAGCGGCCGTCCTGGGGCCGGATGTCGGAGCCCGGGTAGCAGAGGAGGTCGTCCGCGAACGGCGCGAGCGTCGCGAGCATCCTCGCGCCGCGCACGACGATCGCGTCAGGAGTCTCGCCGATCTTGTGCAGCGAGACCTCCCCCAGCGCCTGCTCCGCCTCCGGCTGCGAGCGGTCGACCTGCGGGTTGATCAGCGCGTGCGTCGTCGAGAGGTCGAGGTCGCGCATCGTCTTCTGGTAGGCGACGATGTTGGCGGCACCCTGCTCGTTGCCCCGGCGCGCCCACACGTCGGCGCGGCCGGCGAAGCACGCGAACGTGACGTTCAGGTAGTCGGGCGTGCGGCCCATCGTCCCTGCGCTCAGCGCCGCGGTCAGCTCGATCGCGCGGCGGCGCCGCTCGAGATCCTCGCGGCTCGCGGGGATCAGGTGCGTCACGTTGACGAGGCGGCCGTCGTCGGGCGACGGCGCGAGCATCTCGTCGGCGTGCTCGTGCTGGAGGTCGAACACCCGCGCCATCGACAGCGCCGCGGCGCGGAGGTCGGGGTGCTCGAGCGGATGCGTGATCCGCTCGCCGCCGAGCCACACCTCGCGCCCGCCCGCGTTCAACCCCTCGAGGAACTCGGCGCCGGTGCGTGCGGCGACCACCCTGGTCGTCACCGCGGGGGAAGCTCCTTCCCGAGCGCCTCGAGGCCCTCGCGCTCGGCCTCGACCGCGGCGCGGTCGAACCGGAAGTACGAGCGCGGCGGCAGGATCCCCCAGACGTTCGACGAGTGGGCGTCGTCGGGCCAGTCGCGCGGCTCGTGGTCGGGCTCGAGCTGCTCCATGTCGCAGAAGAGCTCGACGAACAGCTCCTCCTCGGGGATGCGCACGTACGCGCTCAGATTGCGGCCGAGGCCGTGTCGCAGGGGGCCCCAGGCGAGCCAGCGGCCGTGCTGGGCAAGGTGATCGAGGGCGACGCGCAGCTCGCCCCAGTCGACGAGCTCGAGCGCGACGTGGTGGAGATGGGGGTAGCCCTTCCCGACGAGCGCGAGGACGTGGTGGTCCGCATTGCAGTGGAACCAGATGCCATCGTCGCCGAGGCGGTCCGTGACCTGCAGCCCGAGCACCTCCGTGTAGAAGGCGGCCTGGCCGGCCAGATCACCGGTGAGGAAGTTCGTGTGGCCGAGCTTCCGCGGCCGGAACCCGCGCAGGTGGGTCGTCGAGCGCGCCACGTCCGGCCGCCGGTCGTCCGCGACGCGGAAGGGGACGAGCTCGACGCCGAAGCTGTCGGCGTCGGCCAGCCGGAGCGCGCCGTCGCGCTCGTCATAGGGCACGCCGCGGCGGTCGAGCGCAGCGGCGGCATCGGCGAGCGAGCAACCGCGCGCGAGCTCGTACGCCTGGTGGTCGAAGCCGGCCTCCCCGTCCTCGAGGAGCTCGAGGGAGTACGGCTCGTAGCCGCAGCGCAGGAGGGCCCGGCCCCCGTCGCGCTCGCACTCGGTCAGCCCGAACTGGATCGACCAGCGCCGGGACGCCTCGTCGAGGTCGGCCACGCGCAGGCACACGTGGTCGATCCGTCGGAGCGCGATCACGATTGGATACATTATTCGCCGCTTGTGGAAAGCGTCAAGCGATGAAGGCCGTTCGCTTCAGCTCGGGCCGGGGCGAGCCGAGGCTCGGACGGCTCGAGGACGATCACGTCGTCGTCGCCGGCGTCGCCGGCTTTCGCGGCTTCGACGCGAGCGAGGAGGCCTGGCAGCGGATCGCCGACGCCGGCGGCGAGGAGTACGGCCTCGCGGACGTTCGGCTCCTCCCGCCCTGCGAGCCGCAGAAGATCATCGCGATCGGGCTCAACTACCAGTCGCACGTCGACGAGACGAGCCTTGCACGCCCCGACGTGCCGTTCTGCTTCGCGATCTGGCCGAGCGCGCTGATCGGGCACGGGGACGAGATCGTCGTCCCGCGCGAGGAGACCCGCCCCGACTGGGAGGGCGAGGTGGCGGTGATGATCGGCCGGCGCACCTACCGTGCCGACCGGGCCGGGGCGCGCGCCGCGATCGGCGGCGTCACGGCCTTCAACGACGTCTCGGGCCGCCGCGCACAGCTGGAGACACCGATGAAGCAGTTCACCCTCGGCAAGAGCTTCGACACCTTCGCCCCGATCGGCCCCTGCGTCGCACACCCCGACGGGCTCGACCTCGCTCGGATCGCCGTGCGTACGACGCTCAACGGCGAGGTCGTGCAGGCGTCGGACACGAGCCACCTCATCTTCGGCTTCGAGGAGCTGATCGAGTACTTCTCGAAGGGCGTCACGCTTCTCCCCGGCGACGTGATCGCCACCGGCACGCCGGGAGGCGTCGGCGACGAGCGCAAGCCGCCGCGATATCTCGAGGACGGCGACGTCGTCGAGGTGACGGTGGACGGGGTCGGCACGCTCCGGAACCCGGTCCGGAAGGAGCGGTAGCCCGCCCGAGGGCCTGTCCGGAAAGTGGACGCGGTTGATGACGCGCGGCACGCGGCGCGATACCAGCGGAAGGCTCGAGCCTTCCGCTGCGAGGTTGGCCCTCCCACCCCGCGCCGATACGAGCACGTACTGGCGCGAGCGAGGACGCCGCAGCGTGACGGGTGACGCTCGTCGGGCGCCATCGATCTCCTTTCCGGACAGACCCTAATCGCGGGGCGGCGGCCAGGCCGCGACGTGCTCGCGCGTCAGCCGCTCGGCGGCACCGACCCAGCCGCGTTCGACCGCCGTGAGGATCCGCTCGTGCTGGTCGGCCCACGCGAGGACGTCCTCCGCACGGCCGGCTGCCTGAGCGGTGAAGATCGGCGCCCCGATCTGCGTCAGCCAGAGCATCCGCGAGAACTGCTCGAGGTGCGGATTCCCGGCCGTCGCGACGAGGGCGACGTGGAACTCGCGATTGACCGCGAAGCTCTCCGCGACGTCGTCCGCGACCCGGCGCTGCTGCGCGACCGCGCGCCGCATCCGCTCGAGCGCATCGGGCGCGCGCACCTCGGCCGCGAGCCGGGCCGCAGCGGGCTCGAGCACGAGCCGCGCCCGCCACGCATGGAGCATGTCGCTCAGGTCTTGCTGGGCGACCGTCGCGCCGCGGTTCGCCTCGAATACGACGAGGCCCTCGGTGGAGAGCCTGCGCAGCGCCTCCCGCAGCGGCGTCCGCGAGACGCCGAGCTCCGCGGCGAGCGCGTTCTGGGGGAGGCGGCTCCCGGCCGGCAGCGCGCCGGAGAGGATCCGCGCGCGCACGACGGCGTAGACCTGGTCGACGACGCTCTCGATCTGCAGGGGCCCGCTCGTCAACGCGCGGCGGCCGCCTGCGCCTCCGCCTCGTCCTCGGGGATCGCGAGTGCGACGTGCAGGGTGTTGCCCGTCACCTCCGGCTGCTCGCCGACCGGCTCGAGATCGCGGTCGAGCTCCACGACCGTGTTCTCGAGCCGGCCGATCCCCTCGACCTCGACCGCCACGACGTCGCCCGGCTCGACCGGCCGCGAGTTCGCAGGCGTGCCGGTGAGCAGGACGTCGCCGGGCTCGAGCGTGACGAGGCGCGCGAGGTCGGCGATCTGGTACGCGAACGAGAACAGCAGGTCGCTGCCGGTGTGCCCCTCCTGGGCGAGCTGTCCGTTCACGAACGTCCGCAGGGTGAGGTCGTCCGGGTCGACGTCGTCCGCGTCGACGATCGCCGGCCCGAGCGGGCAGAAGCCGTCCTGTCCCTTGACTCGCAGCATCGATCCGCGGTCCGCGTGGCGGAAATCGTGCACGCCCCAGTCGTTCGCGACGGTGTAGCCCCACACGACCTGGAGCGCGTCGCGCACGGAGATGCCGGAGCAGCGCTCGCCGATGACGACGGCGATCTCGCCCTCGTAGTTGAGGAAGCGGCAGCCGCGCGGCCGGGCCACCGGCCGTCGATGAGCGGACAGCGAGCTCGGCGGCTTGAGGAAGTACGACGGCGCCTCGGGGAGCTTCCGCATCGCGTACTCGACGGCGCGCGAGTGGTACGTCAGGTGCGTGGCGAGGATCTTCGACGGCGTCTCCTCGAGCGGGGGCAGCCAGACGGCGTCGTCCTCCGCCATGTCCGCGTCGACCCACGACGGGTGCCCGCCGAGCTCGATCCGCGCCCGCCTCATGCGGCGGCGAGTGTATACATTCGCCAGCGTTGGCCGTGGCAGCGAAGCTCGTCGTCGTCCTCAGCGAGAACTGGACGCTCACGCCGCCGCGCGACCTGCGCGCGCTCGTGCGGATGGCAGTGGAGGCGGAGGCGGCCGGCGCGGACGCCGTGATGGTCAGCGAGCACCTCGCTCTCGGCCGCTCCGCGAACGCGCGCGGCGAGCCCGCGAACCCGCGCGAGTACGCGCTGCCCGGGAACCAGTCGCCGGCGACGCCCTGGCCGAGCTCGCTCGTGCTGCTCTCGGCGATCGCGACCGCGACGACGAGGCTCCGACTCGCGGCGAGCGCGATCATCGCGCCGCTGCGGCACCCGATCGCGCTCGCGAAGGAGCTCGCGACGCTCGACCTGCTCTCGGAAGGCCGCCTGGTCGTGCAGCCGACCGTGAGCTGGCACCGTGACGAGTACGACGCGCTCGGCGTGCCGTTCGACCGCCGCGGCGAGCTGCTCGACGAGCACCTCGCGGCCTGGCAGGCGCTCTGGCACGAGACGCCGGCGAGCTTCGAGGGCCACCCACTACCGCTTCGAGGACGTCTACTCGGAGCCGAAGCCGTTCCGTCCCGACGGCCCGCGGCTCTGGTTCGGCGGCGAGTCGTTGCACCCGCGGCTGTTGCGCCGGCTCGTCCGGCACGGCCATGGCTTCAACCCGCTCGGACAGCCGTCGGCCGACGACCTGGAGCGGCTGCGCGCGGCCATGTCGGAGGCCGGCCGCGACCTGGCCGAGCTCGAGCTCGTCGGCGGCACCCGCGCGGAGTTTCCGTCCCCGGATGGGGTCGCGCACCTCGAGCGTGCCCTGGACGCGATCCCGCCTCAGCTCGAGCGCGGTTTCAGCTCGTTCTGCCTGAAGCCGTCGCAGTTCACGGACGACCCCGCCGAGGTGGGCCGGCTCTGCGCGCGGGCCGTCGAGTACCTCCACGCGCTCGGGGAGGATGCGTGAAGATGGCGCGGTGAGCGCGGGAGCCGAGAAGGGCGTGGCTGCCGGCCGCGTCAGGATCGCCCTCCTCGGCGCCGGGCACGGCGGCCTGGCGCTGGCCGGCGATCTGGCGCGGATGGGCTTCGACCTCACGCTCTTCAGCTTCTTCGCCTCCGAGCTCGCCCCGGTCCGCGAGCGCAGCGGCGTCGAGCTGAGCGGCGAGATCACGGGCTTCGGACGGATCACCCGGATCGTCGAGTCGCTCCCGGACGCGGTCGAGGGGGCCGACCTCGTGCTGATCGTCGCGCCCGGGTTGACGCACCAGACGTACGCGTCGCTCCTCGCCGGCTCGCTCCGCGACGGCCAGACTGTCGTCCTCAATCCCGGCCGCACCGGCGGCGCGCTCGAGTTCGACCGTGCCCTCGTCCGCTTCGGCTGCCGGGCGGAGATCCGGCTGGCCGAGGCGCAGACGTTCATCTTCGCCGCCGAGTCGCGGGGGCCGGCCGCGGTCGAGGTGCTGAAGGAGAAGGACGTCCTGCGCGTCGCGGCGCTGCCCGGCGAGGACACGGCCGGCGTCGTCGAGCTGCTGCGCGGCCTCTACCCGCAGATCGAGCCGGCGGAGAGCGTGCTCGAGACGAGCATCAACAACGTCGGCGGCGTCGTCCACCCGGCCGCGATGCTCCTCAACACCGCGGCGATCGAGGCCTCGGCGGCTGGCGAGGACGTCCGCTTCTACAAGCATCAGGTGAACCGGCACGTCGCCTCGCTCGTCATGGAGAAGGTCGACGCGGAGAAGGTCGCCGTCGGCCGCGCGCTCGGCCTCGCCGACGTCTGGACGATCCTCGAGTGGTACGACCGCTCGTACGGCGTCCGCGCGGACAGCCTGTACGACGCCCTCCAGAACCATCCGTACTACGCCGGCTTCCACTCGCCCAAGCACCTGCTCGGCTACAACCACGTCCCCGACGAGGTGCCGAACTCGCTCGTCCCGCTGGTCTCGCTCGGGGACGCGCTCGGAGTGCCGACCCCGGCCAGCAGCACGCTCGTCGACCTGGCCTGCGTGATGACGGACGTCGACTGGTGGAGCCAGGGCCGGACCGTCGAGAGCCTCGGGCTCGACGGGATGACCGCGGACGAGATGCGCGACTTCGTCGCCCGCGACTCGCACCGGTCGCGCTGGCTCCGGGGGGCGCTCGGCTCCTTCCGTTAGGTGGGCCTGCTCGACGGGACGCGCGCGATCGTCACGGGCGCGGCTAGGGGGATCGGCGAGGCGACCGCGCGACGGTTCTGCGAGGAGGGAGCCCGCGTCGTCCTCGTCGATCGCGCCGACGACGGAGTCCGGGCCGCGGCGGAGATGCTCGGAGCGGCCGGGTTCGAGGCGCACGCCCGCGCCGCCGACGTGACCGAGGAGGCGAGCATCGCGCGTGCGGTCGACGACGCGGCGGACCTCCTCGGCGGCCTCGACGTGGCGATCGCGAACGCGGGGATCCTCAGCCTGCGCCCGCTCGCCGACCTCACGCTCGCGGAGTTCGAGCAGACGCTCAGGGTCAACGTCCTCGGCGCCTTCCTCACCTTCAAGCACGCCGTTCCGCACCTGCGCGCAGGTGGGGGAGGGACGCTCCTCGCGACCGCCTCGCAGGCGGGCCTGCGCGGCTACCCGGAGCTGAGCGCCTACTGCGCCTCGAAGTTCGCGCTCGTCGGCCTCGTCGAGTCGCTCGCCCGGGAGCTGGCGGGCGACGGGATCCGCGTCTGCGCGGTCGCGCCGGGGATCGTCGAGACGGCGATGCACCGGGAGCTCGCGGCGGAGCGCGCGCGGCTCTGGGGCGTCGACGAGGACACCGCTCGCGCGCGGATCCGTGGCACGGTTCCATTCGGACGCGCGGCGAGCCCGGTCGAGGTGGCCGACGCGTTCGTCTTCCTCGCCTCATCGCGAGCGAGCTACGTCTCCGGCGTCACGCTCGTCGTCGACGCCGCCGAGCTCTCCGGATGACCGGTCTGCTCGAGGGCAAGGTCGCGGTCGTCACCGGCGCCGCCTCGGGCATCGGCCGTGCGACGTCGCTCGTCTTCACGGATGAGGGGGCGAGGCTCGTGCTCGCCGACGTCGACGAGCGCGGCGGCGAGGCGACGGCCGCCCTCGTCGCCGAGGCAGGCGGCGAGGCGGTGCACGTGCGCTGCGACGTGGCCGATTCGGCTCAGGTCGACGCGCTCGTCGCGTACTGCGTCGAGCGCTACGGGCGGCTCGACTGCGCCTTCAACAACGCCGGGATCGGCGGCGAGAGCGCGACGGTCGCGGACTACGGCGAGGAGGCGTGGAACCGGGTGATCGCCGTCAACCTGACCGGCGTCTTCCTCTGCATGCGGAGCGAGCTTCGCCAGATGGTCGCGCAGGGCGGCGGCGCGATCGTCAACACGGCCTCGCTCGTGGGCGTCATGGCCTATCCGTACCTGGCCGCCTACAACGCCGCGAAGCACGGCGTCGTCGGGCTGACCAGGACGGCCGCGCTCGAGTACGCGAGCCGCGGGATCCGCGTCAACGCCGTCTGCCCCGCGTGGATCGCCACGCCCATGGTCATGGACGAGGGGCCCGCGCCGGCGTCGATCCCCGAGCACTACGACGCGCTGGCCGGGCTGATCCCGATGCGGCGTCTCGGGACGCCCGAGGAGGTCGCGCAGGCCGTCGCGTGGCTCTGCTCCGACGCTTCGAGCTTCGTCACCGGGCACCCGCTCCTCGTCGACGGCGGCGTGACCGCCGGTCGCGAGCGCGCCGAGCGGTTACCCGACTGAGCGCCAGAAGTCGTCGAGGATGCGGTTGTACTCCTCGGGAACCTCCTGGAACGGCTGGTGCCCGGCATCCCGGACGACGATCATCCCGGCGTTCGGAAGCCGTTCGACGAGCGCCTGGGAGAAGCGCGGCGGCAGGACGAGGTCGAGCTCGCCGACCGTCACGAGCGCCGGCGCCTGGATCCCGCCGATCCGGTCGGCCGAGTCGTGGGCGATCAGCGCCTCCGACGAGCGGCAGAAGGCGTCGACCGACTGCGCGTACGGGCTCGCCTCCGCGGCGGCGATCCAGGCGTCCATCGTCCCGTCGTTCCAGATCCGCGGCGCGAAGCACCAGAGGTTGACGGTGGCGAGGAAGTCGCGGATCGAGTCGGCTTTCGCGGCCGACCACATCCAGTTGCGGAAGACCTCGTGCAGGAAGCGGTCGCCGCGGCACCACGTCCCGTTGAGGACGAGGCTCCGGACGAGGTCGGGCCGCGCAAGCGCGAGCTCCTGCGCGATCGCGCCGCCCATCGACGACCCGACGACGTGCGCCCGCTCGAGCCCGAGCGCGTCCATCAACGCGGCCGTGTCGGCTGCAAAGTCGGCGATCCGGAACGGCCCGTCCGGCGTCCCTGACCGCCCGACCCCGCGGTTGTCGAACGTCGTCAGGCGGTAGCGGTCGCGGAGTCCGGCGACCTGGTCGACCCAGCACGCGCCCTCGTCGGCGAGGCCCGAGATGAAGAGGACGTCGTCGCCCTCGCCCTCCTGCTCGGCCCAGAGATCGACGCCGTTCGCCGAGACCGTCGCCACGCCGGGAACCCTAGACCGGCGGGCGCCGGTGCGCCCAGGGACGCACCCGCTCCAGCGCGGCGCCGATCCGGAGCGCCTGGTCGTCTCGATAGCGCCGCGCCACGATCTGGAGGCCGATCGGCAGCCCGTCCGCACTCCAGCCCGCCGGGACGGAGAGCGCCGGGCACTGGCTGACGAAGTTGAACTGGGCCGTCATGTCCAGGCCGTGGTAGAGCCCGTCGCCGCGATCCGCGAACCAGACGAAGTCGTCCTCGTCGACCGGCCGTGCGACCTTGGACATGGTCGGGCAGAGGAGCCCGTCGTAGCGCTCGAGGATCGGGGCGAGCTGCTTCCACGCGTCCGTGCGGACGAACTCGAGCCGCTTGAACTCGACCGCGCCAAGCGCAAGCCCGGCGTCCATCAGTGAGACCACGCGCGGATCCATGCGCTCGCGGAACTCCTCGAGCTTGCCGCCGAAGATGGCGGCGAGGTAGACGCCCCAATGCGCGACCCAGGCGTCGGCCACGTCCCGGCCCCAGCCGACGTCGACCTCCTCGACCACGGCGCCCGCCGCGGAGAGCGCTTCAGCCGCCTCGCGTACGGCCTCCTCGACCTCGGGTGCGACCGCGTAGCAGCCGAGGTCGACGTCGAGGGCGAGCCGCATGCCCTCCACGGACGCTTCGACCTGCTCGCCGAGTTCGACCGCCGGGAGCGACATGACGTCGCGTTCGTCGAGGCCCTGCGCGACGGAGAGGAACAGGCGCGCGTCGTCGACCGTCCGCGCGAGCGGCCCGAAATGCTGGATCGTGTCGAACTGGGTCGGGAGGAAGTCGAGCGGGATGCGCCCGAAGCTCGGCTTCAGCCCGACGAGTCCGCACCACGCCGCGGGGATCCGCACCGACCCGCCCATGTCCGTGCCCTCCGCGAGCGGGACGCAGCCCGACGCGACCGCGGCCCCCGATCCGCCCGACGACCCGCCCGGGCTGCGCGTCTCGTCCCACGGGTTCCGCGTGACGCCCCAGAGCGGGCTCTCGGTGAAGCTCGAGTACGCGAACTCGGGCGTCGTCGTCTTGCCGACCATGATCGCGCCGGCGCCGAGCAGGCGCTCGACGAGGAGCGCGCTCGTGTCGGGAACCCAGTGCTCGAACGCGTACGAGCCCATCGTCGTGCGCTTGCCCTTGGTCGGCGTCAGGTCCTTGATCGCGATCGGGACGCCGTGCAGCGGCCCGACCGGCTCGCCTGCGACGAGCGCACGCTCGGCCGCCCGCGCGAGCTCCAGCGCCTCGTGCGGGTAGACGAAGCAGAAGCAGTTCAGCCGCGGGTTCACCTCCTCGATGCGGGCGAGGCTCGCGGCGACGACCTCGACCGGCGAGAGCTCGCGCGCCCGCATCCTGCGGGCGAGCTCCGCCGCCGGCGCGAAGGACAGGTCGACGTCGACCGGACTCAGCGCACCACGAGCACGTCGCACGGGGCGTGATGCACCACGGTGCTGCTGACCGAGCCCATCAGCAGCCGCTTCGCCGCGTTCAGGCCCCGCGTCCCGACGACGATCAGGTCGGCGCCGGACTCCTCGGCCTCCTCCACGAGGACGTCGGCCGGATGGCCGGTCCCCTCCACGTAGACGCCCTCGATGCCTCGACCCTCGAGGTACTTCCGCGCCTCCGCGAGGGCGTTGGCCCGCTCCTCGGCCTCCGCCGGGTCGATGGCCGAGGCGCCGCCCGCGGGGTCGCGCATGAGCCGTGAGACGTCCGCGGCGCAGACGACCGCGACGGTTGCTCCATTCGAGATGTCCGCGGCTCGCTCGAGCGCCTTCCGCGAATGCTCCGAGCCGTCGAACCCGACCACGATCCGCTTCATGCTCCGCTCCTTTCGCCCCGGGGGTGGTGGGAGCTTACGCCCGTGTGGCGACGCGCATCGCCGCGCCCGTGCCGCCGTCGATCCTGAGCGTCGCGCCGGTCATGTGCGCCGACTCGTCCGAGGCGAGCCACGCGACGAGCGCGGCGACGTCGGCGCCCGTCCCGAAGCGGCCGGAGGGCGGCAGGACCCAGCCTGCGGGATCCTCGGCGTGGTCCTCGTGGCCGGCAGGCGTCGCCTGGACGCCGGGGACGATGTCGCCCGGGCAGACGGCGTTCGAGCGGACGCCGTGCGGCGCTCCCTCGGCCGCGAAGAGCTCCGCGACGGCGACCACGCCGGCCTTCGTGACCGAGTACGCGGCGATCTCGTGGACGGCGCGCATGCCGGCGTCGGAGGCGATGTGGATCATCGAGCCGCCGCCCTGCTCGCGCATCGACCCGAAGCACGCCCGTGCGGCACGGAAGAGCGACGTCAGGTTCACCTCGAGCAGCTCGCGGAAGGCGGCCTCGGGCGTGGTTTCGATCGGCCCCTGGAAGAGGACGCCCGCGTTCGCCACGAGGACGTCGAGCCGGCCGCCGCCGGCCTCGAGCGCCCGCTCGACAGCGCGATCGGATGCCGCGCGGTCGCGGTGATCGCACTCGACGAAGATCGCTCCCGTCTCGCGGGCGACGTCCTCGCCTCGCTCGCGGCGCCGGCCGGTGAACGACACCGTCATGCCCTCGTCGCGCAGGCGCTCGACGCAGGCCCGCCCGATGCCGGACGTCCCGCCCGTGACGAGCGCGCTGCGTCCCTCGAGGCCGAGCCGGACGGTCATGGCTCCCGCCGGGGGAACCTCCCGGTTCCCCCGGAGCCCCCTCCACTGGTCCGCTGCGCGGACAGGCGCTGCGCGCCGCTCATCGCCGGGCCGCCGCGACGGCGCTGGCCCGGATCGACGCGCGCATGCCGCCGTCGACGAGCAGGAGCGAGCCGTTGCAGAACGCCCCGTCGAGAGAGACGAAGAACGCGACCGCGGCGGCGACGTCCGCGCCCGTGCCGACGCGCGCGAGCGGCGGCAGGGTCCAGCTCGCCTGGTCGCCCTCGTCGTCGCGGCCGTCCACGTGCGTCACCATCCCCGGCGCCGTGTCGCCCGGGCAGACGGCGTTCACGCGGATGCCGTGCGGCCCCGCCTCGACGGCAAGCGCGTGGACGAGCATGTTCACGGCCCGCTTCGAGACCGAGTAGGCGGCGATCGGCGTCTCGCCCCAGACGCCGGCGTCGGACGAGATCATCGTGATCGAGCCGCCGCCGGCGGCGCGGAGGTGCGGCAGGCAGGCGACGGCGTAGAGGGCGTAGCCGACGAGGTTCGTCTCGAGCACCGCGTCCCAGGCCTCGTCGGTCGTCTCCGAGAGCGTCGCGTCGTGGAGGATCCCGGCGTTCGCGACGAGCGCGTCGAGGCCGCCGAGCCGCGCGACTGCCGCGTCGACCGACGCGCGCACCGCGTCGGCATCGCGCGTGTCGGCGCGGAGGAAGCCGGCCCCGGTGCGCGACTCGGCCGCGCGGCCGCGGGCCTCGTCGCGCCCGGTGAAGGCGACCGCCGCTCCGTCCGACCGGAGCCGCTCGACGATCGCCGTGCCGATGCCGGAGGTGCCTCCGGTGACGAGAGCACGGAGCCCGTCGAGTCGCGCCACGAGCGTCATCCTCCCACTTCTTGCGTCCGGAGCCTTGAACCTGCGCCGCTCACCCCGTAGGTTTCCCTCTCCGTCTCGTCTGCGCGCGGTGCGCCCGTGGGAGGGCCGCATCCGAAAGGAGGCTGCATGGAAGCCACCAGCGTCCCGACCACCGCCCCGGGGGCGAGTCGGCTGACGGGCTCGACGGAGCTCGCGCGGAACGCGCTCGGGCTCCCGCAGATCCTCTTCTGCATCGTCACGGGCTCCGCGCCGCTCGCCGCGATGATGTTCAACGATCCGCTTTCGGGCCTCGGGATCGGCATCTCCGTGCCGGCGGCGTTCTGGCTCGCGACGATCTCGTTCACCGCGTTCTCGGTCGGCTACATCGAGATGGCGCGGCGCGTGACGACGGCGGGCGGCTTCTACTCCTACACGTCGTACGGCTTCGGCCGGATCGTCGGGCTCGCAACGGCCGTAGGCATCGCGGCCGCCTACATGTTCTTCGCCCTCGGCGTGAACGGCGTGACGTCGTACTTCGCGCAGACGAGCGTCAACGACTTCTTCGGGTTCGACATGGACTGGCGGATCTACGCCTTCGTCTTCATCGCGATCCTGCTCGTGGTCACGTACTTCCACATCGAGCTCGTCGCCAGGATCCTCGGCTTCTGCCTGATCGGCGAACTCGTCGTCCTGATGATCTTCTCCTTCGCGGTGCTCGCGAACGGCGGCGGCCCCGACGGGATCGTGTGGCAGGCCCTCAACCCGGCCGGTCTCTTCGGCGGCGGCTCAGGCGTGAACGGCGCGGCCAGGGTCTTCGGCGCCTCCGCGGCCGGCGTCGGCTTCTTCGGGGCCTACTGGTCCTGGGTCGGCTTCGAGATGGCGCCGAACTACGCCGAGGAGGCGAAGAACCCGAAGAAGATGATGGCGTACGCCATCTACATCTCCTGCATCGGCCTCGGCATCGTCTACACGTTCTGGTCGTGGATGCTCGTCAGCGCCTACGGCTCGTCGAAGGATCAGTGGCCGTGGGCGGTCTCGACCGCGTACGGGATCAAGCCGGCCCCCGCGAGCGTCGGGCTTCCCGGGCATCCGAACGAGTATGCGAACGTCTTCTACCCGGTGGCGCACAAGTTCGCCGGCGTCGGGATCCAGGACCTCTTCGAGGTGCTGATCGTCACCGGCTCGTTCGCGTGCTCGCTCGCGTTCTGGAACACGGCCAACCGCTACCTCTTCTCGATGGGGCGCGAGCGCATCCTCCCACGGGCCCTCGGCCGGACGCACTCGTCGCACAAGAGCCCCTTCGTCGCGACGGTCGTCGTCGCCCTCTTCTGCGTGATCGGGACGTGCCTCTTCGCGGGCGGGGTGCTCGGCGGCGCCCAGCGGTCGGCGCTGAAGATCAGCGAGGCGAACCCGCTCGTCGCGCTGCTCCAGGTCGGGACCTGGATGCCCTTCCAGGGCAACCTCCTCCTCTTCCCGATCATGGCCCTCTGCGACGCGGCGATCCTCCTCTACTTCCTGAGAGCGGCGAATCGCGACGGCTTCCACTGGTTCAAGACGCTCGTCACCCCGATCATCGGGGCCGGGTCGATCATCTTCGCCGTCTACCTGATGATCGCGAACCGGGCCGCGCTCACGACCGGGACGCTGACGGGCTGGACGTACTGGAGCCCGTGGATCGCGCTCTTCATCTTCGCCGGCGGCGGCGCGCTCGGCGTCGCGTACTACTTCTGGTCGAAGCACCGGTACGAGGCAGTCGGCAAGTTCGTCCACGAAGAGGCCTGAGACTCGCGATGCGGGGCGGCCTCGGGGCCGCCCCGCTTCCATCCCCGGGACGACATGAGCGAGGAACGCGGAGAGGTCGAGGTCGAGGGCGGCGCCGTCCGCTACCGGATCCTCGGCGAGGGCGATCGGACGCTCGTCCTCCTGCACGGAGGTCCGGGCGGCGGCAGCCTCTACCTGAAACCGCTCGAGCGGCTCGCCGGCCCCGACCGCCGTGTCGTCCTCTACGACCAGCTCGGCTGCGGCGAGTCCGACCGGCCGGCCGACCCGTCCCTTTGGCGGGCCGACCGCTTCGTCGACGAGCTCGAGACGCTCCGCGCCCACCTCGGGCTCGAGGACTTCGACCTCTACGGCCACTCGTGGGGCGGGATGCTCGCGACCGACTACGCGCTCGCTCACCAGCAGCATCTCCGCAGCCTCGTGCTCGCCTCGACGATCGCCGACGCCGCCCTCCTGAAGCGGGAGCAGGCGCGGCTGCTCGAAGGCTTCCCCGACGAGCTCCGCGAGACCCTGCGCCGGCACGAGGACGCCGGAACGACGGATTCGGCCGAGTACCAGGACGCGATCATGGCCGTGTACCGCCGTCACCTCTGCCGCTGCGACCCCTGGCCGCCCGAGGTCGTGAAGGCCTTCGAGGACTTCGCGATGGACGTCTACGTCCCGATGTGGGGGCCGAGCGAGTTCGCGTTCGACGGCAACCTCGGCGACTGGGACCGCGTCGATCGCCTGCACGAGATCCGGGTGCCGACGCTCGTCACCGTCGGCCGGCACGACGAGCTCACCCCGGCGTGCAGCGAGCAGATCCACGAGCGGATCCCGGACTCCCGCCTCGTCGTCTTCGAGGACGGCTCCCACATGACCTTCTGGGAGGAGACGGAGCGCTACCTGCAGGTCGTGGACGAGTTCCTCCGCTCGTAGCGTGGGGGAACAGCCGCTCGCGGCCAACGCGGAGGGCGAGCCCTCCGCTGGCTCGCGTCCTGCCGCCGGGCCCCCTCCCACCGGAATCGCCCGACTTCGCGTGTGGCTGCCGCGAGCCGACCTCGCCTCCGCCGATCGTGGCGCCGATCGCCTCGTCTCCGGCGGCGAGAGAATCCCTTCGATGACGCTCCGTCGACTTCACTCGATCGAGGCGGGGTAAGGGTCACGTGCCGCTCGTCACCGACGTCCCGGACGAGCTGAGGTTCCGCGGCATCGAGCCGGGACAGGAGGCGCGCGGATTCGCGATCCAGCTCGACGAGGCCGAGCCGTGGGGCGGCGGGCGGATCGAGGGACGCGTCGAGCGGCGCCGGAACCGCCGGGATCGCCGGCCGGTGCTCGTCGACGTTCGCTGCGACGCGTGCTGGCTGGACGTCGCGCCGCAGCTCGTCGGCCGGAAGCGCCTCCTCAGCTGGTCGACGTACGGAGACGTCCGCAACCGCGCAGTGCCGATCTGGCTCGACGACGAGGTCTTCCGGGAGCGCGTCGACGTCGGGCCGCTCGAGGACGCGAACTGGCGGCACTTCTCGTTCGACCTGCCAGAGGAGCTCCCCCGGGCGCTCGAGGGGACGTTCGTCGCCTTCCGCTGGCGGGTCGAGGCGCGGCGGCGCCGGCTCGTCGGCGCCGACCTCGCGGCGCTGCCGCTGCTCCTGCGGGAGCCGCAGAGCCTGCCCGTCGTGCGCGTCGAGACGAGTCCGATCGGGACCTGGCGCCTGCTCGAGTGGAAGTCCGAGGACGATCGCGGCGGGTCGGCCGGCCCGTGCTCCGTCGCCTACGAGGCTCGGCGGCCCGAGGACATGCCGCGGGCGGGCGAGACACGCGAGTCGGAGCTTCTGCGCCGGAACGCCGCGTGACCGGGCGGGTCGCCCTGGCCTTCGCTCTCCTCGGCGCGGCGGCGGCGGGCGTCGGCGCACCGACGCCCGGGTCGGCCGCGTCGCGGTGTCCAACCGCGACGTACCTCAGCTTCGACCATCTTGCCTTCGCCGCGAAGAGCGTCCCCGCGGGCGTGCGAGTCGCGCCGGGCTCCGACCTCGGGAGCGGGCAGATCGACGAGCCGACGAGCGCGGACGGCTGCAAGCGGAGGAGGGAGTCCGTTCGCGTGCTGGCGGCCGGCCCGATCGAGCCGCGCGTGGCCGTGATGGTGGAAGGCCGACCGCGGACGGTGTTCGTGATCGGGCAGCGCTGCGCCGGCTCGTCCGGGCGCGGCTACTGGAGCTGCCTGCTGCGTCCGCTCGTCTTCGAGGGCCACCGCTACACGGGGACGAGCTACCCGGTTGCACCGGTGCCGCAGAAGACCGTCCCGTTCGGCCCGGCGATCGGGACCGGCGACCTCGGCGGGCGTAGCGTCCGCGTCCGGCGGATCGAAGGGGTCGAGCCGTCGCTCGCGGTCGGCGTCTCGGGCCGCCCGAACGAGGCGTTCCTCGCCGCCTCGACCTGTCCGTACGAGGGGTTCTCGAACACGCCTGCTTTCGACGACTTGCTCCGCTGCCTCCGGAGCCCGGTGTGGTTCACGTTCGACCCGCCGGGAAGCGAGACCGGGTCGACCGTCGTCGCACGCAGCGACCGGCCGCCCGGCCGGGAGGTCGCCGGCGCGCGCATGAGCCTCGTCCGCCTGCCCTTCGTGGCCGACCTCGTTCCGAAACGCAGGACGCCGCTCGTCGCCTTCGGTCGCGTCGCGGGCGAGGTGAGCCTGAAGGTGCCCCGCGTGCGACCCGGACTCTACGAGGCGGTCGTCTCCTGCCCGCGCTGCGCCCGCGGCGCAGACGGCCAGACGCTCTTCCCCGCCGGGTCGATCCTCGTCGCAAGGGGCCAGAAGACCTCGACGGGCATCCGGGTTGTGTCGTACCTGTTGACGGCCGCGCTCGTCGCGGCCGGCGTCATGTTCTTCCGGACGTGGCGGCGGAGGCGACGCGGACAGGCACGCTCTTGACGCCGTGGAAGAAGTTCGAGCGCAGGCGCTTCGGCTCGCCTGCGAGCTCGACCCCACCGAGCACGGGGAGCATCTCCTCGAGCCAGATTCGCAGCTCGAGCCGGGCGAGGTGCGCGCCGAGGCAGAAGTGCGGGCTGCCGAGGCCGAAGGTCAGATGGCGGTTCGGCTCGCGGCCGACGTCGAAGCGGCCGGCGTCGGCGAACTGCTCCTCGTCACGGTTGCCCGAGACGTACCAGAGGGCGACCTTGTCGCCGGCGAGGATCGTCTCGCCGCCGAGCTCGACGTCCCGCGCCGCTGTGCGGCGGAAGTGCAGGAGCGACGGCGCCCAGCGGAGGATCTCCTCGACGGCGCTCGGGATGAGGGCGGGGTTCGCGAGCAGGCGCCGCCGCTCGGCCGGATGCTCGAGCAGGGCGAGCAGACCGTTCGACATCGCGTGGCGTGTCGTCTCGTTGCCCGCCGTGACGAGCAGGAGGAAGAAGAGCTCGAACTCGTGCTCGGACAGGCGGTCCCCGTCGATCTCGGCCTCGACCAGGCGGGTCGTCAGATCGTCCCGAGGCTCGCGGCGCCGCTCGGCGGCGAGCGCGTTCGCGTACTGGAACATCTCCGGCGCGGCCGGGCTCGAGAACGGCAGGTGGGCGTAGCGCGAGAGGTCGGCCTCGCCGGCGACGAAGTCGCCCGCATGGTCGGGATCGGTGTTGCCGAGCATCCGGTTGCCGAGCTCGACGAGGTGGCGCCGGTCGGCGAGCGGCACGCCCATCAGCTCGCAGAGGATGCGCATCGGCAGCTCGACGGCGACCGCGTCGACGAAGTCGAGCTCCGGCTCGGCGAACGCGCTCTCGATCACCTCCCGGAAGAGTTCGCGGATGCGGCCCTCGTAGGCATTGACGGCCTTGGGCGTGAAGGCCTTGTTGACGATGTTCCGCAGGCGCGTGTGCTTCGGCGGGTCGGCGTCGAGCATCGACATCCGCGACTCGACCTGCTCCGGCGTCAGGTCCATCAGGGACGTGCCACCGAGCGCGGACGAGAACGTCGCGTAGTCGCGGGAGGCCGCGAGGATGTCCTCGTAGCGCGTCAGCGACCAGAAGCCGCGGCCGTTCCGCTCGTCCTGCCAGAACACGGGCGCCTCGCGGCGGAGCAGGGCGAACCACTCGTAGGGAACGCCCTCGACCCAGCGGTCGAGATCGGTGAGGTCGACGTCGGCGAGCGAGGCGCCGGCGACGACGCTCACGGGAGCGCCACCTGGAGCTGGCCCGCCTGGACCCGGACCGGATACACCGCGACGGGCTCCTCCGCCGGCCCTTCGAGGACCTCGCCGGTGCGGACGTCGAACACGGAGCTGTGGCAGTAGCAGGTGATCCGGTTTCCGTCGAGGTCGCCGTCCGCGAGCGGGCACTCCTCGTGCGTGCACGCGTTGTCGAACGCCGCCCAGGAGCCGTCCTCGAGCCGGGCGAATGCAATCTCGAGACCAGCCACCGTGAGCGCGCCGAGCTCGGGGAGGTCCGCCTCGCGCCCGACGGTCGTCCACTCGCTCACGGCCGGAGTGTAGAGTCGCCGCCGTGACGCATCCGGCGGCCACCTCGACCCACGAGCTGGAGAACGAGCGGGTGCGCGTGACCCGGTGGCGGTTCGCGCCGGGCGAGGCGACGGGCTGGCACCGGCACGAGCTCGACTACGTCATCGTGCCGGTGACCGACGGCACGCTCCGGCTCGAGACTCCGGAAGGGACGGCGGAGGCGAGGCTCGTCGCCGGCAGCCCCTACTTCCGCGAGGCGGGCGTCGAGCACGACGTGATCAACGCCGGCGACGCCGAGCTCGTCTTCGTCGAGGTCGAGCTCAAGGGCACCTGACGCCGACCGGCTCGGCGCGAAAGCCCCGAGCTATCCTCGTTGCGTTCAGCACGAAGCCGGGGTACGATGCGCCTCTCGAGCAGGGAGGGTGAACGTGGGCAGGACGTGGCGCAGACACCCGTTGCCGAGCGCGACCGTCGCCGTTGCAGCAGCTGCTGGGGTGCTCGTGCCGGGTACAGCCGCGCCGGCAGAGAGCGCGGTGCCGGCGAACCTCGTCGGCGAGTGGAGCCGGACGGTCAGCCTGGCGAACTGGAAGCACTACGGCGCGCCCGTCTATCACGTCGGTGTCTGGACGATCGCGATCCGGAGGAGCGGGACCGTCTATGTCTACACGGGCCTCGGCTACCCTCGCTGCAGGTCGTGCGTTCCGGACCTCACGACCAGGTTCTCCGTCTCCGGGGCGCGCCTGACGGTCGCAGCGGTGCCGGTATGCGCCACAAAGGGCGTCTACGGCTGGAAGGCGTCGGGACGCGCGCTGACACTGACGCTGATCGCCGACCGCGGATGTCCGCCGCGCGAAGCGCTCTTCACGGGAGTCTGGAAGAGGGCTTGACGGCACCTGCAGGCGGCCGCGCCGCGAGGGCCGTCGATCTTCACATCGAGCCTCTCCGACTAGGCCGCGCTCGATCGTTCGCGGACGCGGTCGATGAACGCGTCGAAGAGCGCCGTGCGGAACGCCAGCGACTTGCGCGCGCCCGTCTCGACTTCGCCGCGCAGCGCGTCGACGTCGACGCCCGCCTCCTCGACCTCTGACCGGTTCCGGGCGATCCAGAGCTCCCAGAGCTCGGGCGTCACCTCGGGATGGAACTGGATCCCCCACGCGTCGGTCCCGTCGACGCGGAATCCCTGGTTCGGCGCCGCCTCGCTTCGCGCGAGGACTCTCGAGCCGGGCGGCGGCTCGAAGACGTCGTAGTGCCACTGGTAGACGCCGGTGGCGGAGTCGAGCACGTGGAAGACGGGGTCGTCGCGGGCTTCGGCGGTGGGCGTGATCTCGAGCCAGCCCGTCTCCGGCGTCTGCGCGGCCCGGACGTCGCCGCCGAGCGCGCGCGCCAGCAGCTGGCCGCCGAGGCAGATGCCGAACACGGGGACGCGCTGCTCGACCGCCTCCCGAAGCAGCGCCCGCTGGGAGCGGAGGGCGGGCACGCCGTCGTCCCAGGCATGCGCGATCCCGCCGAGGGGGATCACCGCGGCGGCGTCGTGCACGTCGAGGTCGTCGACGCGCTCGTCCCAGGCCTGCAGGCTGCGGTACGGCAGCCCGGAGGCCTCGAGGCGCTCGCCGAGCAGCCCGAGCCCTCTGAGCGAGTACTCCTGCTCGATGACGAGGATCGGCTTCACGGCGCGGACGCTACTGGAGGGCGCACGATAGAGTCGGGTCGATGGCGGCCACGACGAAGACTGCGCGACCCGAGATCCGTCCGGGGGCGCTCGACGCCGCCTTCACGTTCCCGGCCCTCGAGGCGATCTTCACGCGGCGGGCCCGCCGCTTCGCACTCGGCGCGGCGCTGACGGGGCCGCTCGCCTACCGCTCCGAGCAGGAGCCCGTCCCGCTCGCGTACGAGGAGGAGGCGATCCTCGTCGCGGCGGCGACGGGCGTCACCGGGGTCGTCCGCGAGGAGTGGCCGTTCACCACGGAGGAGGGGGGGCCGACGGGCGCGGACAAGCTCGCTTCGTTCACGGGGCGCACCTACCCGAGCCCGCTCGCGATCCACGGCACCGAGCTCTTCTGGACGAACGACGACGGCGTCTTCGTCCTGCCGCAGCGCGATGCGATTCCCGAGCGATACGTCCAGCTCCAGACGCAGCAGGAGCGGCACGAGCTCTACCGGCGCGCGATCAAGCTCCAGGACGGGCGCCTAGAGATTCCCCGACGGCGGCCCAACCTCTTCAAGTTCAACGAGTGGCTCGTGAACACCGAGGGCGCGACGCTCTTCATCCCGATCTCGGACGTGACCCGGCAGTGCATCTCGGCGATGCTGCTCTACTTCGACCGCCCGCACGGCTACTACGTCGTCGACAAACAGCTCGGCAACGATCCGCTACGGCCGTTCGTGAAGTCCGGGCTCCTCGACTCGGCCCATCCGGTCGACCTCTGGGACTTCGAGCGCTGGCAGATGGTCGACATGAACGGCGTCGAGGAAGGCCTGATGGTCGAGAACCTGATGATCGCGACGCAGGCGCTCGGCATCGGCGGCCATCCGTTCTCGGGCGGGAAGGGCCGCGTCACCTGCGGCGGCGAGAAGTACTGGCACGGGATCGGCGGCGAGGGACCGTGCGGCTCGCTCGGGTTCACGTTCCACCGGGTCCCTGACGACGCGCCGGTCGGCGCCGGCGAGGAGATCCCGGTCGGGCTCGAGGGGATCTTCGAGGGCGCGTGCCCGCCCTTCAATCGGGACATGGACGCGGCCGTCGACTTCGTCCTCGACCTGCGCTGGGGCGACCGCGGCATCTTCTCGGCCCCGGAGAGCCAGTCGATCCCGTGGCGTTCGGCCGAGGTCGCCCACGCCGTCCCGCGGCCCTCGGACGAGGCCGTCGAGGCGACGAAGACGCTCTGCCGCTACATCTGGAATACGTACGGGCGCTTCCCGGCGACGATCGATCCGTTCCTGATGACCGTCTGGTACCAGGCGGCGCACCTCGACGTCGAGTTCTACGACCGCTACTACCCGCCCGACGCCCTGCCTGCGCACGTGCGGTCGCACATGCACGACTGGCACGCTGCTTCCCCGGGTTAACGAGCTCTACATCACTTCGCGGTAGCGGTCCCGCTCCCAGTCGCTGACCTGCCGCGAGAACAGCGCGAGCTCGTGCCGCAGCATCGTCGCGTAGACGTCGACGAACAGCTCGCCGTAGACCTCGCGCGCGAACGCGCTGCGCTCGAACGGCGGCAGCGCGTCAACGAGCTCCGTCGGCAGGCGGACGAGCGACGCGTCGAGGTGCGGATCGCCGGTCACCATCGGCGGCAGCTCGAGGTCGCGCTCGAGCCCGTCGACCCCCGCGGCGAGGCAGCCCGCGATGACGAGATACGGGTTCGCGTCCGCCGACGCCCAGCGCGTCTCGAGCCGGGTCGCCGAGCCCTGGTCGACGACGGAGCGCACGGCGACGAGGCGGTGGTCGAGGCCCCAGCTCACCTGGGTCGGCGCGAAGGAGTAGTCCTCGACGCGCTTGTAGGCGTTGACCGTCGGGCAGTTGACCGGCTGCAGCTCGACCTGGTGGGCGAGGAGCCCGGAGAGGTAGCGGCGCATCAGCGTCGACCGCAGCGGCGAGTCGTGGTCGGCTTCGGCGAACGCGTTCCGCCCGTCCGGGCCGAGGAGGCTCTGGTGGATGTGGAGGCCGTTCCCCGCCTCGGTGATGTAGGGCTTCGGCATGAACGTCGCGCGGAGCCCGTGCGCGAGGGCGACCTGCTTGACGACGTACTTGAACACGAGCGTCGCGTCGGCGACGTCGATCGGCGACCCGTGGCCGAGGTTCACCTCGACCTGCGCGGGCCCGTACTCGACGTTCCAGGCCTCGACCGGGATGCCCGACGCCTCGAGCACCCTCGTGATCTCCGTCGCCACCGGTTCGACCTCGGCGCCCTTCTGCATCGAGTAGCAGTGGGCGCCGACGTAGAGCGGTTGCCAGTCCTCGCGGCAGAGGTGGAACTCGAGCTCGGTCGCGACGACCGGCTCGTAGCCGAGACCGCGGACGCGCTCGACGGCCCGGCGCAGGATCGCCCGGCCGTCGAGCGCGACCGGCCCGTGCGTCGGCGGGTCGATCGTGTCGCAGATGCAGAACGCGGTCCCGTCCCGCCACGCGGCGACGCGGAGGGTGGAGAGATCGGGGACGACGTGCATGTCCGGGTAGCCCGTCTCGTCGTTCACGAACACGGTCGGGAAGATCACGCCGTGCATGTCCCAGGTGAAGGCGACGTTCGCGATCGCGAACCCGTTGCCGCCCGCGGTCGAGAGGAAGTGCCTCGCGGTGAGGCGCTTGCCGCGCGGGATGCCCCAGGTGTCGGGAAAGAAGCACTCGACGGTGTGCACCCGGTGGCGTTCGAGGAATTCGCGAGCCGCGTCGACGTTGGCTGCGGTCTCGGTCGCCGTCACTCCGCACTATCGTAACGCCCTCATGCGCGCGATCGTCCTTCGCTCCTTCCACGCGCCGCTCGAGGTCGAGGAGCGTGAGATCCCCGTTGCGCGGCACGAGGAGGAGAGCGTCCTCCCGGTGCTTGCGTGCGGCGTCTGCCACTCGGACCTCCACGTCGTCGAGGACTACTTCGGCTGTGAGCTACCGCTCGTCCTCGGCCACGAGATCGTGGCGCGCGACGAGGAGCTCGGGAACGTGCTCGTCTACACGCCGTGGGGGTGCGGGCAGTGCCGGTTTTGCGGCCGGGGCGAGGAGATGATCTGCCCCGACGCGCGCGAGGCCGGGATCTTTCAGGACGGCGGCTACGCCGAGTACGTGCGCGTGCCGGCGAGGCGCTACCTCTATCCGATCGGCGACCTCGATCCGGTCGAGGCGGCGCCGCTCGGCTGCGGCGGGCTGACCCCCTACCGCGCGGTCAAGCAGGCCCGGCCGTGGCTCGGCCCGGGCAGTCGAGCGCTCGTCCTCGGCGCCGGCGGGCTCGGGCAGTTCGGCATCCAGTACCTGCGGCTGCTGACGGACGCCGCGGTCGACGCCGCCGACGTGTCCCCGCAGAAGCGCGAGCGCGCGCTCGAGCTCGGAGCGGAGGAGGCAGGAGCGCCGGAGGAGCTCACCGGCCCCTACGCCGCCGTCCTCGACTTCGTCGGCTCGGCGGAGTCGTTGGCCCAGGCGGCGCGGCTCGTCGATCGGCAGGGGATCGCGCTCGTGATCGGCCTCTTCGGCGGCAGGATTCCGTTCGGGCTCGGCGCCGTTCCCCACGAGGCGCACTTCCTGTCCAGCATCTGGGGCTCGCGTCAGGAGCTCGGCGAGCTGATCGAGCTTGCCCAGCGAGAGCGGCTCGAGTACACCATCGACGCGATGCCGCTCGAGCGGGCCCAGGAGGCGCACGACCTCGTCCGCTCGGGGCGGGCGCGCGGCCGGATCGTGCTCACGCCGTAGAGAAGGAGAGGAGGACGCCGTGACGACGTTTGCGGAGCTTCGACCGGTCGAGACGCGCTTCCGGCTCGACCCGGAGCTGATGGCCGGCCCGATCTACCGGAAGTACGAGAAGGCGACGCGCAAGGTCTGGGGCGCGAAGGACCTCGACTACGAGCCGGATGCGAGCGACTGGGCGCGGATGACGGACGAGCAGCGCTCCGGGATCGCGACGATCACCGTGCGGTTCGAGGCCGGCGAGCAGGAGGTCACGGACGAGCTGCTGCCGATGCTCGCCGCGGCGCACGCGCTCGGGCGCTTCGACTGGGTCATGTACCTCTCGACGTTCATGCTCGAGGAGGCGCGGCACTCCGAGTTCTTCGCGGTATGGCACGCCCGCGTGCCGGGGCTCATGACCCCCGCTGACAAGGCCGCCTACTGGCCGCTGCGCGAGCACACGGTCGATCCGCAGGGCCGGTTCAAGGTCGGCGAGCCCGTGTACGAGGGGCTATCCGCGTACGGGCAGCGGCTCTCCGCCGCCGTCGCGTCGGGCGACGAGACGGCGATCGAGGGTGCGTTCGTCCAGTTCGCGACGCTCTACTGCGCCTGGATCGAGGGCGTCCTCACGATGCCCTCGTACGAGATCGTGATCGACACGACGCAGCTCTGGGACGTCCTGCCCGCCCTCCGCCAGGGGTTCCGTAACATCCTCGGCGACGAGGGCCGGCACATCACGTTCGGGACGCAGGCGTGCCGGATCCTGATCGCGAAGAACCCGGCGTACGAGGCGCTCGCGCACGAGGTGATCGACGAGTACCGAGGCAACGCCGTCGGGATGCTCGAGTACCAGCGGCGGGTCCCGGGCCTCGACCTCGACAAGTACCAGCGCCAGAAGGTGCGCCACTACCTCAACCGGTGCCGGGAGCTGGGGATCACGCCCGACTCGACGCTCGTCGACCAGATCCTCGACCCGGAGATCGACTTCGTCGTCGGCGTCGAGGCGGGGTAGGCGTGGCGCGCCGCTGGGAGTGCCTCGAGCCCGGTTGCGGCGTGACGCTCGCCGCGGCCTCCGACGACGAGCTCGTCGCGGCCGTCCACGACCACGTCCGCGAGGCGCACGACAGCTACGAGCTCGAGGAGATCATCCTCGCCGCGGCCGAGGGCGACGAGGAATGAGCGTCGTCGACCTGGCAGATATCGACGTCGCCAGCCCGAAGGTCTACGCGCAGGGCGTGCCGCACGACGCGCTCGCGGCGCTGAGGGAGCACGATCCGGTCCACTGGCACCCGTGGCCGGGCACGCGCGGCGGCTTCTGGCTCCTCTCGAAGCACGAGGACGTCGTCGCGGTCGGCAAGGACCCCGAGCGCTTCTCCTCGCAGCTCGGACACATCGCGCTCGAGGACCGCGAGCCGGACGCGCTCGCCGCCCGCCAGTCGCTGATCGAGACCGACCCGCCGGAGCACACGCGGCTCCGCAAGCTGGTCAGCTACGCGTTCACGCGCAGCAAGGTCAAGCAGTACGAGGACTACACGCGGGCGATCGTGCGCGACCTGCTCGACCGGGCGATCGCGAAGCGGGAGTTCGACTGGGTCAAGGAGATCTCCGAGCCCGTGCCGATCACGGTCCTCATCTCGATTCTGGGCCTGCCGCAGGAGGACGCGCCGATGCTGATCGAGCTGACGAGCGAGATGGCGGCGGCGACCGACCCGGACTACCGCCCGGATCCGGACAAGTACCCGACCGACGTCGACCCGCGTCTGCTCCCGTTCGGGACGCCCGCCGCGTACCACGTGTTCGAGTACGGGCGGAAGATCGGCGAGGAGCGGCGCCGGAATCCGACCGACGATCTCGTCTCGCGGCTCGTGCACGCCGAGGTCGACGGCGCGCGGCTCAACGAGACCGAGTACTCGAACTTCTTCGAGCTCTTCATCTTCGCGGGCAACGAGACCACACGAACCGGGATCTCGCAGGGGATCCTCGCACTGATGGAGCACCCCGAGGAGCTCGACCGAGTCGCCGCAGAGCCGTCGCTCGTCCCGACGGCGATCGACGAGATCCTCCGCTACGGGACGCCGATCATCTACTTCCGCCGGACGGCGGCGCGCGACACGGAGATCCGCGGAGTCCCGATCCAGGCCGGTGACCGCGTCGCGCTCTGGTACCTCGCCGCGAACTTCGACGAGGAGGTCTTCGCAGACGCGCGGCGGTTCGACGTCGCACGCCAGCCGAACCCGCACGTGACGTTCGGCCGCGGCGGCCCTCACTTCTGCCTCGGCTCGTTCCTGGCGCGCCTCGAGATCGGGATCCTGCTCGAGGAGATCCTTGCGCGGGACGTGCGCTTCGAGCTGACGGGGCCGCCCGTCCGGCTGAGCTCGAACTTCGTCAACGGCTTCAAGTCGATCCCCGTTCGCGTGCGTGGGGGAAACAGACGTTTCCCCCACGAGCCCCCTTCTTAACGTGGGGGAAACAGACGTTTCCCCCACGAGCCCCCTTCCCTTTCAGGATCACGCGACTTCGCGCGAGGTGGCTACGCCGGGCGAAGCCCGGCTGCGCCGGTGAAACCCGTCCTAACGGCGAGGTTGACGGTCTGTCGAACAGGTCGCCGCGGTGACTGAGGCGGTCCGGGCGGCCGTCCTGCACGCGTTCGGGCAGCCGCTCGTCGTCGAGGAGCTCTGCCTCGACCCGCCGAAGGACGGCGAGCTGCTCGTGCGGATGGCGGCGAGCGGTGTCTGCCACTCGGATCTGCACGTGGCGCAGGGCATCCATCCGACCGCCCTCCCCGTCGTCCTCGGACACGAGGGCGCCGGTGTGGTCGAGGAGCTCGGCCCCGGCGTGGCCGGCCTCGAGCCCGGCGATCACGTGCTCCTCACCTGGCTCCCGTACTGCGGGCGCTGCCGTCAGTGCGCCCGCGGCTGGCCGAACCGGTGCGAGAACACGGCCTGGTACGACGCGACGCTGGAGGACGGGACGTGCCGCTTCAGCCTCGACGGGCGGCGCGTGCACCACTACAACACGTCCTCTTTCGCCGAGCGCTCGGTCGTCCCGGCTCGCACGGCGGTGAAGTTCGATGAGGGCCTGCCCCTGACGGAGCTCGCGCTGATGGGCTGCGCGGTCATGACGGGCGTCGGCGCGGTCCTGAACACGGCGCACGTCCGGCCGGGCGACAGCGTCGCGGTGGTCGGCTGCGGCGGCGTCGGCCTCAACGTCGTCCAGGGAGCCCGGATCGCGGGTGCCTCGGCGATCGTCGCCGTCGACGTCGTGCCGGCGAAGCTCGAGCTCGCGCGCGAGCTCGGCGCGACGCACGTCGTCGACGCCGGCTCAGCGGACCCGGTGAGCGCCGTCCGCGAGCTCGTCCCGGGCGGCGTCGACCATGCCTTCGAAGCGCTCGGCCGGCCCGGGACGATCGAGACCGCGATCGCCCTGACCGGGCGCGGCGGACAGGCTGTCCTGATCGGGATGGCGCCGCCCGGCGCCCGGATCTCCCTCGACGCCCTGACGACGACGCTCGAGGAGCGCTGCGTCCGGGGCTCCTGGTACGGCTCCTGCGTCCCGCTGCGCGACCTGCCGCTCCTCGTCGACCTCTACCGCGACGGCCGGCTCCGGCTCGATCCTCTCATCACGACGTGCACGCTCGACGACGTGAACGACGCCTTCAGGCGGATGGAGGCAGGCGAGACCGCGCGCAGCGTGATCGTCTACTAAGCCGAAGCGGCCGGCGGGCGACGATTCGCGCGGCGTCGTGCCCGAAGGAGCGGGCCTCGCTCGCCGGAGCCTCGAGGTAGGGTCGCGTCGTGGCGCCGGCGAGGACGAGCGCGAGCCGCTCGCCGTCTCCGCCGACGCCGATCCCGAGCAGTGCTCTCCGGGCGGCCTCGCGCGCCAGGGCCTTCGGCGCTCCCTCCCCGGCCTCGACAGTCAGCGGAACGTCCTCCTCCTCGAAGCCGGCCGCGAGCGCCTTGGCGGCGGCCGGGTCGGAGAGGAGCGCCAGGACGAGAGGCTCGGTCACCGCGCGCCGCCTCGCGCGAACGTGAGCACGAGCCCGACTGCCACGGCGGCGCGCGGGCCGTGGCGGCCGAGCACGTTGCCGCGCGCGACCGCGACGTCGTGCTCGTCGAGCTCGGCGGCAACGATGTCGAGGACCTCGCCGTCCGCCGCGCAGCCGCCGACGAGCAGCACGAGCTCGCCGCGCGGGACGCCGCCGGCGGCGTCGAGCGCCCGCTTGACGTTCAGGCCGAGCACCTCCCGCTTCGCAGCGCGCCGGAGCCCTCGCCACACCTCCGGCGCGAGCGGCGCGGGCAAGGGAACGAGCGCCTTCCCGTCGACGCTGCACAGCCGTGCGAGCGCCGAGGGCGGCGCCGGCTCGCCGAGGAAGCTCCGGCTGCCGTCCTCGTGGTGCAGCGTGAACGGCGTCTCCACCCTGACCGAGCGGTGGCGCTTCGCGCGCTCTGCGAGCGGCGTCTCGGAGCTGAGTAAACCGGCGCAGATGCGCGTGACGAGATCGCCGCCTCCCGCGGTCGAGACGGAGCCTTCGGTGCGGTGGAGGTCGACGGTTCCGCCGCCGAGGTCGACGACGAACGGCGTGCGGCTCGCGCCCGGCGTCGTCGAGGCGCCGAGCATCGCCGCCTCGGGCTCCCGGCCGACGATGCGGGCCCCGCCCCGGCAGATCTCGGAAAGGGCCGCGACGAGGTCTCCGCTCGCGCCCTCGGCGAGGAGCGCGATGCCCACGGCCCGGCGGCGGGCAAGTGTCCGCGCGAACGCCGGATCGTCCGCCGGCGACGGGAGCGGGCGCCAGACCACGTCGAGGAGTCCGCTCCGGTCGCCGGCGGCGCCCCGGATCGCTACGACCTGGCCGGGCGGCGGCGGTTCGGCGAGCCGGTCGAGCGGAGTTCCGACGCCGTCGTGTCCGACGAGCATCACCGGCGCATCCGTCGAAGGCCGGCCGTCTGAGGACGGGGCCGACCGGACGACGATCGCGGCCCGGCAGCCGGCGACGGCCCGGGCGGCGGTGCGCGCCGCGCGGGCCTCGTCGGGGCCGAACCCGAGCAGGAGGCCGAGCCGGAGGGGATCGGACAGGACGCCGACAGCCGCCCCCGCCTCCGCGACCTCGACGGCGGCGAGCGAGCCGATCGGAAGCAGGGCCGCGTCCGCCATCTCGTCGGCGATGGGCAGCGAGCGGTCGAACCGGTTGCCGATCAGCACGCCGTCGTCGCCCTGGACGATGACCGCCGCGACCCGCCAGCCGCGCTCGCGGGCGTCCCGAAGACGACCTGCGGCCAGCTCGAAGTCCTCTCCGCAGACGACCGCGACCACGTCCTCCGCGGCCGGCTCGCTGCGGAGGTCGTCGAGCCGCGTCAGGCGGCCCGAGGCGACACCGGAGCCGGACGGCGTGTCGCTCGCGGGCCGCGCGATCGCGGCGCGGCCGAGGGAGAGCTCCTCGAGCTTCCCGTACTCGACGAGCCCCGTCTCGACCGGGTGCAGCTCGGCGAGGAGCGCGAGGTGCGGGCGCTCGCCGAGGCGCCGCTCGGCGCGGAAGAGCAGCTCGACGATCCCGTGGATACATTCGGCAGATCCCTTCGGGCCCGTCGTCTGCCGCCGCTCGACGAGGAGCCACTCCGGCTCGCCGCCGGGCTCGACGCGCGCGACGGCGACCTCGGTCGTCGAGTTGCCGACGTCGACGCCGGCGACGAGCACGGGTCAGGCCGTGGCGGAAACCGGCAGGCGCCCGGCCGCGGGAACCCGCTCCGCGAGCGCGTCCACGAGGAGCCGTTCGACCGTCTCGCGCCACGCGTCCGCGTCGAGCGTCCGCCGCAGCCCGCGCCGTCGGAGAAAGCGCCGCTTGCCGAGCGCGTCGAGGGCGCGAATGGCCGCCATCACGAGCCGGAAGTCCTCGTCGTCGACGAACTCCATGAGCTCCGGTTTCGCCGTGTGCGTCGAGCGGAACGCGCCCTCGGCGACGCCCTGCCAGTACGCGTGCTGGAAGACGCAGCCGGAGACGCCGCCGCCCGGCTTCACCCAGCAGCCGATCGTCAGGCCCCGGTCCGAGCTCTGGATGCCGCGCAGGGCGAGCTGCAGGAGCGCGCGGCCCCGCTCGCCGGCGGCGAGCGCCGCGAGCTCCCGGCGGGCGGCTGCCTCCTGTTGAGTCACCGCCTGAAGGCTACGCGATCAGGCCGCGCCGGACGTACGCCGCGCGGGCCTCCCGGACGAGCGCGGCACAGCGCACCGCGCCACGCTGCGCAAGTGTCGCGGCGAGCGAGTCGAGCTCCTCGGCCGACGAGCGGCCCGGCCGCAGCATCTCGTAGAAGCGCAGCAGGTCGTCGTCCCCGAACGCCACGAGCTCGGCGCCGCGCCGGAGGTTCTCGGCGAGTTGCGGGTTGCCGCCGCCCTCGGCGAAGTCGGCCTGGAGCAGAAGCGTCTCGGCGGCGATTGCGACGTCCCGTGCGCCGAGCCCGCCGGAGACGACGGCGTCGAGCGTGATCTCGGCGACCGGCGTGCCCGTCGCCGAGCGGACGTGGCGGCGGCCGCCCGCCGCAAGCGGATACGTCAGCTCGGCCATGTCGCCTCCAGCTCGACCGGCGGCGCGTTCTCGACGAGCCGGCGCTCGATCGCGACGAGCTGCACGACGCGGGCGTGGTAGCGCGGCCCGAGCGGTTCACTCGACTCCGGCAGGAGCAGCGGCTCCGGCGCCAGGCCCCTCGCGTAGCGCGCCGCGTTGCGCCCGAGCCCGCGGTAGAGCTCGGCCGTGACCCTCGGTGCGATCGAGAACAGCTCGAGGTTCGCGAGCGGCGGCAGGTCGGCGCGGTGGATCAGCGCAGTGCCCTTCGCCTGGAGGCCGACGGACACGCCCGACCCGGACAGGCGCGCCGCGGTCGACCCGATCGAGCCGAGGTCGATCGAGCGGCTGACCCGTAGGAGTCGAGACTCGAGCCCCTCCTCCTCGATGCCTGCCAGGACCTGGCGCAGGACCTCGGCCACGGTCATCCCGTTCAGGGCGGCCCAGATCTCCCTGCCGAACGCCGGCGAGAGGCCGACGACGACCTCGTCCGGACGCTCGCCGGCGGCCGCCGGACCGGTCTCGCGCAGGACGATGCAGCCCTCCGAGCGCGCCTGCTCGGCAGCGAGGTCGGCCGCCGACCACACCTGCCGGACGCGGACGACCTCGCTCCGGCGCTCTGGCGACATCCGGTAGCCGGTGCCCGGCCCGGCGTAGTCGTTCGGATCGGTGAGCGAGGAGAGGACGTTCAGCTCCTCGTCGAGGATCGCGGAGGTCTGGAGCACGTCGCCGAGCAGCCGCTGGCGGATCATCTCGAGCACGCGCTCGGCCTCGACGTCGTAGCCCCGTTCGGCCAGCGCGCGGACGACGTCGACCGCGGTGAGGCCGCGGTCCATGATCCGCTCCGACGCGGTCCCGGGAAGATCCGGTGCGAGCAGCGGCACGTCGAGGCTCCCGTGCGCGCGCACGCAGGCGTCGACGTCGTCGTCGGTGAACTCGGCGAGGCCCAGCTCCTCGAAGACGGCGCGGCACGCGTCGGCCGCCCGGCGACGCACCGCGAGCAGCTCCGCATCCTCGCGCCATCGGAGGCCGCCCTCGAACCCCCAGTCGCGCTGGATGACGAGGTAGTCGTCGAGATCCTCCGCGTTCATGTTCGAGGGGCCGAAGGCGTTGTCGTAGGCCGGGATCGAGCCGAAGCCGGAGAAGAGGAAGTCCGTGCCGGCGAGGAGCAGCGGGAACGTGTGCGCGGTGCGCCGGATGTCGGACGCGGACATGAGCGTGTCGTTGCCGGTGCACGACTCGAGGTCGTGGAGCATCACGCAGAGGTTCTCCGCGATCACCTCGCGCATGCCGTCCGGCACCGAGGCTGTCACGTTGACGCCGTCGATGCCGCCGTTCTGGACGCCCTGCGCGCCGGCCGCGCGCGTGACGGCGATGCACCTCGCCTCGAGGTAGAGCATCGACTTGCCCTCGCTCGCCCCCATCAGCACCTCGGCGCCGGAGCCCGAGGTGAAGCGCATCTTCAGCCCGCGCGACGCGTAACACGAGGCGAGGAACGCCTTCGACCAGGGCGTGTCGTCCCCGTCGACGAAGATCTGCTCCGTCCCGTAGACGGAGACCGTCTCGGCGTACGTCGTCAGGCCGCGCATCCCGAGCTCGAGCTCCGTGCGCTCCTCGACCGAGCACTGCGTCAGGGCCCCGGCGGCCGCGACCTGGCCGCCGATCAGCAGGGCGAGTGCGTTGGCAGGGGCGTCGCGCAGCACCGGCACGGTCGTCTCGAGCTCCCGGAACCCGAGCGCGACCGCAGCCGCGGCGTCGGCGGCGATCAGCAGCGGATGGTCGACCCGGTTCGTGACGTGCGCCTGGATCGACGGCGTTCGGCGCACGCGCAGCTTCTGCATCGCCTGGAGGATCTCGACGGGCGTGAGCAGCGAGAGCGTCGCCGCGATCTTCGCCGGCGTCATCCCCGCGGCGAGCCGGGTGATCTCCTTCCGCGGGACGCCGGGGTCGACGATCCTCCGCGCGAACTCGACCGGCGCGAGCTGCATCGCCTCCTCTGCGACGGCGACCTCGATCCCGCGGCGCGCGATGAACTCGTCGAGCAGGTCGAAGTCGGACTCGGGCTTGCCGTCGAGCTCGACGACGCGCCCGTCCTCGATGCGAAGCGACGGCTCCGGATCGAACGGGCTCGAGAAGGCGACGAGCCCGAGCGCCGGATCCTCCGGGACGAGGTTGTCGCGGCTGATCGGCCGCGTGGCGAGGAACGCGGACCGGGCGGAGGCCTCTTCGCGTTGGGGAAACAGACGTTTCCCCCACGAGCCCCCTTCCCTCCAGGCACCCGCGACTTCGCGCGACGTGGCTCCGCCGAGCGAAGCTCGGCTCCGCCGCGGGGACGAATCCGAGGGTTGCTGGCGGCTCACGCCGGAACGAGCTGCGGCCACAAAGCGCTAACGGCTCCGGTCTATGGTCCGCCGGGCCAGGCTGCGGTCGAGGTTGACCCGCGACCGGCCCGCGCAGCAGCTTCGTCCCGCGAGGCAGACGTAGCGGTCGACGAAGGCGATGAGAGAACGAAGGCGCCTCAGCTCGCGACGAGCCTACCACCCACGTCGTAGGCTTTGGCGATGGCGGAGCGGCTCCTCGCGGCGATTGTCCAGGCTGCGCCGGTCTTCCTCGATCGCGAGGCGACGATCGAGAAGGCCGTCGGCCTGATCCGGGAGGCAGCGCGGGAAGGCGCGAAGCTCGTCGCCTTCCCCGAGACGTGGGTCCCGGGCTACCCGAGCTGGATCTATCACGCCGCGCGCTGGAACGACCCCGCCTCGAAGCGGGCCTTCGCACGCCTGCAGCAGAACTCGGTTGCGGTCCCGAGCCCGGCGACCGACGTCCTCTGCCGCGCCGCGCGGGAGGCCGGCGCCCACCTCGTCGTCGGCATCGACGAGCTCGATACCGACTACTCGGGCGGGACGATCTACAACTCGCTGCTCTTCGTCTCCGACCGCGGCGAGCTCCTCGGCGTGCACCGGAAGCTCGTCCCGACGCACGCCGAGCGCATCGTCTGGGGACGCGGCGACGGTTCGACGCTCCACGTCTTCGAGACGCCGCTCGGACGGCTCGGCGGCCTGATCTGCTGGGAGCACTGGATGCCGCTGACGCGGTTCGCGATGCACGCCAAGGGCGAGCAGATCCACGTCGCCGTCTGGCCGGACGCCGACGACGTGCACCACCTCGCGAGCCGGCACTACGCCTTCGAGGGGCGCTGCTACGTGCTCTGCGCCGGATCGTACGTGACGGCGCGCGACCTCCCGGCCGACTTCGAGCTCGCCGAGACGATGGGCGTCTCGGGAGGCGACGAGCTCCTGCTCGGAGGCTCCGGGATCATCGGGCCCGACGGCGCGTGGGTCGCCGGGCCAGCGGGCGGCGGCGAGACGATCGTCTACGGCGAGATCGACCTCGGACGGATCGCCGGGGAGCAGCAGGCGCTCGACGCTGCCGGCCACTACAACCGTCCCGACGTCTTCCGGCTCACGGTCGACGAGCGCCCCCAGCGGCAGGTCGACTGGGTTCGCGCGGCCGAGCTCGAGGCGCACTGACGCCGTGCGGCTCGGCCTCGTCGTCAACCCGATCGCCGGCATGGGCGGCAGGTTCGCGCTCAAGGGCAGCGACGACCCGCAGCTGCTCGAGGCAGCGCGTGCGAGGGGCGCGGTGCCGGTTGCGCCGGCCCGGGCCCTGGACGCCCTTCGCCCGCTCGCGGCGCACTCCGATCGCCTCGAGGTCCTGGCCTCCGCGGGCGAGATGGGGGAGGACGAGGCGACGAGCGCCGGCCTCGAGCCGGAGGTGCTCGGCTCGGCCCGGACGGCCACGTCGGCGGAGGACACGCGAGCGGCCGCGGCTGCGATGGCGGACCGCGGAGTCGACCTGCTCCTCTTCGTCGGCGGCGACGGGACCGCGGTGGACGTCCTCGAGGCGATCGGCGACCGCGTGCCCGTGCTCGGGGTGCCCGCGGGCGTGAAGATGCACTCGGCCGTCTTCGCCGTCAACCCGAGGAGCGCCGGCGAGCTCGTCGGCCGGCTGGCGCGCGGCGGCGTCCGGAGCCTGCGCCCGGCGGAGGTGATGGACGTCGACGAGGCGCTGCTCCGGCGCGGCGCGGTCGCCGCTCGCCTGCACGGCTTCCTCAACGTCCCCGCCGAGCGCCGGCTCGTGCAGAGCGCGAAGGCGAGGTCCCTCGCGGGCGAGGCCGAGGCACAGGAGGCGATCGCCCACCACCTCGTCGAGAACGTGCTCGGCGACCGCATGTGGCTGATCGGCCCCGGCACGACCACCGGAGCGCTGATGACCCTCCTCGGCCTCGAGAAGACGCTGCTCGGAGTGGACGTCGTTCACCGGGGGAAGCTCGTCGCCCCCGACGCGGACGAGCGGACCCTGCTCGAGCTCATCGAGTCGGAGGAGGCGGGGATCGTCGTCACGCCGGTGGGTGGGCAGGGCTTCGTGCTGGGCCGTGGGAACCAGCAGCTCTCGGCCCGGGTGATCCGGAGCGTCGACCAGCTCGTGATCGTCGCCACGGAGGCGAAGATCGCGGGCCTCGGCGGGCGCCCGTTGCGGGTCGATACGGGCGATCTCGAGGTCGACGCGAGCCTCTCGGGCTGGACCCGAGTGACTGTCGGCTTCAACCGTGAGATCGTCTACCCCATAGCGCCGTGAGCGGTCATCCCTACATCCCCAACTCCGCCCCCGAGATCAAGCGGGCGATGCTCGAGGCAATCGGCGTCGAGTCGGTCGAGGAGCTGTACGCCGCGATTCCGGAGCGGCTGCGCGTGCAGGGGCTCCTCGACCTGCCGGAGCCGGTGCGCTCGGAGTACGAGCTCCGCCGTCACGTCGCCGGCGTGCTCGAACGGAACGAGAGCTGCGCCGAGCGGCTGAGCTTCCTCGGCGGAGGTTGCTGGCCGCACTACGTCCCGGCCGTGTGCGACGAGATCGTCAACCGGGGCGAGTTCCTGACGGCCTACTACGGCGACACGTACGGCGATCACGGCAAGCTGCAGGCCCTCTTCGAGTACGCGAGCCTGATCGGCGAGCTCGTCGAGTGCGACGCAGTGAGCCTGCCGACGTACGACTGGGGCTCGGCAGCCGCGACCGCGATCTCGATGGCGGCGCGGGTCACCGGCCGCCGCGGCGCGCTCGTCCCCGCCTCGATGGGCGCCGAGCGGCGCTCGCTCGTCGCGGGCTACTGCGAGCCGTGGGTCGACCTCGTGACGATCCCGTTCGACCCGGCGACCGGGCTGCTCGACCTCACGCGCATCCGTGAGGCGCTCTACGACGAAACCGCCTGCGTCTACTTCGAGATGCCCGGCTTCCTGGGTGCGATCGAGACGCAGGCGGCGGAGATCGCCGAGGTGGCTCGCCGCGCGGGCGCGCTGACCGTCGTCGGCGTCGATCCGAGCTCGCTCGGCGTGCTCGAGGCGCCGCCGCGTTACGGGGCGGACATCGTCTGCGGCGAGCTGCAGCCGCTCGGGATCCACATGGGCTACGGCGGCGGGCTCGCCGGCTTCGTGGCCTCGCCCGACGAGGAGCGGTTCGTCTCGGAGTACCCGACGTTCCTGATCGGGCTCGGCCCGACCGCCGTCGAGGGCGAGTACGGGTTCGGCGAGGTCGTGTGGGAGCGAACCTCGTACGTCCGGCGTGGCGATTCGCGGGAGTACACCGGCACGACCCAGAACCTGTGGGCGATCGCGGCGGGCGCGTACCTCGCCCTCGTCGGCCCGCAGGGACTCGCAGAGCTCGGCCGCGGGATCGCCGCGCGCGCCCGCTACGCGGCAGCTCGCCTGGGCGAGCTGCCCGGCGTGCGCGCGCCGGCGCTCTCGGCGCCGTTCTTCAAGGAGTTCGTCGCCGACTTCAACGAGAGCGGGCGCACCGTCGCCGAGGTCAATCGCGCGCTGCGCGAGCGCGGCATCTTCGGCGGGCTCGACCTCTCGGAGCAGTATCCGGAGCTCGGCCAGAGCGCGCTTCTCTGCGTGACGGAGGTGCACACGAAGGCCGACATCGACCGTCTGGCCGAGGAGCTCGCGGAGGCGCTGAGCTGAGCCTGCGCCCGTTCCACCAGGCAAGCTGGAACGAGCCGATCCTGTTCGAGCTGACGAGCCCCGGCGAGCGTGGCCTGATCGTCCCAGGGTTCGAGTCGGCGGACGACCCGCTCGCGGCCGTCCCGGAGTCGCTTCGCCGCTCGCAGCCGCCGCGCCTGCCGGAGCTGAGTCAGCCACAGATCCTCCGCCACTACCTTCGCCTGTCGCAGGAGACCCTCGGCACCGACGTGAACGTCCACCTCGGGCTCGGCACGTGCACGATGAAGTACAGCCCGAAGGTGAACGAGGAGCTCGTCCGGTCGCCGAAGGTCGCCGACCTCCATCCGCTCCAGAACGACGAGACGGTCCAGGGACTGCTCGAAGTCCTCCACCGCTTCGAGCGGATGCTTTGCGAGATCTCGGGCATGAGCCGGTTCTCGCTCCAGCCCGGCGGCGGATCGCAGGGCGTCTACGCGAACGCGCGGATGATGCGCGCGTACCACGCCGCCCGCGGCGACGCCGACCGGGACGAGATCGTCACGACGATCTTCTCGCATCCCTGCGATGGCGCCGGCCCGGCCACGGCCGGCTTCAGGGTGATCACGGTGTACGCGGGCGAGAAGGGCTACCCCGAGCCCGACGCGATCCGGGCGGCGGTCTCGGAGCGCACGGCCGGCCTGATGATCACGAACCCGGAGGACACGGGCCTCTTCAACCCGCACATCGACGAGATCGTCGAGATCGTCCACGAGGCAGGCGGCCTCTGCCACTACGACCAGGCGAACGCGAACGGGATCCTGGGGATCACGCGGGCCCGCGACGCGGGCTTCGACCTCTGCCAGTTCAACCTGCACAAGACGTTCTCCTCGCCGCACGGCTCGATGGGCCTCGCGTGCGGCGCGTCGGGCGTCACCGACGAGCTCGCGCCGTTCCTGCCGGTGCCGACGGTCGAGTTCGACGGCTCCCGCTACCGGCTGGAGTACGACCGGCCGCTGTCCGTCGGGAAGATCAGGGCCTTCCACGGAGTCCCCGCGACGGTCGTCCGATCGTTCGCGTGGGTGCTCGCCCTCGGCGCCGAGGGGCTGCGGGAGGTCGCCGAAGCGGCGGTGCTGAACAACAACTACCTTGCGTTCCGGCTCGCAGGCGTCCGCGGCGTCGAGGTCTCGTTCGGCGACACGAACGCCGAGCACAGGCTCGAGCAGATCCGCTACAGCCTCGCGCAGCTGCAGGAGGAGACGGGTGTCGGCACGCTCGACGTCGCGCGCCGCACCGCGGACTTCGGGGTCGCCAGCTACTTCCCGAGCCACGAGCCCTGGCTCGTCGCCGAGCCGATGACCCTGGAGCCGTCGGAGTCCTACTCCCGCGCCGATCTCGATCAGTACGCCGCAATCATCGAGGAGATCTCTCGCGAGGCCTACGACGAGCCCGACACGGTCCTGTCGGCGCCCCACCGGAGCACGGTGCACAAGCTCGACCAGGCGCCGCACGACGACCCGGCCCGCTGGGCGCTCACGTGGCGCGCGTACCAGCGGAAGCAACCCAGATGACGGCGGCGGTCATGCCCGTCTGAACGACCAGGTACGCCGGGAAGCCGGCCGACGTGAAGCCGTACGACCCGAGCGCCAGCAGTCCGCACGCCGCGCCGAGGCAGCTCGTCGCCCACGGCCACAACGCCTCGGACGAAGGGTCCTCCACGGTCTTCCGCAGCGTGTAGATCGCAGTCGCGGTATCTCCGCCGATCGCGACCCAGGTGCCGGCGTAGAGCGGGAGGAAGATCCAGCCGACGGAGCCGCCGAGAGCGAGCGGCAGGAGCAGCTGCTCCCAGCGGCCGTCGAGACGCTTCCAGCCGTAGCGGTCTGTCCACGCGAGCCCCGCGACGACCGCCTCGATCGCGACGTACGTCGCCGGGACAGCCAGGCCCGGACCTCCTGCGCCGCCCCTGCCCGTGGCCACGAGGCCAACGACGGTGGCGATCAGCCAGATCGTCCAGCCGACCCGATGAGGGCGAACGGTTCCGTGGAGGATCTCGCGGATGTAGCCCAGCGTCGCCCAGCCGATCAGAGCCGGGCCGGCGACGGACGCGGCTACCCGGACGGCATGCCACACTCGCCGACTATATGAGGACGACTCCGCGCGACCACGTCCCGATCTCGCCGCGGCCGGAGCTCTCGTTCGACGCGCGGATCGCCGCGCTCGAGGGCGCGTTCTCGGGCCGGCTCGGGTTCCACGCCGTGCGGCTCGAGGACGGCGAGTCGGTCGAGCTCCGCGCGGACGAGGCCTTCCCGACGGCTTCCGTCATCAAGGTCGCCCTGTGCTGCGCCGTCCTCGACCTCGTGGAGCGCGCCGAGGCCGCCCTCGGCCAGATCGTCGAGCTTCCCCCGCCGGGCGAGCGCGTCGCCGGAGGCGGGATCCTGAAGCAGCTCGAGGTCGGGTCGGTCTCGCTCCGCGACGCGATCGAGCTGACGATCACGCTCTCGGACAACGTCGCGACGAACGCCCTCCTCGAGCTCTGCGGCGCCGAGCGCGTGAACGCCTACCTCGCCGGCCTCGCGCTCCGGGAGACCCGCATCCACGGACCGGTCGACTTCGCGCGGATCGAGGGCGGCATCGGCGTCTCCACCCCTCGCGAGCAGACCCGGCTCGTCTCCGCGCTCGCGCGGGAGGAGATCCTGACGCCGGAGCTCTGCCGCCACCTCCTCGGCGTCCTCGCGCGGCAGCACTACCAGGACCAGATCCCGCGCTGGCTGCCGTGGAACCCCTACGCGCAGTACCACGGGCGCAGCCAGCCGCTCGTCGTCGCGAACAAGACCGGCGAGCTGGACGGGATCCGGGCCGACGTCGGGCTGCTCCGGCACGAGGAGCGTGGCTCGGTGGCGCTCGCGGTGCTGACGGACGGCGCGCGCGACCTCCGCGAGAGCGTCGACGTCGAAGGCTCGCTCGCCGTCGCCGAGTGCGCGGCAGCCATCGCCGCCCGGCTGCTCGGCCTCGGCGTCTAGGATCACCGTCAGTGGCCGACGCGCTCGTCGTCATCGACATCCAGAACGAGTACTTCCCCGGCGGCGCGATCCCGCTCCCCGACGCGGACGGCGCGGCGAGCAGGGCGGCCGGCGCGATCGCCGCGGCGAGAGCGTCCCGCGTCGCGGTCGTCCACGTCCGGCACGAGGAGTCGGGGAGCGTCGAGTGGTTCGTGCCGGGCAGCCGCGGCGCCGAGACGAATCCCGCGGTCGCGCCGGCCGAGGGCGAGACGGCGATCGTCAAGCACCATCCGAACTCGTTCCTGGAGACGGACCTCGAGGAGCACCTCGCGGGGCTCGGTGCGACGCGCGTCGCTGTTCTGCGGGATGATGACGTCGATGTGCGTCGACGCCACGGTCCGCGCCGCGGCCGACCTGGGGCTCGACGCGGTGCTCCTGGACGACGCGTGCGCGGCGCCCGGTCTCGAGCACCGAGGGACGCGCGTCCCGGCGGAGGAGGTTCACGCCGCCTTCTGCGGCGCGCTCTCCGACGGAATCGCGACGCTCGTCAGCACGAGGGACTTCGCCGCCGGGCCGCGGAGCGCCTGACGCCTCAGTAGAGCTCCAGGTACTCCTCGAGCTCCCAGTCGGTGACGTGGTCGGCGAAGCGCTGGAGCTCGTGACGGCGGATCACCCCGTACGCTTGCACGAACTCGTCGCCGAGCAGGTCGACGACGCGCGCGTCGCCCTCGAGCGCGGCGAGCGCCTCCTCCGCGGTCGCCGGAAGCGGCTCCTTCGACGGGTCCTCCTCGGCCGGCGGGCGCGCCGGCGGCTCGAGCTCGAGTCCGTCCTCGATCCCGAGCAGCCCGGCTCCGAGCAGCGCGGCGCCCACGAGGTACGGGTTCGAGAGCCCCGTCGGCGCGCGGTTCTCCAGATGGCGGCTCTCGGCGGAGCCGCCCTTGAGCCGAATGAACGCGCTGCGGTCCTCGATCCCCCAAGAGACGTTCGTCGGGCTGAACGTGTGCGTACGCCGCCGCTTGAGGCAGTTCACCGTTGGCGCGAGCAGGGTGTAGACCGAGCGCGCGTGCCGGAGCTGACCGGCGAGGAAGCTCCGCCCGACGCGCGAGAGACCCCACTCGCCGTCGGGGTCCGACAGGACGTTCTCGCGGCTCCCGGCGTCGAGCAACCCCAGGTGGTTGTGAGCGCCGGAGCCGGCGCTTCCCGCGAACGGCTTCGACATGAACGTCGCGATCAGCCCTTCGCGGTGCGCGATCTCCTTGACGCCGTTCTTGAAGCTGAAGGCCCGGTCCGGGCCCTCGAGCCCGCAGCCGGGGGCGAAGTTGATCTCCCACTGCGACCCCGCGTACTCGCAGTTCGCCGTGATCACGTCGATCCCGTACGCGCGCATCTCGTCGACGATGCGCTCGATCAGCGGGACGTACGTGTTCAGCACGGTGTTGAAGATGTGGTAGCCGCCGAACAGCGGCTGCCTCGTCTCGCGGTCGAGGAGGTAGAACTCCGGCTCGACGCCCATCAGCGGCTCGTAGCCGAGCTCGTGGCTGCGCTCGAGCACGCGGCGGTAGACATGCCGGGGCGCAGCGGCGAGCGGACGGCCGTCGCCCCAGTACGTGTCGCAGATGAATCGAGAAGTCGCGTCGGCCCACGGCACGATCGCCGCCGTCGCCGGATCGGGGCGCAGGAGCTGGTCCGCGTACGCGACCTCCTCGTTGTAGAGCGAGCCGGGCACGATGTCCGACCGGCTGTCGAGGACGGCGGCGCCGCCGTACATGTTCAGGCCCTCCCGCGCGTAACGCTCGACGTGGTCGATCGGCACGAGCTTCGACCGGCTCGTCCCGTGCAGGTCGGGGAGCTCGAAGCGAACGTTCCGAATGCCGCGATCGCGCCAGCCCGCGACGACGCTCTCGACGGTGGTCAGGTCAGACCGCCTCGCCGTACCGGTCGCGTTCCCAGTCGCTGACCGCCTGTTGCCACGCCTTCAGCTCCCACGCGCGGGACACGCGGAAGTAGTCGCTGAACGGCTCGCCGAGCGCCGCGCGGAGAACGTCCGCGTCGTCGAAGGCGCGGAGCGCACCCTCCAGTGACGCCGGCAGAGGAGGAAGGTCGGCCCGCAGCGACGCGTCCCCCTCGACCGGAGGCGGTGGCGTGAGCCCGCGGCGGACGCCGTCCGCGGCCGAGGCGACCAAAGCGGCGAGCGCGAGGTAGGGGTTCGCGTCAGCGCCCGGACGCCGGCACTCGATGCGCGTGAGCTCCGCCCGTTCGGAGCGGATGACGCGCACCGCGGCCGACCGGTTCTCGCGACCCCAGCTCACGTTGACCGGCGCGAAGAAGCCGGGAACGAGCCGCTTGTACGAGTTGATCGTCGGGTTGAGGAGGAGGGATGCGGCCGGCAGATGCTCGAGGATGCCCGCGACGGCGGCGCCCATCGTCTCATCCACCGCAAACGCGTTCTCGCCGTCGCGCCAGAGCGAGAGGTGCACGTGCCCGCTCGACCCTTCCTCTCCGGCGGTGGTCTTCGCGAGGAAGCTCGCCCGCAGGCCCAGCGAGGCAGCGACCTCCTTCACCGTCAGCTTGACGAGCGCGGCATCGTCGGCGGCCTGAAGCCCCCGGCGGGCGGCGACGTTCAGCTCGAGCAGCCCGGGCCCGCCCTCCGTGTGCACCGCCGAGAGCTCGACGCCGAGGCCGTCGAGCGCCGGCTCGAGCCGCCCGAGCAGGTCTTCGAACCGGAGGATCTCGCCGACGCTGTAGCTGGTGCCGCTCGAGAGGGGACGAGCGTCCGCGTCCCTGATCCTGACCTCGTACTCGAAGGCCGCGAGGACGTCGTAGCCGAGCGCCGCCGCCGCAGCGAGGACACGCCTGAGCACCTCCCGCGAGGCGAGCTCGCACGGCCGGCCGTCCGGCCAGTACGGCGTCGCCAGGCAGACGCTCCAGCCGAGCCGCCAGGTGAGCTCGCGCAGCGTCTCGGGCTCGGGCCGCACGAGGATGTCGCCGGCGCCCGAGCGGATCCCGAACCGCTCGTAGTCCGTGATCGGCAGGTCGGTCGGGTCGAGCGCGAGCAGGAGATCGGTGACGACCGTGCCGTTGCGCAGGGCCGCCTCGAACGCGGCCGGGCGGAGCGCCTTGCCTCTGATCGACCCGTTGACGTCGGGGATTCCGAGCAGGACGAACCCGCCGCCTCCGACGGGCCGTGCGCCGACGCGCGCCGAGGCGAGCGCGTCGACCTCGGTCACCTCAACCGCTCCTTCACCTGGGCCGACACGTCGCGGAGCGCGGCCGCGAAGCGGTCGATCATCTCCGCGAGCTCGGCGTCCGTGCTCGTGAACGCGGGGGCGAGGAGCGTCTGGTCGGCCGCGAAGCCGTCCGCCGACGCGTGCGACGACGTGACGAGCACGCCGTAGGCGAACGCGGCGTCGTCGACGAGCGTCGCCGCGTCCAGCTCGGGCGGGAGCAGCGAGGCGCCGTCGCGCGGGTCGACGAGCTCGACGCCGAGCAGGAATCCACGGCCCCGCACCTCGCCCGTGAGCGGAAGTCCTCCGACCGCCGCCTCGAGCTCGTCGCGCAGGCTCGGGCCGCGCCGGTGTACGCGTTCCACGAGGCCGCGATCGACGAGCGCGTCGAGGACCGCGAGCCCGACGGCGCACGGGAGTGGCGCGCCGTCCCACGTGTGGCCGTGCTCGAACTCGCGTGAGCCCTGCGCGAGCGCGTCGTACACGTGCTGGCGGCACAGCACCGCTGCGAGCGGGAAGTAGCCGGCGCCCATGCCCTTCCCCGCGCTGACGATGTCGGGCTCGATCGGCAGCTGCTGGTAGGCGAACCAGCTGCCCGTCCGGCCCATGCCCGTGACGATCTCGTCGAAGCAGACGAGGAAGCCGTGCCGCTCGCGCCGCTCGGCGAGGCCTTCCCAGAACGCGTCCGGCGGCGAGTAGCCGGGAAGCGCGGCCGCGCTAACGGGCTCGCAGACGAAGGCGGCGATCGTCTCCGCGCCGGCCTCGGCCACGATCCGGTCGAGCTCCGCGAGTGCCGCCCGTCCGCTCGGGTCGAACCGCGCCGTGCTCGGGGGCACGTGAAGGTGGGGTGCGAGGTAGTCCTCGAACGGACGCTGCAGGCCGGGGCGTCCCGTGAGCGCGAGCGTGCCCATCGTCGCTCCGTGGTAGGCCTGCGCGGGCGAGACGACGCGCCAGCGCCCCGCGTCGCCGCGGTCGACGTGGTACTGACGCGCGAGCCGCAGCATCGTCTCGTTCGCCTCGGAGCCGCCCGACACGAACCGGACGCGAGCCATCTCCGGCGCCGCCACTTCGAGCAGACGCTCGGCGAGCCGCTCCTGCGGCTCGTTCGTGAAGTGGTGGTTGTAGACGTAGGAGAGTTGCTCGGCCTGCGCCGCGCCCGACTCGACGATCTCCCGCACCCCGTGTCCGAGGCATGCGACCATCGCGCCGCCGGAACACGCGTCGAGGATCTCGCGGCCGTCGGCGAGGTAGAGGCGAACGCCGTCGCCGCGCTCGACGCTCGGGTAGGCGAGGTCGAGGAAGCGCGGGAAGACGCTCGTCTCGGCGGCGGCGACGGTCACGCCTCGACCTTCGCCACGCGCTCGAGGAACGCGTCCAGGAGCTTGCGCGACGTCGCGCGGGCGGCCTCGTTGCGGTCGTAGGTCTCGGCGAGCAGGGCGTCCGGATCGACGCCCTCGTCGTCCAGCTCGTGTCGGTACACGCGCACCCATTCGTCCATGATCGTCGTCGTCACCTCGGGATGGAACTGCAGGCCGAGGCTCCGGCCGGCGACGAAGGCCTGCGGTCCTACGTCCGTCGTCGCGACGAGCCGGGCCCCCGGCGGCGGCTCGAACGTGTCGAAGTGCCACTGGAACCACGGCCCCTCGGGGACGAGCGCGGGATCGCTCGAGTGCACCGGGACCCAGCCGATCTCGGAGGCGTTCGCCCGGAAGCAGCGCGACCCCAGCGCGCGTGCGAGGAGCTGACCGCCGAAGCAGATCCCGAGCACGGGCACGTCGGCGTCCTGCGCCGCGCGCAGGAGCTCGAGCTCCCGAGGGATCCAGGGGATGTGGTCCGCGTACGGCGGATGCTCGGAGCCGAGCGAGACGATCAACCCGTAGTCCCTCGGGTCGACCTGACGCTCCTCGATGTCGATCTTCAGCTCGTCGACCTCCGCGCCGTGCTCCCCGAGCCAGTCGTAGACGAAGCCCGCCGGGGACGGACGTTCGTGCTCCACGATCAGCGCACGGAACGTCGCGCTCACCGCCGCTCGCCTGCCGATGCGGGCTCGACTCCCTCGAGCTCCCGGTCGACCTCGGCCGCGACGTGGCGCACCGAGTCGGCGAAGCGCGACACCATCTCGGCGAGCTCGGCGTCCGAGGTCGTGAACGGCGGCGCGAAGAGGCTCTGGTCGCCGGCCATCCCGTCCCGCGTCGGTTGCGTGGAGAGGACGACGAGGCCGCGCTCGAGCGCCGCGTCGTCGATCCGCCCGGCGACGCGGAGCTCCGGCGGCAGGAAGCCCGGATCGCGCGGGTCGACGTAGCTCACGCCGAGGAGGAAGCCGTGCCCTCGCACCTCGCCGACGAGACCGATGCCGCGCAGGGCGTCCGCGAGCTCGTCGCGGAGCCGGACGCCGCGCTCGCGCACGCGGCCGACGAGCCCCTCGGAGCGAAGGGCTTCGACGACGGCCAGCCCGACGGCGCACGGCAGCGGGGCGCCGTCCCAGGTGTGTCCCAGCGTGAACCTCCTCGACCCTCGGGCGAACGCCTCGTACACGTGCTCGCGGACGAGGACGGCGCCGATCGCCGCATACCCCGCGCCGAGGCCCTTCGCCGTCGCGACGACGTCCGGCGTGAGCGGCGTCGCGTTCGCGGCGAACCAGCTCCCCGTGCGTCCCATGCCGGTGACGACCTCGTCGAAGCAGACGAGGAACCCGTGCTCCCGCCGGCGCTCCTCCAGTCCCTGCCAGAAGCGGAGCGGCGGCGTGTGCGCAGGCAGGGCGGCGGCGCTGATCGCCTCGCAGAAGAACGCGGCGACGTTCTCCGGGCCCGCCTGCTCGAGCGCGCGATCGAGCGCCTCGAGCGCGGCCTCCCCGCTCGGATCGAGCCAGCGCGTGCTCGGCGGCACGTGGAGGTGCCGCGCGAGATAGGGCCCGAGGGGGCCGTGCAGCCCCGCTCGCCCGGTCAGGGCGAGCGTCTCCAGCGTCGGGCCGTGGTAGGCCTGAGCCTGCGAGACGATCTGCCAGCGGCTCGGCTCGCCGCGCTCGACGTGGTACGCACGCGCGACGCGGATCGCGAGCTCGTTCGCCTCCGAGCCACCGGTGACGAAGCGGACGCGGGTGAAGCCCTCGGGCGCCACGCCGACGAGCTCCCCGGCCAGCCGCTCCTGCTGCGGGTTCGTCAGGCGCTCGTTGTGGACGTACGCGAGCTGGAGCGCCTGGCGGCGCGCCGCCTCCACCAGATCGCGGCGGCCGTGACCGAGCGTGGCGGCCATCGAGCCGCCGCTCATCGCGTCGAGGTATCTGCGCCCCGTGCTGTCCTCGAGCCAGACGCCCTCGCCGCGGACGACGACCGGGTAGCGCCGGTCGAGCTCCGGGGGAAGGACCCGGCTCGTCGAGCTGTCGACCGTCGTCTGCGTCAAGCCGGCTGCACCTCCTCGCGATCGGACCAGCGGGGCTCCTATAACAGATTGTCACGTCGAGGCCGCCTGCTCGACCGCTCCGGGTCGGCCCTGCCGGCGGAGGCTCAGTGATCCATGACGATCGAGCGATGCTCACGACCGCCCCGGACAGCGCGCCGCCAGCGCCACCAGGGGTCACTTTCAACCGGCGATAGGAGGTCAGTATTGAACCGGCGCCGCCAGCAAGGCCTCGCATTACCCAAGGCGTACGTCAGATCTCCGCGAAAGCGCTACGAGTTGCGATGGTCTTCTCGATCGCGCGGAGCGGTCCGAGCTTCGCGAGATCGGCGGCGGCCGCGGTGAACGCTTCTCGGAACCGCGTGCTTTCGCGGAGCGGTGACGTGAAGACCTCTTCGAGCTCCAGGAATATGACGGGATCGCCGAGCGAGCGCCCGGCGAGCGCCGCGGCGCGCTGGCCGCGCGAGTCAGGTGCGCGCGCGTCTTGGGGCACGGTCGCCAGGTAGCGGGCCCAGCCGGCGAGCGCGAGTGCGGCGCAGGCGACCGGGCCGTTCCGGTCGATTTGCGTCTCGACGGTGGGGATGAGGAAGCTCGGGAACTTCGCGGTGCCGTCGATGCAGAGGCGGGCGACCTGGTCGCGGATGCCGGTGTTGGTAAATCTCCGGAGCACGGTCTCGGCGTAGTCGGCGGCGGAGTGGCCGGGGATCTCGGTCAGGGTCGGGATCGCCTCCGTTGCAAGCAACTGCTCGAGGAAGCGCCGCACGACAGGGATCGCGATTGCCTCGTCGACGTAAACGAGGCCGGCCAGCGCCGCCAGGTAGGCCATGCACGAGTGGCTCGCATTCAGCAGCCGCAGCTTGTAGAGCTCCCAGTCGTGGACGCGGTCGGTGAAGAGCGCGCCGACGTTCTCCCACAGCGGCCGCTCGCCCGCGAACCGGTCCTCGATCACCCACTGCCGGAACGGTTCGCAGACGACCGGCCAGGCGTCGTCGATGCCGATCTCGTCGCGCAGCCACGCGCGGTCGCCGTCCTGGGTTTGCGGCGTGATCCGGTCGACCATCGAGTTCGGGAACGTGCAGGCGTCGACGTAGCCGACGAGGTTCGCTCCGTGTCCTTTGGCGAGCGTCGAGATCGCGGCCCGGGCGGTGTCGCCGTTGCCGGGGAGGTTGTCGCAGCTGAGGATCGTGAGCGGCGGGCTCCCACGCGCGCGGCGTGCCGAGAGTCCGGCGACGATCGCCTCGATCGTCGGGTTGCCGTTCGCGAGCGAGTAGCCGCCCTCGGTGATCGTCAAGGAGAGAATCGCCAGCTGCGGATCGGCGACCCGCTCCGTGAACATGGCGAGGTCGTCGGCGGCCAGCGCGTAGTCGACGATGCTGCCGACGACGCGGGGACGGGAGGCGTCGCTGTCGCGCTCGATCAGCGTGTAGAGGTGATCCTGCCGGTCGAGGGCGTCTGCCATGCGCCGGTCGCTGTCGAGGAGGCCGACACCGCGGATGCCCCAATCGCCTCCGTTCGCTGCGAGCTCGTCGGTGTAGAGCGCCATGTGGGCGCGGTGGAAGCCGCCGACACCGAGGTGGAGGATGCGCGGAACGAGCGCGCTGCGGTCGTAGCGCGGGATGGGCAGGCCGAGTGCGCCGATCGCCTCGAGATTCGACGAGCGAAGTCGGATCGGCGGCGCGTCCGCCATGCTCAGACGCCTCCGCCGGAGACTTCGATGTTCACGCCTGTGAGATAGGACGCCGCCTCGGACAGCAGGAACGCCACGACGGTGGCGACCTCCCCTACAGATCCGTACCGGCGGAGCGGAACGAGCTGGAGCATCTGACGCGCGACAGCCTCCGGATCTGTCGCGTAGTACTGGCTGCCGAGCGCGGCCTGCTCGGCGACCTGCCTGTCCCACATCCTGCCGGGGCCGATGAAGCCGGGGGACACGGCGTTGACGCGAATCCCCGCGGGCGCAAGGTCTTTGGCCGCGGCCTTCGTCAGGCCGATGACGGCGGCCTTCGAGGCGGAGTAGGCGGGCATGTTCGGAGCGCCCGAAACACCCGCCATGGATGCGACGTTGACGATCGATCCCCCTTTCCCAGCAGCCACCATCGTCCGACCAACGACGGAGAGCACCGTCAGCACAGCGAGGACGTTGATCTCGAGCACGCGGCGCGCGTCGTCGAGCGGGTAGCGCTCGACGGGCGCGAAGACGCCCTGATAGCCGGCGTTGTTGACCAGGCCGGTCAGCGGGCCGGCGGCGGCGATCGCGTCCGCCACGGCGCGCTCGTCCGTCACGTCGAACGCGAGCGTTTCGACGTCGGCGCCGGGTGCGCGGCATTCGGCGGCGGTTCGTGCGAGCGCTTCGGCACTCGCGGCCTGGTCGGCGAGGACGAGGCTCGTTCCCGCGAGTGCGAGTTGCCGCGCGATTGCTCCGCCGATGTCGCCCGCGGCGCCGGTGACGAGGACGGCGCTCACAGCGTGACCGTCGCCCGCCTCACCTCCGTGCCGTCGAAGAGGTGCACGGCGCCGTGGAGCGTCAGGCGTACGTTCTCGTCGGGCTTGCGGTCGAACGTCGGTTCCGCCCTGGCGACGATCCGGCGCTCTTCGCCCTCGTGGTCGATGACGAGGTGGACGAAGACCTCGGAGCCGAGATCCTCGACGAGCCGGATGCGTGCGGGGATCGGTCCGGCGTCGCCGATCGCGATCGTCTCCGGGCGGAAGCCGAGCGTCGCGCGCTCGCCACCGCCCGGCACCTGGCCGATCCGGATCTCGGCTCCGGCGATGTTGATGGAGCGGTCGATCGAGACCGGGAGCATGTTCATCGACGGGGAGCCGATGAATCCGGCCACGAACAGGTTTGCCGGCTGGTGGTAGAGAGTGGAGGGCGCGTCGACCTGTTGCAGGTCGCCGTCTCGGAGCACGGCGACGCGGTGGCCCATCGTCATCGCCTCGACCTGGTCGTGGGTGACGTAGACGGTCGTCACGGCCAGGCGCTTCTGGAGCTCGACAAGCTCGGCGCGGGTCTGCACCCGGAGCTTGGCGTCGAGGTTCGAGAGCGGCTCGTCCATCAGGTAGACCTGCGGACGGCGGACGATCGCGCGGCCCATCGCCACCCGCTGTCGCTGGCCGCCGGAGAGGTTGCGCGGCCTGCGGCCGAGGTAGGGCTCGAGGTCGAGCAGCTTGGCGACCTCGTGGACGCGCTTCATCCGCTCCTCCTTGTGAACTCCCTGCTGCTTCAGCGCGAAGCCCATGTTCTGCGCAACGTCGAGGTTCGGGTAGAGCGCATAGTTCTGGAAGACCATCGCGATGTCGCGGTCACGCGGTCGTACCTCGGAGACGTCCCTGCCCCCGATGAGGATGCGCCCCGCGTCGAGCGGCTCGAGCCCCGCGAGCATCCGCAGCGCCGTCGACTTGCCCGATCCCGACGGGCCGACGAGCACGAGCAGCTCGCCGTCGGCGATCGAGAGGTCGAGATTGTTGACCGCCGGCTTGGGCGTCCCGGGATAGAGCCGCGTCGCCGCGGCGTACTCGACCGAGGCCACCGGATCAGTCCCCTCTCACTTGATCGCACCCATCGAAAGCCCGCGGATCATCCGCTTCTGCGTCGCCCAGCCGGCGAGCACCACCGGGAGGCACGCGATCGTCGACGCGGCCGAGAGCTTCGCGAGGAAGTTGCCGCGGGTCGAGACGTTCGTGATCACCCACTGCGGCATGGTCGACCCGTTGGCGAAGTTGAGCTGCAACGCGTAGAAGTACTCGTTCCAGGCGAAGATCACGCAGAGCAGCGCGGTCGCGGCGATACCCGGTGCGGCGATCGGGAGGATCACCGAGCGGAGCTGGTTGAAGAGGTTCGTGCCGTCGATCTCCGCGGCCTCGATCAGCTCGCGCGGGACCTCGAGGAAGAACGAACGCGTCATCCAGATCGCAAGCGGAAGATTGATCGCGATGTAGAGGACGATCAGCACCGTGCGCGTGCCGATCAGGTTCCACTTCTGTGCATACACGTAGATCGGGAAGATCGACGCGACGATGGGCAGGAACTTCGTCGAGATGAAGAAGAACAGCACGTCGCGCCACTTGTGGATCGGACGGATCGCGAGCGCGTACGCCGCCGGCAGGGCGAGCAGGAGCACGATCAGCGTCGAGACGAGCACCACCACGAGCGAGTTCGTGAACGCGGTCTGCAGCGAGAGCGTCCCGGGTGTCGAATGGGCGACGTCGCCGTAGCGGCCGAAGCTCAGTCCCTGGTGAAGCGTTTGCGCGGCTGCGTCCTGCTCGGTCTTGAAGCTCGTGAGGACGGTCCAGGCGACCGGGAAGATCCAGAGGAGCCCGACGATCCACGCGAGCATGCCCAGTCCGGCGACGACGGCACGGCGCTCGCCGACGCCGAGCCTTGTTCCGCGCCGCCCGGACCCGGTCACGCGCGCTCCTCGTCCTTGAAGAGGCTCGACAGGACACGCAAGGCGAACGTGGCGATGATGATCGAGAAGACGACGACGACGATCGCGTACGCGGACGCGGAGCCGTAGCGGAATCCGCCGCCGATCGATTCCTGGTAGACGAAGTAGGGCACGTTCGTCGAACCCGGGCCGCCGCCCGTCATCACGTCGATCGCGTCGAACGCCTGCACGATGTAGATCGACCCGAGCAGTGCGCCGAGCTCGAGATACGGGCGCAGATGAGGGAGAGTGAGCTGGCGAAAGATCCCGAGGCTGCTCGCCCCGTCGACGTTCGCCGCCTCGAGGATGTCGCTGGGCTGGCTCTGCAGCCCAGCGAGCATGATCAACATCATGAACGGCGTCCACTGCCACACGAGCACGGTCACGATCGACCCGAGCGGGTGGTCGGAGATGAACGCGACCGAGTTGAAGCCCAGGAAGGTCAGGACCTTGTTCAGGATCCCGAACAGCGACGAGAACATCTGCTGCTTCCAGATCAGCGCGGCCACGACCGGCATCAGCAGGAACGGCGTGATCAGCAGCGTTCGGACGAGTCCGCGGCCGAAGAACTTGCGGTCGAGCAGGATCGCGAACAGCGTCCCGAAGAGCAGCGAGAGAACGACCGCGAGCACGGTCATCTTCACGCTCGTCCACATCGCCTGGCGGAAGAACGGGTCGCTGAAGATCTGCTTGTAGTTGTCGATCCCGACGAACCTGGTCGGCTGCGGGATCAGCGACTGCGTCTTGTCCTTCAGATTGGTGAAGCTGTAGTAGATGCTGACGAGGAACGGCAGCTGCGTGATCGCGATCGTGTAGAGCAGCGCCGGCAGCAACGGGAGCCGCCGGCGCCACGCCGAGGAGAACGGGTCCCCCGTTCTCCCCTTGACGAGCGTGGCGCCGACGGCTGAGGCGGTCAAGGGAGGGTTACTTGATCGCCTGTGACGCGATCTGCTGGCACTGACTCAGGGCCGACGTGTCCTTGATCGAGCCGGCGATCACGGCTGAGAAGAGCTGTGTGCAGCGGTTGCCGACGTCCTGGAACTGCGGGATCCCGACGTACTGCACACCCGGCAGGCCCGGCCGCTTGGTCGTACCGGGGCTGTTGATCGGCGCGGCCTTCATCGCCGCCAGGGTTGTCGCGGCGAACGCCCTGGCCGCCGCCTCGTACTGCGGGATCCGGTAGGTCGAGAGTCGCGTCCCCGGTGGGATCGCGGCCCAGCCGCCCTTCGTGTGCGTCCCGGCCGCCTTGATGTACTGCGGCCCGGTAGCCCAGGCGATGTACTTCCAGGCGTCGGCCGCGTCAGGGGAGCTCTTCGGAATCGCGAGCGCCCAGCTCCAGAGCCAGCCGGTTGACGGCGTCTTGAAGTGCGGTGCGAAGGCGAAGCCGTTCTTGCCCTTCACCGGGCTGTCCTTGGCCTCGAGCAGACCGGCCGCCACGGTTGCGTCGTACCACATCGCGACCTTCCCGGCCTGGTACTGGGCGAGGCACTCGTTGAAGCTCGAGTTCGCAGCGTCCTTCTCGCCCGCGTCCTGCACGAGCTTGGCGTAGAAGTCGAGCGCAGCCTTGAACGGCGGCTGGTCGACCTGCGCCTTGTCCGGCTGCCCGTCCGGCTTCGACGACCACCAGGTGCCGCCGAAGGTGTTCAGCACCGTCGTGAACGCCGCACCGAGGTCACCCCAACCCGGCTTTCCGCGCAGGCAGATGCCCGCCATCGACGATGAGTTGATCTTGCGGGCGATCGATGCGACCTGCTGCCAGGTCGGATGCAGCGGGATCGTCACGCCGTTCTTGGCCATCACGTCCTTGCGGTACATCAGGAACGACGACTCGGCGTAAAACGGCGACGCATAGAGATGCCCCTTCGCCGAGAGCCCGTTGCGTACCGCCGCGATCAGGTCGTTGTACGCGTACGCCTTGTCGGCCTTCGCCATCGACGTGAGGTCCTCGAGCAGACCGGCAGCGCCGAACTGCGGCGCCTCGTACATCCCGATCATCACCGCGTCGAACGCCTTACCGCCCGAGCCGACGTCCCGCGTCGTGACCTCCCGCAGCTTGCCCTCGTCGAGGATCGTGTACTTCACCTTGATGCCCGTCTGCGCCGTGAACAGCGACGGCGTCAAGCTGGCGATGTCCTGCATCTGCGGGTTCGCAACGATCGCAACGCTGATCGTCTTCGCCGTGCTCTTGCCAGACGCCGTCGCGACCAACGTTGCCGCGATCGCGGCCGCGGCGAGGGTCACAGCAATTCCGAGTGTCCTGAGACGACGGACGCTTCCGGTCCGTGGTTCGTGCATGGTCACCGCCTCCTCCTGGACAGATGACATGGGTGGGCGAGCAACGCGTCCGCCGGCGCCGGCTGCAGGCCGGCAGCGGGCGTCTGCCGAGCGGCGTCTTGGGCTGAACGGTTGATTTGGTCCGCCTCACGGAAGAACGGGACGATAACGTTGTCATGACAACGATGTCAAGCAACTCGCGTTTGGCTGTAGAATCGCGGCTCTTCCGGCTCAGCCTGCGTGCACTTCGTTGTCAGACTCCGTCACCGAGAGGAAGCGCCGCCCGACCATGGTCGATGTCGCGGCCCTGGCCGGTGTCGCGCTGAAGACGGTCTCGCGGGTCGTCAACTCCGAGGCAGGCGTTAGTCCGGAGGTCGAGGCCAGGGTCAGACGTGCAATCGACCAGCTCAACTACCGGCGCGACGCCAACGCGGCGACCCTCCGCCGACTCGGTCGCAAGACGCAGACGATCGGGCTCGTGCTCGAGGATGTCTCGAACCCCTTCTCATCGGCGCTTCATCGCGCAGTAGAAGACGCCGCTCGCCACCGTGGTGTCCTCGTCTTCGCGGGCAGCTGCGACGAGGACCCGGACCGCGAGCGCGAGCTGATCGGCTCCTTCCGCGACCGGCGCGTCGACGGGATCATCGTCGTACCGGCGAGTCACGATCACACATACCTCTACGAGGAGCGACGGGCCGGAACCGCGCTGGTCTTCGTCGACCGGCCTGCCAGCCACCTCGATGCCGACAGCGTCATCTCGGACAACGCCGGCGGTGCCAGCCAGGCCGTTCGCCACCTCCTCGAGCGAGGACATCGCCGCGTGGGCTTCCTCGGCGACATGCTCTCGATCTCGACGGCGGAAGACCGGCTCCGCGGCTACCTCCGGGCCCTCGAGTCCGCCAGCCTCATCCGAGACGATCGGCTGATCCGCACCGAGCTCCGCGATCCCGACGCGGCCGCGCGGGCTATCGACGGCATGCTCGCCTCGCCCGAACCGCCCTCGGCGTTCTTCACGGCGCAGAACCTGCTCACCATCGGCGGCGTGCGTGCCCTCCGCCGAGCCGGCCGCGAACGCGAGATCGCCTTGATCGGCTTCGACGACATCCCGCTCGCCGAAATGCTCGACCCGGCAATCTCCGTCGTCGCGCAGGATCCGCAGGCAATCGGCCGCACCGCCGCCGAGCAGCTCTTTCGCCGGCTCGACGGGAACACCGGTTCCGCCGTCCACCACGTCATCCCCGTCACCCTGATCGCGCGCGGCTCCGGCGAGATCCCCCCGAGGCACCCGGAGGCTCGGTGATCATCGCCGGCGGCGAGGCCCTCGTCGACCTCGTCGACGATCACGGGGCGCTCCGCGTGGTTGCCGGAGGCGGACCGTTCAACACCGCAATCGCCCTCGGCCGCCTCGATGTTCCGGTCGGCTTCCTCGGCACGATCTCGCGCGACCCCCACGGGGAGATGCTCGCCGAGCGCCTCGTCGACGCCGGCGTCGACACGTCGCTCGTGCGGCGGTCGGATGCCCCGACGCCGCACGCGATCGTCCGCCGGCATCGCGACGGGACCAACGAGTACACCTTCAAGCTCGGCGGCACCTCGCTCGTCGACCTGTCGCCCGAGGACCTGCCGTCCCTGCCGCAGGAAGCGTGGGCCGTGCACGTCGGCACCCTCGCACTAGCCGTCGACCCGCCGGCAGCCTCCTACGAGGCGCTCGTCAGCCGCGAAGCCGGGCATCGGACGATCATCCTGGACCCGAACGTCAGGCCGGCGATCGTCCGAGAACCGATCGCGTACCGATGCCGATTCGAGCGGCTGGCGAGGCAGGCCGACATCGTCAAGCTGAGCGACGACGACGCCGCGTGGCTCTACCCAGGCGCGGGAATCCGGCAGGTGCTCGAGCAACTGCTCCGCTGCGGGCCGCGCATCGTCGCGCTCACTCGCGGCGAGAACGGCGCCGTCGCCGCCACAGACGGCGCCTTCGTCGACGTCCCAGGGATGCCGATTGCCGTCGTCGATACGGTCGGAGCGGGCGACAGCTTCGGCGCCGCCCTGATCACCAGCCTCGTCGACGAGGGCGTCCTCGGCCCGCAAGCGACACGCCCGCCCGACGAGGCAACGCTCAAACGATCCGTCGCGTACGCCGTAACCGCATCCGCCATCACATGCACACGCACCGGTGCCGATCCCCCGACGAGGAACGAAATCGAGGCTCACGTCCGCGATGCCTGCCGCCGGCCAGGTAGGTGAGCGCGCCTCGCCGCCGATACGGTGCTCGGCCCTCAGCCCACGCGAGCCCGGCGAACCTGGCAGCGTCTCTCGTCACGCCCGCGCCTGAATCGACGGCCTCTCGTCGATGCGCTTCTCGCTGTCGACGATCCTCGCGAGCAGGACGTTCCCATATCCACCCGAGTATGGAACGTGGACGCATTCGTATTTGAGCCCCGACCGTCGCCCGTCGTATCGTCAACGACGGCGTGCTTGCCTGTGCGACTCCCGAGGAGGACGCATGATCTCCGTCTCCAGCACCGTTCCGGTGAACGGCCCGGACGAGACGGTCGTGCTCGACCGAGCCGACGTCTGGCGAGGGCTACTGCTCAAGGCCGAGAACGCGCTTCCGTTCGTTCCGGCGATGACCCGGTGCGAGGTGATCGAGCGCACCCACGACACGATCCTGCGCACGATCGAGTTCCGCGGCCAGGAGTTCGGCGAGCGGATCACGTTCACGCCGATGCAGCAGGTCCGCTTCGAACGGACGTACGGGCCGATTCTCGGCACGATCTGCAACGACATCGACGAGGACGACGACGGCAACCTCCTCCTGCGGTTCTCCTTCGACCTCGAGCTCGAGGGCGTCGCGTCCGGAAGCACGGAGGAGCAGGACTACGAGGCGACGATGAAGGGCGACTACCTGAAGGCGGCGGGCGCCACGCTCGCGGCCGTGCGGCGAATGGTGGCCGAGGGCGTCGTCGCAGGGCCGGCGGGCTGATGGGCGACTGGCTGCGCGACTACTACGACGACGTCGACGGCATGCGGCTGCAGGAGTTCCTCGACCGGCACACGGACGACGTGGTCGTGAGGTTCGGGAACAACCCGCCCGCCGTCGGGAAGGCCGAGGTCGGGCAGGCGATCGGCTACTTCTGGGGGCTGATCGGCGGGCTCCGGCACAGCTTCGTCAACGTCTACGCGAACGGCGAGACGACGATCCTCGAGTCCGAGATCGACTACACGCGCACGGACGGGCTGCACGTGACGGTCCCGTGCACGTCCGTCCTCCACCGCCGCGGGGAGCTCGTCGACCAGCTGCGGATCTACCTCGATCTCGCGCCGGTGTTCGCCCCCGCGGCGGCGGCGTAGCCGCTCAGCGGAAGCCGGCCGTCGCGCCGCCGTCGATCGAGAAGTTCTGGCCCGTCACCCAGCTGGACTCGTCGGAGGCGAGGTAGAGCGCGAGGTACGCGATGTCGGCCCCGGTCCCGGGCCGCTGGATCAGCTTCTTCGAGAGCTGCCACGCGCGGCCCTCCGCGTCCACTGCCGCGTCGGTGGCCGGCGAGGAGACGAAGCCAGGCGAGATCGCGTTCGCCCGCACGCCGTGAGCGGCGCCCTCGGCGGCGAGCGTCTTCGTCATCGCGACGACGCCGCCCTTCGCCGCGGCGTGCGCCGCCTGTCCGAGCGGGGCGATGCCGCGAAGCGCCGAGTAGGACGCGGTGTTGATCACCACGCCGCCGCCGTCGCAGAGATGGCGCCAGGCGGGCTGCGTCGTGTGGAAGACGATGTCGAGCTCCACGTGGAGGACGTGGCGCCAGAGGTCGAGGCCCATCTCGGCGAACGGAGCGAAGCCGAAGCCGGCCGCGTTGTTGTAGAGAACGTCGATGCCGCCGAGCCGGGCGGCCGACGACTCGACCCATTCGCCGGCCGCGGCGGCGTCGCTCAGGTCGACATTGCTTCCGGTGACGTCGTAGCCCTCGGCGCGGAGCTCCTCCGCTGTCCGTGCGGCGGCCTCTGGCTGGATGTCGCAACCGGCGATCCGCGCGCCGTGCTCCGCGAAGAGGCGCTGAGCGGCTGCGCCCTGTCCGCCGGCCGTGCCGGTCAGCAGCACTCGCTTGCCTTCGAGCCGCCGTGCCTGTGGTTCGGTCATTCCGGCCTCCAAGCCCCCCGGTCGGTCGTCCTCGCGTGCTCGCGCCCGTTCGGATAGCTCACGAACTCGAGCACCTGCCCCCACGGCGTCAGCCAGTGCGCGAAGGTCGACGCCGGGCCGGACTCGGGCCCGAAGCCGTCCTTCTTGCCCTGACCGAGGATCCGGACGCCGTGGGCCTCGAGGCTCTGGAGCGCGGCGTCCATGTCGTCGACGTAGAAGGCCACGTGCGAGCCGCCCCAGTCGCTGAGCTTCGGCCAGCGCTGCACCTGGTCGGGCGACTCGTACTGGAAGATCTCGAAGTTCGCGCCGTTCGCGCAGCGCAGGACGGCGAAGGTCGGGATCGACGCGCGCGGATGGACGTCGAGGTTGGACGACATCCAGTCGCCGTCCGGGTCGGCGAAGGGGCCCATGTCGTAGAGGTGCTCGCAGCCGAGGACGTCGACGAAGAAGCGGACGGCGTGCCCGACGTCGGGCACCGTGAACGCGACGTGTTCGACGCCTCGAAGGCCGGGGACGTTGGTCATCGACACCGCCTATCTCTCGAAGGAACTCACGCGCGCACCCAGCCGCCGTCGACGACGAGCGTCTGTCCGGTGATGAACGCGGCCTCGTCGGAGGCGAGGAACGAGAGCGCGCCGACGAGGTCCGCCGGCAGCTGCGTGCGCTTGATCGCCTGCGCCTGCGCGAGCATGTCGAAGAGGCCGAGCTCCTCGTGCGGCCCCTCGGTCGTCCCCTTCGAGCGCACGAGGCTCGGCGCGAGCGCGTTCACGGTGACGCCGTCCGTTCCGACCTCGGCCGCGAGCGCGCGCACGAGCCCGATCACACCCCCCTTGCTCGCGATGTAGTGGCTCATCCCGGGCGGGCCGGCGTGAAACGTCGTCGAGGCCATGCAGAGGACGCGGCCCCACCCCCGCTCGCGCATGCCCGGGAGGAACTCGTGGCAGACGTGGAACGTCGAGTCGAGGTTCACGGACAGGACGCGACGCCACTCGTCGAAGGTCATCTCGGCGAAGGTGACGATCGGATAGATGCCGGCGTTGTGAACGAGAACGTCCACCTTTCCGAAAGCGTCGAACGAGCGCGCCGCCAGCTCGTGGACGTCCTCTCCGGACGAGACGTCGCAGCGGACGGCGAGCGCCTCGCCGCCGGCCCGCTCGACGAGCTCGATCGTCTCGCCCGCGTCGGCGATGTCCGCGATCACGACCCTCGCGCCGTCCTGTGCCAGCCGCTCCACGTACGCCTGCCCGATGCCCGCAGCACCTCCGGTGACGAGGGCGACGCGCCCCTCCTGGCGTGCCGTCATGACGCCACGGCTCCCGTTCCGATGGCCTCGAGCAGCCGGTGCTCGCTCAACCGCTCACGCGGGATCTCGCCGACCGCCCTGCCCTGGAAGAAGACGATCACGCGGTCGCAGACGTCGGCGAGCTCCTCGAGGTCGCTCGACGTCATCAGCACGACCCGGCGACGGGCGGCCATGTCCGCGATCAGCGCGTGCATCTCGACGCGTGCGCCCACGTCCACCCCGCGCGTCGGATCGTCGAGCAGAACCACCTTCGGCTCGGCGTCGAGCCACTTCGCGAAGACGACCTTCTGCTGGTTCCCGCCCGAGAGCTCGCCGACGTGCGCCCGCGGCGAGGGCATCACGATCCGCAGCTGCTCGCCCCAACGCCGCGCCCGCGCCGTCATCGCTGGCCTCCTCAGCACGAGCCCCATCCGCCGCAACGGGCCGGCGGAGACGAGCGAGACGTTCTCGTAGATCGGCTTTTCGAGCATCACGCCGAGCCGCTTTCGATCGGCCGGTACGAAGGCGATGCCCGAGCGCACGGCGCCCCACGTCGTCCGGCGGCCGCGGCTGCCGTCTGGCATGACGACCGTGCCGCCGTCGCGCCTGCGCCTGCCGAACAGCACGTCGAAGACGACGTGCGGGCCCGAGCCGTCGAGTCCGGCGAGCCCGACGACCTCGCCGGCCTTGGCCTCGAGGTCGAACGGCTCGAGCGCGCTCCCGACCGTCAGGCTGGACAGCCGGAGGCCCGGACCGTCGGTGCCGTTCCCGCCGCGCTCCGGGAGCCGCCGGCGAGCGCCCTCGACGTCGCCGAGCATGTGGCCGACGACCTCCTGGATGGAGATCTCGCCGCGCGGCCGGCGCGAGACGACGACGCGGCCGTTCCTGAGCACGGTGATCGTGTCGCAGATCGAGAAGACGTCCCCGAGCAGGTGCGAGACGAAGACGACGGCGACGCCGCTCTCGCGCAGGCCGCGCACCACCTCGAGCAGGCGCTCCCGCTCCGAGGCCTGAAGCGCGGAGGTCGGCTCGTCGAGGAAGAGGATCCGCGGCCGGTCGAGGAGCGCCCGCGCGATCTCGACGAGCTGCTGCTCGGCCAGGCGCAGGGTCCCGACCCGGCGGCCGAGCCGTACCCCGAGGCCGACCGATCTCAGCACCGGCTTCGCGCGGCGCGCCATCTCGCGGCGGTTCAGGAGCACCCCGCCGTGGCGCGGCTCGCGCAGGACGAACAGGTTCTCGAGCAGGTCGAGGTCCGGGAACAGGTTCAGCTCCTGCGAGACGATCGAGACGCCGTTCGCGACAGCCTGGCCGACGTTCGCGAACCGCACCGGCTCGCCGCCGAGCGTCAAGGTGCCGCTCGTCGGCGCCTCGGCCCCCACGAGGATCTTGACGAGCGTCGACTTGCCTGCGCCGTTGGCGCCGAGCAGGCCCTGAACCTCGCCCGGCCGGATCTCTACGTCCACGCCCGCGAGCGCGCGGACGCCTCCATACTGCTTGCTGACGTCGGTCGCGACGTACACCTATGCCTCCTGCAGCGCCCGCGCCCGGCGCCGGTGGCGGAGCAGCGAGTCGGTCCCGACGGCGACGAGGATCACCGCGCCCGTCACGAAGTCGCTCCAGTTCGACGGAATCGCGAAGAACAGGAGCCCGCTGTTGATCACCGCGACGATCAGCGCGCCGATGAGGGCGCCCGGCACGGTTCCGGTGCCGCCGGAGATCGCCGTTCCCCCGATCACCGCCGCGGCGATTACCTGGAGCTCGAGCACGGTCCCGCCGATCGTCGGATCGGCGCCCTGGAAGTAGCCGAGGGCCAGCATCCCGGAGACCGCCGCGAGAGCGCCGGTGAGCGTCGCCGCGTAGATCCTGATCCTGCCCGCCGGGATGCCGGAGAACGCCGCCGCCTGCCGGTTCGAGCCGACGGCGCGCACCATCGTGCCGAAGCGGGTCTTCGTGAACGCGAACGAGAGGACGACGACGAGGACGAGCGCCGCCCAGGCGGCGACCGGCAACCCGAGCTGGTTCTGGCCGAGCCCGGTGTAGAAGCTCGAGCCGGTCGGCAGGTTCTGGATCGGTCCGGCGTTGCTCGCGACCGTCGCCAGCCCCTGATACGCGGAGAGCGTGCCGAGCGTGACGATGATCAGCGGCAACCGCAGCAGCGCCGAGAGGATGCCGTTGACGGCCCCGAGCCCCGCGCCGACGCCGATGCCGAGCACGACCGCGAGCCACGGGTTCATCCCGCCGCCGGCCATCCACTTCGCGCTGAGGATCGTGCTGAGGGCGTATGTGCCGCCCGCCGAGAGGTCGAGCTCGCCCATCGCGAGCAGGAAGACCATGCCGTACGCGATGATCGCGACGAAGCTGGCAGTTTGCAGGACGTTCAGCAGGTTGTTCTGACGGAGGAAGCCGCCGTGGAACGCGCCGATCAGCAGCACGAGGGCGACCAGGGCGAGGGTGATCCCCAGCTCCTCGAAGGCGAAGAGACGCTTCACGGGTCGAAGCGTGTCGCGGCGATGGTGGGCGGCCGGCCGCGGAACGGCGAGCGGGCTGGTCAGGATGTCGGGATCGGCCACGGCTGCCTCCTCGTGCGATTGCTCGTGATCTGACGCGATCTCCATCGATCGTTCAGCCGGCCGCGGCCGGCCGGAGCGAGGCGCCTCCGGCCGGCCACGGATCCGGGTCAGTTGGTGAGCCCTCCCCAGGCGGCCGCGAGCGGCTTCACCTGCATCTTCTTGAGAATCGCCTGCGCCTTCGGGCGCCAGTACGCGACGAACGCCTCCTGCGATGCCTTCGCCTTCTGGATCTCCGCGATGTTCGCCTTGGTGAAGAGCGTCGAGCCGGTGTCGATCCAGCCGTGCGGCAGCGCGTGCCCGCGGGCCCCCTGGATCAGCAGCCAGGCGGCGACGTAGCCCTGGACGAAGTAGTCGTCGCTGAGCGTGCCGACGAGGGTGCCGTCGGCGACCCCCCTGATCGCCTCGGGCGTCAGGTCGATGCCGCCCGCGACGAGCTTCGTCAGGTGCAGCTTCTTCTTGACCAGGTAGAGGCTCGAGCCGTCCTGGTCGCAGCCGCCGAGCCCGAGGACGGCGTCGGAATGCGCCGTCAGCTCGGACGTCCACGCGGCCGTGTTCTTCGCGGGCACGACCTCGGAGTTGAACTGGATGACCTTCGTCTTCGGGAGCATCCGGTGGATGACCTGGAGGAAGGCCGTGTTCCGTTCGGCGAGCACGCCGGTGGCCCCCGGCACGCACTGGCCGAGGAGGACGGTGCCCGTCGTGCTCGGCGAGAGATGACCCGCCCTGATCACCGCCGTGGCCTGCTGGCGCGCGTAGTTCGCGTCCGAGATCCCGACGTAGGTCTTCACGGAGGCGCTGCCGAGCTGCGACGGCGAGATGACCGGCTTGTCGTTCATCAGCAGGAGGTTCTTGACCTGCTTGCTGACCGTCGCGAGCGTGTGACCCCAGAGGTCGGGAGTGAACGGGTCGATCCCGAGCCCGTCCGGGTTCCGGCTCGCGGCGCTCGCGACCTGCTGCTGAGCCAGCACCGGGTTGATCGACGTCGGACCGTTGACCGAGATCGAGACGTCGCCGGCGTCCGCCGCGGCCGTCTTCATTCCGAGGGCCGCGTCCTGCGCGAACTGCACGCCGGTGAGGACGAGCTCCATCGAGATGTTCACGTGCTTGTGGCCCGACGCGGTCGCGCTCGTCCCGGCGAGCGACGCGCCCGCGGCGAGCGCCGCGGCGGCAGCCAGGACGGCGATCCACCTCAGCGGGCGCCGCCGCCTCTTCTGAATGGTGTGCACGATCTAGCCCCTTCCCTTGTCGTCGGCGGAGCGCGTGGCGGTTCCGCGGCGCTCCCTGTTGGCGTTGTCGCCCCCCGTTGACGCGGCGCCGGTCACGACCGGTCGACCAGCGCCTCCCGGTTCGTCTCGTAGCCGCGGGTGACGCCGAGCGCCTCGGTCCGGTCATCCCTGAGGTTCTCGACCCAGAGCAGGCTCCCGATCCCGATCTGGAGCGGCGAGTCCTGGATCGTCAGCTCGTAGACGTCCTCGCCCTCGTGCGAGGCGTGTCCGTGATTCATCCAGCCCGGCGCCGTCAGCATCAGGTCGCCGGCGCCCCACTCGTAGCGCTGGCCGCCGACGACGCTCCAGCCGCGACCGGCGAAGATGTAGTTGACCGCTGCGGAGGTGTGCCGGTGCGGCTCGTCGACGATCCCGGCGGGCCGCATGGTGATCGTCGCGAAGAACGTCGCCGTCGTGCCCTGCGAGCGCCCGGTCGTCGGGTCGTACATCAGGCAGAGCCGGCGGCCCTTGTACTCCTGTCCGAGCACGCGGAGCTTCTGCAGCCGCTCGTGGATCACCGCGTACGGCCAGTGGAGCGGCGGCTGGTACGGCGGCTCCGGGGAGATGAGCTGCTCGTAGGAGAGGAGCGATGCCCCGTCCTCGCCGATGACCTCGCCTCGCTGGCTCAGGTGGAGCTCGGCGAGCGGGTCCCCGATCGGCTGGTTCGGGTCGAGGTCTTCGGTGTCCTCGAAGACGTGCACCCCGAGCAGGTTGAGGAGCCCGCTGTTGGAGTAGCTCAGCCGGACGTTGATCCCGTCCGTGTCGTTGACGTGCTGGTGCACCATCCAGGGCGGAGTGCTCCAGGTGTCGTAACGGCCCCAGTCGATCGTGCGCCCGCCGATGATCGAGGTGCCGGAGCCTTCGATCGCGAAGTTGACGACCGACGAGTTGTGGCGGTGCGGTTGCGTCCGCTCCCCCGGCAGCAGCACGTTCAGCGAGACCGTGACCGCGGGGTAGAAGCTCCCGCTCCCGAGCAGCGCAGGGTTGACGATCTCCGCGCGCCGCGAACCGCGGAACGGCCCCGACGCGAGCCGCTCGACCTCCGCGTCGATCTCCGCCTTGCTCACGAGCAGCGGCTTCAGCGGCCGGTACTCGTTCGTGGGGCGTCCCGACCGGTCGTTGAAGACCGCGAAGACCGGCGAATCCTGGTTCCCGATCGTCATGTGCACGCTCCTCTCGTTGTCCGTCAGTCGTGGGTGAGGACCGGGGTGCGGAGCGGCTGTCCGGCGCCGCAGGCATGGGCGCGGCGGAGCAGCTCCACGCCGAGCGCGACATCCGACAGGCCGACGCCGACCGCCTTGAACAGGGTGATGTCCTCGCGCGAGCGCAGCACCTCGAGCGGCCGGTCGACCACCTCGTCGAGGCCGCGAACGCTCGACCAGTCGAGCCGGCCCGCGTCCGCGGCCGCACGCAGCTCGCCGGCGTCGTCGCGGGCCTGCGCGACCGAGTCGGCCACGACGAGGTCCGCCTGCGCGACCGTCGTCTCGTCGAGCTCGCGGCGCGTCGGCACGATCGCACCGACCGCGTTGACGTGCGTGCCGGGGGAGAGCGCGTCGCCCGTCAGGACCGGCTCGGCCGCCCGCGTGATCGTCGTGACCACGTCGGCGCCCTCGACCGCGGCGGCGACGTCGGCGAACTCGACCGAGTCGACCTCGAGCTCGTCCCGCAGACGCGCGGCCATCGCCGCGCGTCGCTCCGGGTCGCGGCCGGCGACGCGCACCTGTGCGATCCGCCGGACGGCTGCCACCGCCTGCGCCTGTGCGAACGCCTGCCGACCCGTGCCGACGAGTGCGAGCGTCGTCGCATCCTCGCGCGCGAGCAACCGCGTGGCGAGCCCGCTCGTCCCGGCCGTCCGCAGCTGGCCGAGCGCGAACGCCTCGACGACGCCGACGACGACGCCGCTCTCGAGGGCGAACAGCACGAGCACGGGGGACGCTCCGCCCGGGGTGTGGAGCCACGTCTTCGCTCCGGCGACGCCGGCGCCCGCGATGCTCCCGCCGACCGCGTGCAGGATCGCGTCGCCGTCGCGCAGGTGCGCGCGCCGCATGGTCGCCGCGGCGCCTGCGGCCTGCAGCCGGTACGCCTCGGCAAGGACGCCGATCGCCTCGGGAAGCGAGAGCAGACCGGAGACCTCGTCCTCGGTGAGCCAGACGGGCGCCTCAGGCACGGGCGGCCTCGGCTTCGAGCGGAGAGGCGACCGGCGGCGTCAGAGCCCAGGTATTCGACATGGTCGCGTGCGCGAGGTAGCGGACGGCTGTCATCAGGCAGCCGACGGCGACCTCCTCGCCGACCATCCGCTCGAGCTCGTCGTAGGCGGGGCAGGCTCCCCCGCACGCTGTCCGGACCTGCCGCGCGAGCTCCACCGCCGCGCGCTCCTCGGGCGGGAAGCCGTCGAGCGACGCGCCCTGCGCGACGAGCGAGCGGATCTCGGCCTCGGTGAAGCCAAGCTTCAGGGCCAGGCGCTCGTGCTGGACGCGCTCGTACGCGTTCCCCGACTCGCTCGCGATCGTCAGGGCGATCGCCTCGACCAGGCGAGCCGGCACGGACTCCTTCAGCGCCTCCGTGTAGTCGATGAAGCCGGCGAGCGCCTCGGGCTGGTGCGCCGCGACCTGGAAGAACTCGCCGAGGTACCCGAGCCTCGCGACCCGCGCCTCGAGGCGGCTCCGCAATCCGGCGGGAAGGTCCTCGAACGGAATCCGCGTCGTCGCCGGCATGGGCGCGGAAGCTACGCCCGCGTACCGATCACCACAAATACGATCTTCGCGCGAATCGATAGCCGGACGGCTAAGAGTTGCCGTAACCGTGCTTCACTGCATGGTTTCGATCGACCCGATGCATACAGGCCCGGGTATGGACGGGGACGGCATTTCTATTTGAGCGGAAGCGCACGCGCCCGTAACGTCGACGGACGTGAGCCGCGAAGCCGGGCTGGGCAGCCCCGTCGCCGTCATCCCGGACGACGCGGCTGCTCTGCTCGCGCTTCTGGAGACGATGTGGCTCGTCCGGGCGTTCGAGGAGCGCGTCTCGGAGCTGCACGCGAAGGGAGAGCTCGGCGGACTCCTCCACCTCGGGATCGGGCAGGAGGCGGTCGCCGCCGGCGCCTGCTCGGTTCTTCGCCGCGACGACCTGGTCTACGGCAGCCACCGCGCGCACGCTCACGCGCTCGCGAAGGGCGCCGACCCGACGCGCTTGCTCGCCGAGCTCGCCGGACGCGCGACGGGCTACTGTCGCGGCAAGGGCGGGACGATGCACATCTCGGCGCCGGACGTCGGCTTCATGACTGCGACCGGCGTCGTCGCGGGAAACATCCCGCTCGCGCTCGGCGCGGCCACGGTCTGCCGTCTGCGCGGCGCGGTCTCGGTCGCGTTCTTCGGCGACGGCGCGGCGCAGACCGGCCCCTTCCACGAGTCCCTGAACCTCGCCTCGCTCTGGCGGCTGCCGGTCGTGCTCGTCTGCGAGAACAACGGCTTCGCGGAGTTCACGCCGCTCGCCGCCCACACGCCCGTCGAGCGGCTCGCGAGCCATGCGGAGACCTATGGAATCCCGACGCTGACGGTCGACGGCAACGACGTGCTCGCCGTGCGCGACGCGATGGCCGAGGCCGTCGCCCGGGCGCGCGACGACGGCGGCCCGACCTTCGTCGAGTGCCTGACGCAGCGGTTTCGCGGCCACTACGAGGGAGACCCCGGTGTCTACCGGGACCGCGCGGAGCTCGAGGATCGCGCGGCGAACGATCCGATCGAGCGCTTCGGCCGGGTCCTCGCCGAGCGCGGAGTCGCCGTCGACGGCGAGCGGATAGAGGAGAAGGCGCGCGGGCGCGTCGAGCTCGCCGTCGCCGCGGCGCTCGCCGCTCCCTGGCCCGATCGGGCAGAGGTAGCCGAGCAGGTGTACGCAGGTGGCTGAGCGCTACGTCGGTGCGATCCGCGCCGCGCTCGCGGAGGAGCTCGAGCGCGATCCGGACGTCTGCCTCTACGGCGAGGACGTCACGCTCGGCGGTCCCTTCGGGGCGACGAAGGGGCTCGTCGACACCTTCGGCCCCGAGCGGATCGTGAACACGCCGATCTCGGAGGCGACGGTCGTCGGGCTCGCCGTCGGGGCCGCGACAGCCGGTGCCCGGCCGGTCGTCGAGGTGATGTTCGTCGACTTCGTCACGCTCGCGCTGGACCAGCTCGTCAACCATGCGGCGAAGCTGCACTACATGACCGGCGGCCAGCTCCGGGTGCCGCTGACGATCAGGGCCACCGTCGGCGCCGCCGGCGGCTGGGGCGCACACCACTCACAGAGTCTGGAGGCCTGGCTGATGCACGTTCCCGGACTGAAGGTCGCGATGCCGGCGACGCCTTCCGATGCGAAGGGCCTGCTCAAGACGGCGATCCGCGACGACGACCCCGTGGTCGTCCTCGAGCACCGCGCGCTCTACTACACGCATGACGGCAACGGCGGGGACGGGCTCGTCCCGCTCGGCTCGGCGGTCGTGCGGCGGCCGGGCACGGACGTGACGGTGATCGCCCTCTCCCGGATGGTCCGGGAGGCGCTGACGGCGGCGGATCGCCTCGCCGGGGAGGGCGTCGACGTGGAGGTGATCGACCCGCGGACGGTCGCGCCGCTCGACCTCGAGACGATCGTCGAATCCGTCCGCAGGACGAGCCGCGTCGTTGTCGCACATGAGGCCGTCCGCTACGGCGGCGCGGGCGCGGAGATCGCGGCGTCCGTGCAGGAGGCGGCGTTCGACCACCTCGACGGGCCGGTGCTCCGGGTCGGCGCGCCGTTCTCGCCGGTGCCGGCGAGCCCGGTGCTGGAGGATGCGTTCGTGCCCGGCGCGGATGAGATCGAGGCTGCCGTGAGAAGGAGCCTGACGTGAAGCGCGTCTCGGTCGACGTCGGCGGCACGTTCACCGACTGCCTCGTCCTCGACGAGGACGGCGCCGTCCGCGAGTTCAAGGCCTCGACGACGCCGGTCGACCCGGCGCAGGGACTCCTCGACGCGCTCGCGAAGGCGGCGGCCGACTACGGACAGCCGCTCGACTCCTTCCTCGGCGACGTCGAGATCCTCATCCACGGCACGACGCTCGCGATCAACGCCCTGCTGACGGGGAGGGGCGCGCCGACCGGGATGATCACGACGGAGAACTTCCGCGACGTGATCGAGATGCGCCGCGGTCTTCGCGACCTCGACGTCTCGATGTTCAACATCTTCGTGCCGCCGTACAGGCCGCTCGTGCCGCGCCGCTGGCGGCTCGGCGTGCCCGAGCGGGTTCGCCACACCGGCGACGTGCTCGTCCCGCTCGACGAGGACGCGGTCCGCCGCGCCGCCGAGAAGCTGAGGGACGAGGGCGTCGAGTCGGTCGCCGTGTGCTTCCTCTACTCGTTCGTCCGGCCCGAGCACGAGCGGCGCGCGGCGGAGATCTGCGAGGAGGTGTTCGGCCGCGGCCGGGTGACCGCGTCGCACGAGATCCTGCCCGTCTGGCGCGAGTTCGAACGGTTCAGCACGACCACGGTCAGCGCGTACGTCGCGCCGCTCGTCGCCGACTACCTGGACAGCCTCGTCGCGCGGCTCGAGGGCGACGGCTTCCGCGGGAGCCTCGTGATGATGCTCGCCAACGGCCTCGTCCAGACGGCCGAGCAGGTACGGCGCCGCGCCGTCTATCTGCTCGCGTCCGGCCCGGCCGCCGCCCCCGCGGCGGCGCTCTACCTCGCCGAGCCGGCCGCGGGGAAGCAGCTGATCTCGATCGACATGGGCGGCACGAGCTTCGAGGTCTGCGCCATCCGCGACGGCGAGGTGCCGACGACGACGGAGAACTGGGTCGCGAAGCACCGGGTCGCGATCAAGATGGTCGACACGCGCAGCATCGGCTCGGGCGGCGGCAGCATTGCGTCGATCGACTCGCTCGGCCTCCTCCGCGTGGGGCCCGAGAGCGCCGGCGCCGACCCCGGCCCCGCCTGCTACGGCAAGGGCAACACCGAGCCGACGGTGACCGACGCGAACGTCGTGCTCGGCTACGTGCCGGCCGACTACTTCCTCGGCGGCGACATCCGGCTCGACGCCGCCAAGGCCCGCGACGCCGTTGCGCGCCTCGCGGCGAAGCTCGACATGACGGTCGAGGACGCCGCGCGGGCGATCGTCGAGACCGTGAACGCGCAGATGGCCGACCTGATCACGGAGGTCTGCACGCGGCGCGGCCTCGACGTCCACGACTTCGCCCTCGTGGCCGGCGGCGGTGCGGGGCCGGCGCATGCGGCCTTCCTCGCCGACCGGCTCGACATCGAGAAGGTCGTCGTCCCGTCGGTCGCGGCGCTCTACAGCGCGTTCGGGATGCTCACGATGGACCTCGGCCGCGACTTCGCCCGCTCGCACGTGGCCCGCGTCGAGAGCGTCGACCCGGAGACGGTCGACACGCTCTTCGCCGAGATGGAGGCCGAGGCCGCCCGCGAGTTCGAGCCGTTCGGGCTCACGCGGGACGACCTCACCTTCGCCCGGACGGCGGAGATGCGCTACGTCGGCCAGTTCCACGAGGTCGAGATCGAGTTCCCCGGCGGTCGCGTCACCCGGGAGACGATCGACGCGGCCCTCGAGCTGCTGCACGCGAAGCACGAGGATCTCTTCACGTTCTCGATGCCGTGGGTGCCGGCCCAGTTCCTGACGTTCCGGCTCGTCGCCACGGCCGCGCGCGCGCCGTTCGAGCTGCGCGAAACCGACGCGGGGGACGCCGACGCGAGCGCTGCGATCAGGAGGACCCGCGTCTGCTGGTGGGACGGCGTGCCGCTCGAGACGCCGGCGTACGACGGCGCGCTCCTGCGGCCGGGCCACGTCGTCCACGGGCCGGCGATCGTCGAGGAGCGGACGACGACGATCGTCGTCCCGGCGCCGTTCGTCTGCAGCATGGACGACCGCCGGAACTACGTCCTCCAGAAGTCGGGAGCGGGCGACGCCGCCGCCGAGCCTGCCCTCGTCGCGACCGGAATCGAGGCGTGATGAACGAGCTGAAGACCGATCCGATCACCGTCGCGACCGTCTGGCACTACCTCCAGACGACCGCGCGCGAGATGCGTCACATCATCGACCGGACCGCCCAGAACTACCTGATCGGCCAGCTCCACGACGTCTCGGTCGGGATCTGGGCGGCGGGTGGCGAGACGGTCGCCGTGCCGGTCGGGTTGCCGGTGCAGTTCCTCGGCAGCGGCTTCGCCGTCCGTTCGATCGTCGACAAGTTCGGCGACGACCTCGCGCCGGGCGACGTGATCCTCACGAACGACCCCTACCACGGCGGCCACAACTGCCACCTCCCCGACTGGGGGTTCTTCCGCCCGATCTACTACGACGGGGAGCTGCTCTTCTGGACGCTGGCCCGCGCGCACCAGCAGGACACGGGCGGCGCCTTCCCTGGCGGCTACTTCCCGGACGGCTTCGACATCCACTCCGAAGGCATCTGCATACCGCCCACGAAGGTCGTCGCCGGCGGCGTCGAGCGCACCGACGTGCTCGAGCTGATCTGGAACAACGTCCGCTGGCCGCGCGGCGTCCGGCTCGACAACTACTCGATGATCGCGGCCACGAAGCGGGCCCAGGAGCGGATGGGGGCGCTCCTCGACAAGTACGGCCGCGACACCGTCCTCGCGTGCGTCGCGCAGATGATGGACCGGACGGAGGCGGCCGTCCGCGACGAGATCCGCCGGATGCCCGACGGGACCTACACGGGCGAGGCCGCGACCGACGACGACGGGACGACGCTCGACGAGCCGGTCTGGGTCCGCGTCGACCTCACCATCGCGGGCGACCAGATGACGCTCGACTTCTCGCGCTCGGACGCGCAGCGCAAGGGGTTCGTGAACAGCGTCTACGCCGCGACGTACGGGAACGCGGTCGCGGCGGCGATCATGACCTTCGACCCCGCGCTGGCCGACTTCCACAACGAGGGCACGATGCGGGCGATCGACGTCGTCGCCCCCTCCGGGCTCGTCGTCAACTGCGAGTACCCCGCGACTGTTGGCGCCTCGCCGGTGAACGTCGGCATCCAGGTGATGGAGGCGGTGCTCGAGGCGATGTCGAAGGCCGTCCCGCACCGGTCGGCCGCCGCCTGGGGCAAGCATCGCGGCGACTACGTCTTCGCCGTCGACCCCCGCACCGGCGAGCGCTACGTGCGGACCTCGTTCGACTACGACGGGAGCGCCGGCGCGGTGTGGGGCTACGACGGCTACGTCGCCGTCAGCACGCTGACGACGCTCGGCTCGGTCAACCGCGGCACGGTCGAGGAGGAGGAGACGCGCATCCCCTGGCTGATCCGGCGCTGGGAGCTGATCCCCGACCTGACCGGCGCCGGCCGCTGGCGAGGCGGCCCCGGAATCCAGTGGGAGGCGGTCAACGAGGGTACCGACGGCCGGATGGCGACCGGGAGCACGGACGGCGACGTCGTCCAGGGCTTCGGGGCGCAGGGCGGGAAGCCTTCGCCCGTCTGCCGGACGTTCATCCATCGCGACGGCGAGGAGCTCCGAATCAAGCCGCACCGGCTCGTCGACATCAGGCACGGCGACGTGATGGTCAAGATCTCGAGCGGCGGCGGCGGGGTCGGCCCGCCGTTCGAGCGCGATCCGGCCGCCGTGCGCGAGGACGTCGTCAACGAGCTCGTCTCGCTCGAGGCGGCGCGAGAGGAGTACGGCGTCGTCCTCGACCCGGCCACGCTCGAGCTCGACCAGGCGGCCACGGCGGCGGCGCGCGGCTAGCCATGCTGCCGAACCTGCCGGACGAGGATCTCCTCGAGCTGTTCAGCCAGATGTGGCTGATCCGGCGCTTCGAGGAGCGCCTGATCGAGCTCGCCGCGGAGCTGTCGTTCGGGCACTACCACGTGTACATCGGGCAGGAGTCGATCGGGATCCCCGTCCTCGCGACGCTGCGGGCCGACGACACGATCTTCACGACGCACCGCAACCACGGACACCTGCTCGGGCGGGGCGCCGAGCCGCGCGCGCTCCTCGCCGAGATCCTCGGCCGGGCGACGGGTCTGAACGGCGGCAAGGGCGGGACGCTGCACGCCTGCGCGCCCGAGCTCGGCGTGCCGCACACCTCGGCGGCGGTGGGTGGCGGCGTCCCGATCTCGGTCGGCTCCGCGCTCGCCGCGAAGCGGCGCGGAAGCGACCGGGTGACGATGTGCTTCTTTGGGGACGGCGCGCTCGAGGAGGGCGCGGTGTTCGAGGCGCTGAACATCGCCGCTCTCTGGAAGCTGCCGGTGATCTTCCTGTGCGAGAACAACACGACGGAGGCGCTCGGCGCCGCGGCCGGCGGCTATCCGGCCTCGATCATCGCGGCCGGCGAGCTCGGCGCGATCGCCCGCTCGGTCGGCGTCCCGGCGCACCAGGTGGATGGAACCGATTCCGCCGCCGTGCTCGAGGCCGCGCAGGAGGCGGTCGCGCGGGCACGAGCCGGCGACGGTCCGACCTTCGTCGACGCGGTCGTCGCGCGCTGGCCCGGCTCGAACCCGCTCTGGCCGGAGCTGCCGGCCGGGGCGACCGAGCTTCGCTTTGCATGGGAGCCGGAGTCGGCGCCCTCCGAGCTCGCACGCTGGTACCGCGAGCAGGACGGCCTCATCCGCTACGTCCGCGAGCTGCTCGCGTCGGACGTCGCGGACCGCGAGCGCCTCCGCTCGATCGACGCCGGGGTCTGCGAGGCCGTCGCAGAGAGCGCCCGCTTCGCGGTCGAGAGCCCGCACCCGGAGCCGTCTGCGGCCTACACGGACGTCTTCGCCGTCCCTCGCGACGTCGCGCTCGCCCCGGTCCCCGACGCTGCCCTGCGCGAGCTCACGTACGCCGAGGCGATCGTGGAGGCGCTCGAGCAGCTGATGGACGAGGATCCGGAGCTGCTCGTGATCGGGAGCTGGGTCCTCGGCCTCGGCCCGTGGCGGACGCACTTCGACCGGATCCGCGAGCGCTACGCCGACCGGGTGCTCGACCCGCCGACGGCGGAGGCCGGCTTCTGCGGCGTCGGCATCGGCGCCGCGCTGGCCGGCCAGGCGACGCTCGTCGACATCGGCACGGCGAGCTTCGTCTTCCAGGGGTTCGCGCAGGTCGTGAACGAGGCGGCGAACGCGATCTCGATGAGCTGCGGCCGCCTGCGGCTCCCGCTCGTCTTCCACTTCCTGCACGGCCTGCGCGGCGGCGGCGGCGCGCAGCACTCGCACAGCCCGCAGGCGATGCTCTGGAACACGCCCGGGCTCCAGATCATGCTCCCCTCCTCGCCGCGCGACGTGAAGGGGCTGCTCCGGACGGCGTTTGCGACCGGCAGCCCGACCGTCTTCGCCGACCATTCCCGGCTCATGCCGATCGCCGGGCCCGTCCCCGCCGAGCCGTACGCGATCCCGTTCGGTGTAGCGGAGATGAAGCGCAGCGGGCGCGACGTCTCGATCGTCGCGACGTCCTTCGCCGTCCAACTGGCGCTGCGGGCCGCCGAGCTGCTGAGCGCAGAGGGGATCGAGGCGGAGGTCGTCGATCCGCGGACGATCGTGCCGCTCGACCGTGCGACGATTCTCGAGTCCGTCGCGCGCACGGGCCGCCTCGTCGTGGTCGACGAGGGCCATCTGAGTTGCGGCGTCGGCTCGGAGCTGGCCGCCGTCGTGGCCGAAGAGGGCTTCGACGCGCTCAGGGCGCCGATCCGACGGGTCGCGGTCGCCGACGTCCCGATCCCGGCGAGCCCGGTGCTCGAGTCCGAGCTCGCGCCCGGGCCCGAGCGGATCGCCGCCGCGGCCCGCGCGCTGCTCGGTTTGGCGGCGCCGGAGGCGGTGCTGCGATAGATAGCCCAAACGGCTCCGGTCTTCTCGTTCGATCGCCTCCGGCATATCATCCGGGCTCGGTGTCGCTCGATCTGCGGATCAGCCTGCACAAGCTCGACGTGTTCTCCCGCGTCGTCCAGCTCGGAGGGGTCGGCCGGGCCGCCGAGGATCTGTACGTCGCCCAGCCGGTCGTCAGCGCACACCTTCGCTCGCTCGAGCGGCGCCTGGGCACCTCTGAGCTCTTCTACCGCGAGGGCCGCCAGCTCTACCTGACGGAGGTAGGGCGGGCCGTGCACGCCTGGACGGAGGACGTGCTGACGCGGACGCGTGAGCTCGAACGCCTTCTCGCCGGGCTCTCCGACGGCTCCACCGGAAGCGTGGTGATGGGTGCGAGCATGTCCGTCGGCTCGTACCTGCTCCCGCACGCTCTCACGTCGTTCCGCGCCCGGCATCCCGGCGTCGAGCTCCGGCTCAGCATCTCGAGCACCGAGCACGCGATCGAAGACACCCGGACCGGCGCCCTCGACTTCTGCGTGGTCGTGACCGAGGAGGGCCTCGAGCTTCCGGGAATGGAGGTCGAGCAGATCGGCAGCGACGAGATCGTGCTCGTCGCGGCGCCGAACTCCGAGCCGAGCGAGGACGTCATCTCGGTCGAGCACTTCGCCAGGCTGCCCTTCATCGAAACGCCCGAGGGTCTGATCCGGCGCACGTTCGTGGAGCGCGGGCTGCGCGCCGCAGGCGTGGTCAACCGCGACGTCGTGCTCCAGCTCGGGCATCCGGAGGCGATGAAGCTGGCGGCGCGCGAGGGCCTCGGGGTGACGTTGCTCTTCCGCACGGCCGTGGGCGGCGAGCTCGCGTCGGGGCTGCTGCGCGAGGTACAGGTCGAAGGAGTCAACGTCGTCGTCCCGATCTCGCTCGTCCACCGGAAGGGGAAGAGCTTCTCCGCGCTGCACCGGAACGTGATCGGCGAGATCCGCGCAGCCGTCGCAGGGAACCGCGAGCAGCGGGCTCAGTGATGTTCGTGGCGGTCTGAGCTGCCCGCGGCGTTCATCGGCGTGAGCTGCTCGATGTCGTAGCGGCGGCGCAGCTCCGCGACGTCGTTCGGATCCGGCCTCCCGTCCGCCTTTCGGAGCAGCGCCGCGAGCTCGTCGAAGTAGTTCTCGTGCCCACCGGGCACGGACGACTGGAAGAAGATCTTCGCCGGCGCCTTCGTCCGGTTGGCGAAGGCGTGCGGCACGTTCTCCGGCACGAACATGAAGGCGCCGGCCCCGCCGTGGAGGTAGCGCTGGCCGCTCGCCGACTCCCAACGGAGCCAGTCGGGAAGCGACCGGTCGACCGGCTCGAACGCGAGCAGGTCGAGCTCGCCCTCGACGACGTAGAAGAACTCCTCCCCGTGCGCGTGCACGTGCGCGCCCACGTCGTAGCCTGGCGGCAGCACGACTTCGAACGTCGAGAACGGGGCGAGGTCACTCCCGACCTTGACCGTCGCGTCGAGCCCGCCGCCGGCGATCCGGCGCCCCGCCCCCGGCGGCAGCACAACGCCGTCGGTCATCTAGTGCATTTCCCAGCCGCCGTCGACGTTGAAGGACGCGCCGGTGATGTTCTGGGCGCGGTCGGAGGCGAGGAAGGCGGCCATCTCGCCGATGTCCTTCGGGGTCTGGAAGCGCTGGAGCGGGATGCGGGACATGAACCAGTCCCACGTCGCCTGCTCCTCCTGCCCCATGAGGGAGCTGAACGCCGTCACGACGGCCGAGTGCAGGTCGGTGACGAGGATCCCCGGGTGGATCGAGTTCACGGTGATGTTGTGCGGCGCGAGCTCGTGCGCCAGCGACTGCGTCATCCCCGTGACTGCGAACTTCGAGGCCACGTACTGGATCACCATCCCGAAACCGCTCTGGCCGACGATCGAGGAGATGTTGATGATGCGGCCGCTCTTCTGTGCGATCAGAGGCGGCACGAACGCGCGGGTCGTGAGGAAGACGCCTCGCGCGTTCACGTCCATCACGCGGTCCCACTCCTCCTCGGTCAGATCCTGCACGGGCGTCGGCTTCGGCCCGACGCCCGCGTTGTTGACGAGGACGTCGACGCGCCCGAACTTCTCTTGCGTCGCCCGGACGAGCGCTTCAGACGACTCGGCCCGCCGCACGTCGTGCTCGACCGCGAGCGCGGGCCCGGGAAGCCTTCCGGCGCCCTTCTCCGCCTCGGCGCCGTCGATGTCGGCGACGACCACCGACGCTCCCGCCGCGCTCAGACACTCGCAGCATCCGAGGCCGATGCCTCGCGCACCGCCCGTCACGACCGCCACCCGCCCTTCGAGATCACCCATTTCTTCGTCTCTCCCCTCTGGTTCGACGGCGCCGACCGACCCGAGCGGATCGGTTCGCATCAGTCGACGCGCGCCTGGCGAGGTCGCTCTCCGCTCGACGTTGCGCCGGGTGCTGAGCCCTCGTGTTCACGGCTCTGCTCAGTGGTCCTCCAAAGCGGCCAGGATCGTCGGGAGGCGTACCAACCGCAAATAGCATTTTCCCGCCTTTCCATAGCGTTCCGGATACGAACGGCGCGGGTGCGAGTTGAATCGTCGCCCAGGCACCGAGCCGCCGTCCGCCGTGTCTTGCCCGGCCCGGATCGAACCGAGGAAGAACCAGGGGCGGCGGGAGGGAGAGGGAAGGGCCGCCTCGGCCTCCCGCCGCCTGGTCTCCCCCAGGGCGGGCCGACTCCCGCCCTACGCCGCGAGCTCCTCCTGCTCCGCGACGATCCGTTCGACGGCATCCCAGCTGAGCGAGCCGCGGGCGATGCGCAGCGCCTCGAGCACCCGCTCGAAGTTCGGCGCGTCGAGCCTGCGCACGAGCTCGGAGAGGCCGACCTGCCGCTCGGCCGTCCAGAGCTCGCACGCCGTGCGGACGAGGACGGCCTCGCCGCCGGACATGGTCTCGGCCTCGCGGACGAGGCCTTCGAGGTCGAAGTCGTCCTTGCCGACGTACGGCGCCGTCCTGGCCGCGATCAGCGGCGAGCCGAGCACGTGCCGGACGGCCGTGTAGTCGGGGGAGATGAGCTGCTGTGTCATGTTCCACGTCCTCCGTTTCGGTTTGCCCGGCCGGCGCCGCGACGCGTCGGCGCCGGCTTCGGCGCGGCGTGCGTCGACGCGCCGCCGGGAATGTGTTTCGAGGGAAACCGGGACACCGTCGTCGCGGCTCCGGTGGCGTCTGCGCCGGGAGCCGGACCCGGCTTCGTCGCCGGTCGGCAGCCTTTCTCGGGCCGCCGCTCCTGACGCTAGCGGACCCCGAGCGAGCGGCGCAAAGGGGTAACGACCGTCACACCGGACGGTCACCCCATTGCGCACGTCCGGTCGCCGCGACTATGCTGGGCGAGCCCGGCCGCGCGGTGCGGTCGGGAGGGGCACAGTCGCCTTCGGAAGCTTCGGCCTCCGGAGGCGTTTTTCGTTGGACCGGAAGGAGGACCGGATGAGCATCGGCTTCGCCCGGGAGCGCACCCAGCTGCAGCACCGCCGGGACGCCGCGCTGCGCGTGCTGATCGCCGAGGACGAGACGCTGATCCGCATGGACCTCCGTGCCCTCCTCGAGCGGCACGGCTTCGCCGTCTGCGGCGAGGCCCGCGACGGGCTCGAGGCGGTGGCGCTCGCCCGCGAGCTGCAGCCGGACGCCTGCGTCGTCGACGTCCGCATGCCGAACCTCGACGGGATCGAGGCCTCCCGGCGGATCTACGCCGAGCGGCCGCTTCCGATCGTGCTGGTGACGGCGTTCTCCGAACGGCGGCTCGTCGAGCGGGCGATCGACGCCGGCGTCTTCGCGTATCTCGTGAAGCCGTTCCGGGAGGTCGACGTGGTGCCGGCGATGCACTCGGCGGTGGCGCGGCACGCGGAGCTGCTGGCCGCCCGGCGCGTCGTCGGCTCGTCGGCCGAGTCGATCGAGGTGGCGCTCCGCTCGCCCGCCGGTCACGTCTGGCCGCTTCGTGTTCACAGGCTCGCCGACGGCACCGTGCGCGTGTCGGTCGCGGCCGAGGGAGGGGAGGTTGTATGAGGATCCTCGTCGCAGAGGACGAGACGATCATCCGGCTCGATCTGCGCCGGCTGCTCGAGAATGCCGGCTACGACGTCTGCGCCGAGGCGAGGGACGGCCTCGAGGCGGTCGAGCTCGCGCGCGAGCACGAGCCGGACCTGGCGATCGTCGACGTGAAGATGCCTCGGCTCGACGGGATCGAGGCCGCCCGGCGGATCATCGACGAGCGGCCGATCCCGATCGTCGTCCTCAGCGCCTACGCGGAAGACGACCTCGTCCTGCGGGCGGCCGAGGCCGGCGTCTTCGGCTACCTGATGAAGCCGTTCCGCGAGGACAGCCTGACGCCCGCGATCCGCACCGCGCAGGCGCGGCACGAGGAGCTCGTCGCCTTGCGCGAGGAGGCCGAGTCGCTGACCGAGGCGCTCGCGGCGCGCAAGGCAATCGAGCGCGCGAAGGGACTGCTGATGGCGAAGGACGGGCTCACCGAGGACGAGGCGTTCAAGCGGCTGCGCCGCGCGAGCCAGGTCTCCGGCCGGCCGATGAAGGTCATCGCGGACGCGCTGATCGCGACGCTCGGCTGACGGACCTCCGGGCAGCGACTGGCACGAAATCGGCACCACCCCGCCGGCGCTCGGACGTCGGCGGGTCCCGCCCTTGCCTCGGAGGAGGTCGATCGACTGGGGAAGGCTGCGGCGGCGCCGACGCCGTTCAAGCCCGCCCCAAGATCGATCGCCGGCGACTCTGTCTCGGCAAGCTCCTGCTCGGCCTGGCCGCCTGACGACCATTCATGGATTTGAGAAGCCAGGACAGCTTCAATCGGGGGTCGACGGTTCGCGTCCGTCAGGGGGCTTGCAAAGCGGCAGCCGGCCGATTACTCGGTGGTGACGGACAGAACGCGCCCTTCGCGGTCGAGGATCATCTCGGTCACGGGCAAACGAAAGCGCGCCCGGATCTTCTCGCCGAGACCTCGCTCGCGCCAGTTCGCCTCGTCGGACGGGTGCACGGAGAGAATGAGCGCATCCGCGGGGAAGTCGGCAAGAGCGTCGGCCACCGCCTGGAGCGGCTCTTCGTCGCCGACCCGCCCGTGGATGCCGGGGTGCCCGGATGAGCTGATGTCGCCGACGAGCTCCTGCATCCTCGTGTCGGCGTCGAGGATCGCCCCGTCGATGTCGGATAGCCACGACTTCAGCCTGCTCGTCAGCGCCGGGACAACGACACGCACCTCGTCGGCGGCCTCGACCTGCTTCCAGACCACCTCGGGGACGCCCTCGGGACGATCGGCAATGAGCTCGTTCGAAATGATCAGGAGTCGCTTCGCAGCCATCTCTTCTCCAATCTTGGCGGGGATCTCAACAACTGATCGGGACGACTTCCTACACGATGGCACGTTCACGACACCCCATGCTCGCCGGTAGGCCTGCCAACACGCCAGAAGCCCTGCGCAGCTTCGAGGCGAGGGCGGCGCGCTGACGGGTCCCCGCCGCGGGTGAGGAGAGACCGCTGAGCGTCGCGCAGATCGCTCGCGGCTTGACCTTCGCCCGTCAGGGCGTCCAGCGCATCGCGACCTGCTGGAGGAGCAAAGTCGGGCGGGTAGACCGAGGTTGTGACGACATACTCACGACCGATGGGACGCCTCGAGGGCAAGGTCGCGATAGTGACAGGCGCCGGCAGCGGCATAGGCGAGGCCACCGCCCGCCTGATGGCGCGCGAAGGTGCCTCGGTGGTCGTCGCCGATGGCGATCATCGACTGCTGCACCCGCGAGATCGTCGCCCGGCAGCTCGAGCTCCGCTGCCGGCGATCGAAGCAGAGCAGTTGATCGTCGGCGCCGCCGCGGCGTACGCGATCGAGCCCGGCGAGCTCGTCCTCGGCAGCGAGAACGGATCGGCCTTCACCGCCCGCCGCTTACCGCAGGCGCTGGGCGGGCTCGGCTCCGTCACCGCCGCGGCGGCTACCGCGACCCCGGGTCGCAGGCCTTCATCGAGAGCTGGTTCGGGGAAACTGACCGAAGGCGACGTTGGCGACAGCGCCGCGTACGAGACGTTCGAGGGGGCGCCGCGGGTCCACGAACCCCAGGCTAGCTGCGCGGACGAACCTCGGCGTTGTCAATCTGACAACAAATCGTCCTTATTGGGCAGCTCTCAAACCTCGTTTCAAACGGATAAAAGCCCGCTCTTCAGCGTAAGTGAGCTGCAGAGGAAGCTGCTGGACGAGGCCGTTAAGAAGTCCTTTCACAATGAGATGTTCCTGAGCCGTCGGTAGCAGACGATGCAACAGCCGAGGGCGAGGAAGGCTCCGTGGATGTCGGCGCGGCGGTCGTGGCGGACGAGCAGTCGTTTGAATTGGTGCAGCCAGGCGAAGGTGCGTTCGACGACCCAGCGGTAGCGTCCAAGGCCGGAGCCGTGCTCGCTGTTGCGGCGCGCGATTTCGGGCTTGATCCCGCGCTGGCGGAGCTCGCGACGGCGGCTTGGATAGTCGTAGGCGCGGTCGCCGGTGACGCGCTCGGGACGTCTCCGCGGCGGTCCGACCTTGCCACGTACGGGCGGGACGCGGTCGAGCAGCGGGATCAACTGGGTGCTGTCGTGGCGGTTGCCGCCGGTCAGTCTCCAGGCGAGCGGGAGGCCCGCCGCCGTCGACCCGGAGATGATGCGTGGAGCCGTTCCTGGCTCGATCAACCGGGCTCGGGCCCGTCGCGGAGCCCTTTTTCGCCTGCACGTGGCTGCCGTCGACGACCGCACGCGCCCAGTCGAGCTCACCAGCGGCGAGCAAGCGGGCGAGCAGCAACTCGTGCAGCCGCTCCCAGACGCCCGCCATCTGCCACTCGTCCATCCGCCGCCAGCAGGTCACTCCCGAGCCGAACCCCAACTCGGCAGGCAGATGCGTCCACGAGATCCCCGTGTACAGCACGAACGAGATCCCCTGCAGCGCCTGCCGATCCGGCAGCCGCCGGCGGCCCGGAGAGCGGAACCGCCGCCGCTTCACCGGCAGCGACGGCTCCACCAACACTCACAGCTCGTCCGAAACGATCCACGGCGCAGCGGCCATCGGCACCCCTCCCAGCTTGACACCGGATGCCGACGGCTTTCGCCCCAGCCGAGGCCCCTTCCTATTTCAAAGTGATAAACGCTTCACGGCCGACCCGGCCACCCCACGCGCACGTCATTGTGAAAGGAGCTCTTAGAAGACCGCGAGCGTGAAGGCGGAGCCGATGGGGGCGCACGGGCTGTAGGTCGAGCCGGTGCTGCAGGTCCAGGTGCGGACGCGGACCTGGTTTGACGCGGGGAAGTCGTAGGTGACCATGACCGGCTTGCCGGCTGCGAACTGCGGTGTCACGAGCACGAAGCGATCGTTGACGGTGAACGGGAAGGTGACCGTGTTCGTGCCGCCCGAGCCGGTGATCGCCCAGGGCGAATCGCAGGAGGCGACGTTCTGGCCGGTTGCGCCCTCCTCGCCACGGAAGCACTTGACGAGCGTGTTGCCGGCGACGTTCACGAGCCCCTTCGCCCAGCCGCCGCTGGCGCGGCTCTGCTTCGTGTTTCCGTCCGCCCGCATCGCGAACCCGGCGATCGTGCCGAAGTCCGGCGGTCTGGCGAGACCAACGACCGCGGCACCGTCGGTCGAGTCGACCAGCCCGAAGACGCCCCTGATCGCGCCGGTCTTCGAGCGGGCGAATCCCTCGACCGCCGCCCCGGTTTCCGAGTCGGTGGCGCCGAAGACGCCGTCGACGTCACCGACACCGATGACGCCGGTGCCGCCGGCCCCGGCTTCGCCCTCGATCGCCGTCGAGTTGGAGCCCGTGACGGCGTTGACCGCCCGGCCGCCGGCCGCGCGGACGTCGACCTTTCCCAGCGGCGAGGTAGTGCCGATCCCGACCCTGCCGTTCCCGGGCTGGATGCTCAGGGCCGCGCCGTCGCTCGTCCCCAGGAAGTCCGTCGCAGGCGCGGTTCCGCCGTTCCCGCCGAGCTTCCAGAACTCGGCTGAGTCGAGCCCGTCGAGCAGGTCGCCGTTCAGATTCGCGACCCTCACTGACGAGTTGACCCGCAATGGCGCCACCCCGCTCGGCGCCGTCAGCCTGAGCGGGTTACCCGACCCGTTGTCCGTCAGCGCAAGGGCCGCACCGGACGCCGTCGAGGTCAGGCTCGTCGCCTGATCGGCCGTATTCGACTGACCGAGCACGAAGTTCCCACCCGTCGCCGCCCACGCCGTGCCCGCGAGCGCGACGAACAACGCCAGCAACGCCACCAGCATCGACGGCGACAACGAAGCCCGCACCCGCTCCCACATGATTGAACCTCCCGCTCCGACCGTGTCTGACGCGACAACCCGGTCCTACAGGCCGAGAAAATGAAAGAGTGGCCCACCGGGCTCGAGGGCTACCTGACGACGACCGGTCTAGTCTCCGCAGGTAGCACGGCCTCGTCCGCGGTCTCGCCGTGCTTCGCGACGAGCAGGTCGAAGTACAGGTAGGTCGTCGCGATCGCCGCGTAGGGCACGACGATCGCGTCGATCAGGCCGGCGACGAGGTTGATGAAGTCGAAGGACGCGTGCGTCGCGAACAGCAGAAGCGTTCCGCAGAGCGGCCCGAGCAGGATCGCGACGAGGGTCACGAACAGCACGAGGGACGCGACCCGCCACCAGTTCCCGCGGACGAGCCGCGCGCTCCGCCGCAGCGCCGCGAACCCCGACGTGTTCTCGAGCACGTGCACCTGCGCGAGCAGTGACCAGCGAGGCACGAGCGAGGCGACGAGGAGAGCGCCGATCGCCGTGAAGCTGACGACTGTGACCGCGACGGCGGCGAGAACGACTGCGCTGAGCAGCGAGACGAGCCACGGGAGCGCCCTGCGGTAGGCGCGAAGCGCGGTCACGGGCCGGCCTTCGTCGATCTCGACCATCGCGATCGCCGTCGCGCACTGGACGACGGAGAGGCCGACGACGACGAACAGCACGCCGAGCCCGACGGCGAGGAAGTCGACGACGGCGTTCGTACGGCCTGCCGACTCGACGAGCCCGTTGAGGCCGCTGACGCGGAACGTCCCGTATTGGACGGCGCTGACCAGCGCGCCGAGCGGCAGGAAGAGCAGCCCGATGCCCAGGAAGAGTCGCAGGTGGCCGAAGTACATCCGACCTGCCGAGGTCACGATCGACCCCCACGCGCGCCGCCGTGCGAGTCGGAGCGGCGCCGACGGCCGCCACTCGGTGCGGGAGACGAGCCAGAGCAGCAGCGCGAGAATCACGGCGAGCCCGATCAGAAACGGCGAGGGGTTGCCGACGAGCGCCGTGAGCACGGCCGAGCCCGCTTCGACGGCCCCGCAGAAGAAGCCGGTCGCGGTCTGGCCGACGTCGGTGCCGACCGGGACTGTGAAGCTCTTGCCGCGCCAGGTCGCGTTCGCCCACGCCAGCGGGTGCGTCCACTGGAGGTCCGTGTTCGGGCCGGCGGGGCCGTTGTAGAAGCCGCGGTGCTCCTCGCCCCAGTGCCCCTCGTAGCCGAGCCACGGGTACGCGCGGAGGTACGCGCTCCTGTCGCTCGGCACCAGCGCCACCTCGGGCCGGAGCTGCCGCGACGGGCCGGAGGTGTCGTCGCAGCCGACGCCTTGGGCTGCGCTTCGGCCGAGGTGCAGGGCCGAGGTGAAGTAGTTCGCGTGCGAGCCGAGAGCCACGTAGACGACGGGGTGCGTGCCGTCCACGAGTTGGAGCTTCGAGTCGCCCCAACGCGCGCGCTCGGCGCTCTGGTGCTGGCTGTAACCGACGGTTGCCGGTGTCGTCCGGAGCGCCTGCGACGCGCTGGCGACGTTGAAGTTCAGCTGGACCATCTCCCAGTCGCCTTCGTGCTTGTCGTTGAAGTCGTTGAAGAGGTAGAAGAACCAGTACTGCAGCGCCAGCTCGCCCGGATAGCCGGGATCGGTCACGACCCGCGCGTACATCACCGGCTTCGCGCCCCCGTTCAGGCGGTGCGACCAGCGGTCGTAGGCACACCCGGGAGTCAGCGCGTTGCCGGGGAAGTCGAGGTGGTAGCCCCACAGCCCCCGCCGAAGATCGGGCCCGGTCGGCGCAACCTCGACGAGGTTCGTGCCGCCCCACGGCCCGCGCAGTGCGACGTCGGGATTGCCGAGCACGAGACGTACGTCGGTCGGCTCGAACGGTTCGCCATGAGCACACGGCCCCGCCTGCGCGACGAGGCGGACGACCGGCGCGTAGCGCTCGGCGAGGTCCGCCTGCGGGTCGCCGGCGCGAGCGACCGCGGGCACGGCCGCGGCGGCGAGCGCCACCACGGCAAGCGCCGCAACGCGGCTCGACACCGGCGTCGCCCTCAGGCTGCGAACTATGACCTGCGCGAGGCGCTGCGCAAGGCAGGCCGTCGACGCAGTCCCAGTACGACGACGTCGCTGCGCGCGATTGCTGCGACCGCTGGCGGTCGCCTTCGGCCGGGACGGCCGTCAGAGCAAGGCGCGGGCGTTTCGGTGGGCCGTGAGCTCGTGGACGCGGGGGATGACCTCGCTGCCGTAGAGCTCGATGTTGGTGATCAGCTGGCGGTGGGTGAGGCCGGGCATGCCGTACTTGAGGTCGAAGCGGGTCGCGTCGAGGAGT